>Ga0209536_100001055_pt1 | contig 45786 bp, 40 predicted proteins | sample DeeMarSeWOR28_12_FD_187461 | JGI IMG/M metagenome (GOLD analysis project Ga0209536, IMG submission 187461) | Marine sediment microbial communities from White Oak River estuary, North Carolina - WOR-2-8_12 (SPAdes) (version 2) | ecosystem: Environmental > Aquatic > Marine > Intertidal zone >...
GGAAACTGGGGGTGAAAAAGGCAGGGTGAACCCATCTTTTTATATCCCATCCTTTCCTCCTCTCCTCAAAACTATATTTTGAGACCCTCCCCTGCTTTCAAACCCTCTCCATCTTTTTCTTATAAAATGATAAACATTACATAATGCAAAAGATATAGCTGTTTGAAATGAATGATCTTATAAATAAAATTGAGAATCTAAAACAAAGTGAAATTTCAAATATTATTCAAGAAAGAATAAAGGAATTCAAAAATATTGATAAAAATTCAAATGAGGAATTGTTTAAAGAAATCTGTTTTTGTTTATTAACAGCTAATTATAACGCTGAAAAAAGCATTAAAATTCAAAATGAAATAGGAGAATGTTTTTTAACAGATTCAAAAGAAACCCTGTCAAAAAAACTTAGAACCTTAGGTCACAGATTCCCGAATGCAAGAGCAGAATATATTTCAGAATCATTGAAATGTAAGGATAAATTAAACGAGGTTATCCAGTTTCCAGATAAAAAAGCTTTAAGAGATTGGATTGTTAATAATGTTAAAGGCCTTGGATATAAGGAAGCTAGTCATTTTTTAAGGAATGTTGGTTTTGATGATTATGCAATAATTGACTTTCATATAATTGATATCTTAGTTGATAATAAGATTATTAAAAGACCGAAAACTCTAACAAAAAAAAGATATCTTGAAATAGAGGAAATTTTAAATAAACTAGCAAAAAAAACAGAACTTACTTTAGCAGAACTTGATTTATATCTTTGGTATATGGAAACAGGGAAAATATTGAAGTAATATATTCAATTTACACCTAAAGGTTTTTAGAGGATTAGAATATCACGGATAGGTGATTTATATGGATTTCAATCTTAGTGAACAACAAAAATTATTCCAAAAGGTTATTAGAGAATTTTGTGAAAAAGAATTAAAACCAATTGCTTCAAAGATTGATCAAGAAGAATATTTTCCCTTAGATCTTTATAAAAAAATGGGTAAAATGGGACTTATGGGGATGACTGTTCCCCAGAAATATGGCGGAGCAGGTATTGATAAAGTAAGTTACATGATAGCTCTTGAAGAGATATCTCGATTTTGTGGTTCAACCGGTCTTACAGTTGAAGCACATAACACTCTTGGTTGTGGATATATTTATGAGCATGGTTCAGAAGAGCAGAAAAAGAAATATCTCCCAAATTATACAAATGGTGATAATTTTGCAGCTCTAGCAATAACAGAACCTAATGCTGGTTCAGATGTTGCAGGACTTCAAACAACTGCGGTTCTTGATAAAGATGAATGGGTGATAAACGGCACTAAACAATTTATTACAACAGGGGATATTGCAGGAGTAACTATTGTAATGGCTAAAACCGATAAGGAAAAAGGAGCAAAGGGTATTTCAGCAATTCTCGTTGAAAAGGATACAAAAGGTTTTAAAGTTGGACAATTAGAGGATAAGCTTGGATTACGTGGAAGTAAAACTGCAGAACTTATTTTTGAAGATTGTCGAGTACCAAAAGAAAACCTTCTTGGAGAAGAAAATAAAGGTTTTTATGGTGTTATGGACACACTAGACAGAGGAAGAACAGCTGTTGGTGCAATGGCTGTAGGTATTGCTCGAGGAGCTCTTGAAGATAGTCTTGAATATGCACAACAACGACAACAATTCGGTAGACCAATTGGTAAATTTCAAGCAATCCGCTGGATGGTTGCAGATATGGCAACAGATGTGGATGCTGCAAGACTTCTTGTTTATAGAGCTGCATTTTTAGAAGATAATAAGCTACCTTATTCAAAAGAAGCAGCAATGGCCAAGTTATTTGCATCAGAAATTGCGATGAGAGCAACAAACAAAGCAATTCAAATTTTTGGTGGATATGGTTATACTCGCGAATACCCTGTTGAAAGATATTTCAGAGATGTAAAACTTTGCCAGATTGGTGAGGGAACATCAGAGGTTCAGAGAATCGTTATCTCTAAAAGGTTAGGTTTATAATTCTAAAGTGGGGTAGGAATTATGCAAAAGAATGAGGGATATGATAGTTTATATAAGAAATTTAAATGGAACATTCCAACATACTATAATTTTGGTTTTGACGTTGTTGATAAATGGGCAGAGGACAGAACAAAACTTGCATTAATTTCTATTGATAGAAGTGGAAAGAGAGACAGATATCATACCTTCAGAGACTTATCTGTTGAATCCAATCGTTATGCAAATGCATTAAAAAGAATTGGAGTTAAAAAAGGCGATAGGGTACTTGTAATTTTACAAAGTATACCTGAATGGTATATAGCTCTCATTGGAATGTTTAAACTGGGTGTAGTTCCAATGCCTGGAACAGTGCTACTTACTGCAAAAGACATTGAATACAGAGTAAATCGTGCTGAAGCAAATATGATTTTTACTGATTTAAATCATGCAGACCTTGTTGATGGAATAAAACAAAAATGTCCAACACTCAAATATCTAATGCTTGTCGATGGTAAAAGAAAAGGATGGTTAAATTACCTTGAAGAAATGGATAAATCATCTTATGATATAAGTCAAAAAGAGATTGGTAAAACAAAATCGACTGATCCAATGCTAATATATTTTACGTCTGGAACTACAGGTCCACCAAAAATGGTTCTTCATACGCACAGCTATCCCCTTGGTCATGAAGTTACTGCTAGATTTGCCCAATCTTTAACTGATAAAGATTTACACTGGACTGTCTCAGAAACAGGTTGGGCAAAAGCTGCATGGGGTAAGCTTTTTGGTCAAATGATTGCTGGGGCAGCAGTAATTCAATGGGAAACACCAGGAAGATTTGATGCTGATGGACTATTGTGGGCAATGGAAAGATATGGAGTTACATCATTTTGTGCACCACCAACTGTATATCGTTTATTAATTCAAATGGATTTGAAGAAATACAATCTACAACTTCGTCATTCTATGAGTGCTGGTGAGCCACTCAATCCTGAGGTAATAAGAGTTTGGAAAGATACATTCGGTCTTGAAATCTATGATTTCTATGGTCAAACAGAAACAGTATGCGTTCTTTCAAATTACCCTTTTATGCCCATTAAATATGGCTCGGTCGGTAAGCCAACTCCAGGTCATGATGTAAGAATTGTTGATGATGATAGAAATGAGTTACCAGCAAATGAAGAAGGTAATATTGCTCTCTACATCGGTAAAGTCCGCCCTCCAGGTCTTTTCAAGGAATATTGGAAAGATAAAGCTGTTATGAAAAAATCTTTTAGAGGGAATTATTATTTTACTGGTGATAGAGGTTATAAGGATAAGGATGGATATTTTTGGTTTGTTGGAAGAGATGATGATGTTATCAAGTCATCTGGTTATAGAATAGGTCCTTTTGAAGTTGAATCAGCACTTATGGAGCACGATGCTGTTGCAGAATGTGCTGTAATAGGTGCGACTGATCCAAAAGGTGTCAGGGGTATTGTTGTAAAAGCGGTAATTGTTCTTTCAAAAGGATATAAACCCTCAGATAGACTAACAAAAGAATTACAAGATCATGTCAAAAAAACAACTGCGCCATACAAATATCCAAGAATTATTGATTATGTTGATGAACTGCCAAAAACAATCTCTGGAAAGATATTAAGAAGAGAATTAAGAAAGGAGAAATGATAATCATTTGTAAGGTAAGAATTCCTTACCTAGCAGTTCTCTACCAATAATTATTCTCATAATATTCATTGTCCCCTCTGCACCAATTGAATAGGATCTAACTCCTCTTATACCCATCTCAACCGGAAACTCTTTTGTATAACCTAGAGCACCTAACCAATCTGCAACTTCATTCATGACTCCAAATGCATAGATTGGTGCTCGAAGTTTAGCAATTGCTGCAGCAAGAGCAACATCATTATGAGTTGCTTTTTTATCCTTATACATTCTATCCATAATCCAAGCAGCACGATAGACTTGAAGCTTTACTGCATCAATATTACAATGATGCTCTGCTAGTGGAAACTGAATTCCTTCATAACTTCCAAGAGGTCGACCAAAAGCCTTCCTAGTTTTTATATGTTCAATGCCAAGTTCTAAAGCAGCTTCAGATGCACCAACACAAGTAGCACCAATTAAGACACGAGCTGCTGAAAACCCTTCCATTGCATAATAAAAACCCCTATTGAACTCTCCAATAAGATTGTGTTCTGGAAGTTCAACATCATTCATGGTAAAACCGCCAGTTGAAATACCCATTCGTCCCATGTCTTCAAACAAAGTTGTTTCAATGTTTTTCATATCTTTTAAGGGAACTGCAAAAAACGAAAATCCTTTATGACCTTTTGAGGGATCGGTTCTTGCAAGAGTAAGATGGACTCCACCCCAGTTACTAGATTCAGTAATTCCACTGATGTAAATTTTCTCACCATTTATAATCCAGTTTTTACCTTTTTTTTCTGCTTTAGTTTTTGCAGCACCTAAAATGTCAGAACCACCTTCAGGTTCTGTAACAGCAATACCACAGAATGCTTTTCCAGAGGTAACCTTCTTTAAATATTCCTCTTTTATTTTATCTGTTCCATATCTACTAAAGATAAATCCCCATGCTGCTTCAACAAGATAAAGCACTGGTATTGCTAGACTGATATCTGCTCTTCCAAGTTCTTCAGCTGCAATACTTGCCATTGTCCAGTCAACACCTGCCCCTCCATACTTTTGTGAAGCAGTAGGTGCAAGTAATCCAAGTTGAGTCATACCTTTTATTATGTCATCAGGAATTTTTTTATTGGTATCAATTTCTCGAACTCTTGGTTTTATTTTTTTCTGAGCAAAATCACGAACTGTTCTTCTCCATATTTCTTGTTCCTCAGTCCAACTAAAATCCATCTATTTTACCTCCTCCCTTACATAAGGTCAGGAGGAGTATCATAAATTCGTTATAATAAGTTTGTTATAATTTCTACATCCCATCAGGAGATAGAGATTTATATAATGAATAGCTATTATTGTAACATTTAAATATCAACAAATCAATTTAAACGTAATTGGAGGAATAAAACTGATAAAAAAAATCATTGCAGTTGGAGTTACTATTCTTTTTTTAGTTATGATGTTTACACCACTGTCTTTTGGGTATAATATTAAGATAGATAGTGTATCTGAAAGTCCACCATTAGATTCACCATGGCCTATGTATTGTCATGATGTCAGACATACAGGTAGAAGTCCTTATAGTACTGCTAATAATCCTTATGAGATAAAATGGATGTTTGATATATATGGTCCAGTTTATGGTGGTTTAGTTATTGATGAGGAGGGAATAATTTATATCGGCTCAGACAGTGTTTATGCAATTTATCCAAATGGTGAATTAAAATGGAGGTATAATGACAATTTTAGAATCTCATCCACACCAGCTATTGATGAGAATGGTATCCTTTATGTTGGGTCAATCTTAGATTATGTAAATCATTTTTATGCAATTGATATAAACAATGGAGACCTAATTTGGAAAAAACAGCATGATAATATCTATTCCTCACCTGCAATTGGGGATGATGGTTCAATCTATTTTGGAAGTTTAAATGAAAATATCTATGCTTATTATCCTAATGGAACCCTAAAATGGAAGTTTAAAACAGAGAATGACGTATATTCCTCACCTGCAATTGGGGATGATGGCACTATTTATTGTGGTAGCGAAGATGGGAACCTGTATGCACTCTATCCAAATAATGGAACACTAAAATGGAATTATGAAACAGAAGGTGGAGTGGGAAAAGGTCCTTCTATAGCTGATGATGGAACTATTTATTTTGGTTCCTGGGATGGAAACCTATATGCAGTTCATCCAGACGGTACATTGAAATGGAAATCAGGAGGGCGTCTTGCTGTTACTACTCCAATTACTGGAACAGATGGAACTATTTATGTTGGTAATGAAAAATTAAGTGCTATCAATCCTGATAATGGAACAGTAAAATGGAAAGTAGATTCTGGTGATAGAATAACTAGTAGTACTCCATGTATATCCGATGATGGTACAATATATTTTGGAAATACAGAGGGGGGAGAAATTGTCGCTGTAAACCATGATGGTACTGAAAAGTGGCGGAAGTCTATAGGCGGAAATATTTGGTCTGCACCTGCAATCGGTGAAGATGGAACAATATATATCGGAAATGGAAGAGAAGAAGGGCATATCTATGCGTTTGGATCTTTAGATTCTGATGCTCCAACTGCACCAGATATTGATGGTCCAAGATTGTGTTTTACTGGAATTAATTATCAATACAATTTTAAATCAACATCACCTCTTAATAATAAGGTTTATTATCTTATTGAATGGGGTGATAGTACAGTTACTGGATGGAATGGTACTTATGAATCTGGGGAGACAATTACATTTAATCATGAATGGTCAACTTCAGTCAAAACTACAATTAGAGCTCGTGCGAAAGATACTGAAAATCTTTGGGGACCATGGTCTGAATATGAAGTTAATATACCAAGAACCAGAACATCGTCTTATATATGGTATGAATGGATGTTAGAGCGTTTCCCATTATTTGAAAAGCTGCTTAGATTTATAAGAATTGACTAAATTTTTAAAAAACATTATAATATCAGTTAAAACCCTAATTTTATTATATTTTTTCTTTAAATAATAATTAATTTTACCTCTGATAAATTAATTTAATTCTAGGAATGTATTAATATAATTAATTTGATACCTGGGCGGGGAGAAAGAATGGCTTTCAAAAATACATACATACCTTATGGAGGATATTGGAGTACACCATTTTGTGCATGGCAAAAAAGTTTTCAGAATCTTCATGCAGCAAAATTTGCCGCTGAGATGGGTTTAAAGTTTTTAGAATATACAAAAATCAAACCAAAGGAGTTTGATGAATTAATTTTTGGTATTACTATTCCTCAAACTTCTATTTTTTATGGAACACCTTGGCTTGCAGGTATGCTTGGTGCTGATTATATTACAGGTCCCATGATTGGTCAAGCATGTGCAACTGGTGCAAGAGGTGTCGAATTAGCAACTCTTGGTATAGAATCTGGATTACGAAAAAATATTCTTGTAGTATATGCTGATAGATGCTCAAATGGGCCGCTTCTAGTTTATCCAAATCCTGAGGCACCAGGTGCAACTCAAGTTAAAGAGAGCTGGGTTTGGGATAACTTTGGAAATGATCCCTTTGCAAAAAACGCGATGATTGAGACTGCTGAAAATGTAGCAAAAGATATAGGAATATCAAGAGAAGATCAGGATAAAATTACACTTCTTCGTTATCAACAATATCAGGATTCAACAAAAAATAATAGAGCTTTTCAAAAAAAATATATGATTACGCCAATTGAAGTTAAAGATAGAAGAGGTAACAAGATTATTGCAACAGTAGAAGGTGATGAGGGTATTTTTCCTACAACTAAAGAAGGCCTTTCAAAACTAAGATCCGTAATTCCAAATGGTACTGTTACTTTTGGAACGCAGACTCATCCTGCGGATGGTAATTGTGGAATTATTGTTACTAATCGTGAAATAGCAAAAAAATTTAGTAAAGATAAAAAAATCGAAATTCAAGTGCTTTCCTATGGTGAGGGTAGGGCAAAAAAAGGCTATATGGCAATGGCAATTATTCCAGCTGCAAAGATGGCACTTAAACAGGCAAATATATCAATTGAGGATATATCCGCAATTAAGACACATAATCCATTTGCTGTAAATGATATTTACTTTTGCAGGGAGATGGACATAGACTGGAAGGATATGAACAATTATGGTTCTTCTCTAATTTATGGTCATCCACAGGCTCCTACTGGTGCAAGACTGATTATTGAGCTTATTGAAGAGTTAGTTGAAAAAGGTGGAGGATACGGCTTATTTGACGGTTGTGCTGCTGGAGATACAGGGGCAGCTGTTGTTTTAAAAGTAAATATTGACTGAGTTTTAACCTTAAAAGGTGTATAAGAATGAAGATACAAAAAGTAGGAATTATTGGCGCAGGGAATATGGGTAGTGGAATTGCTCAGAAGGTAGCTCAGGAGGGAATATCTGTAGTAATGGTTGATGTTGAAGATAAATTTGTTCAAAATGGATTGAATAATATTAAAAAAACACTTAGTGAAGCAGTAGAAAGAAAGATACTTACAGAAGAACAAACAAAAGAAATTATAGATCGAATTTCTGGAACCACAAATAAAGATGAATTAAAAGATGCAGATATCATTATTGAAGCAGTATTTGAAGATTTTAATATAAAAAAGGATCTTTTTAATTCTCTTGATAAAATTTGCAAAGATAATACTGTTTTTGCTTCTAATACTTCATCTTTTTCAATATCTGAATTGGGATCCTCAATAAAAAGAAATGACAGGTTTTTAGGTCTTCATTTTTTTTATCATCCAGCAAAGAACCGTTTATTGGAAATCATTCCTGGTGAAAAAACAAGTCAAACTACAATTTTTTTAGCAGAGGTTTTCTCAAAGATGATTGGAAAAACTGCTATAAATGTTTTAGATGCACCCGGATTTGCAGTAAATCGCTTCTTTGTACCATGGTTGAATGAATCGACAAGAATTCTGGAAGAAGGAATATCAAATATTCCTACCATTGATGAAATAGCAAAAAAGGTGTTTAAGATACCTGTTGGCCCTTTTAAATTAATGAATTTAACAGGCATTCCAATTGCCTATCACTCAACAGTTAGTCTTGGAGAAAAATTAGGTGACTTTTACAATCCTAGTAACTGTCTTAAGGAACAATTCGATAAAAAAAAGGAATGGAATATTAGTGGTGAGGTTGATTTATCAAAAGCCGAACTAATAGAAGAACGTTTGCTTGGTACTGTTTTTATTGTAGCATGCTATCTTGCTGAAGAAGGAGTATCAAGTATTGAAGATATCGATAGAGGAGCAAAGATTGGTCTCAGATGGAGAAGAGGTCCCTTTGAAATAATGAATAAATATGGAATTGAACGCTCTTATGATATTGTAAGCAAATATGTTCAGAAATATTCAATGCTAAAAATACCCTCAAATCTTAAGGAACAATATAAATCAAAAAAGCCTTGGGAATTTGACTTTGTTGATTTGATAATTAAAGATAACATTGCAAAAATTATTATAAATAGACCTGAAGCAATGAACTCGATAAACGAGGAGGTAATAAATCAACTAGAAAAAAAATTTATAGAAGCAAAACAAAATTCTATGGTTAAAGGAATTGTTCTTGAAGGGGCCGGAAAAGCATTTATTGCAGGAGCAGACATCCAATATTTCATAAAAAAAATTGAGCAAAATAAAATTGAAGATATATGTGAGTTTACAAGATATGGACATTCTGTTTTAAACAAAATTGATACTTCAGATAAACCAGTTATTGTGAAGCTTGATGGTATTGCATTAGGTGGAGGTGCTGAAATTGCACTTGCAGCAGATACAATTGTTGCAACAGATAAAGGAAGTATAGGTTTTCCAGAAACAGGAATTGGAATTTATCCAGGACTTGGTGGAACACAAAGAACGACAAAATATATTGGGAAGGAACTTGCGAAATATCTAATTTTCACAGGAAAAATTTTAGATGCAAAAACTGCAGCCTCTATTGGTTTAGTTGAATATGTTTTTAAACAGGATGAAATAGACAACAAGATTTCAGCACTTGTTTCAAGTGGACAAATAATAAAAAAATCAAGTAAAAAACAAATAGAACTCCCTGAGAATTTTCAAAAAATAAAGAATTATTTCTCTGATGAAAAAATAAACTCAATATTATCTGGAGGTAAAGACCTAAATGAACTTGGACAAAAACTATCAAAAACTGTTTCCTACAAGGCACCTATTGCAATAAAACTAGCAAATAAAATAATTGATGAGGGAAGTTTGCTTAAGTTAGAGGATGGACTTGAATTAGAGCTTAATAATTTGTCAAAGATATTTTCAACAGAAGATGCTTTAGAAGGACTTCAATCAATAATAAAAAGACAAAGACCTATCTTCAAAGGAAAATAACAATATTTAAATATAGCCTTCTTGTCTTAGCCATTCTTTTACATGATTCATTCCTTGGTTATAATCTATTTTTGGCTTATAATTGAGTATTTTTTGAGCTTTTTTTATATCTATGATTTGATTATTTGAAAAAATATTGACAGCCAGTGGTGTAATCCAAGGTTTAAATTTAGTTATAATGTTTAAAAATATCATAATTTTAGCAATTGTCATTGCTTTTTTCTTTGAAAAATTCCTTTTTATTGGATCTTTTCCTAACATTTTTGCCAGATCATTTAGGTATTTTCCCCAAGTAATTGAATAGTCGCCATCATTTATATGAAAAATTTGACCTATTGCTTTTTCATTATTCATTGCTATAATTAAAGAATCTATCAGATTGTCAATATAAGTATGTAAAAAAATACCTTTTCCATTATCAATTAATGCAACTCTATTGTTATTAATCGCTTCAATTGGTCTTAAAACCCAAGTCGTAGCATTCGGTCCATAAACATTTCCAGGTATTATTATAACAACTGGAAAATTATCTATTTTGTATTTTTCAAGTAAGTATCTCTCTGCTATCTTTTTTGTAATATTATAATACACAAATCTTGTTTTTTGGTCATATCCCAAATGGCTGATAAATAAGAATCTCTTAAGATTAAATTTTTTACAGGCATTTACAACATTTTTCGTGCCTTCAACATTCACGTTATAAAAAAGATTTTTTGGGCCATAGTCTTTTACTATAGCTGCACAATGAAAAACTGTATCAATATTTTCTGGTAATTTTTTTAAGGTTGATGGTTTTGTTAAGTCACATTGGAAGTATTCAACATTTTTTTCAAAAATATTAGGTTTTTTATTATGGTATAATGCGATAACATTGTGTCCCTCCTTTAAAAGTCTATCTGTAATTGCACCCCCGATAAAACCTGTTGCACCAGTAACTAGACAGTTCATGAGTATAATATAAATTGGTTTTTTCCTTTTATAATCATCGAGATATTATTTATAATGTATTCATTAAATAAAACAAAAATTCCAAACATCTATTTCAGTGCTTCCAATATCTCCAAAAGAGTCCTCAACAGTTATCTTAAGATTATAGTTACCAAATGCTCTTCCCTTCCAAAACCATTCATGCAAATCCGAATCATTACAAAAGTATGCATATCCCTTTTCAACATCATCAAGATATACTTTCACTATTAGACTCTCGCTTTTATCAAATTCATCCTTTGCATTAATTATTATTGGATTTAACCTAAATCCACCTAAAGTAAATGCATCAGCTTTAAAATTAAAGGTTTTTAAAAAGAGTGGGATACCTGAAATATGAAAATAATCTTTCCTTGGATTTATAATCTCAACAGTTGGTGGTTTATTTACATGAAACGGGGTCATTAATGGATATCTATCTTTATTATCTCCTCCAGGAATAATGTATGGTGTGTCACCAATGCCATCTCCATCATTGTCTGTTCCATTATAATCACTCCAGAAGTTACCACCTGACTCATTTCCATTATGCCATTTATTACTGAACATATCTTCGGCGTTCTGATCGTTATCAATGAAGTTATTATGGTAGAGTATATTGTTATTGCAGTAACAGCATATTTTAACTCCAAACCTTTTGTTATACGCAAATGTATTTCCAATTATATTGTTATATTCATGATAGAGACTCATATGTAGTCCCCTTTGAGAATTGTTTAAAACTCTGTTATTAACAATATCATTATAAAGGCAGGGACCGGGCCCGGATATTGTCCAATGAAGTCCAATTCCATAATAGTTATTTTGTACAATATTTTTAGATATAGTATTGTATGAAGAATTAGCTAAATATATTCCCTCAAGTCTATTGTCTGTTACAATATTTTCAGATATTATTGAACCTTTTGAAGAAATTAATTTAATTGCATATCTACCATATTGAATAGTAAAACCAGTCATGCTTACATAACTAGCATTTATTGTAACAATATCATCGTCATTACCTTCAATTATTGTTGTATTTTTATCTTCTCCTTTTAAAATTATCGACTTATTTATTGTGAAATTTTCTTGATACGGTGAAGAGTCATCGTATACAAAAATCGTATCTCCATCATCAGCATCTTTTATTGCATTCTTTATGCTTGAATAGTTATATGAACCAATTCCGCCAACAAACAAGATATTTCCAGATGTAATTGATATTTCATATGTTGCATTATATTCAGTATCATTACATTCCCTTGCAAATGTTTGAATTTTATATGTTCCGCTTTCATCCCATGAATGACTTGCTGACGCAACCTCTCCAGTATTATAAGGCCCAATCCAACCTGACACTTCTCCATCTCCCCAATTAATTTTAAGTGTAAAGTTGCAACCTTCCGGATTTATTAAATAGAATGAAAACTCATATGGAATTCCAATTTTTCCCTGTGTGGGACCTTCAATTATAAGTTCTGTTGATTGTTCTTTTAATACTATTGAAAAACCTGTTGATGGAAAAATGTTAATTGAAATTAGTAATATTAAAATTATTAGAGTAAATCCTTTTGCAAAGTATTTTTTACATTTCAATGAATTAATCCCCCAACTTGTTATTATAACTATAGAACAAACAATATATAAATACTATGCTAAAATTATTACAAATTTTCTAATTGTTAATTTAAAGGTTTATTTTACTTATTTTTCCAAACTGGTGGTCTTTTTTCAAGAAAGGCAGCTAGACCTTCATTTGCATCATTTGTCTTCATAAGTTCATTTAGGTAAATGTCTTCTATTTTTTTTATGGAATCAGAATAATTTCTAGTAGCTCCTTCAATAAATGATCTCTTTGTAAGTTGAAGTACTATTGCACTATTACTTGCAAGTTTTTCATTTACGAGTTTTTCTGCTTCCTCATCAAAATTATCAACTGGGAGAACATGGTTTATAAGGCCAAGATCTTTTGCTTCATTTGCTTTAATAACTTCACCTGTCAGTATAAGTTCTAGGGCTTTCTTGCTTGACATCAACTTAGGAAATATAGCAGCAGCAATTGGTGGAAAAACCCCTACTTTTATCTCAGGTTGCCCAAATTTAGATTTTTCAGATGCGATAACAATATCACAAAATGTCGCAACCTCACAACCTCCACCTAGAGCAGCTCCATTAACAAGTGCTACAGTTGGAGCATTTATTTTATGAAGATTATTAAAAATATCATGAAAAACATGAATCATATCTTTTACTTTATCCTTGGTATGATCTGATACATCTACACCTGCGGAAAAAGCTTTTCCATTTGAATTGAGAATTAAGACTTTTATATTTTTATCTATGAAACTCTTTATAGCATCGTTAAGCTCCTTCATCATCTCAATATTTAGAATGTTTAATGGGAGATTATTAAATGTTATTTTACCAATCATATCTTTTTCTTCAACAATTATTGTTTTATAGCTCATTTTTTCACCTAAAATTATTCTATTTTTATGGTAGCTCTACCTAATATTTTTCCTTTTTCTAAATCATGTATTGCATTTTCTAGTGTATCAAGAGAATAATCCTTATTTGTTACAAGAAAATCTAGATCAACTTTTCCCTCTTCCACGGCCTTTACAATTTCTTCCATTTCATTCATTGGACATGCCCATGTTCCATTTATCGTAAGGTATTTATCCATGATTTTCTGGTTTAGAAATTCACTAACTGGTTTTGGAGGCCAACCGACTTGTATAATAGTACGGTTCTTACTTGCAGTTTCAATAGCTACTGGAAATGTATCAGCAACTCCAGAGCAATCCAAAACACAATCAACTTGGAATTTATCTTCTGAAAAATTTGATGAGATATGCCTTGCTAGACCAGATATTGCCTTTGCTCTATCTCTACCTGATAATTCATTCAATAATATCTTATTATCCTCAAAATATGTTTTTAAATTAACAACATGTGTTGCTCCAAGTTTTTTTGCAAATTCAAGTTTGTTATCGAAAATATCTAGAGCAAGAACATTTTTTGCCTGAAAATATCGTGCAGCAAGGTTTACAGTTGGTCCACCAACCCCACCAACACCAAAAACAACTACATTTTTTCCTTTCAGCCAGTGTGTAGATTTTTCAAAGAGTTTATTTGGATTTGATGAATTTTGAATAATATGGGGTGGTACCGACCTACTTTTCAAACCGTGAAAAGGTGTTGAAACTGCATCTGGAATAATACATGCTTCGTCTAAAGGAACGCTTTCTTTAATTTTAAAGGTATATCTAGAAGGAACAGAGATAAATTCTGCATCACCACCATGCACGCCATGGCCGATAAAAATTGAATTTTTGCATCTATTTGTTAGTCCTTCTTTACATGCAGGACAACTTTCATTTTCGCATCCTGGGAATACTGGTGGGATAATTACATGATCACCAGTCTCTAAATTTTCTGTAGATTTTCCAACTTCTTCAACTACCCCTGCAATTTCGTGTCCTATTATAAGTGGAGGTTTAAAAGGAACAAAGCCTCTATAAAGAGTACGATCGGTACTACACAGTCCAGTGTGTTTTGACCTAACAAGAACATCTGAATCTTTAATTATAGGATCCTCAAAATCAGGGACAATATTTAACTCTTCTTTACCATATAAAACAGCAGCTTTCATATCTTTCCCCCGGTTTCTGTGATAAAATAAAGAGTATATAACATTATTTATTTAAAGGAGTGTTTAATTAAAAAAGATATAAATAATATCTACCTTATTCTGCCTTAATATTTTAACCTAGAGGGAGGATTAATATGCCGTTGGACTGGTTACCAAAAGATGATGAAATAAAGAATCATGATTTATGGAAAGATGAATATTTCAGTCGTGAACCACCAAGCGTAATATATGAACTAAAACCTGTTGTGGACAATGAGGGAAAAAAAGTAAAAGGACTCAATTCTGCATGGATTACACTCAATAATCCAGCTCAATACAATTCATATACAACAGATATGGTAAAGGGAGTTATCGCAGGATTTCATAAGGCATCAATGGATAGAAGTGTTGTTGCAGCAATATTTACTGCAGTTGGAGATAAAGCATTTTGTACTGGTGGAAACACAAAGGAATATGCTGAATATTATAGTGGTAGACCAAACGAATATGGATTGTATATGGATCTATTTAATGGAATGGTAGATTCAATTTTAAATTGTAAAAAACCAACAATTTGTCGAGTTAATGGAATGCGAGTTGCAGGCGGTCAAGAAATAGGTATGGCTTGTGATATTGCAGTATCATCAGACTTAGCAATATTTGGTCAAGCAGGACCTCGTCATGGTTCTGCACCTGATGGTGGATCCACTGATTTTCTACCTTGGATGCTCTGTATTGAGGATGCGATGTGGAATTGTATCTCTTGTGAATTATGGTCTGCATATAAAGCAAAGAGATTAAGTCTCATTAGCAAGGTTGTCCCTGTTTTAAAACAAGATGACAAATTCATAAGAAATCCAACAGTGATATTAGATAAATACATAGAGGGCGGAGAAATTGTTTATGGGGAATTTCTTAAGGGCGAAGAATTCAAAAAAGCCCGTGAAATAATAAAATCAACTCCAACCGATTTTAAACTTTTAGATAAAGCCGTTGATGACATAGTATGGACTTATACAAATCTAATGCCTGGTTGTTTAATCAAATCAATCGATGGTATTAGAATGAAGAAGAAATTCTTCTGGGATCAGACAAAACTTGCTAATCGTCATTGGCTTGCTGCAAATATGGCAACAGAAGCATTTCTAGGTTTTCATGCATTTAATAACAAAAAAATAACTGGAAAAGATGTTATTGATTTTGTTAAGTATCGCCAGCTAATCGCAGAAGGCCACCAATTTGATGACAAGCTAAAAGAGGCAGTTCTACCAAAACCATTGAAGAAAGATAAATCTTAAGGTTTTTCAATTGTGTAATATAGTTTTATTTCAGGAATATCCTCAAAAATTCTAGGCACAACCTTAACATTCATTCCTATTTTTACTTCTTTTTTTGGAATGTCTCCAATCCAAGATATCAGTCGTCCACCTTCTTCAAGGTCTACAATTCCCAAAGTATAGGGCGCAATGTCATCAAATCCCTTTGGAGCTGCATGTATAGTTGTAAAACTATGAAGAGTGCCCTTTCCTGAGTACTGAACCCATTCAAATTTATCATCCATACATTTAAGACAATCTGCTCGTGGTGGGAAATAAGTTTCACCACATTTTTTACATCGGCTACCCATTAGTTTTCCTTTGTGAAGATATTCTGAAAATTTATCCACCTTTGTATAAGGTGTGAAGTTGATTTTTCCAAAATACTTGAATGGCATAATTTTTACCTCCTAAGGATATGAACAAATGTATATTGCCCAATCCCACCAACATTATGGGTTAGTCCAATTTCAGCACCTGAAACCTGTCTTTTGCCTGCATCTCCTCTTAATTGTTTTACTATCTCAGTTGTCATTGAGACCCCTGTTGCTCCAACAGGATGACCTTTGGCTTTTAGACCTCCATCAACATTTACGGGTGTTTTACCATCAATGTAGGATTGTTTTTCCTCTATGAACTTGCCACCTTTTCCCCTTTCACAGAAACCAAGGTTTTCATAAGCCATGATTTCTGCTATTGTAAAACAATCATGAACATCTGCAACTGAGATATCAGATGGTTTTACATTTGCTTGTTTATATGCTTGTTTTGCTGCTTCAACTGCACTTGGAATTTCAACAAGATTAGGTCTTCTAAGTAGAGACATCTGTGAAGAAGCAGAACCAACTCCTTCAATCCAGATTGGAGTTTCATTGAATTTCTTTGCAAGCTTTTCATTTGTTAATATAACACAGGCAGCACCATCTGCATTTGCGCAACAATCAAATACATTAACAGGAAACGCTACATCATCTGAACCGAGAACTCTTTCTTTTGTAACCTCCTTTTGGAAAAACGCATATGGATTCATAGAACCATAGAAATGATTCTTTACAGCAACTAGTGCCATATGTTCCTTAGTCGTTCCAAATTCATGCATATGCCTATTTGCATATAATGCATAATATCCTGGAAATGTTGTTCCAAATATTGACTCCCATTGAACGTCTCCAACTCTGCCCATAAGCGCTAAAATTTCCTCGGTTGATAGCTCCCTCATTTTTTGAACACCTATTACTGCAACAATATCATGAATACCTGATTTTATTGCCATATAAGCAGTTCTTATTGCCGCACTACCTGATGCACAAGCTGCCTCAGTAAGCCAAGTTGATTTTGGATTCATCCCAACATATTCTGCAACAACACCTGGAAGTGAACGCTGCATATGATACTCAGGAACTGATCCAACAATCAGGGCATCGATATCTTCTCTTCTAAGATTTTTTGTATCCTCAATTGATTCCTTAAATGGTTCAAAAGCTAGTTCCTGAACTGTTGCATCACTACGATTACCGAATTTTCCATGACCTATACCAACAATTCCAACTTTCAATTTTTCACCAACTTTCTATATGTATTGACCGCCATCAACCTTTATTACTTCACCTGTAATGTGTCTTGATTTTTCACTACATAAAAAAAGAACAACATTTGCAACATCTTCGGTTGATGCAATGCGACCCAAAACAGTTTCGTCAACTGCTTTTTGTAAAAACTCTGAAGGTATATTTTTTGCCATTTCCGTCATAACCATACCTGGGGCAACTGCATTAACATTTACATTGAACTTTCCAAGCTCTTTTGCAAGAGCTTTTGTTAGTGAAATTATTCCACCTTTTGAAGCTGAATAATTACACTGTCCAAATTTTCCCCTTAGACCATTTATTGATGTGATATTTACTATTTTTCCAGACCTTTGCTCCTTAAAATGTGAAGCTGCCAATTTATTATAGATAAAATAACCTTTAAGATTCACATTTATTACATTATCCCAATCGTTCTCACTCATTTTCCAAATAACTCGGTCTATATTAATTCCAGCGTTACAAACAAGGATATCTAATCCACCAAACTCTTCAATAACCTTTTTAAACATCCCTTCTGCGTGTTTATTATTTGTGACATCTGCTTTTACAATAAGACATGTTTTCCCTAATTTTTCAATTGTTTTTGCTACTTCTTTTGCTTCTGTGTCATGTTTTCTATAGTTGATTGCTACATTTGCACCTTCCCTTGCCATTTCAACTGCAATAGATGCACCGATACCAATGCTTCCTCCTGTTATAATAGCAGATCTTCCATTTAATTCCATATTGGCTCCTCCATTTAGAGAATATGTTGTTACAGAATTTTGATAGAATGCTAAACTATTATTTTATTTTTTGGTGAAACCTACAGTCTATTAAATCATACACAATATTTGATTTTTTTTAAATAATTTCAAGATTGGTTTTCAATAAAAATAATATTTTTAACCAAACATTTAAATTAAAAATACCAATTAGGGCCTTACTAAACCTGGATTTAAGGGAGGTATGAAACACGAAGAAGATATTCATTCATACTCATTCTTGTAAACTAAGATATCTAGATGCAACTAGAATATCCAAGTATTTTTCAAAGAATAATTATAAAGTTGTAAATAAACCAAAAGATGCAGATATCATATTTTTCTTAACATGTGGTGCATTTGATCACCTTGCTGATGAATCATTACGTATGGTAAAAGAATTTCAAAAATATGATGCAGAACTAATTGTCGGTGGATGCTTACCTAAAATTGAAAAGGATAAACTAGGTGAAGTTTTTCAAGGAAGAACAATTAATACAAAAGATTTAGACAAAGATCCGGATAAAATGGATGAACTATTTCCAGAGTTCATCGTCAAATTTAGAGATGTTGATGATGCAAATGTTTCATATCATAATCTAAATGAAGGAAATATTGTTGGAGCCTTAAAAAATTATTTAGGAAAGATTGGCTGGTTAGATAAATTCATAAATACCTTTCAAACTGAAATTTTTAAAACAGTATATGGTAAAAATTCCTTTTTTTATCATATATTACTTGATGAACCTATGTATCGTATGAGAATATCTTGGGGCTGTAATAGTAATTGTTCTTATTGTGGTATAAAACAAGCAATTGGTCCTCATAAAAGTAAACCTCTTAAAAAGGTATTAGATGAATTCAAATCTGGACTTAAGGAAGGTCATAAACATTTTATGATGAACGCAGATGATATTGGGGCATATGGAACAGATATTGGCTCTAGCTTTTCAGAAGTATTGGATAAAATGACTAATATTCCCGGAGATTATTTTATTTCCATTGCAAATCTTAGCCCCCGATGGGTCATAAAATACATCGATCATCTTGAAGAAATTATGAAAAGAGAAAAAATTATAAGAATCGGTGTTCCTGTCCAATCTGGTAGTAATCGAATTCTAAAACTTATGAATCGGTTCAATGACAAAGATAAGATAAAGGATTCTTTATTAAGATTAAAAAAGGTATTTCCAAAGTTGTCTCTTCATACTCATATTATTGTAGGTTTTCCTACTGAAACAGAAGAAGATTTTCTGCAAACATTGGACTTTATTAAGAACTGTCAATTTAGCGCAGGTCAGCTTATGCCTTTTTCATCAAAGTCTGGTTCTGAAGCTGCAAGTATTGAACCAAAAATCCCTATGGATGTAATAAATAAAAGACTTTTACATGCAAAGAGCTTTTTCAAAAAAGAAGGATATAGCGTGAAATATAAATCTCAAGGTAGAACTTTTTTATTTGATAAACTAGATTATAAATTATAATCATACTAAATTTTTTTTTATACAGTTTTACAAAACTTACTAATTATAAAAAGTTTTATAAATAGCTTTATTATAGCTATAATGTAGCTATGGGGTTTTTTATGATAAATCCAGCAAAATTTGAAGTATATGGTCAAGAGATGCTTGAAAAGATTGTAAAGAAATGTGGTAATAGCGGTCGAATATATCTCCCACCAGATTGGATTGATAAGAAAGTAAAAATTATCAGGATTGATTGAGGTTGTTTACTATGCCTAATATTACTGTAAGGTCAATGAAAAAAGATGATATTGGAGATGCAGCTGATATTCATAGAAAGGTTGTTAGAGAAGGTCTTGGTGAAGGGATGAATTATGCTATTGAAGATCTTTTTTCATCTTTTATATCCAAGTGTCCTAAGACTTGTCTTGTTGCTGAAAAGGAGAAAAAGGTTGTAGGTTTTATTATAGGTTGTATTAAAGAATGGGGATTCGGAGTTGAGAAATCTGGTTGGATTGAGATGATAGAGGTCGATCCAAAATTCATGGGAGAAGGAATTGGTAAGAATCTTGGAGAATCTCTTATTTCATATTTTAGGAAAGAAGCAATAAAGGAAGTATATACAACAGTCAAATGGGATAGTGGTGATTTGATTGCATTTTTCAAATCCATAGGATTTGATAAGAGTAGTTTTATAAATCTTGAATACAAGAAAAAAGAATAATTTATATAAGAAAAAAGGGGGTAGTAAAATAGAATTAATTGAACAATTTAAGGATTGGGAAAAAAATAGGCATAATTATGCTAAGCAATGGAAAGAGAAATCTGGTGGAAAGGTAATTGGTTATTTTTGTACATATGTTCCTGAGGAGATACTATATGCTGCAGATGTACTGCCTGTAAGAGTTTTGGGTAGTCATGAACCTCAAGATGTTACAGAGCCTCATATTTTTGCTATGTTTTGTCCATTTTGTCGTGATTGTCTTGCCCAGGGATTAAAAAACAGATACAAGTATCTGGATGGACTTATGATTGCTCAGTCATGCCTTCATATCAGACAAGCATACACAAGTTGGATTAAGCATAGGCCTGTAGAATTTGAGAAATTTCTATGTATGCCTCATAAGGTACAGAGTCCTCATTCATATGAATTTTTGACTGAGGAATTAAAGACTTTTAAAAAAGAAATTGAAGACTGGACAGGTAAAAAGATAACCGATTCAGATTTAAAAAAATCAATAGAGGTTTATAATGAAAATAGACGCTTGATGAAGCAGCTCTATGAACTAAGAAAACGAGACAAACCACCTATTACAGGTGAAGAAGTAATGGAAATTGTAATGGCAATGCAGATGACAGATAAAGCAGAACATAATAAAAAATTAAAGGAATTGATTAAGGAACTGGAGAAATATAATCCTGATAGAGAAGTCGGAAGTAGACTTATGATTCTTGGATCTGAGGATGATGATACTGTTTTTATGAACATGGTTGAGAATTGCGGAGCGACTTTTGTAATTGATGATCACTGTACAGGATCCAGATATTTTTGGAATGAAACAGAAAATGGAAAAGATCCACTTGCATCAATTGCAGCAAGATATATTGATAGAGTTCCTTGTCCAACTAAGGATTGGGAAGAGCGCAGAAGGATTCCTCATATACTTAATTTATGTAAGGAATGGAATGTGGATGGAGTAATTATTATGCAACAAAAGTTTTGTGATCCTCATGAACTTGATTTTGTTGCAATTGAAAAGGCTTTAAAAGATGCTGGAATAGCTACTCTGTTTTTAGAGTTTGACGTAACTGTACCTGTGGGACAGTTTAAGATTCGTGTAGAAGCATTTCTGGAAATGATTGGTGAGGAGGATTTATTCTAGGAGATGTGATAAGATGGAGACTGAAATAAAATACCCGACTGAAAAATTGAAATGCTGGAATAAAGCAAAAGAAATTCGTTTAAAATATTATAAAGATTATGCAGAAGCACATGATAATGGTGGTCTTAGGTGGGCTGGTGGTGCCTGGACATTTGATGCAATACCTGCAGGTCTTGGCGATGATGTCTATCCAATAACAAGTGAACCATATGGTGCAACAATAGCATTTGATAAGGACCTTTCTATGAAATGCATGGAGGCAGCAGAAAAGGAAGGTTACCCAAGAGATCTTTGTTCTTATATGCGAAATTATTGGGGTTCAATAATTATTGATAAATATCCTTTTGGATATGATGACAAAGGGGAGTTTGTACCAAGATTTCAAGGTGCAAAACCACTTGGTTTTCCAAAACCTGATTTTATCTGGCAGGATCACATATGCTGCTCGCATGCAAAATGGTATCAGGTAGTATCAGACCTTGAAGGTGGAATTCCAATGTTTACAGTCGATAATGCTGTTGGCCCTTCAAATGAGCTTACTGATAGCAAGATAAAATATGTTGTTGAACAACTTAAGGATGGGATAAAATTCTTAGAAAAAGTAACAGGTAGAGATTATAATGATGAGCTACTTTATAAAGCAATTAAAAACCATTTTGTATCAACCTCAAGATGGGCTGAGACATGTGAATTAAATAAGGCAATTCCAGCACCTCTTGATGAAAAATCCATTTATTCATTATACGTTCTAGGGACATTACAAAAGGCTGGAAAGCAGGTAGCAGATTTTTATGAAAAAGATCTTCTTCCTGAGGTTAAAGAAAGGGTAAAAAAGGGAATTGCTGCGGTTCCAAATGAAAAATTCAGAGTGATGTCAGATACTCAACCTCCATGGAGTTTTCTAAGTATCTTCAGATATCTTGAAAAATTTGGATGTGTAAGCATTGGTTCCCTTTACACTTTCGGCCTTATTGGACAGTGGGAGGAAAAAGAGGATGGAACATGGGGTGCAAAAACAATTCCTGATATAGATTTTTCAAGTAGAGATCAGGCATTGTACGAATATGTAAAATATGAACTTCATAAACCTGAATGGCAACATTTTTACTCATGTCACCTAAAAAGTGATATGATGATTAGAATTGGAAAAGAATGGAAGCTTCAAGGAGTTATGCTTCATTACAATAGAGGTTGTGAAGGTCTTACAGTAGGTATTGCTGAAAATAGACTAGCTCTTCTTGATGCGGGTTTTCCAGTGATGGCTTTTGAAGGAAACAATGCTGATGAAAGAGAATTTGATGAAGCAAGAACAAAAGCAAAAATCAATGCGTTTATGGAAACTATAGGAGCAAAATAATAGGAGGAAATTTGTATGATTACTATGGGTATTGATATGGGTTCAAAATATATTAAAGTAGTAATTTTAAAGGATAATAAAGTTATAGCAAAGTCAAATGTACTTGCTGGTTTTGATGTAAAAAAATCTGGTCAAGAGGCAATAGACAAGGCATTAAAAGAGGCTAAAATAAAAAAAGATGATCTTAAAAAGGTGATTTCAACTGGTACCGGTGAGAAACTTGCTCCTTTTTATGATGATACAAAATCTGTTGTTGGATGTGACTCATTAGGAGCAGTATTTCTACATCCTGCAACTAGAACTGTAATTGACGTTGGTGCTGAGGAAGGTCGTGGAATGAGATGTGATGAAACTGGAAAAATACTTGATTTTGAAGTTAATGAAAAATGTGCTGCAGGTGCTGGTGCATTTACTGAAGCAATGTCAAGAGCTCTAGAAGTTCCTCTTGAAGAGTTTGGAGCTCTTTCTTTAAAGGCAACTGAGGAAATACCGATGAATGCACAATGTACTGTTTTTGCAGAGTCTGAAGTTGTAACAATGGTTCATAATAAGGTTTCAAAAGCAAATATGGCTAAAGCAGTTCATGATGCTATGTCAAGTAGGATTTCATCTATGGTAAGAAAGATAGGATTTGATAAGGATGTCACCCTAGTTGGGGGAGTTGCAAAAAATGTTGGTTTTGTAGATTCTCTAAACAAGGACCTCGATCTTAAAGTAATAGTACCAAAGGATCCTGAATATGTTGGTGCACTAGGTGCTGCTCTCTCAGCATCTGGTTGGAAAGGAGGAAAATAAAATGGCTAAACAACCAGAATATTGGAGATGGACTGAATCAAGATGGACAAATCCTGATATTGATTGGAAAGGTAAGATAATAACTTCTGGTGTTGATGTTGGTTCAGTAAGTTCTCAAGCAGTGATACTTGCAGATGGAGAACTCTATGCTTATGCAAATATGAGAACTGGCTCAGATAGTCCTGATTCTGCAAACAAAGCTATGAAATGGGCAATGGAAAACACTGGTCTTACTCTAAAAGATTTATCTTACACAGTTGGTACAGGTTATGGACGTGTAAATGTTCCCTTTAGCCAACGTGCGATAACTGAGATTGCTTGTCATGCACGTGGTGGTAATTATATGTACGGACCTACAGTTAGAACAATTCTTGATATGGGTGGTCAAGATTGTAAAGCAATCCATTGTGATGAAAGAGGCAAAGTAACAAATTTCTTAATGAATGATAAATGTGCAGCGGGAACAGGTAGAGGTATGGAAGTATTTGCAGATCTACTTGGAGTATCCATTAATGATGTTGGAGACCTATCTTTTGATATCGATAAAGAACCTCAACCGGTAAGTAGCACATGTGTAGTATATGCTAAAACTGAGGCAACTGGTCTACTTAGGGAGGGATGGCCAAAAAATAAGGTACTTGCAGCTTATTGCTCTGCAATGGCTCATAGGATTATGACACTTCTTGAAAGAATTGGTGTAGAAGAAGACTTTGCAATAACTGGTGGTATATCAAAAAATAAAGGTGTAGTAAAAAGACTTGAAAAAGAAGTTGGAATTAAGATCATGGAAACATCAAAATATGACCCACAAATAGCTGGAGCATTAGGAGCTTCACTTTTTGCAAAGGCTTTGTATGATAAGGGTAAAAAATAGATGTGATTAAAAATGAAAGCAAATTATGGCTACAAGGACGGTTCTGGTGATTATTTTATAACAATTGACACAGACAAATGTAATGGATGCAAAAGTTGTGTTGAAGTATGTCCATATGGTGTACTTGCAGTTGGTGAAGATGAAAACGACCCATTATCTGATAAAGAGGTTGCTTTTGTAACTGATAAAGAACGAAAAAAGATAAAATATACATGTGCACCATGTAAACCAAATAAGGACGCAATACCTCCTTGTATAAAAGCTTGTGAAATGAAAGCAATTACTCATTCATGGTAGGTTTTTTTAAAAAGATGAGCATGCAAAAAATAAAAATAAGTATCGATGGTAAAAAGGTTGACTGTAAAGAAAATGACACTATCCTTGATGCTGCATTAAATGCTGATATCTACATTCCAACACTTTGCTATCATCCTGACACAAAAAGCTATGGTGCATGTGGTCTGTGTGCTGTTGAAATAGAAGGTACAAAAGAACCAATTCTAGCATGTAAAACAACTGTTGAAAAAGACATGAAAGTAACAACAGATTCACCCACTATTAAAAGAATTCGTCAAGATAAACTATCAATAATTCTAAAAAATCATCCCCATGCATGTCTAGTCTGTGCTGAAAAGGAAGGATGTGCTAGAGAACCTTGCTCCTTAAATGTACCAGTAAATGAAAGATGTTGTGAAAAGCTTGGTGATTGTGAACTTGAACGGATAGCAGATTATATAGGAATACCTGAAAATACTCCTCGTTACAAACCAAAAAATTTGCCAAAATTTGAAGAAAATCCTTTTATTGTTCGCAACTACAATCTATGTATTGGTTGTGGAAGGTGTGTTAGAGCTTGTTCAGATATTAGAAGACTTGAAGCACTTGGCACTCTCCCTGATCCTCCTGAACTATTGGAATCATCATTTTTTCCTGAAAAATTATTAGAAAGTGAATGCCAGTTTTGTGGTATATGTGTAGATGTATGTCCAACTGGCGCACTTGTATTTAAAATTGATAGGAAAAAGGATAAAACTAATTGTAGGAATGGTTGTCCAGCAGATATCAACATTCCCAGATTTTTAAGCCAGATTTCGAATGGAGAGTTTTCTGAAGCTCTAAAAACGATTTATCAAAATGTTCCTCTTCCGGGTACTTTGGGATATGTTTGCTATTATCCATGTGAATCAGATTGTCTTCGTGCTGAGCTTGACAGTGCTGTTTCTATTCGTGTGCTGAAACGTTTTGCATTTGAACAAACTGATAAAATAAATATAGAAAGAATTGAGAAAAATACAGGAAGAAATATTGCTGTAATAGGTTCTGGACCCGCAGGCTTAAGTTGTGCATTCTATCTTGCTAAATGGGGTAATAATGTTACAATTTTTGAAGCAAATAGTAAGTGCGGAGGTATGCTTAGATATGGTATACCCACATTTAGACTTCCAAGAAATGTTTTAGATAGAGAAATTGATGTTATCAAAAAGATTGGGGTAAATATCAAGCTCAATTCTCAAATCTCTTCAGTAAAAGAATTATTTTCAAAAGGATTTGATGCTGTTTTTTTAGGTATTGGCGCTCAAAAAGGTTTAGAGATGAAAATTCCTGGTGAGAATGATAAAAGAGTAATTGATGCTTTAAATTTTTTAAGTAATATTTATGGTGATGTATCCTCAGAAAATAAGATTCAAGCTGAAAATATAAAAATTGGAAAGAAGGTAGTAGTAATTGGTGGTGGAAATACAGCAATAGATGCTGCTAGATCAGCTATTCGATTAGGTTCAGATGTTACAATCTTTTACAGAAGATCAGAAAAAGAAATGCCTGCTTTTTCTCAAGAAATAGAAGAAGCAAAAAATGAGGGTGTTGAATTTAGGTTTCTGACTGCACCTATATCAATACACCCAAATAAACAGAATTTAAAAGTTGAGTTTATCAAATTAAAATTAGGGGAAAAAGATGAAAGTAATAGACCTCGTCCTATAGCTATTAAGAACAGTAACTTCTTCTCTGAATTTGATAATGTAATTATTGCGATAGGTCAAAAGGTTAAACCAATTGATGGAATTGATATTGATACTAAAAATTGGAAGAAATATAATAATGTAAATCAAAAAGCTAATGATGGGATTTATATTGGGGGTGATGTTTTAGGGCCTTCCTCTGTTGTTGAATCTGTAGCTATGGGAAGAAATGCTGCAGTTCAGATTCATATTGATTTGGGCGGGTCTAAAGAAGATACATATACCTTTTTTAAAAAACCTATCCCTCATATTATTAGTAAGGATGAGTTCCTAAAAGAAAGAATTGTTATTCCAATGGTTTCAAAAAATGATAGAAAGGGTAATTTTTCTGAAATAGAACTATCTCTGAAAAAAATTGATGGGATTTTTGAAGCAAATAGGTGTTTTCAATGTGATTTATGTCTTTATCTTTCTGAAATACCTGTACCACCTGTTGAAATTCTCATTTTCAATGAAGAAAATGTTGAGCTTGTGCCTGAAATTGCAGGGGTGTACACACTTTTTGATATTGATAAAAAAATAATTGAAATCAAGGGTACTGATAATATGCAAAAAATGTTAAAAGATAAACTTAAGTCAAATAATGAAATCAAATTTTTTAAATTTGAAGCAGATCCAATGTACTCAAAACGAGAAAGTGAACTTTTACAACAGTACATAAAACAACATGGAGAGATGCCAAGTGGAGGTGATGAACTCGATGACCTTTTCTAAACCAAAGGTTGAAATTTTAGTTGTAGGTCCTTTATTTTCAAATTGTTATATTGTATGGGATGAAAAAAAGAAAGAGGGTGCAATAATTGACCCTGGCGATGATGCAATATCAATTTTGAAAACCATTGAAAAATTTGATATAAATATTAAATACATTCTTGCAACACATGGTCATTTTGATCATGTTGGAGCAGTTGCACCTTTAAGAAGGGAACTTAAAGCTGAATTTCTTGCTCATAAAGGTGATTTCTTTTTTTTAGAGGATGGAGAAAATGCTGCTAGACGATGGGGTGTAAATATCGAACAACCTCCAAAACCGGATAGATTTATTGATGATGGTGATAAGATAAAGGTTGGTAATTATGATTTAGAGGTTATTCATACACCCGGACATTCACCTGGCGGAATTAGCTTTCTATATGATAAAATGTTATTTGGTGGTGATACACTTTTCCAAGGTAGTATCGGTAGGACTGATTTTAGAAAAGGTTCATTTGAAGAAATTTCTGAATCAATAAAAAACCGTCTTTACACATTACCTGATGATACAATAGTGTATACTGGTCATGGACCAATAACAACAATAGGTGATGAAAAAAAGTATAATGCATTTGTGAGAGCATGATTTATGGATAAGAAGATATCTGAAATAAAGAAATTGATTTCTATATCTGACAGGATAATAGCATTTACAGGTGCAGGTTTTTCTGCTGAAAGCGGTATTTCAACATTTAGGGGTGCAGGTGGACTTTGGTCAAAATATGACCCTTCTATTTATGCAGATATAAACATTTTTATGCAAGACTCAGCCTATTATTGGAACTTTTTTAGGGATGAGAGATATCCGGCAATAAAAAAAGCAAAACCAAATGATGGTCATTATGCATTGGTAAAACTTGAGAAGCTTGGAAAGATTTATCGAATAATTACTCAAAATATTGATGGATTGCATCAAATTGCAGGTTCTTCAGAAGTGATTGAGCTTCATGGAAATACAAGAAAGATATTCTGTTTGAATTGTGAAAAAACCTATACTCTTGATGAAGCTTATAATATCTTAGAAAAGGAGCTACCGCCAAGATGCTCCTGTGGAGGAAAACTAAAACCCGGAACAATTCTTTTTGGAGAGCCATTACCTCAAGCCGCAATTGATATGGCAAATATTGCTGCTAGAAATTGTGATATGTTTATAGTTCTGGGTAGCTCTTTAGTTGTATATCCAGCAGCATCATTACCAGAGATTGCAAAAAATAATGGTGCAAAACTTATAATTGTAAATATTGATCCAACTCCACTTGATACTATTGCTGATTTTGTGATAAATGATAGCGCATCAAAATTTTTATCAGAGATAATCTGAATTTTAAATATAAATTAAAAAGTTCAAAATTAACCTTTTTTTGTAATTTTTTGTTAAAAATCAAATTATTTTTTCTTAGATATTAAAAATATTTATATATTATTAACTACATTGATAATATTGCCTATCAATCGTGATTAGGCGCGGGAGGTATAGTTTGCAAAAGAGGAAGAAAAAAATATTCATTCCAATCCTTGTAGTTATGCTATTCTTTGGTTTGGCAATGACACCGGGGATAAGTGCAGCTGCTGAAAAGGTAAAAAAGCATCAAATTACAATTAAAATGGATGATCCTTACGGTAGCGGAGGTTATGAATTTAGGAAACTTATCACTCATTCCCAATTAGAAGAAGTAAATGATTCAGTAAATGAATTTATAATGTTAGCAAAGGACTCAATGGATGAAAATAGTCCTGGTGGTTCAGATTTGTCTGAACAAGAATGGGAAAAAATTGAGGGTAAAGTTTACACGGTAATTGATATATTAGGTGCAATTATCGGGAAAGACTTCCCAGTTAAAGAAACAAAGGAATACGTTGCTGAAGTTCTTAGCACTCTTCTAAAATTTACCTATACTATTAGACAACCACTGATTAGTATCGGTGTAGGAATCACGTGGATTCCATTCTATGACTATGAAACAATGTTCGGAAGGTTAATAAAACCAGTATTTATCCATCATCTGCTTGGTTTTTCTGCGACTTTTAAGTTAAACCCATTCAAACTTGGATTTCCAAGTCTTTCATATGGTCTACATAGAGTTAGAACATTTTTCTTCAATGGCCTGTTAATTGATTTTTCAAATCTTGGCTATGATAGAATTGTTGGACCACAGATCTTAATAGGATACGGGTTCTTTACTGGATTTGCATAGTAAAATAATAGTATAACAAAACATACCATTTAACGTATGTTTTAAATTTCCTTTTTTTTAATTTCTGACCACCTATTGAGCACTAATTATCATTTATAAAATATCAAGTGACCACATTATTCTTTTTTTAAAAAAAGGAGAATTGTTGTCAAATGGTAATGTTAAATCAGTTGAAATCTGGAAGTTATGCAAGGATTGTAAAATTTGAAAACAGACAATATATTAGAGAAAAACTATATTCAAAGGGGATAATGGAAGGTACCATTATAAAAATAATTTCATGTTTTGGATTAATTGTTTTTAGAATGGATAAAAAGATATATTCAATTGACAATAGAATAGCTAATGATATACGAGTAATTGAATTGTTATAGGCTGGTAAATGAGTTCAAGTTGAGTTATTGTCCAACTGGAACAATAAACATTGGATCAAATTTTTCGCTATCCAGTTTTAAAAGATTGCATACTGCCTCTTTATCATCAATTGTGACAATATTACCTGACAACTCTCTAGAGGTTGCCTGTAGAAGTACATTATGAGCTGCAGCACCAGCCTCATAATACCACACCCATCTAACACTTTCGTCAGATAGGTCATCCCAATCAATTGTCTTTTCGATATCCAAAACAGGGATAATTAGAAGAGGAGCATCTGAAACAAATGGTTCTGTTGCTTCTGCAAATTCAGATCGTTTGTCTCCGAAAGAAATCCTCATCAAAAAAGATACTATTGGAAGACCGAAAAAATCAATTTTCATTAAACCATAAACATATTTGGATATACAAGATTTTGTTACTGTATAGATACGGAATGGATAATAACCATGTGCACTTGGGACTGTATGATGTCTTTTAACAACATTTGTTCCACTTTTATCAACATAAAATGAGTATCCATAGGATGCCCAGATCAAATGAGTAAGGTCCTTTCTAGTGATTGTGTCAGAATTCCAAGATGTAACTTCATCTCTTTCCTCTAGAGCTGTGGAAAACGCCATATCAGAAAATTTAATTCGAGGAAGTAAAGATAGATATATTGGTCTATTTATAAAATTATAATCTATAGTAGGATGTCCAAGTGGCATTATACCAATACCTTTTTCGTTAGGAGGTAGGCCAACAGGCTCAATTGCAGCTGTTGGATGCTGTGCAGTAATAACAGTTCCTAAACCAATTGATATGGCAGCAAAATAGATATTTTGACCAACTGCTCCACATTCAGCACTACCTATATTTTGGTCTGCTATATCTGTATCCCAACAAAGGCCTAACTGGACAGGGGCTGGATATTGCATTCCTTCAATATTTCTATAATCTCCTTCTTTATAAAAGACTAAAGAATGGTTAACAGGATTGTATTTATACACATCCTCAAGTAAAACATATATAACAACAGAATTTGAATCATTTATCTTTGCTATAGTAAATTTACCGTCATCTCTTAGACCAAAAGCAGCCCATAGTACTGTTGAAAGTTCTTCATCAGTAACAGGATCTTCTGTGAAATTTCTCATTGACATTCTTTGCATTATTGTTTCCTCAAGTGGTATATCAATAAACAGTGGTTCAGGTAATAGATATTCTTGAAAATCTGCTTTACCGTGTTCATTACTAAAATCATATAGAGAGGGATTTATACCTAAAACAGGAGTAAAAGCACTACTTAAAAAAATTGTAACAATAATTAAAACTATAGCTTCTCTTATAAAATAATTTCTTCTCATTTTTCAACCCCCAATAAAAATTAATCAAATACAATAATTTAAATTTTACTGCAATAATTATAATAATTTAGGATATTTTTATGAAGATATAGGTTCCTAATAGAATTTTATAAGATTTCTAAAAAACCTAAAAGAATAAGAAAATCCTTCAAGTAATCTGATAAATAGATAATCATATCCTTTAGTTCTTGGAATATTAATAGTAATAGTCACCCAACTGCTTTCTTCACCATATATATCTCTTGTTTTTACCTTGATAAAATACATACCTTGACTATCCCAAGAATGATTGATTTTGAATTCTTCACCGGATAAGTATGGACCAATCCACTCTTCACAATTATCATCTCCCCATTGTATGTAATACTCAAGATTATCATTATCAGGATCTGTTGATGAAATTGTATAACAATATTCAATTCCTGGAATCCCTTCATTGGGGCCGTCTATAGATGGATTATTTGGCTTTTCATTATATCTATCAAGTTCAATTTCTAATATTTCTGAACTTGTATCAGTTATCGTTACCTGCTGGGATCTACTATTATAATTATCAGATGAAAATTCTAATTTATAAGAACCTGGGGGTAGAAACAGGTGGTATCTTCCATATGATGGCTCACTATAGAGTTCTTCTTCATTTGGAAAAGATATATCCTCAATAGTAATTTTTGCCTTAATTGGTTCTCCAGTTAATGAATCCTTAACATGACCACTAACTGAAATTGGTCTTTCAAGCATCCATATTGTAGCTGGCCAAACTTGTGCTGCCTCATCAAGAGCACTATCATATTCTGGTTGGAAGGTGGTATGTGTTTCCATTAGATTTGCATATGATCCATTAAATGCAATCTGCCATTCATAATTTTCACCTTCTGCACTTGGTATTCTTATTGAACCACCATATCCAGCAGCTATTGATATATCGGTTGCTTCAGATTGAAAGAAGCTTGAAAAAGGATGACTATGGCAACTATAACCATATAGGACCTCACTTCCATGTGAATGATAATCAAGTACTTTTGTAAAATGTTGGTCATTTGAAAATTTAATCATAGTTTGTGTTTCAACCTCAGATGCTGGACTTGGTCCTTTATATGTTTCAGAATTTGGATCTGTACTACCTGAGCATTCCGAATCCCAACCAAAAGGATAATTACGATTCAAATCAACTCCTATTCCTGGGGAATATGGTTGACGGTTCTTTCGCCACATATTATCCACATAATAAACATACTCATAACCATCAGGATTCCAAACTGGTGAAATCCATATCTCATACTCATCAACAAGGGCAGTTATATCAGGATCACTACCATAATTTGAAGTAAATTGATCGATAGAATAAAGAGCAATTACAGGAGTTATTACCTCACGTGCATGATGACAACTTACCATTAAAAAAGTGGGTTCATCCTCGTCTTCTTCTACATTATCAGATATTTTTATTGCATATATATGTCTCTCTTCATATGTTGGCGACATATAGTAAGATTCAGTTAAATCATAAACCTTGCAGATAGATGGATAAGAACTTTCAAAATCATTCATCTCATCAATAATATCGGTATAATCCAGATATCCTGGAGGTAATTGACCGATAATATTTTGTTGACGCTCATTTTGAATTTCAATAAAAGGTCTTCCGTAAGAAATTATCTCAGGATTTAAACCTCTTGATTTTAATGAGCTTAACTCTTCTGGCGTTACAATTAATTCAAATGAGTTCTCAGTGATTGTTTTATAAAGAATATCGAAACCATCATATCTTAAATCTGTAGCAATTTTTTGTGCGTTTTCTTTATTAATAATCACATGACTTGATGTAAGAGTCTCATTAGATTCAATAGGATTATTTATTTTACCTAATGATAAAAACGAGAAACTTGATATTATAAAAATTATACATATTATCAAACAATAAATCTTTTTTAACATAACAATCCCTTTGATAATATCATATAGACAAATACCTATATAAAATTAACACCAGTTAATTTTTTTAGTTAATAATTCAATAGAAACTTCTAATACCAGAACTATATTCTGAATCTAAAATAATGTGATTTAATGTTTAGTGGAAAACTTGGAATCATAGATTTATCAAAAAAAAAGATTACCCTTAAACAAACTCCAGAATCATTAAAAAAGTTATTTTTTGGAGGTAGGGGACTTAACAGTTATTATCTATATAATTACATCAAACCTGATATTGATCCATTTTCACCAGATAATGTTTTAATTTTTGGAACAGGTTTTTTAACTGGAACACTTGTTCCAAACTCTAGTAGATTTAATGTATCTGCAAAGTCTCCTGAAACAGGAATTTTAGGTGACTCAAATTGTGGAGGTTACTTTGCAGCAGAGATGAGATATGCAGGTTTTGATAGATTTATAATTAAAGGAAAGTCTAAGAAACCATGCTATCTTTATGTAACAGATAATAAAATTGAAATAATGGATGCGAAGGACTATTGGGGGATGGATACAACAGATATACAACAAAATCTAAGAAAGGATCTAGGTCATGTTGAGGTTGCTTGTTGTGGTTTAGCTGGTGAAAACCTTGTTAGATTTGCTTGTGTTAGAACTGGTGTAAAAAATGCAGCCGGTAGATGTGGTCTTGGTGCAGTTATGGGTTCAAAAAAGCTAAAAGCAATAGCAGTCAAAGGCACACAGGGTATTCAGATAAAAAATCCTGAAGAAATGCTTGAAACAGTTGAACAACTTAAAGATTATATCATGAACTCAAAGATTACTTCCATTCTCGGTAGTGTTGGAACACCACTTCTTTATGAGGTAAGCAACACGCTTGGTGCTATTCGAACAAAAAATAGTCAGCTAAATGCTTGGTCAGAAAAATTAAATGCTGAAGAAATTGAGAAACATGTAGAAAAGATGATTAGTTGTTCTTCTTGCATTGTTCACTGTCGTCATAGAAACATGCTTGGTGGTGAAGGACCAGAGTATACTGCTGTTGGACTACTTGGGGCTAACCTAGGAATTGAAGATCCAGCTGAAGTAATTGAGCTTAATAATGTATGCAATGAGCTTGGACTTGATATATCCTCAAGTGGAACGATTCTTGCTTGGGCCTTTGAACTTTATGAAAAAGGAATTATTGATGATAATTTAACTGATGAAGAACTCTGCTTTGGAGATTTTGAACTAGCAAAAAAGTTATTATATAAGATATCAAGACGAGAGGGATTCGGTAACATTTTAGCTGAAAGTACAAAAAATATTGCAAAATTTGGAGAAAAATCAAAAGATTATCTAATTGCTGTAAAAGGGCTGCCTCAAAGTGATCCTCATGATTGTAGATATATCAAAGCATTTGCACTAGGTATTGCTACATCCTCAAGAGGGGCTGATCATCTTAGAAGTAGACCAACTTTAGAAATTTTCTTAAAATTACCAAAAGAGGTTAAAGAGAAAATCTATGGAAAAGGAATTCCAAACGATCCTACCTCATATATCGCAAAAGAAAAAACTGTCTATTTTTCTGATAATATATTTGCTGTAATCGATAGTTTGGGAGTATGTAAATTCATATGTCATGGGTTTAATAGTCCTCATTTTGTAGATTATACATGGATTAAAAAATTAGTTCATTGTGCCTCAGGTTGGGATGTTTCTGAAAAAGAGTTAGAAGACGTAGGAAAAAGAGTTATTGACATTGAAAGAATGTTCAATAATCGTGAAGGTATATCAAGAAAGGACGATACTCTACCTAAAAGATATTTTGATGATCCAATGCCCTTGAATTTATCAAAAGGTCATCATATCGATAGAAAGGAATTTGATAAACTTCTAACACGATACTATAAGCTGAGAGATTGGACTGATGATGGACTGGTTAAAAAAGAGCGAGTAAAAGAACTGGAGGATTTAGCTTGAAATACCTTTATGTTTATCCAGAAAAATGTACAGGTTGCAGGGAGTGCTCTATAGCATGTTCACTTTCTAAATTCGGAGAATGTAATCCTAAGAAAGCAGCAATAACAATTGTAAGAGATGAATTTAATAGATATGAGTTTCCAATAGTGTGCTTTCAATGTGAAGATCCAGTATGCCTGAAATTCTGTCATCAGAATGCATATCAGATAATAGATGGAATTGTTATCCGAGATAAAGATAAATGTATAGGTTGCAGACTATGTGCAACGCTTTGTCCATATAACGCAGTTACTTCTATTGATGATGAAATAATAAAATGCGATCTATGTGAAGGGGAACCAAAATGTGTTAAGTATTGTTCTACTGGTGCAATACAGTATCTTGATGAGACAGAAGAACTTGAAAAAAGACGAAAAGACATGGCCGAGAGATTTTTAGAGATTAATAAAAAAAGGTAATGTTTGTACTAAAAGTTTTATATACTATTTTTAGTAAAAATAACATTGTAAGATAAGAGATTTGGATAGATATGAAAATAAAAATATTAGCACTTGGAATTGTCTTATTGTTTCTTACAGTAATATTTACCAATACAGTTAGTGCTGGTTTTTTTAACGAAAAAAACAAAAAAGGTTTATTTTCATCTTTATCAACACCAAAAATTAAGGGAATTCTTCTAAGGTCTTATATTATTGGAAATGCAACAAGCGGTAGAAAAGTAGGACGAATTGCCTTTGTAGATTTTGCAAAGGTAGAATTTAAAACATTTAGGTTTTTACCTCCAATTTTTGGTTATGTCAGTTATGAAAATGTGTCTGTCATAATCTTAGGATTAAAATCAGATATACCTGAAGGTCCTTTTCACTTGGATACAAAGGCTAGTAAAGACAAGGTTTCATCAATCATTTTCAAATAAAATTTTTACCAATCAACAAATATATTTTTTATAATCAAACATTTTTATTAGTATACATTGTTGAAGGATTTATTATAAAATTATCATCTAACAATCTATCAATAATATCAGTAACCTCTTCACCATTTTTCATAAGACTGTAAAAAGTACCAGTATTTCTGATAGTACCAATGAATTGAAGTCCTAAAATTCTATTGTTTTTTAGAAGTATTTTTTTTGAGGTTTGAGGTGTAAAGCGAGATATTATTTTACATTTGCCAATCTCCTTTGACGTTCTACCCATTGCAATAATTGGTGTATTAAATACATCTAAAACATTTACGACCTCTGCACCTGCATAATCCGTGTTGTTACCTACCATATTTAGACCAGCAATTCTTCCTTGCTCAATTGCATTTGGCCATATGGCAAAAGATCCTTTTTTTCCTTCAATTTGCTCTTTAACCTCAGTTATATCTCCTGCTGCATAGATATCCTTTACATCTGTTTGCATTCTTGAGTTGACAATAATTCCTTTATTAGTATTAATCCCTGTTCCCTTAACAATTTCAATATTTGGAGAAACTCCTATTGAAAGAACTACCATATCACAAGGTATTTTTTTATTTTCAACAGATACACTTTCGACTGTTTTTTTTCCATTCACACTTTTTACTGATTTATTTAAATGAAGTTCTACATCATTTTTTCTTAGGATATCTTCAACCTTTGCAGCCATATCAGTATCAATCATTCTTGATAAAATATTGGGAAGCATTTCTACAATACTTATATCGATATTTCTTAATTTTAGCATCGTTGCAGTCTCAATTCCCATAAATCCGCCACCGACTACAACTGCCTTTTTTATACCCTTTTTTATATGTTTGATTATCCCCAAAGTAGAATCAAGTGTACCCATTACATGTACACCTTCTAGATCTAGTCCGTCAATTCCTTTTGGAGTAATTGGTTTTGCACCGGTTGCAATTAACAACTTATCATATTTTATTGAATTTCCATCTGAATCATTTATTACTTTTTTATCTGGTAATATCTTTAAAATCTCTGTGTTCTTAACAAAATTTACATGATGGTTTTTATAAAAATTTTTGTCAAATCTAATAATTGTTGTTTGGTCTATTTCTCCACCAATTAGATTAGGTAGGGAACAAGGAGAATATGCAGGATATTTCTCTTTTGAAATAATAGTAATATCTGATTTTTCGTCAACAGATCTGATTGTCTGAAGTGCACTGATTCCTGCACCACCATTACCGATAATTACATAATGCAACAAAATCCCTTCCACACAATCTTATGCACCAATATATTCAGGGAGTTCAGACCCTCTAATAAGTGAAACAATGGTAGAATTAATTGGAGTTGGGATACCTTTTTCTTTTCCATATTTTACAATCTTACCATTTATAAAACCAATCTCTGTTGGATTTTTCTTTTCAATGTCAACATGCATAGATGTTCTGTGATGTCCTGCTTTATCAAGATAATTCATGCAAAATTCAAGAAAATCCTTTTTAAAATGATATCCGTTTGCAGTAGCAACCTCTATTGCTTCACGCAAAATTGCTTCTGAAAGATTTCTGGTGTCCTTACAGCTCATCATCTGTTTCATAGTTCTTCTTGTTAATGCACAAACAGGACTTAGAGCTGCATTTAGTATAATTTTTTCCCATTCGTACTTTTTTATTTCAGGTGTAAAAGAGGTTTCAAGACCTGCTTTTGAAATTATTTCTGCAAGTTCCTTTGCTTTTTTTTCAGCAGAAGAATCTATCATTCCGATGTAGTTTGGAGAATTAAAAAATGACATTCTAATTTTTCCATTATCAATTAAATTTCCTGCATAATTTACTACAATTCTAAGTGTATTTTCTTTTCCGAATTCCTCAGCAATCAAGTCTTCATTATCAAGTCCATTTTGTAAACTTATATAGGTTATACCAGGTTTTGTAACCTGTTTTAATAATGGTAAAATCTGAGGAAGAACCGATGCTTTTACTGATATAAATAAAAAATTTATATCTTTATCATTTAGCTCATCTATTCCATAACAAATATTTTCTTTAGGAAATGTAACATTTATATCCTTAAAACCAGTAATTGAAAGCCCGTTTTTCTTAATTTCATCCATATGGGCTTTTAGAATATCTATTAATATTACATCATGGCCTGCCTTTGCAAGATGAGCTGCAATAATAGCTCCAACTGGACCAGCACCTAATACTCCAAATCTATATTTATCCATTTTCATTCCTCTTAGAATTATATCGTTCCCTAAGAACGCGATGTAGAATTTTACCGGTTGGTGTTCTGGGCATCTCATTATCCTCTATCAATATAACTTTTTTAGGTCTTTTATATCCGCTTATTTTATTGCGACAAAAATCTAAAATCTTCTTTTCGTTTATTTTTGAATTTTCTCTAGGAACAATTACTGCGGTTACCTGTTCACCCCATTTTTCGTGAGGAAGACCAATAACCGCCACGTCAAAAACATCAGGATGTGTAACAATAATTTCCTGAACTTCAGTTGGATATACGTGTTCACCACCTGTAATTATCATATTGTCCTTTCTATCAACAATATAATAAAATCCATCCTCATCACGTTTTGCCATGTCTCCTGCGGAAAACCATTCACCAATAAATGAGCTCTTTGTCTTTTCAGGCATCTTATAATATTCGTTAAACATCATTGGGCCTCGTGAATATAATTCACCTATCTCATTATAACCAACTTCATTTGCATTTTCATCAAGTAATTTAACACAATCTGTTCCAACAGCCTCATAGCCAATTGAACCAAGTTTTCTCATCTGATCCTCAGGTTTTAGAAGTGTAACTAATCCTGCTTCTGTGGAACCATATGCTTCATACAGCTCAACACCTGGAAAGAACTTCATAATCTCCTTTTTCATAGATTTTGAAACAGGGGCTGAAGAACATAGTAATTTTCGAATTGAACTTACATCTCTCTTTTTAGAATCTTCTGATGAATTCAATATTAGATTGTAATGTGTTGGGATAAGTGATATATATGTAATTTTCTCACTTTCAATTATTTCCAATATCTCTTCTGCTCTGAAATGACGTGCAGGATGAATATATGCAGTACCACCTAAATATAAAAATAAGAATGTATAGAATGTTGAATTAACGTGATAGAGTGGCATTACATTTAGACATACATCATGTTCATTAAATCCAAAATCTACAGAATTTATAAAAAAGAAAGCAATATATGATTCATGAGATCGTACAACACCTTTTGGAACTCCAGTAGTACCAGATGTGTAAAGAATTATCCATGTATCCTTGCAATCTATGTTTATATCAGGTTCATCATCTGAAGAACTCTTAATGAAATCTTCATATTCATTGTAACCTTTTGTCTTTTCTCCAACTACAATATATCTGTCTGATGCTACATTTTTCAAATCCTTTTTAATTGAATCAACAACTGGAACAAACTCATCGTGAACAATAAATGCCTTTGCATCTGAATTCTCCATGATTTTTACAATTTCTCTTCCAATAAAACGAAAATGTACTGGTACAATGATTAGTCCAGTTTTTGCAGCAGCAAGATAAGCTTCAACAATTTCAATACTATTTTCTAGTAGTACAGCAAATTTATCCCCCTTTGTAAGACCAAGAGATAAAAGACTATTTGATAACTTGTTTACTCTTTTATTCAATTCAGGATATGTAAGACTTCTACCTTCTTCCTTAAGGGCAATTGTACTAGGGAATTTCTTTGCATTCATTTTTATCATTTGACCGAGGTTCAACCAGCAGGTCATTGTAAATTCCTCCTCTATTTTCATATATTATCATTTACTTCCTTCAAGCTGTTCAATAAAAGCATCAATATTTGTTTTAAATTGCTCATCAGACAAGCATCGAAGGTCATTTAAATCTCCATTAACAACTAAGCTTGGCAGTCTAGTTTCTTCTTCAAGTCTTTGCGGCATTCCATACCGACTATTTGTATTGTTAGAACAAGATTTAGAATCATGGTAAATAATACCATCAACTTTGAAGAATTCAATCATTTTTTTCAAATACTTTTCTTTAGCCTCATCTGCTCTAACAATAAATAGAGCTGTGTATGCTTTTGCCATGCTATTAAAAGGATCATTTTCATTAAAATCTGAAAATATCCAACTGTTACAGTATGTAGATGCAACAACACATGCTTTTCTACTTGCAAAAAGTTCAGAATGAGCTCTTAACCGTCCCCATATAGGCATACCATCCCAATATATTCTGAAACGCTCATCTACAACTGCTCCCTCTTTATTTTTAATTCTATCCTTAAGTTCAGAGAGCAATAGATTATAGTAATCTACTGCTTGCTGAGTTCCTCTTAAAACAACTGCAGGACCCATTTGGATGCTACCGTCAAAAAAAGTCAAAGGAGATGGGGAAGCAGATGCAGTATCAAGCACTTTCTTCCAAAGTTCAGAACATTTTCGTGAAAGGGCTAAGACCTTTTTTAACTCCATTTTATCAAAGGAGTTACCAGATATTTTTTCCAATGGATCAATTAAATTTTCAATTTGCTGAGCTATTGATTTTACATGTATTCCCTCTATTTCGTTTATATTTCTATATGTATAGATTCCTAATAGTGGGACACTGAATTCCTTTGCATAAAATCTCATCCAATCCTGAACATCTCTGCATTGGTTTGTATTAAAAACTAAAACATCAGGTTTAGGAATGCTTTTAATTCCCTCATAAGCTTTTGATAAGGGAGTTACTTTCTTTAGATAAGCACCAATGTCAGATGTTAGATAAGAACAAACCTCAGGAGAATACCCAACAGCATTTGCATATGGAATCAAATCTGTTGCAATTCTGCTTGCACCAAGCATTGCACTATGATTTTCTGGAAAATATACATGAAAACCAAGGCTTCTTAAAATCTCAGCAGGACCAACACTTGAACACCATGCAACTTTTTCTTTATATGTTTTTGTAGCAGAATCAAGCTTATAGTAATAATCAGCCATTATCTGTTTCATCTCTTTTGTTGCTTCGATTTTTTTTCGTGATGGTTTTTCCCCAGCGATTTTATCTCCCCCAAAGTTATAAGAGCATAAACAGATAACAAACCCAAATAAGGATTGAACTTATTATTTTTTTGTGTTTTTTCAGAATTAAGCAATCAACTGATATTTTTACTTCTGATAATTTCTTTACCTGCTTCTTTTGCCTCATTAAACGAAAAAATATATTTTAAACCATTTCTAAGTAAACTGAAGTCTTTTCGCAAAAGAGTCTTAAAGAATTGTTCAAACATATAATTTGGTCTAAAATAAAAAGATGTAAATGCTTTTGCTGTAAAATCAATTAGCTCATCTTCTGTAAAATTACTGAGATTATGACTTTTATCTGCAAGCACCTCATACTTATCTGGTTTAATTTTTTTATTTTTTACAGCTTCTACCCATAAAGACGATCCCATCCTATAAATCAAAGGAACAAAATTAACCCTATCAAGTGGAAGAGAACGAGCAAGTTTTATTGTATTTTCAATATGTTTATCTGTTTCCATAGGAGCGCCAATAATAAAAGATGCACCAATAAAAAATTTCATTTCTCTTGCTAGTTTTACAGTCTTTTTGATTTGCTGAAGTGTTATATTCTTATTATAAAAATCTAGAACATCTTGATTACCAGACTCAAGTCCGTAAAAAATATATTTAACACCTGCCTTCTTCATTTTCAAATAAAGGTCTCTTTCAGCTGTATCAACTCTAGCACCCTGGATCAATAGATCAATATCTAAATCAGATTCCAAAAGCATATCAAATATTTTATGCGCTCTTTTTTTATCTGCTAAAAAATTATCATCAACTATTACAATTGATTTGTAGATTTCACTAATTTCTTTAATTTCTTTAACTACATTTTCAGCAGATCTCATCCGAAAACTCCAATTATTAATAATATTACCGTACCTGCTGCAAAAACGACAATGAAATGGACAACCTTTACTTGAGATAAAATTTGTTACTTTCTTTTTAAAAGAATATCCAAATGATAGTGTATTATAATCATATTTATCAACAAGATGTCTTGCGGGAAAGGGTATTTCATCTAAATTTTGAATAATTTTAAGCTGTTTACCTGATTGAATTGAATTTTTTTCTTTGTAAAAAATTCCATGAATATTTGCAAGTTTTTTCTTCCCCTCCAAATATTTTGCAATATCCAGAATTACATGTTCTCCCTCACCTGCTACACTGATATCTGCATAAGGAATATCATTTAATGATTGTTTTTGAAGAAAAGTACAATGTGGTCCCCCTATTATCAATGGAATATTGGAATCAATTTCTTTTATCAATTGTGCAGTATCTGCTGTAGGCTTATAATAATCAGTATAGGTAGTTATTCCAACAGCATCACATGAGTTCAATGATTTTTTAAGTTTATTTTTTGAAATGTTTTCTGCAAAATAATCAAGTATTTCCACCATATGTCCATCTTTTTCAAGTGATGCTCCAATATAGAGTAATCCCAAGGGTGGGAGATTTAAAGATTGTTTATTCTGGGATAGATTTTTTTCTTCTTGGAATGCTGGTCTTAGAAGAAGAAATTTCATATAGTCTACTCCCCAAATTTAATATTATCATGAGAATCTATGATATATAACTTTTTATTGAAAATTTTTAAATTTATTTTTTTGCTGGAGGATTTATTTTTTTGAAGGTTACCATTTCCTTTTTCATTGAAAAAAGAAGCTTTAGTCCAGAATAAAGTAATGTGTAGTCATTTCTAATTAAATTTCTAAAGACTTGACTTATCATATATGTTGGTCTATAATAAAATCGTTGAAATGCGTCAAGGGTGAAGTCCATTAGTTCTTTTTTTGTGAAATTTCCAAGGCCATGCTCGGAATCAGCAAAAAAGAATATTTCATCAGAATCCTTTGGAATTTTGTTTTCTTCTACAGCCTCATTCCATAATTGGGATCCTTTTATGTATCTTAGTGGACCAAAACCTGCAAAATCAAGAGGAAGAGAACAAGCAAATTTTATAGTATTTTCAATGTGTTCGTTTGTTTCCATTGGAGCACCTAAAATAAAACTACCCATTGTAATAAAATTCATTTTTCTGCTTAGTTTGACTGCATTTCTTATCTGAGGAAGAGTAGTCCTTTTATTATAATAATCAAGAACATCCTGATTTCCAGATTCAATTCCAAAAAATATTATTTTTACACCGGCTTTTTTCATCTTTTTGTAAAGTTCTTTACTTGCTGCATCAACTCTTGTTCCATATATCCATAGATCTATATCCTTTCCCATCTCTATAAGTCCATCAAATATCTTATGCGCCCTTTTGTTATCTGCAAGAAAGCTGTCATCTACGATATTCATTGTTTTATATTTTTTATTGAGCTCTTCAAATTCCTTTAAAATGTTTTCAGCTGACCTTTGTCTAAATGTCCATTCTGGGAAAAAATTGTTATATCTTGCACAAAATCTACATTTGAAGGGGCATCCTCTACTGGTTATTGTTGAGCTTACAATCTTTCTTAATTGAAAACCAAACGGAAAGTCACCATAATCATATTTATCTACAAGATGTCTTGCTGGAAATGGTAAATCATCCAAATTTTCAATAATTTGTAGAGGTTTTCCTTGCATTATGTTTCCATTGCTTCTGTAGTAAATACCATTGATATCTGCTAAAGCTTTTTTTCCTTGAAGATGTTTTACCAAATCAAGGATAACATGCTCTCCTTCGCCGATTACACTGATATCTGCTAGTGGTATATCTTGTAAGGATTGTTTTTGAACAAATGTACAATGTGGTCCACCTATAATTTGTGGAATATCTGAATCAATTTCTTTAATCGTTTTTGAGATATCATTGTAAGGAATGAACTCAATATCACTACATACAGTCATTCCTACAGCATCTGTTTTTAAAAGTAGATTTTTAAGTCTTTCTTTTGAAATATTTTCCATACAAAAATCTAGAATCTCAACAGAATGTCCCTCTTTTTCTAGTACTGCAGCAAGATAAAGCAATCCTAGAGGTGGAAGTGTTGAAGGATCCAGCATCAGATTTTTCGTGGTATTTTCGAAAACTCCAGGTTTTAGAAGAAGTATTTTCATTTACTTTTGTAACTCCCTTGATAGCAAGATAACAATTTGTTATTTAAATATTATTTATCATTCATATTTTTGGATTGAGGATAAATATTTTAGTTGGAATTTTTTCCCCATTTACTAATAATTGTCAGATATTTTAAACCATTTAGCAGTATTCTAATATCACTTCTTAAAAAGGATCTATATACTTGTGCTACAATATAGTTTGGTCTAAAATAAAAGCTTTTATATGCATAAATTACGTAATTTATTAGTTCATCTTTAGTAAAATTTCCTAGATTTTTTTCTTTTTCAGCAATTACAGCATATATATTTGGTGTAATTTTCTTTTTTTTTACTGCTTCAATCCATAGTGGAGAACCTATTAAATATGTTAAAACTCCGAAATTAGCAAGGTCAATTGGTAATGAACAGGCAAATTTTATTGTGTTTTCTATTTGTTCTTTTGTCTCTATAGGAGCACCAATAATAAAAGATGTATAAACAAAAAAATTCATTTCTCTGGCTAGTTTTATTGTTTGTTTTATTTGATTTATTGTAATATTCTTGTTATAAAAATCTAAAACTTCTTGATTACCTGATTCTAAGCCATATAGAATGGTTTTAACACCTGCTTTTTTCATTTTAAGATATAGATTTCTATCTGCTGTATCTACCCTTGCTCCTTCGATGAAGAACTCCATATCAATGTTAGATTCTAAAATCATATCAAATATTTTATGAGCTCTTTTTTTATCTGCTAAAAAATTATCGTCTACTATAGCAACAGAATTGTATTTTTTATTTATTTCTTTTATTTCATCTACCACATTTTCTGCAGATCTCGCCCTAAATTTCCAGTTATTAATTGAGTTACCATATTTTGAGCAAAAACGACATTGAAAGGGGCATCCCCTACTTGAAATAACAGCAGTAACATTTTTCATTATCCTATAATACCAGGGTGAGATACCATATTCATATTTTTCAACTAAATGTCGGGCAGGAAATGGTAATGTGTCTAAATCCTCAATTATTTGAGGAGGTTTTCCTGATTTTATTAAGTTTTTGTCTCTATAATAGATACCATGAATATCTGATCGCTTCTTTTTTCCATTTAGAAATTCAACAATTTCTAAGATTACCTTCTCTCCTTCCCCAATAACACAAATATCAGCATCTGGAATGTTTTCTAATGACTGTTTTGGAAGAAAAGTACAGTAGGGGCCACCAATAATTATAGGAATTCTTGGATAAAATCCTTTTATTGTTCTTGAAATATCAAATGCAAGTTGATAATTATCTATAAAAGTTATCCCAACTGCGTCAGACGATTTCAGAATTTTTTTTAGTTTTTCATTTTCCACGTCTTCAACTAAATAATCAAGTATTTCGACTTTATGACCATTTTTTTCTAGTACTGCTCCAATGTATAATAAACCTAAAGGAGGATGAGTCATTGGAAAAGAGATTTTTGGTTTGCCTTGATATCTTGTTGCAGGTCTGATTAACAGAAACTTCATCTATGATCTTACCTCCCGACTTCAAATCTT
>Ga0209536_100001056_pt1 | contig 45780 bp, 38 predicted proteins | sample DeeMarSeWOR28_12_FD_187461 | JGI IMG/M metagenome (GOLD analysis project Ga0209536, IMG submission 187461) | Marine sediment microbial communities from White Oak River estuary, North Carolina - WOR-2-8_12 (SPAdes) (version 2) | ecosystem: Environmental > Aquatic > Marine > Intertidal zone >...
GCCGTCGCTGGTGTACACGACCGCCGAATCATCCGGATCTACGGCTGTTGCGTTGAGGTAAAACTTGGGCCCGTCCTGGGCCACCGCAGGAACGGCATAAAGCATGGCGGTCGCCAGCAGTCCGACTGCGGTTCTTGACGTGCGTCTGTCCATTGCAGGTCTCCCTGTGATCGTTCGAAAGTCGGGAGCAACGATGCGTCAAGCCTGTGCTTCGAACCTGACGATTCCCTAAGCTTGTCATGAGGAAGTCGTGATCATGAGCAAAAACAGGGAGTTAACGGCTATGGCAGCTTACAGACGATCCGCTTTGGTGCCCTGAACAGACCTACAGCTGCTTGCAGCGACGCAGCTGCTGCGTCAGCGCAAGCAGGTCCGCGAGGTATTCCTTGCCCTGTTCCTTTGTGTACGCCGTTTCTCGCATCTCGAGATCAATCGCGTCGATCGCGTCCCGCGTCGTCTTCTCGCATTCGGCGCGGTCCTGTGACACCGGTTCGGGCCTGGTTGCTTCGGCGGCCGCCGGGGGGCTTGCGGATTCGTCGAAAGGATTAACGAAGTCGAACGCGTCATCGTCAGCGGCGGGGTCTTCGCCAGTGCCATGACGTTTATCGGATTCACTGCCGTCTTTAGCATCGGCTGCCCGCTCGGAGCACGGCGTTTCCTGAAAAGCGATCGTGCCGTCTTCCAGCAGGCAACGGTGGATCTCGGTATCGGCTGCGGCGTTCGCGGCGGCGAGCATCAAGACGACGATGATGCTGCGCATATCAGTACAACGGGCTCGCCGTGCACGGCGACATTACCTTAAGCGCGGCCATACATCTGGTCCGGAGCGAGCTCGTCCGGAAACCGCGATCGCAAACTGCGCCGGGACGCGTAGCACAGGTGGCAGTGGTCCGCATAACCGTCTTCATGCGCGAGATTGTATCGGCGGACTATCTCTGCGGGACCGCCATCCAGCAAGGGGCCTACAATCGGATGCTCGTCCGGGCGGAAGCCCGCCAGGATTTCGGCAAGCGGACGCTCGAGCAGATTCCCGATGGAGATGCCCTGGCAAATGTGCAGGTGTCCGAACGGGTCTACGTGCACGCGCTGCGGATTCCGCAGGTCCTCCCAGGGACAGGTCGTGAATTGCTGCCACGGTGTCGGCGGCACCCTCGATGCCAGCAATTCAGCCGCACGCCCGCGGTAGAGCACGGGGGACTCACCGGGCGGTAACACGCCTGTCGCCTCAGGTTCGGCAATGCTGATGAAGTCCACCGGGATATCGAGCTGTCGGGCAGCCGTGCGGGCAATTTCCGGGTTGCGGCAGCTGTCGCTTTTGCCGTGGTAGCTGTCGCTGCTGATGGAGAGGTCGTCGATCGATCCCGCGATCGGTCGCAGCCACTCCAGGGCATCGACTTCCGAGTTGGCCCAGTACGCGTTCGTGACGATGCCCACCTTGAAGCCTTGTGCCTTTGCTCGAAGGACGCCACTCCTGAGGATCGCGTAATAGAGAAAAGCCTCGCCGCCCTCGAAGTAGATCCACTCGATGGTGCCGAGCCGCACGGCCTCCGCGAGGATATGGTCGACGGTGTCGAGCGTCATCGTCCCGGTCTGAAACGGCCCGCTCCAGACGAAGCAATGGTCGCACTCGAACGTGCACTGATAGGTCAGCAACAGGTGCAGCCCGGACAAAGGCGGCGAAGATTTCCCGGGAGACGAGATGGCGGCCATGAGCAGAACTATAGCGCGATCCGTCCTTTTCCGCGGGGTCGGTCGAGCAGGCTCGCCATGGGACGCTGCCGCTGCGGCATCACTGGTAACCCCTGGCCTGCAACTGGAACAGGTGCGCGTAGGTGCCCTGCTCGGCCAGCAGGCTCTCGTGGCTGCCGGACTCGACGATCTGCCCGTCGTGCAGCACGATGATCTGGTCCGCGGCCCGAACCGTCGAGAAGCGGTGCGAGATCAGGATCGTCATCTTGTTCCTGCTTTCTTCGCGGAACAGCTCGAACACCGCCGCTTCCGCCGCGGCGTCCATCGCCGCCGTCGGTTCGTCGAGCACCAGGATATCCGCCTCACTGCGCATGAATGCTCGCGATAACGCGATCTTTTGCCATTGTCCTCCGGAGAGTTCGCGGCCGCCCTTGAACCAGCGGCCGAGCTGCGTGTTGTAACGCTCCGGCATCGCGTCGATGAACGGAGCCGCCATGCCGGTCGTGGCGGCCACCTCCTGGCGGGCCTCGTCTTCCATCACACGTACGTCTCCGGCACCGATGTTTTCGCCCACCGTGAACTGGTAGCGGCCGAAGTCCTGGAAGATCACGCCGATACGACGACGCAAGGTTTCCACGTCCCACTCGCGCAGGTCGAGGCCGTCGAGCAGGATACGGCCCTCGGTCGGCTCGTACAGGCGCGTCAGCAGTTTGATCAGCGTCGTCTTGCCGGAGCCGTTCTCGCCGACCAGCGCGAGGCTCTCGCCACGGCGGAGCTGCAGGCTGATATCGGTCAACGCGTTTTCGGCCGCGCCCGGGTACGCGAACGAGACGTGCTCGAACTCCAGGCCACGCTCCGGCCGGGGGCCCGCCAGGCTTTGGCCGCGCCGAGCCGGCACGGGTTGCGCGAGGTATTCGTACAGGTTCGAGAGATACAGGTTGTCCTCGTACATGCCACTGATTGCCGACAGGATCGCCGACACCGCGGTCTGCCCCTGGCGAAACAGCACCAGGTACATCGTCATCGCGCCCAGCGTGATGCGGCCATAGATCGTCGCGAGTACGACCCACGCGTATGCACCGTAAAACGCCGCGGACGCAACGAGGCCGAGCAGGAACCCCCAGGTATCGCGCCGGACAGTCAGTGCGCGGTCCTCGACGAATAATCTGCTGAAGATGTCGCGGTAACGCTGCAGCAGCTTCGGCCCGAGCTGGAACAGTTTGACTTCCTTCACCCCGTCTTCGCGGGCGATGACCGTCTCGAGGTACATCTGCATGCGCGTGTCCGGCGAACGCCAGCGGAACAGGCGGAACGCATCGCCGGAGAACTTCGCCTCGGCAATAAAGGACGGCAGGCCGGCACCGATCAGGATCACGACCGCCCAGGGCGAGAACGCGAACAGCAGGACGGCGAAACTCGTCAGCGATATCGCGTTCTGCACCAGGCCGAACGTGCGTGTGACGAGGCTCAGCGGCCGGCTCGATGCCTCGCGCCGCGCCTGCGTCAGCTTGTCGTAGAACTCCGAGTCCTCGAAGTGCGCAAGCTCCAGGGTCAGCGCCTTTTCCAGGATCATGACGTTGACGCGCTGCCCGAGGAGCGCGCGCAGCAGCGACTGGCTTGCGGACAAGCCGCGCTGGCAAGCCGCCAGCGCGATGACGATCCCCGCCTCGAGCGCGACGAGCCAGAGCACGGGCGACGGGTCAGGTGTTTCCTGTGCCATCGCGGCGACGACCCCATCGACGATCAGCTGCCCGACCCAGGCGATCGCTGCCGGCAGTATGCCGGCGACGACGGTGAGGACCGCGAGTGCGAACGTCAGCGGTCGGCTCGTCGTCCAGACCAGCCCGATTGCGCGGTGTGTATAGCCGAACACACCCAGCGCGCGCCGGAACAGGGTCGCTTCTTTGTCAGCCGTTTCGGTCATCGGGCCCTGCTCAGTAGGGCGATCCGTCCTTGTGCAGGAAGCTGGCATTGCCGCCGTAACGCCCCGGGCCGAACTTCATGTCGATGTCGGGATACTCGCCATGGTCTTCGTCGATCCGTGACCCGACGACGAGCAGCTCGGCGTCCTCTTCCGAGCGATTCTGCAGGCAGTGACCGTTCTCCTCACCGGCAGGGAATCCCGCACTGTCCCCGGGCCCCAGCACTACGTCGCCGTTATCGTCTACAAGCACCACCTCGCCGCGCAGGACGTAAACGAACTCGTCCTCGTGCGAGTGCCAGTGGCGCTGGCTCGACCAGGCGCCGGGTGGCAGTCGCACGAGGTTGACGCCGAATTGCGTCAGGCCGGCCGCGTCGCCGAGCCGCAGCCAGGCGCGCTTGCGACAGGGTTCATCGAACGGAGCCGGGTAACGCGTCCCGGAACCTCGCGGCGCAGTAGCCGAATCGATCTTGGGCATTGGTCTCTCCCACCAGTGGCTGAAATACAAATGAGCCCCGTGGGGCTCTCCCGGTTTGACCGCTACGCAGGGAAATTGATCACCGAGGGTTCGATTACACCCTCCTGTGCCTGCACCGCGTCGGATTATCCGAGCGCCTTGCCGAAGCAGGCCTCCAGGAGGTCCAGGCCTTCGTCAATGAGTTCGTCGCTTATCGTCAGGGCGGGCAGGAAGCGAATCACGTTGCCGTTTACGCCACAGGACAACAGTACGAGGCCCCGCTCATAAGCCGCGACCAGCAGCGACTTCGTCAGGTCGGCGGCCGGTTTGTTGACGTCACCGTTCTCGACGAGTTCGATAGCGATCATCGCGCCACGATCTGCGCGAATGTCGCCGATCGTGGCGGGGTATTTCGCCTGTAGCGCGGTCAGCCGTTCCCGGAATCGCGCGCCGATCGCACCAGCGCGCCCGACCAGGCCGTCATCGTGGATCACGTCGATAACCGCCAGCGCCGCGGCACAACCGATCGGTGAGCCCGCGTACGTCCCGCCAAGGCCGCCCGGTAGTGGCGCGTCCATGATCTCCGCCTTGCCGACGACCGCGGCGAGCGGGAATCCCCCGGCGATACCCTTGGCGACCGTGATCAGGTCTGGTTCGATACCGGAATACTCGCTCGCGAAGAACCTGCCGGTACGGCCAAAGCCTGTCTGGATTTCGTCGGCGACGAGTACGATGCCGTGCTCGTCGCAGATCCCCCGCAGCGCCTGCATGAATTCGTTCGGCGCCACGTAGAATCCGCCCTCGCCCTGAACGGGCTCGACAATGATCGCCGCAACGTCCGTCGGCGCGATATCCGCCTTGAACAGAGCATGCAGCGCTCTGATGGAGTCCTCGACGCTGACGCCGTGGTAGTCGATCGGGAACGGCGCGTGATATACCTCGCCCGGGAACGGCCCGAACAGGTTCTTGTAGGGAGTGATCTTGCCGGTCAGCCCCATCGCGAGCAGCGTGCGGCCATGGAAGCCGCCGTTGAACGCGATGACGCCACGGCGCCCGGTGTGCGCGCGAGCGATCTTGATCGTGTTTTCAACGGCTTCCGCGCCGGTCGTTACGAATATCGACTTTTTCGGCGTGTCACCGGGCGCGAGTTCGTTGAGTGCTTCGGCGAGGCGCACCGCCGTGTCGTAGGGCGTCACCATGACGCAGGTGTGGCTGAAGTTGTCCAGTTGCTCTTTGACCGCCGCGACTACTTTCGGGTTGCTGTGCCCTGTATTGCATACGGCGATGCCCGTCCCGAAGTCGATGTATCGTTTGCCTTCGACGTCCCATAGCTCCGCATTCTTCGCCCGCTCTATATAGACCGGGGCGATATTGCCCTGGCCACGCGCCATCGCGGCGACTTTGCGCTCCTGCCACTGCGCATTGCTCGTCGCTGGCCGGCTCCGCGTCGGTTCCACTGCGCTCATCAATTCTCTCCATCGCAAATACTGCCGGCCGCCACCGGCGAAACACCGATCATCGCTCCAAACGGGTTCCGGTTCCATATCCTGCTCGCACCGCCGCCCGATTCGATACTCGAGATTGTCCGCGTCACGTCGACCCGAATGGAGTCACTGGTCGATCCGGCATTATCGGCATAGGTCGTCGCGAGCAGGCTGCGAGGGCCCACCCGACTACGGCAGCTTGCAGATGATCTCCCAGGGCAATGTGCTATCGCAGGCCATCGCCGTCAGGTTCGGATTCATCCCGGTGTTCGCTTGATTCCATCTCCTGATTCGACCAACGTACGTCGTCGTGAGTACCGGAACTGAAATAGAAGCCGCTGCAGTCATCTTTCGACTCGGCGAGCACGATCGTCGCGCGCTGGCCGACTTCGCGCGGGAACTGGCGGACAACGGCTACCGCGTCGGCGGCATGGTGCAGGCGGCCTTTTTCGACGACCAGGGCCGGCGCACACACATCGACAGTGTCGACCTGGCCACTGGCGACCACGTCATGATCAATCAACCCAGCCGACTGTGGCCGGACAGCAAAGAGTGCACGCTCGACACCGCCGCGCTCGCCCATGCCGGCGCACCGCTGCGGCGCGCGCTCGTCGACCGGCCGGACCTCGTCATTGCCGAGAAATTCGGCGAGCAGGAACGAGCCGGTGCCGGTCTTGCGGACGACATCCTTGCCGTCATCGCAGAGGGCCTGCCGATCCTGGTGTTGGTGCCCGAGCCGGACCTGGCCTGTTGGCGTGAGGTGACCGGGGGCGAGATCCAGGAGTTGCCGTGCGACGCCGACGCGCTGCGGCGCTGGTGGCAGGACCATCGGCCGTAGCGGCGCCGCCGAGACTGCTGCGCCCTTGCCAGGCTCGGAAACGGATGCGGTGCTGCGATTGATACAGGACGTCTATCCGGGCATGGAGGGGGCGACGAGCGTCATGCAGACGAGCCTGCAGAAAGCCAATCCGATGCTTCATCCCGCCGTGATGCCGGCCAACGCGGTACCCGGCTTCGGCTGGGCCACCGATACACACCGTTACAAATGTCGTGGTCACAATCCCTTGCGTCGCCCCGGCGCAGCGGTGAGACTGGTTACCCTTTTTTGCGAATGCCCGCCATGGAACTCGTTGTCCTCGACCTTGATGGCACGCTTCTGACGATGAAGCGATCGCTCCGCCTCGAGCGCATTGCACAGGATGCGCCTCGATGAGCAGGAATACGCTCATCACGTCCGCGTTCGGCCGCTTCGTGAAAGTCGGCGGACTGGTCGGCCGTGTCGGCGTCTCCATGCTCGGCGAGCAGGCGGCCGGCCTGCTGCGCGACGGGCCTACGGCGCAGCTGAAGAAAGCGGAAAACGCGGTCCGAAATGCGGCGCGTATCGTGGAGACGCTCGGCGAGATGAAGGGCGCCGCGATGAAGGTCGGGCAGATGCTCAGCCTCCACGAGGGCCTGTTGCCCCCGGAAGTCGCGGCCATTCTCGGCGCGCTGCAAAAGGAGGCGCCGAGCGTTTCGTTCGAGGTAATGGAGCGCGAGCTGCGCCGTGAACTCGACGATTTCGATGCGCTGTTCGAGTCAGTCGAGCCGGACGCGTTCGCCGCCGCATCGATCGGCCAGGTCCATCGAGGCGTCTTGAGGGACGGCCGGGAGGTCGCCGTCAAGATCCAGTACCCCAACGTCGACCGGATGGTCGAGGCGGACCTGAAGAATCTCAAGGCCCTGCTGGGCAACCTGGTGGGACTGTTCTCCGACATCGACTTCGAGCCGGTCTGGGAAGAGGTCAAGGAGCGCCTGTTCGAGGAACTCGACTACCTGCAGGAGGCCGACAATATCCGGCAAATGGCAGCGTTGCAGGCGGATTACCCGGAGATCCTCGTTCCCGACGTCGTTCAGGAAGCGACCTCCCGACGCGTGCTGACGATGGAGTTCCTTGGCGGCATCCCGCCCGCCGAAGCGGCATCGGATCGCTATCCGCAGCGCCTGAAGGACCAGTGGGGCATCAACCTGTTCGCGTTCACGTTACGCAGCCTGTTCGAGCACCGCTTCCTGCACGCGGACCCGAACTTCGCCAACTTCGCATTCCGTGAAGACGGGCAGGTGGTCGTGTACGACTACGGTTGCATGAAGGCGATTCCGGCGGACATCGCGGCCGGTTATGCGGGGCTGGTCCGCGCCGTGATCCATAAGGACAAGGCCGCGATCGCCGGGCTGCTTCATGACATGGGCGTCTTCAAGGAAGGTGGCACGCCGTTTCCGAGGGATATGACGGATCCCTACGTCGACCTGCTGCAGGACATCGTCAGAACGGCGCCGCCCTATACGTTCGGCGACGACAGCTCGATCTACGAAACCCTCTACGATCTCGGCATGGCGAACTGGCAGGATGCCACCGACATCCGCTTCCCCAGGGACATCGTGTTCATCGACCGCACGCTCGTCGGCCTGTTCGGTAACCTCGGCAAACTCCGGGCAAGCGGTCCGTGGCGACAGCTCCTGCTCGACCACACCGCCTCGACCGCCGCCCTCTCCAAAGCCTCGTAACGTCCTTTCCTACGGGACCGGCGCGAGATTCTGCGACTCGCCTAGTTTGCGGGCGTCAACCTGAGCAGACGCCCCTGGCTGCTATTGCGCTCGTCTTCGAGTACCCATAGCGCGCCGTCGGGCCCCTGGGCGACAGCGCGAATGCGCGCGCCCATCGGGTAGCGCTCGGCCTCGCGGGCATCCTCGCCCGTGATTTCGATCCGCACGAGCGCCGCGGAGGACAGCCCGGCGGCAATCAGGTCGCCATGCCAGTCTGGGAAAAGCTTGCCGCTGTATACCATCAGGTCGCCCGGCGAGATGGCGGGCGTCCACCATGCCGCGGGCTTCATGAATTCGGGCCGGGTGTCGTGATCCGGGATTTCGCGGTCGTCATAGTGATCGCCGTTGGACACGATCGGGTAACCGTAGTTAGCGCCGCGCACGATGTAATTCAATTCATCGCCACCTTTCGGCCCCATCTCGATGACCCACAGTCGGCCCTCGAGATCCCTGGTCATGCCGAGCGGATTGCGGTGACCCATCGACCAGATCTGTCCGTAAACACCGATGTCGTCAACCAGCGGGTCCTGTTCAATGTAGTTGACGAAGGGGTTGTCGTCGGGAACGCTGCCATCGGCATTGAGGCGCAGTATCTTGCCCATGTTGGACTGCATGTCCTGCGCCGGCGTGAATTTCTGCCGCTCACCCGAGGAGATCCACAGGTAACCGTCGTCGTCAAACATCAGGCGATGCCCGTAGTGACCGTAGCCAACGACTTTCGGGTACTGCCGCCAGATTACTTCGGCATCCGACAGGTAGCCGCCGCGATCGGTCAGGTTGAGTACGGCGCGCATGACCGCGGCGCCGCGGGTTCCGCCAACGCCGCCTTCAGCGTAGCTGAGGTAGATGAGCCCGTTGTCCGCAAAGTCCGGGTGGAGCGCAACGTCCCCCAGGCCGCCCTGGCCGCCGTAGTCGACGTCGGGTAAACCGCCTACAGGGCGGGACTTCTCACCGTCCCGGGTCACGATAAACAGCGTGCCTTTCTTCTCGGTCACCAGCAGGCGGCCATCCGGCAGGAACGTCAGCGCCCAGGGCTCGTCGAACGAGGTAACCGGCGCGATATCGAACGGCACGTTGTCCTGTGCGCTGGCGGCTGCGCTCGTCAGCAGGAAAACACTCAGCGCTGTCGCAAACAAACGGATCATCTTCATCAGGCGCTCTCCTTGCGGCGTGGTTGCCGCGCTTTTGTTTCAGTTGCATCGCGCAGCTCCGCCAATGTCTCGAGCAGCTGGCGGCGCTCGCTTGCGGTTTCCCGCGTGCCGTTGGATACGTGGCTGGGATGCTGCTCGCGATCCAGCCAGAACTTACCCGATGCCCTGGCCGCCTCCGTAGAAGCCGCCAGCCACACAGCGGTGTCGGCGCCCTCTTCGGGCGTGCGCAATACCCGCCTGGTTGCACGATAGAATGCGGGCAGCGCGGTTTCGACGCCCGGGGTGTCCGCCCAGCCGGGATGCATGGCGTTGACGACGATGCCGCTGTCGCTCCAGCGCTCCGCCCACTCCTCGGTCAGGATCATGAGGCCGCGCTTCGCGCGAGCATAAGCTACCGAACCGGAATAGCGGCCTTTCTGACTCTGCAGGTCGTTCACGTCTATCTTTTGCGTATACATACCGCCGGACAGCACATTCACGACGCGCGGCGATTCGGTTTTGCCGAGCAGCGGGTGCAATCGTTCTGTCAGGATGAAAGGACTCAACAACAGCAGCGCAAAGCTTTTTTCAAAGCCTTCAGCCGTCTGTTGGCGTGGGTTGAACAGGGCGCCGGCGTTATTGATCAACATGTCGATGGGCTCGTCGCGCGCAAGCAGCCGATCGCCCAGCGCGTGCACCTCGGACATCAAGGACAGGTCGGCAACCTCGAAGGCGATACGGTCATTACCGGTTTGTGCCTGTAATTCAGCGACCGCTGCCTTTAACTTGCTCCTGCTGCGTCCGACCAGCGTCAGGCGCGCACCCATTTCGGCCAATCGGCGCGCCGCCGCCAGGCCGAGGCCGGACGTCGCGCCGGTAATCAAGGCGTGGCGGTCGCCCTGGTACGCGGATATCGCGTTCCAGCGCCGGCGGGATTCGCGGTAACCGAGTTTCGTGAATCGCCAGATGCCCGGAACGATCAAGCGGTCGGCCACGGCGAGTATGCCGGACGCCTGCGGCACCTCGAAGTTGTCTTCGAGCGCTTCCTGCAGGCCGGCCATGGCGTTCTTGCCGACGCGTTCCAGGCCCGTCGGGTATATCCGGTTGAAAGCAGCCAGCGGTCCCGGAAAATCGAAATTGGCGATGTAGCGGACGCGTGTGCCGGTTCCGGTCTCCTCGAACAGGATTTCCTCGCGGGCCGTGAAGAAGCGCGAATCCACCGTCATGAGCATGCGCGAATTCTCTTCGAATTCGGTGATGCGATAGTGCAGGGCGAACCCGGATTTCATGTCGACCTGGTACTCGCTGCCGACGGCGGGAGCACCCGGAGTCAGACTGATCGCCCGCGCGACCGCCGGGTCCCACTCCTGTACCCGGGAAAACAGCGAGACGTAGGCGAAAACCTCGTGCAACGGGCGCCGGACTTCAATGGTTTCGTCGAGGGTGACGGTAGCGCTCATGGCTCGACCTCAAATCGGCATAATCCCCAAGGCTAACGGTGCGCGCCCATGGTCGGCAAGACGTCGAGCGCCATCGTTACATACTCTTACAGATCACGGCTCAATGTCTGCCGCCCGACGGTGTTAGCCGTGGCCGCGTCCCCTGGTCGAAACACCGGAAACCGGTGGGCCTGATTCCTGTATAATCGTGCCGCGTTGGATCTATATCGACAGCACGCTACCCAAACCTGGTGTCTGGCCAAGGTGGCTCCCCAACGACATATCCCACCAGTAGCAAACAATGGCGTCTCGCCAATCGCTGCTTCGCGTGCTGTCGCGTTTCTTATTGAAGGTATTACATGAATTTTGATGGTTTATTGACGCTCTCTCCGTGGGCGTATGTCGGCATCACGCTGGTGCTCACGCAGATCACGATCGCTGCGGTCACGATTTTCCTGCACCGGTGCCAGGCGCACCGGGCGCTCACATTGCATCCCGTCGTTAGTCACTTCTTCCGCTTCTGGCTGTGGCTGACGACCGGGCAAGTCACCCGGGAATGGGTGGCCGTGCATCGCAAGCACCACGCCAGGTGCGAAACCGAGGATGATCCGCACAGCCCCCAGACGCGGGGACTCGCAAGAGTACTGTTCGGGGGGCTCGGTCTTTACCAGGCGGAGTGCAGGAACACCGAGACGGTAGAGACCTTCGGCAAGGGAACCCCGGACGACTGGATCGAGAATAACGTCTACACTCGCTTTCGTAATGCCGGGCTATTGTTGATGCTGGTGATCGACGCCGTGCTGTTCGGCTGGGTCGGCCTGATCATCTTCGCCGTACAGATGCTGTGGATCCCGTTCTGGGCCGCGGGCGTCATCAACGGCATCGGGCATTACTGGGGATATCGCAACTTCGAGACGCCCGATGCCTCCCGCAACATCATTCCTTTCGGCGTGCTGGTCGGCGGCGAGGAGTTGCACAACAATCACCATGCCTACCGGCAGTCGGCGCGGTTGTCGAACAAGTGGTGGGAGATCGACCTGGGCTGGGCGTATATCCGCCTGCTCGAAATGACCGGTCTCGCTACGGTGAATCGCACCGCACCGAAGACGAATTTCGAACCGACGAAGCGAGCCGTGGATGTGGACACCGTGAAGGCGCTGCTCCGCAATCGCTTCCACGTCCTGAAGCTCTATGGCTCGCAGGTCATCCGGCCGGTGCTGAAGATGGAGTTCAAGGGAGCGTATGCACGCCGGCAGCTGCGCCGCTTCCGCAAGTGGCTCACCCGCGAAGACCTGATCCTGAGCAGCCAGCAACGCCAGCTGCTGGAGGAAGCGATCAGGGAAAGCAATACGCTGAAGGTCGTCGTGGAGTACAAGCGGCGGCTCAAGGCGCTGATGCAACCGGCGGTTCAGGAGACGGACCGGCTGGCCCGACTGCAGGAATGGTGCGCCAGCGCGGAGAGCACCGGTATCGAGGCACTCAACGAGTTTGCGAGGCAGCTGCGCGGCTACAGCATGCGTTCGGCCTAGTGCCCGGCGAACTGGCGCTCGAGGAGCCTGCTGACGAAGCTGCCGCCGCTGAGCGTACTGATACCGGCCAGTGAATACGGCTCGCCGGTGACGATGGAGTGAGCCGCGAGCAAGCCGCTCCTGACCGCGGGCCCGATGCCTTCACACATGTCGCGGGTCGCGAGCCCGACGGCATCGCCGACGATATAGGCGTTGCGATCGCTGACGGCACCCACGCTGTCGCGAATGTAGTAGCTGTAGCCTTTGGGATCGTAGCCGTCATAGTCGACGAGACCCCGCCGCTTCAGTTTGGCGACGAAATCCCGCCAGTATTCACGCAGGTGGCCGCCCTTGTGTTTCAGCTGCTCGGCCATGCCGCCGAGGCCAACGTTGATATAGCCGTTGGCCTTCGGGACGTACCAGGCATAGCCCGGCAGTCCGGCGTCGAAAAACCACAGGTGGCAGGCCGGGTCATCCCAGTCGTAGGCGAACTCCTGTTCGCAGGTGGCCGTCTGCAAGCCGCTGCCGCGGGGGTGACGGTCGCTGAACAGCGCCCGGTAGACCGGGCATCGCGTGCCGCCGGCGCCGACGAGATACTTGCTCCGAAATTCACCGTCGATCACGTAGTCGCCGTTGTCACGATGGATCTCGCGAACCTTGTGATGCAGTACCCTGGCGCCCGCGCGGCGCAGCAGGAAGTCGTCGAATTCGTAACGCCGTATCGAGTGCTGACGGGTTGCAGGCTTCGCGGTGAGGACTTTCCAGTGCAGGTGGAGCTCGTCGAACGTCACGATGCCGTGCGGGTAATCGGCCGGGTCGAGTTCGAGGTCCTGCAGGGCCTCCGGGGTCACCCAGCCCGCGCACAGCTTGGTGCGCGGGAAGGCCGCCCGATCCAGGACCAGCACGTCGAGCCCCGCCTCGCGAAGCTTCCAGGCGCAGGTCGAGCCGGCAGGCCCGCCGCCCACGACGATGGCGTCGGCTCTCGGCACGTTACTGCGTCTCCGCCAACCCCGGATACTGGTAGTGACGCGTCCACGGCACGTCGTTGTTGCCGCGCGGCGTGAACAGGACCTGGTAGAGCTGCAGCGTGCCGGACTCGAAGCCGGCCGACGAGCCAGCGAGGTACAGGCGCCACATGCGTACGAATTCGTCGTCGTACATCTTTGCGACCTTGTCCGCTTCGGCTTCGAAGTTCCGCAGCCAGGCTGCACACGTGCGCGCATAGTGCGGCCGCAGGTTCTCGACGTCGAGGATCGAGAATTTCTGCGGCTCGAACACGGACATCATCTCGCTGAGGCTCGGAATGTGACCGCCCGGGAAGATGTGCTTGGTGATCCAGGAATCGGTCCGGTTCGGGAAGCTGCGCCCGATCGAATGGACGAGGCCGAAGCCGTCGGGTTTCAGGACGCGCCCGATAAGTGCACCCAGCGACCGGAAGTTGGCGAGGCCGACGTGCTCGAGCATGCCGACCGACACGAACACGTCGCAGCGCCGATCGATCCTGCGGTAGTCGTCCTCGACGAACGTTACCCGGCCGTCCAGCTTAGCTGCCGCTGCCCGCTCGCGTGCATAAGCGACCTGTTCCCTGGAGTTGTTATAGGCGATTACCTCGACGCCGTAATGCTCCGCCATGTGCAGGGCCAGCGCACCCCAGCCGCAGCCCGCCTCGATGACTTTCTGCCCTGGCTGCAGCTGCAGTTTCCGGCACACGTGGTCGAGCTTGGCAACCTGCGCCTCGTCCAGCGTGGCCGATGGCGTGTCGTAGTAGGCGCACGTGTACACCATGCGCTCGTCCAGCCACAGCTTGTAGAAATCGTTGCCGAGGTCGTAGTGGTGATGCACGTTGTGTCGCGACCGGCTGAGCGAGTTTCGCCGCATGGCGTGCCGCAGTGAGCGCAGCCTGGAGAGGTAGTAATTGTTGTCGCGGTGCCGGGCGATTGCCGCGGTGATTTCGTTGGCAAAGGCAAGGAAGTCCCCGTGCACATCGATCAGCCCCCGGCTGTAGCACTCGCCGAAGCCCACGGAGGGGGAGCGCAGGAGTTCGAATACTGCACGGCGACTGCGAAACTCCAGGCAGGCGACAGGTCGCGCCTCGGTAATCCGGAATTCGTCGCCATCCCAGAGCCGCACCGAAATGCGAGGATTGCCGACGGATTTCATGATCCAGCGAATCACGCTGCGATCGAAACTGCGCTCATCAAGGACGTGACGGGTCTCGACACTCATGGCGTCACCTCTCTGTGGAAGCTCCGGCACCAGTCTTGCATCGACAACGGAGCGCGACTATCAGGGCTTACCGAGAGAGCCCGCTGTCAGTGAGTCGATCGAGCGGCATCCTGGCTAAAAGCGATAGCTCAGGTCCAGCACGCCGTAGTGCAGCCAGGCGAAGGTATAGACGTCGTCGGTATCGGCGCCGCCCTCCAGCGCGCGGTAGCCGGCACCGATGCGCCAGCGCTCATTGAGGTCGTATTCGAGCTTCAGGGCAACGTCGAACAGGCGGCCCGGGCCACCGGCGAGCCCATCGAAGTCGAGCGCGAACAGCCAGCGATCGCCGAAGCGGTATTCGCCCGACAGGTGCAGCGCGGGCACGAAACCCAGGTCGTCGTCGTTGGCCTGCAGTGCGCCCTGGCGGAGCTCGATGTTGGCGTCGCGGATGACGCCGGTAAAACCGATCCGCCAGCGCCAGGCGCCACGATCCCTGAACGTGTAGCGATAGGTCAGCTTGTAGGCGTTGAACTTGTAGATGCCCTCGGTCGGGCCGGCCGGGAACGTCTCCCCGGCAAAATCGGTGTCTTCCCGGAGTTCGCCCGTGCCCGACGCCTCGAGCGGCGCGAGCACGAGCCGCAGACCGTGCCTGCTGTTGATGTTCCAGTAACCGTCCAGCCGCGCGAACAGGTCGGGGCCGGAACCGGTCAGGTCGGTCATATCGAACTTCGTGCCGGTGTTGCCGGGCACACGTACGTCGTTCTTCGAAAACCAGACCGGGCCGAACTCGAGCCCGATGCCGAAGCGGGCGTCGTCGCCGGTGCCGGACTGGCCCCAGGACTGTGTGGTAGCCAGCAAAATCATCAGGAAGATCGGCAATCGTGGCAAAGCGATCCGTGGTCGTATTGGCATGTCGGGTCCTATCGGAAACGAGGTTGTGGACGTCGTGTGTCCGTCGAGCAAGCGTCGGACCATTGACTATCATTCGTCAATCGACGCCCGGGTAATTCGGGCTTGTACCTATGGCTGGATTGAAAGTTCGCCTGCCATTGCAGGTCTCGCTGCAGGGTGTAGACGCGACCATCTTCCGGGTCGATACAGGCCAGCGTTACCCAGCCATTGCCGAACAGCTTCTGCAGCACCTCCTGCCGGGCGACGATTCCGTCGACCAGGTGTCGCGGGGCATAAACCACGGTCATCAGGCGGAGCGGCTCGTGATAGGCCTCCCTGTCGCTGGAAAAAACCGATTGCAGCGGCTTCTTCCGTAGACAGGTAGCGTGTATCCGAGGCGTCGGCCGGTTTGCCCAACGGCACGAATAGCGCCAACAGTAGAACGATGCGTGCAATGCGCATGACCCCCCCTGGAAAAGTCTTTCCAGTATCCATTGGACGTCCCCGTCGCCGCGATGGTATGGATACGCAGGGAGGTGCCGGAGGCTGTACACTTGGTGCGATGTCCGCTGTAGTCCGCTTCCGCCCACGGCGTTCCTGCCTGTATGTGCCCGGGTCCAATGCCCGGGCGCTGGAAAAAGCGAGATCGCTGCCCGCGGATGCATTCATCCTGGATTTGGAGGATGCCGTCGCGCCCGAGGCGAAGGCGGACGCGAGGGACGCCATCCGGAAGGCGGCCCACAACCGCGCTTACGGTGCCCGCGAAGCTGTAATCCGGGTCAACGGCCTCGAAACGGAGTGGGGGCAGGACGATCTCGAGATGGCCGCATCGGCCGGCGTCGATGGCGTGCTGGCGCCGAAAGTCACGAGCGGCGACGATGTCTGCTTCATCGATCAGTTGCTGGACGACGCGGGGGCATCGCCCGACCTGGGTCTCTGGGTGATGATCGAAACGCCGCTCGCGATTCTCAATATCAACGAGATCGCGGCAGCCTCGGCCGATACGCGCCTGACCGGCTTCGTGATGGGCACCAACGACCTCGCCAAGGAGTTCAACGCCGTTGCGACGCCGGATCGCCTCGCATTCCTGTTGTCATTGTCAGCGGCGCTCGCGGCTGCCCGCGCGTATCGCCTGGCTGCGATCGACGGCGTCTACAACGACATCAATAACGACGCAGGACTTTCAGCCGAGTGTGAGCAGGGCAGGGTGCTCGGGTTCGACGGCAAGACCCTGATTCATCCCTCGCAGATCGAGACGGCCAACCGGGTCTTCTCGCCGAGCGAGGCCGAGCTCAGTCACGCGAAAGAGGTGATCGAGGCCTTCGCACTTCCCGCGAACCAGGGTAAAGGCGTGATCAGCCTCAACGGGCAGATGGTCGAACTGCTCCACCTCGAGCAGGCTAAGCGGCTGGTCGCTATGCACGACACCATCCGGCAACTCGAAGCGTCGTCGCGCAGCTCCGCTTAGCCCGAGTCAGGGCTGTTCACGAAATCCGCTGCCTTTTTGACGGTTTCGGCATTGATTGCCGCAAGATATTCCGCTTCGTAGTCGATCGCCTGCCGGGTCTTCTTGATCATGCCCTCCAGGTTGGGCCGCTTGCCGTCGGGTGTTTCCGCAGTGCCGATGCCGCCACCGAACTCGATGATCATCCTGACGCCATCACCGAAAGCCGTCAGCAGGTTTGCATACCACAGCACCGGGTTGAACAGCTGGTAGTACAGGCCGTCCCTGATCTTCGCCGGATCGGCCTCGTGGAAGCCGCCCGTGTAGTTGGACAGGACGCGCGCTTCGGCTGGCCCGAACGAGGCTTCTTCCAGCACCGGTCGAAACAGCTCCGCGGCCTTGTCCATGTAGAAGGTGTGGAAAGCGCCTTCGGTTTTCAGCCGCACCGGCCGCTTCCTCCTGAAGTTTTCCTTCACCTCCTGCTCGACCTTTTCCAGGTCTTCGCTGCGGCCGCCGACGACCGTCTGCTCGGGCAGGTTGCAGCCGGCAACCGCACAGCTGAATTTCTCGGCGATCGGCTGAATGTCATTGAGCGCCAGCGGGAAGGCGGTCATCTCGCCTTCGCCGTGGGTGCCCATGAGCTCGCCGCGTTTCTGCACCAGCTTGAGAGCACTCTCGAAACTCAATACTTTCGCGGCCACGAGCGCCGTGTACTCGCCGAGGCTGTGCCCCGCGGTGATGGCGGGCTTGAGGCGGTCGCCGGTCAGCTCTTTGAAGACTTCCAGGCACGCAACGGAATGAGTGAGCAGTGCCGGCTGCGTAAACCGCGTCAGGTTGAGTGTGTCCTCCGGGTCCTTGAAAGAAAGCTCCGCGATGTCGTAACCAAGAACCTCGCCAGCCTCTGCGTAGACTTTCCTGGCAACGTCAAACTCGTCATGAAGATCGCTGCCCATGCCGGCGTATTGAGATCCCTGCCCCGGGAAGACGTACAGGATATGTTGTTCGTGTTCGAGCATTACACCGCTACTCCGTGTTCTTTGAATCAGTTTACGCCAGCTTCTCGAGTGCTTCACGAACCTCGGGCGGCGCCTGTACCAGTTCGATCAATACACCTTCGCCGCCCATTGGGAATTCGTCGCTGCCTTTCGGGTGGATGAAACAGATGTCGAAACCGGACGCGCCCTTGCGAATGCCGCCGGGCGCAAACCGGACGCCCTGGCTGCTTAGCCACTCGACCGCTGCCGGCAGGTCATCGATCCACAGCCCGACATGATTGAGCGGCGGCGTCTGTACCCGGGGCTTTGCGTCCGGGTCGAGCGGCTGCATGAGATCGACCTCCACTTTCAGCGGACCCGCTCCGAGAACCGCGATGTCTTCGTCGACGTTCTCCGCTTCGCTCCGGTAGGTGCCGCTCGGTTCGAGGCCGAGCGTATCCACCCACAGCGAACGCAGGCGCGTCTTATCCAGCCCGCTCACCGCTATCTGCTGTATGCCGAGCACCTTGAATGGCCGGTCGTTCATTTCTACCTCCGGGTCGGGTCTGCTTACCCTTTTTCCTGATGACGTTCGAGAAATATCTCGAGCAGGTTCCTGGCGGCAATCGTTGGCGGCATCCGGCCCTCGCTGGTTGCCGCTTCCAGTGCCGCAAGCTGCTTGCGGACCTGCGGGTCGCTCTTGAATGCCTCGACGAGGTTGTCGCTGACGTCCGACCACATCCAGTCGCGGGCCTGCGCCGCGCGCCGCGCCGTGAGTTCGCTGGTGGATTTCAGCATCTCGTGATGGCGCAACACGGTCTCCCAGGCCTCGGCGATGCCGGTGCCGTCACGTGCCGAACAGCTTTTGACCTCGACCTTCCAGCCTGGCGAACGGGGATGCAGCAGCTGCAACGCGTTGCGATATTCCGCCGCCGCTCGCCCCGCGAGAGCGACCATATCGTCGTCCGCCTTGTTGATGAGGATGAGATCGGCCAGTTCGACGATGCCGCGTTTGATCCCCTGCAGTTCGTCGCCGGCGCCGGGAAGGAGCAGCAGCAGGAACATATCGGTCATGTCCGCCACCCTGGTTTCGGATTGGCCAACGCCCACGGTCTCGACGATGATGACGTCGAAACCGGCCGCCTCGCAGAGGATCATGGCCTCGCGGCTGCGCCGGGTGACGCCGCCCAGCGTCGTGCCGGCAGGCGAGGGGCGGATGTAGGCCTCGTCGCGGCGGGACAGCTCCTCCATGCGCGTCTTGTCGCCCAGGATCGAGCCGCCGCTGATCGCCGACGACGGGTCCACGGTGAGCACGGCCACGCGGTGGCCGGCATCGATCACGTGATTGCCGAGCGCCTCGATGAACGTGGATTTTCCAACCCCGGGGACACCCGAGATGCCCAGTCGAATCGAGTTGCCGGCGGACGGCATCAGCCGCTCGAGCAGGGCCGCGGCCGCGGCACGGTGATCATTTCGCGTAGACTCGATCAGCGTGATAGCCTGCGCAAGCACCCTCCGGTTGCCCGCGATCACGCCCTCTGCCAGTACGGCCGCATCCTGCTCCGAAACGGGCGTGCGCTTTGCTCGCGGCACCCGCGCTACTCCAGTTCCAGGATCTTGTCGTCGACGGCGAGACTCGTGCCGATTTCGTAGTAGATCTTTGCCACGATGCCGTCGCGTTCGGCATGCAGCGTATTCTCCATCTTCATGGCCTCGATCACGGCCAACTGTTCGCCGGCGCTCACGGAATCGCCTTCCTCGACGGATAGCGACACCAGCAGGCCCGGCATCGGAGATAGCAGGAACCTCGACATATCGGGCGCGGTTTTTACGGGCATATGCTTAATGAGTTCGGCGGCGCGCGGCGTGTGAATACTCACATCCGAGCGGCAACCGGCATGCCGAACGCGGTAGGTTTGCGCGATGCGCTCGACCTGGGCAAACACTTCCTTGCCGTTGATCGTGCCGCCAAAAAGCTGCTGGCCAAATACCCAGTTCGTGCGGACCACGTTGACCTTGCCGTCGATGGTGACATCGCACCCGCCTTCCACGGGCACGATGGTGATCGGGAATTGCTGGCCATCGATAATCGCAACCCAGTCTTTCGGCACCTGGCGCTCATACCCGGGCAGCTGGCCGTCGATCCGGGCGGCGCGATCGCGGTAACTGCGCAACATCGAGGCGGCTATCGTGATGATCGTCGTGGGATTGTCGAGCTGACCGTCCGATGGATCGAAACCGTCCGGATACTCCTCCCCGATCATGTTGGTATTTATGTTGCCGTCGACAAAGCGCGTATGCCGCATCAACGCTGCCAGGAAGCCAAGGTTGCTCGACACGCCTCGAATGACGAATTGATCGAGTGCGGTGCACATACGGGACCGGGCTTCTTCGCGGTTCGCGCCATACGTGATGAGCTTGGCGATCATCGGGTCGTAGAACATCGATATCTCGCCGCCCTCGTAAACGCCGGTGTCCACACGGACATTTTCATTCTCCGCGGGCGGGCGGTAGTACACGAGCCGGCCGGTCGACGGCAGAAAGTTGCGCGACGGGTCTTCGGCGTAGACGCGGGATTCGATGGCCCAGCCATCGATCGGAACATCGGACTGTTTGACCGGTAGTTTCTCTCCATCGGCCACGCGAATCATCAGCTCGACGAGGTCGAGGCCGGTGATCAGCTCAGTGACCGGGTGCTCGACCTGCAGCCGGGTATTCATTTCGAGGAAGTAAAAATTGCGGTCCTTGTCGACGATGAATTCGACGGTGCCGGCCGACTCGTAATTCACGGCTTTCGCCAGCGCGACAGCCTGGCTGCCCATCTTCTCGCGGGTGGCTTCGTCGATAAACGCAGACGGCGCTTCCTCGATGACCTTCTGGTGGCGCCGTTGCAGCGAGCATTCACGCTCATTGAGGTAGACGGCGTTGCCATGGCGATCGGCCATGACCTGGATCTCGATGTGCCGTGGCTCCTCGATGAATTTCTCGACCAGGATCCGATCGTCGCCGAAGCTCGAGCGCGCCTCGTTCGCGGCTCGCTCGAAGCCGTCCCGGCATTCGGCGTCGTTGCGCGCCACGCGCATGCCCTTGCCGCCGCCGCCGGCCGTTGCCTTGAGCATGACCGGATAGCCGACCTTGTTGGCCACCTCGACAGCGTGATCGGCGTCTTTCATGGCGTCGGGATACCCGGGTATCGTGTTCACGCCGGCTTCGTCGGCCAGCTTCTTGGACGTGATCTTGTCGCCCATCGCTTCGATCGCGCGGGCGTTCGGGCCGATGAAGACGATGTCTGCGGCGGCCAGGGCTTCCCTGAACTCGGCGTTCTCGGAGAGGAAGCCGTAGCCCGGATGCACGGCCTGTGCGCCCGTGTCCACGCAGGCCTGCACGATCCTGTCCTTCAGCAAATAGCTTTGCGCCGAGGGAGGTGGGCCGATATTTACCGCTTCGTCGGCCATCTGGACATGCAGCGCGTCGCGATCCGCATCGGAGTAGACCGCGACGGTCTTGATGCCCATGCTGCGCGCGCTCTTGATGACGCGACAGGCGATCTCGCCGCGGTTCGCTATCAGGATTTTCTCGAACATCGGCAGCCCCTCTACAGCGGAATGTTGTCGTGCTTGCGCCAGGGGTTGTCGAGCTTCTTGTTGCGTAGCGCGGCAAGCGAGCGGCAAATACGTTTTCGAGTGGAATGAGGTGCAATGACGTCGTCGATGTATCCACGACTCCCGGCGACAAACGGGTTGGCGAACTTCTGTCGATACTCCTCGGTGCGCCTGGCAATCTTCTCTTCATCGCCGAGGTCCTCGCGGAAGATGATTTCGACCGCGCCCTTGGGTCCCATGACGGCGATCTCGGCACTCGGCCAGGCGAGGTTGACATCACCGCGCAGGTGTTTGGAAGCCATGACGTCGTAGGCGCCGCCATACGCTTTGCGCGTGATGACGGTAACTTTGGGAACCGTGGCTTCGGCGTAGGCAAACAGCAATTTTGCACCGTGCTTGATGATGCCGCCGTGCTCCTGGCCCGTCCCGGGCAGGAAGCCCGGCACGTCGACGAACGTGAGGATGGGGATATTGAACGCGTCGCAAAAACGCACGAACCGGCCGGCCTTGATCGAGGACTTGATATCCAGGCACCCGGCCAGAACGTCCGGTTGATTGGCAACGACGCCGACGGTGTGGCCGTCCATGCGAACGAATCCGATGATGATGTTTTTCGCATGCTCGGGCTGCAGTTCCCAGAATTCGTAGTCGTCCGCGACTTTATAGATGAGTTCTTTCATGTCGTAAGGCTGGGACGGGTTATCCGGTACCAGCGTGTCGAGCGACATCTCCAGGCGATCGGACACATCCGGGGTCGGCCGGAACGGCGCTTTCTCGCGATTGTTCGACGGCAGGTAATTTACGAACCGGCGCACCATCAACAGGGTTTCGACATCGTTTTCGTAGGCACAGTCGCAGACGCCGGACAGGGTCGAATGGGTCTGCGCGCCGCCGAGTTCCTCCGCGGTTACCGTTTCGTGGGTCACCGTCTTTACGACGTTGGGGCCCGTGACGAACATGTATGACGTGTCCTTCACCATGAAGATGAAGTCGGTCATCGCGGGCGAATAGACGGCGCCGCCGGCACAAGGGCCCATGATGACCGAGATCTGCGGTATAACCCCCGACGCCAGCACATTACGCTGAAAGACTTCGGCATAGCCGCCGAGTGATGCCACCCCCTCCTGGATACGGGCGCCGCCCGAATCGTTCAGCCCGATCACGGGCGCGCCGACCTTCATGGCCTGGTCCATGAGCTTGCAGATTTTTTCGGCGTGTGCTTCGGACAACGAGCCGCCGAACACGGTGAAATCCTGGCTGAAGACGAACACCAGCCGGCCGTTGAGCATGCCGGTGCCGGTCACCACGCCGTCACCCGGAACCTTTTTGTCAGCCATGCCGAAATCGGCGCAGCGGTGTTCGACGAAAGTGTCCCACTCTTCGAAACTTCCCTCGTCGAGCAACAGTTCGACGCGTTCGCGCGCAGTCAGCTTACCGCGCTTGTGCTGAGTGTCGATCCGTTCCTGGCCACCTCCCAGTGCGGCTGCCTGGCGTTTTTTTTCGAGTTCTTCGATTACTTCATGCATGTGCCAACCTTATTTATTGCCGCGCTTCGCAGCGATCCCCTTGTTGTCTATACCGGCACCCCTAGGCAGCAGACCGGCGGCTTTCGACGATATCGAGCACTTCAGCCGCGGCCTCCAGGATGTTGGTGCCCGGTGCAAATACCGCGGCAACGCCGCCGCCGAGCAACGCTTCGACATCCTGCGGCGGAATGACGCCACCGCAGATGACGACGATGTCGTCCGCGCCTTCCTTCTCCAGGCCGGCGATCACCTGTGGGACCAGTGTCTTGTGGCCGGCGGCCTGGGAGGAGATACCGATGATGTGGACGTCGTTCTCTATCGCCTCGCGAACCGCTTCGTCCGGCGTCTGAAAAAGCGGCCCGATGTCGACATCGAAACCGATATCGGCGAAAGCCGTCGCGATCACCTTGGCGCCGCGGTCGTGCCCGTCCTGGCCGAGTTTGCAGATCAGCATGCGCGGGCGGCGGCCCTCACTTTTTTCGAAGTCGGCGACTCGCTGTCGTAGTGCGGCAAATTCATCATCATCCTCGTACACGGCGCCATAAACTCCGGAGATTGACTGGGTGACGGCGCGATGCCGTCCGTAGACCTTTTCGAGCGCATCGGAAATCTCGCCGACCGTGGCCCGGGCACGCGCGGCGTCGACGGCCAGTGCGAGCAGGTTGCCGGTATTCTTCTCCGCTGCCTCGGTCAGGGCGAGCAGGGCGGTTTCGCATGCTGTTTCGTCCCGGGTGCTGCGTACCTTCTCGAGGCGGCGGATCTGGGACTCTCGCACGGCCGCATTGTCGATATCGAGAATGTCGATTTCCGATTCTTCCGCCTGTTGATACTTGTTGACGCCGACAATGGTCTCTTCGCCGCGGTCGATGCGGGCCTGGCGCCGGGTGGCAGACTCTTCGATGCGCAGCTTGGGCATGCCGGTCTCGACAGCCCTGGTCATGCCGCCCATCTCCTCGACCTCGTCGATGAGTTCCCGTGCGGCGGCCGCGAGCTCGTTCGTCAGGTTCTCCACGTAGTAGGAGCCCGCCAATGGATCCACGACTTTCGTGATACCGGTTTCTTCCTGCAGAACGAGTTGTGTATTGCGGGCGATGCGGGCCGAGGCCTCCGTCGGCAGCGCCAGGGCCTCATCGAACGAATTCGTATGCAGCGACTGCGTCCCCCCGAGAGCGGCCGCCATGGCCTCCACCGTGGTCCGGATGATGTTCGTGTGCGGGCTCCGCGCGGTGAGACTGACGCCGGATGTCTGGCAGTGCGTGCGCAGCATCAGCGAGCGCGGGTCTTGCGGCGAAAACTTCTCGGCCATGAGCGTCGACCACAACAGCCGTGCGGCCCGCAGCTTCGCTACTTCCATGAAGAAGTTCATGCCGATTGCAAAGAAGAACGACAGCCGCGGCGCGAAAGCATCCACGTCGAGGCCGCTGTCGATCGCCGCACGCACGTACTCGATGCCGTCGGCGATCGTGTACGCCAGTTCCTGGGCGCAGGTAGCACCGGCCTCCTGCATGTGGTACCCGGAAATGGAGATGGAATTGAAGCGAGGCATGTTGGCGGAGGTGAAGGCAATGATGTCGGACACGATCCGCATGGACGGCGCGGGGGGATAGATATACGTATTCCGCACCATGAACTCTTTCAGAATGTCGTTCTGCAGCGTGCCCGCCAGCTGATCGGGGCTGACGCCCTGCTCCTCGCCGGCAACGATGTACATCGCCATGATCGGCAACGCGGCGCCGTTCATGGTCATGGAAACCGACATCTTGTCGAGGGGAATCCCGTCGAACAGGATTTTCATGTCCTCAACGCTGTCGATCGCTACGCCGGCTTTGCCGACGTCACCGACGACACGCGGGTGATCGGAGTCATATCCTCGATGCGTCGCGAGATCGAAAGCGACCGACAGCCCGGTCTGGCCGGCCTCCAGGTTCTTTCGATAAAAGGCATTGGATTCCTCGGCCGTGGAAAAGCCAGCGTACTGGCGCACGGTCCAGGGACGGCCCGCGTACATCGTCGCCCGGGGTCCGCGGACAAACGGCGCGATGCCCGGCAGTGAGTCGAGATGCTCGATACCTTCGATATCTTCCGCGGTGTAAAGCGGCTTTACCGCGATCCCCTCCGGCGTATTCCAGGTCAGCTCATCCGGTGACCGGCCTTTGCTGTCCCTGGTCGCCAGCTCGCGCCAGTCATCGATGGTTTTTTTTGGAAACTCAGTCATCCTGGCCCCGCGCTCCCTGACCTGGCTGTGTAAGCCGATTATTGTTCATGTTGCGGAGACCCCAAAGTATAAGACAGATCGGAAACGGATTAACATCAAACTGCCGTAAAGGCTTCAATATTAAAGGAATTGAAAGTAGGCTGTGCCGCGACACAAGCTGCACGACCGGGTTCGACTGCAATGATCACCAGAATTGTCAGGATGCATTTCAGGCCGGAAGAGCGCGAGGCTTTCCTGGATATATTCAATGCATCCAAACACTTAATTCGGCAGTTCGATGGATGTCGGCATTTGTCGCTGTACAACGAAGCCGGCCTCCCTGACGTATTCTTCACGTATAGCGTCTGGCAGTCGGCCGCGCACCTCGATGCCTACAGGAACTCCAAGCTGTTCGAAGACACCTGGAGGGAAACGAAGGCCTTGTTCGCCGCCAGGCCGCAAGCCTGGTCACTGCAGGAACTGGAAACCGTGGCAGCCGCGGAAGCCCCGGTAACTGGTTGATAAATAAAAAAAGAATCCAGCAACTGGCGCAAGCAGGATGTGCGTGTCGCCGCCAGCGTGCGTGACCTATAATCCTGCCGGCCATGCTTGCCCTCTCAAACATCTCGCTGCGGCGCGGTCGCAAGGTCCTGATCGAAAGCGCAAGCTTTCAGATTCACGCCGGTCAGCGGGTCGGCGTAATCGGGGCCAACGGCTGTGGCAAGTCATCGTTGTTTGCGATGTTCCTCGGCGAACTGGAACCCGACGGTGGCGAACTGGTCCTGGATCCCAGGTATGAAATTGCCCACGTTGCACAGGAAAGCCCGCGCGGCAGCGGCTCTGCCGTCGACTACGTTATGGACGGCGATCGGGAGCTACGGGAAGTGCAGGCCGCCATTGCCGAGGGTGAGGCCGCCGCGGACACGCCGGACCTCCATGTTCTGTACGAGCGGATGGAGGCGATCGACGGCTTTACGGCCGAATCGCGCGCATCGCGTTTGTTGCACGGTCTCGGGTTCGCGGCGGACGAATACACCAACCCGGTTGATTCGTTCTCCGGCGGGTGGCGGATGCGGCTCAATCTCGCCCGCGCACTCATGTGCCGGTCCGATGTCCTGCTGCTCGACGAACCGACCAACCATCTCGATCTGCCGGCCATACTGTGGCTCGAGCGCTGGCTGAAACGATACGAAGGTATCTTGCTGGTGGTATCGCACGACCGGGATTTCCTCGACGAGATCTGTACGCGCATCGCGCACATCGAAAATTGCGCGATCAGCATGTTTACCGGTAATTACAGCCAGTTCGAAAAGCTGCGTGCCGAGCAGCTGGCGCTGCAGCAGGCGATGTATGTCCGACAACAAAAGCAAATCAGGCACATGCAGAGCTTCGTCGACCGGTTTCGATACAAAGCCTCGAAAGCACGCCAGGCCCAGAGCCGCATCAAAATGCTCGAACGCATGGAGCAGATCGCTCCTGCCCATGTCGATTCTCCCTTCCGGTTTCATTTCATGGAGCCCGAAAAGCAGCCGCAACAACTGCTGGGCCTCACCGACGCAACGCTTGGTTACGGTGACGACGTCATTCTCGACAACGTCAATCTGACTCTGCTGGCGGGCGACCGTATTGGTTTGCTCGGCATGAACGGCGCCGGCAAATCAACGCTCGTCAAGGCCCTATCAACGGGTAGCACGCTGCTCGGGGGCGAGCGGCACCTGAGCAAGGACACGAAAATCGGATACTTTGCCCAGCACCAACTCGAATTGCTGCATCCCGAGAGCAGTCCTGTCGATCACTTGCGGGTCTACGCACCCGACGACCGCGAGCAGGATCACCGCAATTACCTGGGCCGCTTCGGCTTCAGTGGTGAGCGCATCTTCGAGCCGGTCGCACCGTTCTCCGGCGGTGAGAAAGCGCGACTGGTGCTGGCGCTGATGATTCGCCAGGGGCCCAACCTGCTGTTACTCGACGAGCCGACCAACCACCTCGATCTCGAAATGCGCCAGGCACTGAGTGTCGCTCTCATCGAGTACATGGGCGCGCTCGTCGTGATCTCCCATGATCGACATCTGCTGAGAAGTGTATGCGACGAATTGCTCATCGTTCACGACGGCATTGTCGACCGGTTTGATCGTAGCCTCGATGACTACCCGACCTGGCTGAGGGAGCAGGAAGAGAAGTCCGAACTGGCCATGGCCAAATGGAATGACGGTCCTGTGAAGAGTGTCAACAGGAAGCAGCAGCGACGGGAGCAGGCGCAGCAGCGGCAGCGCCTGAAACCACTCCAGGACCAGGTCCGCAAGGTGGAGAAAGCGCTTGCATCACATCGTGCCAGGCTGACCGAGCTCGAGTCGCGCCTTGCGGATGAGTCGATATACGCCGACCCGGACAGGAAGGATGAGCTGACGCAGCTGTTTCAGGACCAGGCGGCCGTAAAGTCGACAATCGAGTCGCTCGAAGTGGAGTGGCTGGAAGCGAGCGAGAGCCTGGAGCAGGCAACATGAAGATCTGGGTCGATGCCGATGCGTGTCCGGTCGTCGCGCGGGAAATCCTCTTCCGGGCGGCAGACAGGACCGGTGTGCAATTGACGCTGGTGGCCAATCAGCCCATGAGCGCACCGAACTCGAAGAACATCAGGACACTCCAGGTGCCGGGAGGCTTCGACGTTGCGGACGACGAGATCGTCAAACGACTCGATGCCGGCGACCTGGTCATTACCAGCGATATCCCGCTCGCCGCCGAGGTCATCGAAAAGGGCGGTCACGCCCTGAGTCCTCGCGGCGAATTGCACACCAGGGAAAACATCGGCGCCAAGCTCAATATGCGGGATTTCATGGACACGATGCGATCAAGCGGGGTGGAAATGGGCGGCGGTCCGAGCGCTTATGGCCAGCGCGACAAACAGGAGTTCGCGAACCAGCTGGACCGGTTATTGACCCGATATGCCAGAGAAGGCTGAGCTGTGCACTCACGCAGCGGTATCAGTTGCGTGCAAGGGCCCGGAGCGACAGGGATAACGGCAGCGTCTCGCCGGTTGCCGTCGTGACTTCCGGCTCGTCGGCGACCTGCAGGCGAGAGGGGTCGATGCCGTGTCGGCCCAGCGCATCGGCAACGGCGCGCGCGCGGTAACGCGCCAGGCGCTGCAGTGCCGATTCGCTGACTGCCTCGTTTTCGACCAGTTCCTCGAAGACGGCCTCGTAGTAGCGGTCGTCCTTGTTCGGAAACCGTGCGCCGATCCCCTGGCGTTGTGCAGAACGAAGGCGCGTGTTCGCGAACTCGTCGAGGATATCGCGCACCCGCGCGTCGCCGACGTCGAGCGGCGCGACCTCCGCGCCGCTCGGGGGGCGCGCGCTGGTCGCGAGCGTGATGTGCAGACGCAGCTGCCGATTCGCGAGGGCATGACGGTCCGCGGCTGCATCATAGCCAGGTGTTACGCTCAGCCCGAGCAGCGGCCGCTGGCGCAACGCGCCCGCGAGGGCAATGAGTTGTGCGTCTGCATCGGGCGAGATTTCGGCGCTTCCGGTTTCGAAGGCAAGCTGATCGAGCGGCCCTTGCTGCCAACCGGCCAGGTCGGCCAGCACATCAAACGGCGCCACCGTCAGTTCCGCCATGAAGCCGCGCCACAGGTCACCGCAAAGGCGTGCCGGGCCGGCCGCCGCGTCCGCCGGATCGAATCGATCGCGGTGAACGGCGCGCACCCTGCCTGACGGGTCTTCGAGCAGGGCGAGCGCGAACGACGGCTGCGCGTCCGCGGGATCCTCGTCCGGATTCGCGAGGCGCAGGTCGTATGCCTCGACCCGGGATTCGACGGACACATCCGTCGCATTTCCCGCGAGGTCGCAATCGAAGTCGGCACGTCCGGACACGATATCCCGCCCGATGACCGGGGCGACGTACGGCGATACCGTGGACAGGTCGAGGTCGGAGACTGAAACTCGCAGGGTCGAGTTCGGCTGCAACCCCGGCGGCCGCCAACGCGCCGTCAATTCCGCGTCGCCGGAGCCGGCGACGTTACCGTTCAATGCGATCTCTGTTTCGCCGTTGCTTCGGTTCCGCGACAGCCTGGCGTCGATCTCGTCGACGTCGATTTCCACACCGGGCTGCACCGTCGCGTCGAGGTACGTGAGGCGGCCTGCGTTAGCGACGATGGTGCCGATCACAGCACCGGCGCGTTGCTCGGTAAGAACGAGGTGATTGAGCCAGGATGGTGACGGCCTGCTTTCCCCGGCATGTTGCACCATTTGCACCGATGGCCGGGCGACCTGCAGGCGCTCGATCGTTACCGATGGTTGTCGTGGGTCGAGCGTAACGCCGGTGGCGGACAATGCGCTGGCGGTGAAGTCCGCCTGCCCGCCCGCCACCGAATGCACGGCCACTTCGGATAATTCCACCGTGTCGTGAAACGACCAGCGCGGCTCGATCAGACTCCGCGGGTCAAGTCGTGCTTCGACGCGACCGACCGAAACCCTGGCTGGGTTTTGCGGTCGAATTAGAGTAACGTGGGTCAGCGATATTGCGAAGGTGTAAGGATTGAGAGCGACGCCTTCAATGTTCAGTTTCTGGCCGGCATCCGATGCAAGCGTGGTGCTCAACCACCGTTCGACGAGATGAGGAGCGAGTGCGAACCCGGCCAGGGAATACAGCGCGAAAACAGTCGCTGCGACAAGCAGCGCGCTCAACCATGCTTTTCGCAAATCAGATCTCCGGTCGGCACAACGTCAGATCGCGGCCGGCGCATCTCACTTCAGGAAATGCGGATACAGTGGATGACCGCATCCTCCGCATCCGCAATTCCAGCATATCAATAAACGAGGAGCACGATCGTGCAACCACTGTTACAAAATCCGGTTTCGGTGACGGCAACCTGCCGGCGACGGCTTTGCAGGGGCCAGATCGACAATCGCATGCTGGTTACCATTGCCGCGGCCGCCGTCGTCGTAATCATACTGGCCGTCGTGTGGCTCAGGCCCGAACCGGAGCCCGAACCGGTGCCGGCACCGGGCACTGAACGCCCGCTCGAAACCGTCGCGCCCGCGGAGACGCCCGCCGAACGCGGCGATACGGCAAGAGAAGTCATCGAGGAACTCGAAGCCGGGGCCGGCGGCGCCGACTATGCCGAGGCTTACCGAAGGGCGGAGGAGTTCCTGTCACAGGGCCGGCTTGCGGATGCACAACTGCTGTATTTTTTTGCTGCGCGCGGTGGCCATACGGAGGCAGCGTTTACTCTGGCGACGTTCTATGATCCGAACCATTACTCACAGGACGCGAGCCTCATGGAGCGGCCGGATGCCTTCCAGGCCTACAAGTGGTACCGGACAGCCAGCGAAGCAGGTGATGAGCGCGCAGCCACCCGCCTCGATGAATTGCGCGCATGGGCCGAAGAGGCGGCGGCAGCCGGCAATACGGATGCCGAACGGCTGCTGCTGCAATGGGAGTAGACATCATGCACAAGAACTTACTATCCACGGCCTGGATCGTTGCGGCTACCGGGTTCGTCATGACGTTCGCGGCGGACGTCCATGCGCAGGTGGAGCGGCCGCTGCTGCAGGAAGGCAAGAGCGCGTTGTACCAGCGTGTCATTGCCGTGCCCGGCGCTGCGCTCGTTGACGCGCCCGGCGATACGTCAGACCCGCGGGTCGTGCCACCGTTTTCGACGTACTACGTGTACGACCGGCAGCAGCAGGATGGCCGAGCCTGGCTGCAGGTGGGACTGAACAGCGCGGGCGATATCGAGGGCTGGCTGGCAGGCGAGGAAGCCGTCGACTGGCAACAGACGCTGACGGTCGCGTTTCGCGACCCGGCAAAACACGAGCGGGTATTGCTGTTCGGCGACCGCGACGCACTGAAGAAAATCGTCGACGGGAACGACGCTGCAGCCTACCGGCGCCTGCGGTCGCAGGCCATCGAGGGGGCAAACGCTGATTCGCCGGTCGTGGCCGTGCAGCCGGACCGGAACGTCGACATCCGTCGTGATTTTTATCTCGTGCCGATCCTGGATCACGAAGACGTGCTCGTCAGCGGCCAGCAGGCGAGGCTGCTGCGCGTAGCGACGGTGCCGCTGCAGGATTCCGCGGCAATCGTCGAGGCGTATCGGACCGGCATCGTATTCGTCATCGATTCCACGGTGTCCATGAAGCCTTACATCGATGCAACGCGTGACGTCATGCAGCGCGTCTATCGTGCCATTGACGAGGCGAAACTTGCCGAGCGCGTCAGTTACGGCCTGGTCGCTTTCCGCGACAGCACGTCCGCGGTCCCCGGCCTCGAGTACGTGAGCCGCACCTTCGCCAATCTCGAGGACGGCAGCAGCGGCGAAGCATTCCTGTCGAGCATCGACAGGGTGCAGCCTGCGACCGTGTCGAGCGAGGGTTATAACGAAGATGCCTACGCCGGGGTCGACGAGGCAATTCGTGCGATCGACTGGGGCGGCTACTACGCGCGGTACGTCATCCTGATCACGGACGCCGGGCCGCGCGCCGCGGACGACCCGCTCTCGGCGACCGGACTTGGTGCCGAATCCTTGCGGCGGCTCGCGGCGGACAAGGACATCACTATCGGTGTCTTTCACCTGAAGACACCCTCGGGTGCTGACAATCACGACTATGCGGAAGCCGAGTACCGCGAGTTGTCGACCGTGAGCGGCATCGGCGATTTCTACTATCCCGTGAAAACCGGTGACGTCGAAATTTTCGAACAGGCGCTGGGTGCACTCACCGGGCAACTCACGGCACAGGTACGTGCCGCCGCAGCCGGGCAGCCCCCGGCGAAGATCGCGACCGCGAGTGAGGAGACAGAGCTCGGGGCCTTCCAGGAAAAAGTCGACCGGCTGGGATACGGTCTGCGCATGCGTTACCTGCAGGAGCAGGCCGGGGAGGGCGTGCCATCGCTGTTCAATGCCTGGATGATCGATCGCGACTTCGACGCGCCCCAGGAACGCGCTCTCGATGTCCGGGTTCTGTTGACGCGCGATCAGCTCAGTGACCTGCACGAAGTCCTGCGACAGGTGCTCATGACCGCCGAGGAGGGTGCGCTCGCACCTGACGACTTCCTGGATGAGTTGAAGAGTCTCGCTGCCTCGATCAGCCGCGATCCAGAAGCCGTGAAGTCCGCGACACGCGCCGTGGGTGGCGAGAGTCTCGCGGATCTCGGTTACATGCGCGAGTACCTCGAGGGCCTGCCTTACCGCAGCGAGGTGATGAATCTCGATCTCAGTATCTGGGAGCAGTGGCCGGCACAGCGGCAGTTCGACTTTATCAATCAGCTCGACGGCAAGGTCGCTTACTACCGTGCACTGCACGACAACGTCGATCTTTGGGTATCGCTGGACGGTGAGGCCGTGGACGGAGACTCCGTGTACCCCCTATTGCTGGAGGCCCTGCCCTGAGCGATCCGGTCTTTTCACTGCGCGGGGTGGTGAAGAGCTACCGCGCGGGCGGCACGCAGTTTCGCCTGACCATTTCGAGCCTCGACATCCGGGCGGGCGCAAAACTCGCCTTCATCGGCGAGAGCGGCTCCGGCAAGAGCACGCTCCTCGAACTGCTGGCGATGATCCTGCGTCCGTCCGCGAGCGATCGCTTCAATTTCACCACCGATGCGGGTACGCAGGACGTAATGGCTGCCTGGAATTCTGCCGACGCGGACCGGCTGAGCGATCTGCGCAGCCGGCACATCGGTTACGTGCTGCAGTACGGTGGCCTGCTGCCCTATCTCACCGTGCGTGAGAACATCAACCTGTCCCGACGGTTGCTGCAACAGGACATCGGCGATTCGGCCGATCACTGGGCAGAGCGTCTCAACATTGCCGGGCAGCTGGGCAAGCTGCCGGCCGAGCTCTCGGTGGGCCAGCGGCAGCGTGTAGCCATCGCTCGGGCATTGGCCCATGAGCCCGCGGTACTCATCGCCGATGAGCCGACGGCGTCGGTCGACCCGCTGAATGCCGAACGCATCATGCAGCTGATGGTCGGGCTGGTCGATGACCTCGGCGTTACCCTGATCGTGGCGAGCCACGCGCATCGCCTGATGCAAAGCGCCGGCCTCGACATGATCGACCACCATGTCGACGCGATCGACGCCAATACCATGCACGTGACGGTGTCCGACATTGCGGCCTGATTCCCAATCCGGGCTCATACTGCGCCTCGCATGGCGGGACTTCCTGCACGAGCACGTCATGTCGGCGTGTTTCGTCCTGGCTCTGAGTGCGGTGCTGTTGCCGTTGCTGGTGCTGTTCGGGCTCAAGTTCGGCATCATCGGCAATCTGCTCGCGCCATTGACGGACGATCCCCGCTATCGGCAGATCCTGCCCGCTGGCAGTGGCAGCTTCGATCCCGACTGGTTCGACGCGATGGCCGCTCGCAGCGACGTCGCCTTCATCGTGCCGCGCACACGCGCAATTGCAGCAACGATGCGCCTGCGCGTGCCCGACAGCGACGAAGGCCGCATCATCAGCGTCGAACTTATCCCGTCGGCGGCGGGAGACCCGGTGCTGGATGAGCTGGAGGAGCCGGCGGGCTACGAGCGCGTGGTGTTGTCGTCCGACGCCGCCGGAAAGCTCGGCGTCGCAGCCGGAGACCGCGTCGAAGGTATCGTGTCGCGCACGCTCGCGGGGAATGCGGAAACGGAACTGCTGCCGCTCGAAGTGACGGGCGTCGCGTCGGCGGCGGCGTTCGGCCGTGACGGCATGTTCGTGTCGCAGGACCTCATGGTCGCGGTCGAGGACTTTCGCGATGGCCGCGCCGTGCCGGAATTCGGCTGGGACGGGGCCGTCGTCGATGACTCGCAACGCACGTTCCCCGGGTTCCGGCTGTACGCCGCGGAGCTCGACGACGTGGCGGGACTGCGGCGCGGCCTGATGGACCAGGGCATCGATGTACGTACGCGGCTCGCAGACATCGAACTCGTTCAATCGCTGGATCGTAACCTGAGTATCGTGTTCTGGATCATCGCGATCATCGCTGCGGTGGGTTACGGCCTGTCGTTCGGCAGCAGCGTGTGGGCGAACGTCGACAGGAAACGCCGGGAGTTCAGCGTGTTGAGGCTCACGGGCTTTCGTACTCGCGGCATCGTCTGGTTTCCGATCTTGCAGGCGATGCTGACGGGTGCGCTGGGCTGGCTGATCGCATCCGCCGCCTTTTTCGCGGTCCAGGCGGGCCTGAATGCGCTGTTCGCCGACACCATTGGCGGCGGCCAGTCGGTCTGCCGTTTGCTGCCGGTGCATTTTCTCGTCGCGCTGGGCATGACGCTCGTCTTCGCGAGCGTTGCGGCCATGCTGGGCGGCATTCGGCTGGTGCAGCTGGAACCGTCGCTGGCGCTGCGCGAAGGCTGACCAGCTCGAGCAGATCGGGAGCGATTTCATCCGCAAGCAGGGTTAGGCACGCGGCCGGCCGACATTCCCGCGGCACTCCACCCGTCAACGACCCGGTTGAAAATCGCAGGGAAATACGTGAAATCCCGGCTAGTCAAATGGCTCACCTGGTAGTCCAATTACAATCGATATTGCAAGGTGCAATAGGGAGTAAGGCAGTGACCAAGTGGGAAGAATGGGAACGCATACACGCCGCGCAAGATGCCAGGGATCGCAATATCCTGCTTGCGATTTTGACGCTAGTCGTCGTGCTGGTGCTTGTAACGAGTGTGACCGCTTCCTAGTATTTGCCTGTTAGCGCGGGAGAGGCGCGTCCCGCAATTCCGGTATTACCGGACTCTATAAGTAAACCCGCGCCATGGCGAGACTTCACGGACGCTCGCCAGGATACGTGCAAACCGCAGCACAATCGGTCGATATAAGTCAATAAAATCAGACGATTAACGCTCCCCGAGTCTGCGAGACGGTGGTTTGATTGCTTCGTGCATGCGGACCTCGCCCTGTCTCTTGCCCGGTTCGGTAAGCTTGTCGTTTATTGCAGGAACTTTCCCACCGTGACCAGGGCGACATCATGACCACAATCAACCGGACCCGACGGCGTATTCTCAAGACAACCGGAGCCACTGCATTGTTCACTGCATTTGGCGGTACCATGCTCGGCACGGCTCGAAAGGCAGGAGCGCAATCCGTGAAAACAATTCGGTGGGGTATCGTCGGCACGGGCGGTATCGCAAATTCGATGGCGGGCATGATCAGGATGGCGGACGCGTCGGAGATAGGCGCCGTTTCGAGCCGCCGCATGGAAACCGCACAGGCATTCGCGGACGATCACGATGTGCCGAACGCCTTCGACTCCTGGCAGGAGATGATCGACTCGGACGCGGTTGACGCCATCTACGTCGCGACGCCGACCAGCGTGCGCGAGGAGATCTGCGTCGCCGCGGCGAAAGGCGGCAAACACGTGCTCGGCGAAAAACCGTTTGCCAGCCTGCCGTCGGTCAAACGCATCACCGAAGCCTGCCGTGACAATGACGTGGCGTTCATGGACGGTACGCACTTCGTGCACCATCCGCGCACGCTCGATATCAGGCAGCACCGCCAGGACAGGCTGGGCTTTGTCTGGTCCGTCGCGTCGGCGTTCCAGTTCAATCTCGAGGATCGCGGCAATATTCGCTACAACCCAGAGCTCGAACCCATGGGCGCTATCGGCGATGCCGGCTGGTACAACATGCGCGCCGCGGTCGAATACCTGCCGCGCGACGCGGTACTCGATACGGCCAGCGCGCACCTGCGACGCGACGGCGAAACCGGGGCCGCGATCAGCGGTACGGGCGTTCTCGAGTTCGACGACGGCTCCACGTCAACCTGGAACTGCGGCTTCGACTCCGGCGCCGTCGTCATGGACCTCCGCATTACCGGCACGAAGGGTGTCATCAATATCGACGACTTCCTGAGCCAGAATCGCGACGGCTCGGCAGACTTCCTGTACCGCAAGGGCGGCTGGGGCGCTGGTACATCCGATGACATCAACGTCCCCTCGGCCAAACCCGGCGCTGCGCTGATGTTCGAGGACCTGGCCGCCGCCGCTCGCGATCCGTCGCTTCGCGAGCAATGGATGTCGGCCACGGAGCGCACACAGGCCCTGCTGGACGCGGCCTGGATGGCGGCGCTGCAGAGCGAGAAAAACGACGCGTAGCGGATGACGTCGCCCGAGCAGGAGCCCACGACTCGTTTCAGTGCTGCAGTAATAACGCATGGCACCCTGCAGGATGGTGATCAATTCCTGGAGACGACCACGGTGCTGCCGCGACCGGTTGACGAGGTGTTTGCGTTTTTCGCGGACGCCGAAAACCTGCAACGCATCACGCCGCCGGAGCTCGCTTTTCGAATCCTGACGCCGACGCCGATCGCTGTCAGGGAGGGAGCGATCATCGACTATCGCCTGCGGCTGTTCGGAGTACCCTTCAACTGGCGAACCCGCATCGTCCAGTGGCAACCGCACGACCGGTTCGTCGACGAGCAGATTCGAGGCCCGTACAGGAGCTGGAGGCACCTGCACACGTTCGCCGAGTGCGAAGACGGTACGCGAATGACCGATCGCGTGGAGTACCGGTTGCCGTTTCCGCCCGCCGGCTCGCTGGCGTTGCCACTGGTGCGGCGGCAGCTGGACAGGATCTTCCGCTATCGCGCCAACGCGATCCGGGCTTTTCATGCTTGAGTTGCGGCGTTCAATCCCCAGTTAGAAAGCATGTGGAAGAGGCACCCCGCCCGACGATGAACGACCAGGCTATGCAGCAAATCGCACCGGACCCCGGAGGGTCCGGTGACATTGATGGCACAGAGGTCTTGCGCCTGGCACGTGACTCGATCGAATACGGGCTGGTCCACGGTGAGCCGTCGCCCGTCGACTGCGACGACTTGCCCCGGGTGCTGACAGAACCGGCGGCGACATTCACCACCTTGCGCTTCGAAGGTTATTTGCGTGGCTGTTGCGGAACGCTCGAAGCCGTGCGGCCGCTTGCGGAGGACGTGACGCACTCCGCGTTTCAGGCGGCGTTCCGGGACGTGCGTTTCGAGCCTGTCGGCAAGCACGAGGTGGATACCATCAGGCTGGAGGTTTCCGTGCTGTCGCCACTGGAGACGATACCTGTGTCGGGTGAGGCCGAATTGTTGCAGCAGTTGACGCCGGGAGTTGACGGGCTCGTCATAGTCGCCGACGGTCGCCGCGCGACGTTCCTGCCGAAAGTCTGGGAAATGTTGCCGGAGCCGGAGCGATTCCTCGCCGGCCTCAAAGCGAAATGCGGGCTGGCGGAGGATTACTGGGCGGGGAGCCTCGCGTTCCAGCGCTACCGCACCACTTCCTACGTGGAATCGAATACCTAGATTCGGCGCACTTCGTATCCGGGGCCGCCTACTGCAGCGACTCGTGCCGCACCCAGTCGACTTCCATGACCCATTCGCCTTCCATCGGTGCGTCATTGATCTTGGCAAAATTGAGTATGGCGAACATCGGTTCGGCGAAGTCGTCGGCCCGGCCGGCGAGGCGGTAGACTTCGGCCCCGTCACGCGCAAAGACCAGGTCTTCGCCCTGCCATTCCACTGAATACTCGTGATACTCGGCGAGGTCTGCCTTCAGATACACCTGACCGCTTTCCCAGTCGCCGCCGTCGCAATTGCCCAGGCTCTCGATGATTCGCGCGACATAGTGCTGCGGGCCGCCGTCGCTGTGGTGCTCGAAGATGTCGATCTCTCCGGAGCCCGGCATCGGCCAGCATACGTTCTCGTCTTCTTCCTGTACCGGGGGTTCGTTGTTGCGGTAACCGAGGAGCCACCACGCCGGGAACATGCCGTCCTGCCCGGGGTTGTGAACGCGCAGCCTGGCCGTCCACCGCCCACGCGAAAACTCCTTGCGGTTCTTGGACGCGATTCGACCGGCCACGTAGGACGTGTCCGGGTGCACTTCGCCGGATTTGCTCAGGTTGTCGCACGGGCGCGGTTCTCCCACGTTGATAACCCGCAGCTTGAGCGTTCCGTCGCTGACCTCGCGCGTATTGAGTTCGCCGTCGCGCAGGTAACACTGGTCCTCGTCATTGACCCACAGGATCTGGTCCTGCCAGTTGTCCTCATTGAACGAATCGAAGTCATCGAAAAAGTCCACCTGCCAGCGAGCGGCCGAAGGATCTTCCGTATCTCCTCCGCCGCATGCGGCAAATAGCGGTAGCAGAAAAAAGACGACGAGTTGAGGCATTGACTTCATGATGCGCGTATTCCCTGGCTATTACTGGCACCTTGTGATGCTACCACCTGGACAGCAAGCGCTGCAGGTGCCGTGCAAACAGGGAAAGGGGCACGGCCAGCAGGCACGCCCAAACAGGCGTCTCCAGCCAGGCGCTACGTCCATCTGTCAGAAGCGCCTGGAGGCCGAGGAGAAACCCCAGCAACAAGCCGGCGTTGACGCGCGAACCATCGAGGGGCTTCGCGAAGACATCACAAACGGATGCCGGTATACGGTTCTGACGGACCACCCAGAAGTTGGCTGCTGCCAGCGCGCAGATAAGCGTCCAGTCCCGAATCGTCAGGTAGCCCGACATGACGGGATGGTCGGTTGCAACCAGCCAGCCGAAAACGGCGAGACAAAGCGCCGCGGCCAGGAGATGGTAGCGTTGTGGCTCTTTGAGCGTTGCATTCAACGAGAAGGCCGCAGCGGCGAGCAGCAGGATAAGGCTCTGCTCGAGCGTGATGGCGGCCCAGATGCACAGGCCGAGCACCGAAAATGTATCGAGCGGGCGCGCCGGGAGTCCAGTCGACCGGTTCACGATCCGCACGAGAAAAAGCACGACGAAGGGCAGTAATACCGCATCCGTCGCGAAGAACAGGTAAGCCATCCATGCCAGCGCGAGCGCGAGAAACGCGGCCGCATCGTCATCGGGAGCAAGCTCCCGGGTGACGGCCCACGCCGCGAAGGTCGTTAACATGCTAAGCAGCGCGACCGACAGAGCGCCGCCGTCCAACCCGAGCAGCCCCGACAGGCCGACGCTCAGGACGGCCAACAATGGCACCACTACCAGAAGCGCACGGTTGGTCGGATAGCGCGGATCCACCGGCCGCGCGATTGACGTCAATCGATACACCCCGGTCGGAGTCGAAGACGGTTCAGTCATGCTCTATCTCCTCAGTAGCGTCCATTATCACGGCGCCGGCAACGCAGGCGATACTCTTTGAAACATCCGGCGCGCCGTATTGCTGTAAGCTCGCATAAATTTTGGAGCAAGCAGAATGTCTGAACGCAAGAACGGGCAAATCATCATTGCCATCGCTGTCGCAATCGCGGTTGGCGCTGCCGTGTCGTGGGCGGGCAGCGACGGCGGCGATCGCGTCGGCACAGTCCCGTTGTTTGCGCTGTGCGGTGCGCTCGCGTTTGCAATCAACTGGCTCGCCTTTGTGCCTTCGGCGCTGGCACGCACCGAACGCTATTACGACCTTACCGGGGGCATTACCTACGTCACGACGACCGCGGTGGCGGTATTGCTGGCCGGGGAACTCGATCTGCGCGCGACACTGGTCGCGGCGATGGTCATGATCTGGTCGCTGCGCCTGGCGACGTTCCTCTTTATGCGCATATCGAGAGACGGAGGCGACAGCCGCTTCGACGATATCAAGACGCATCCGCTGCGATTCTTCATGGCGTGGACGCTGCAGGGCCTGTGGGTGTTGCTGACTGCGGCAGCAGCGCTGGCTGTAATCACCGGCGGTACGCGAGTGCCGCTCGGGGTTGTCGGCATCGCCGGCATCGCAGTCTGGTTGCTCGGCATACTCATCGAGGTCATCGCGGATCGACAGAAATCCAGGTTCAAGAGCGACCCCGGCAACAAAGGCAAGTTTATCGACGTCGGTCTGTGGGCGTGGTCCCGTCATCCGAACTATTTCGGTGAGATCGTGCTGTGGACAGGAGTCGCCATCGTTGCGTTGCCGGTGCTGCACGGCTGGCAGTGGGTGACGATGATCTCGCCCGTATTTGTTGCCTTCCTGCTGATCAAGGTGAGCGGCATCCCGCTGCTTGAGAAAAAAGCGGACGAGCGCTGGGGCGGGCAGGACGATTACGAGGCCTACAAGCGCAGGACGCCGGTACTGATCCCCAAGCCGCCGGCCATGCAACAATAGCCGGTCGATATTCCTGTATTCGGGCGACCCTGCTCGAGGGCGCACCGGGTCTCCGGCCGAAACGCGCGTTAGCAGACCGCTTTGTAGCCCGATCATGCACTTCAAATTTCTGTACGCGGCTGGTGTTGAGGTCGCACCTTGACTTATGATCACCGTATCGTCGTGCTTTAAGCGCACGACACACGAAAGCCAGGAATCATCCGCAACAATAATCAGTAAGGGGTAGTGCTGTGGGAGTACTCGACTTTGCCCGCGACGTTGGTCGCCGTATTTTTGACACTGACGCGGAGGCTGCAGACAACATCAAGCAGCATCTCGAGATCAAGACATCAGGCATCAAGAACATCGATGTCAAGTTCGACGACGGCGTTGCCACTATTTGTGGCGAATGTGTCAACAAGGCAACCCGGGATAACGCCATCCTGATGGTCGGCAACATCAAGGGCGTCGAGAAAGTCATTTCCGATGACCTGACCTATCCGCCACCGCCGCCGGAAGAGCCCGAGCCCGAGGACACTATTTACACGATCAAGAGCGGGGATACCCTGGGCGCTATCGCGAAAGAGTTCTATGGCAAATCTGCGGCGTACATGAAGATCTTCGAGGCCAATAAAGACATCATCTCAGACCCGAACAAGATCTATCCCGGACAGAAGATCCGCATTCCACAGGATCAGTAGCCAGGACCCTGCCGGAGGGTCTGCAAGCGACTGGCATCGAGAGCAGCATCTGAAGGCTGGCGGGGTCGCCGGGGCTGGCGAAGAGGTCCGTCACGCGTCCACTGACGGAATTCATTCGCGACTCGACAGTGCGGCTATTTGCGTTCCGGCGTAGTAAGACTCCTGAAAAAATCCGAAATTGATCGCGTAGAAAGGTCGCTCAATTCTCCGGCGTCGAGATACGACCCATTGCAGCCACTGCAGGTCTCGTACCAGATGTGATTCTGCACGGGATCGACGACCCGAACCATCGCGCCGCCGCATCTCGGGCAGTCATATCGATCGACGGTATTGCTCTGTTTGCCGATTTTCCTGTCACCAATATCGAGTGCGGATGCTGCCTGCTTGCTCTTCAGGATGTCGATCTCGCCGACATCGAACCAGATACCATGGCAGATAGTGCAACGATCGATTTCTGTGCCTTCGTACTCGACCGTCTCCATGTCCGCCCTGCATTTGGGGCAGCGCATGGCGCCGGTCCAGAAGATACCGGCCTCGTTGCCGCCCATGCCAACGGTGTACTTCGGCCGCGCTCGCCGGGATCCTCCCGACCCCGGGCTGGTCTGTCCGGCATCGCGGTGATGGTGCCGGAAGAGCAGGATCGCGATAATCAACGCGATGAACAGGGCGCTGAGTATCGTGTAGGACTGGACGTAGCTCGTTTCTTCGGCGAATACACCGTAGATTTTCGATCCCGCCGAGTGCCCGAGGTTGGCCACCGACATGTAGATCGCGAACTGGGTCGCGGAATTGACGCTCTTGCAAATGGCCATTGCCAGCGCCAGCGCCGAGACCATTACCACCGGCAGCATCAGCACCCAGATCGACAGCATTGCGCGTACGTAGAGGGAGTTTTGCCACAGGTGCTGAGTCTGCGCGATCAGGAATGCGTGGATACAGAGCAGCGAGACGGCCAACAGCATCATGCGCTTTGCGCCCATTCGATCGATGGCAGGGCCGATCGAAAGAGCGAGGACGGCACCCAGAAGACCCATTGTGGCGACCAGCTGCGACCACTGTGCCGTCGTGTAGCCGAACAGTTTGACGGCGGCGATCGGCATCAATGCCTGGCCGTATCCGTATACCAGGCCGTCGAAGAACATGATGGCCATGACGATCAGGCTGGTGCGCACCCACAGGACCTTGTTGAGTTCCTTGAACACGGCCCGGAACGACGTGTCCGCACGATGCACGGAAGCGGCCGTTCCCTCTGTCCATGGCAGGGTCCGTTCCCCCTCGCGTTCGCGCACGAAAAGCATGACGAACAGGGCGAGTGCGGCAACCACCGACGTAACGATTGCCGTGGTCCCCAGCCCGAACTCGGTGAGTAACACGCCTGTTACGGCCGCTGTCGCGGCCCAGCCGATGGTCTTCCCGAAGCTCATGAAGGCATTCAGGCGACCTTGCTCCCTGACTGGCGTGAGGTCGATTGACATGCCGTCGACCGCGACGTCCTGGGTTGCTGCGAAACTGTTGATGAGCATACCGATCAGCATCAGGAGGCCGATTTGTTCCGCGGGTTGCTCGATGAACAGCAGCGCCAGCAACGAGATTGCCAGGCCGAGTTGCGCGCCGAGCACCCATGGCCGTCTCCTGCCCATTGGCAGGAATTCGTAGCGATCCATCAAAGGGCCGGTTACGAGCTTGAAGGCCCAGGGCAATACGATGACGGCCAGGTAAGAACCGATGTCCCCCGCGCCGACGCCCTGGCTGGCCAGCCATACCGGTATTGAAATAGCCAGCAGGCCGTGCGGGACGCCCTGCGCGAAATACATGATGGCGCCGGTTGCATAACGCAGCGGCCCGCTGCTAGCGAGGGTCAAAGAGCCTGCCATGTGTTGAATCCCCTGAATTATTGTTGTTGTCGAGGTTCTTCTTCTTGGTTGTCCCAATACTACCTGCTTTCGTCGCGAGCCAACACAAAATAGGATCCGCTGCTGGCTTCAGACAACCTCGCTGGCCAATAGCCGTAATAGCTACTCTTTACTTGTAGCACTTACAGAAGACCTTTACGAGAAGCTGACGAACTGAAGACGACGCTCGCCTTGCTGACGACGGCAATCGGCGCACCGGCCTTCCTGCCTGGTCTGCCGGGTCCGATTCGTGAATCGGGTTCGCTGATAACGCAACTTATCAGCCAACCAGGCCGAGCACGAAGAAGCCGACAGCGGCTATGGCGGCCGCAATCAGGGCGTAGGGCAACTGCGTTCGAACATGGTCGATGTGGTCGGTAGCCGACGCCATGGACGCCAGCACGGTAGTGTCGCTGATCGGCGAGGCGTGGTCGCCGAATATCGCGCCGGAAATAGCTGCTGCGAGCATCAGCGGCACGGGCAGGCCGAGCGTCACCGCGATCGGCACGGCGATCGGAATCATGATTGCGAAAGTGCCCCAGCTCGAGCCGACGGAAAAAGCGATGAAGGCGGAGACGAGGAAGACGATCGGTGCCAGCAGCACCGGCGGGATATTCCCGCTGACGAGATTTGCCACGTAGACACCGGTGCCGAGCTCAACGGCGACATCGCCCAGCGCCAGTGCCAGCAACAAGATGATGGCAATAGGCAGCAAATCGCCGGCGCCCTTCATGAACACCCGCATCAATTCGGCCACCGAGCTGTGGCCACCGGCCAGCGTCATGATCCATGCGACGGCAATCGCGAAGCAGACGGACCAGAGGACCGATACCGAGCCCGAGCCCTGAATGATGTTGCCATCGCCGGTGATGTACAAAGACACCGGCATCATGATCACCATGGCGAGTATGGGCAGCGCCATCAACCATGCCGATGGAATGTTTTCTTCGGCATTGATCGCCTGCTCGGCGGAGACGTCTACAAGCGGCACAGCACCCGGCCAGAGGACGTCGCCTCCCCGGGTTCTGGCCTCGGCCTTTTTCATCGGACCGATATCGATGTTCTTCCAGATGACGACGCCCGCGAGCAGGATCGCGGTGATGGCGTACAGGTTGAGGGGCACGGCCGCAATGAAGGTCTGCAGGGGATTATCGACGCCCGTCGATGCAACGAGGCTGATGATGAAGGCGCCCCAGGCATTGAGCGGAATCATGACGCACACGGGCGCCGACGTGGCGTCGATCAGGTAGGCGAGCTTCTCTCTCGACACCTTGTAACGGTCGAACAGCGGCCGGCTGACCGAGCCGGCGACCAGCAGCGTGATGCTCGACTCGACGAATATGACCAGGCCGGTTGCCCATGCAAGGAGTTGGGCACGCATCCCGTTATGCACCCAGCGCCGGGTCTCGAGGTAGTGCACGAACCCTCTCACGCCGCCGGAATGTTCTATCGTGCCGATCAGCGGTCCGATCAGCAGCGTGAAAATCAGAACCCGGGTATCGCCGGGATCCGCAAAGACATGGATCACGCCGTCGAGGCTCTCCGCCAGGCCGGCAAACGGATTGAACCGGCTCAGGAGGGTATGCCCCATCCAGATACCTGCGGCCAGCGACGGGATCACCTGCTTGCTCCAGATCGCAAGGACGATCGCGAGCACGGGCGGCAGGACCGAATACCAGGCCGGGTCGCTCACAGGCAGTTCCCGGTGGCGGCAATGCGATTGGTCGTCTTGCGAGGAAGCATGTGCAATTATTGTCGTTGTTATGCAGCGCGTCGCCCATTAAACCACACGAGGCTGGCGCGCCGGCGCCGGCTACGGGCCATTCAGCGAGTTTCATCGAGGAGCAGGGAAATGAAGATTGCGGTATTGGGAGCAGGGGCAGGTGGAACGGCGATCGCCTTCGATTGCGCTGCACACGGCCACGACGTGCGACTCTTCGATTTTCCACAGTTTCCGGACAACATCGCCGCGGTGGCCGCTCAAAAGGGCATCCACGCCGAGGGCGACCTCGAGGGCTTCGAGAGTATCGGCTACGCGGGCCACGACGTCGACGAGACGCTGCGCGACTCGGAACTCATCTATGTCGTCGGTCCGGCCTACAGTACCGAGCCGCTCGGCGCGGCGGTCGCCGGAAAACTCCAGCCGGGGCAGACGGTTGTCGTGACGCCGAGCTCCTGTGGCGGCGCCCTGGCTTTCAAGAATGCGGCCGGTCTCCGGATCACTGACGACGCGGTGCGCGTGGCCGAGACTTCGACCCTGCATTACGCGGTTCGACTGACGGAGCCCGGCAGAATTCGCGTGTTCCTCAAGCTGAGGGCGGGCAACCTGCTTGCCGCTTTACCGGCCTCGCAGACGGATGCAGTGCTGCGCTTGATACACGACGTATATCCGGGCATGGAACCGGCAACCAGCGTCATGCAAACGAGCCTGCAGAATGCCAACCCGATTATCCACCCGGCCGTGACGCTCACCAACGCGGCGCGCATCGAGCAGACCGGCGGCGACTTCCTGTTTTACGAAGAAGGCGTGAGCGATGCGACCGGCAGGCTCATCGAAGCGCTCGACAAGGAGCGGATTGCCATCGGCAGTAAGTTGGGTCTCCGTATCTTGCCGGACCCCGAGCTGGCCATGCGCCAGGGCTATATGCTCGCCGATGATTACGGCGCGGCGTATCGCACGGCTCCGGGCTTCCTCGGCATAGGCGCCCAGCCCCGGCTGGATCACCGCTACCTGAATGAAGACGTGGGCTACGGTCTCGTCTTTTTGTCCACGCTCGGCCGCCAGGTTGGCGTCGACACGCCGACAATCGATGCGGTGATACAGGTTGCCTCGGTGCTCATGGCGCGCGACTATGCGGATGAGGCTGTCCGCACACCCGGGTCTCTCGGTGTCGCGGATCTCTCGGCCCGGGAACTCGGCAGCCTGTAAGGAACGGTGGGAGGATAAGAGAGTGCAGCAGGATTACTTGCAGATGCGGGTGCTGGAGCTGGCGCCGCAGGTCTATGCCTCCGGGCAGTTGTTCGAGTCCGATTTTCAGCTCCTGGCCAGGCAGGGTGTCCGCAGTATTGTGATCACCCGGCCGGACAACGAGGCGGAGAGCCAACCGTCGTCGGCGGATCTTGCGAAAGCCGCGGAGGA
>Ga0209536_100001058_pt1 | contig 45731 bp, 23 predicted proteins | sample DeeMarSeWOR28_12_FD_187461 | JGI IMG/M metagenome (GOLD analysis project Ga0209536, IMG submission 187461) | Marine sediment microbial communities from White Oak River estuary, North Carolina - WOR-2-8_12 (SPAdes) (version 2) | ecosystem: Environmental > Aquatic > Marine > Intertidal zone >...
CCCCTTTCTGAGGGTAGCAGCAATCTTATTGCCAACCACCCTCCAATTAAGGATTTATTATAAACACAGGAAAAATCAAGTTGGGGGTTTAAGTAAAGCGTCGAGATCCCGTCGGGTCGGGCCAAGGGTCCTAGGAGCCTTGAGCTATCTCAACCACCTTTTCGCGGGAATGGGTTCGGGGATATGGGGCAAGGCGAGGTGCGGGAGCGAGATGCGTTTCGTTGTGCGAAGAGCGATGTGCGTGCTGGAACGCGTTACGCAACACGCATTTCGAAACGCACCTCTCACCCGCCTAACGCACTTCGCTATTTAAAATGCAGATAGGTTATGTTGACGCTGCTGTTAAGGTCGTAGCCTACGCCGGCCGCCTCCAGGTCGTCCCAGGTCACGCCCCAGTCGCTCACATCAACTGATGAAGCGGTGATCCCGATCTTGCGCGGGGGCAGATAGGTCGCGGGGTTCTCGGGATAATCCCGGTAAAAGACAATGGTCGGGCTGTCCGAAGAATAAGTGGAGGCACCCTCCGAAGTATCCGCCACCACCGCCCGCACCTCATCCGCGGTCGCCTCCCGCAAGACACCGTCCTTGCGGATCTTCCATTTATAATGAACGGTGGTGATCACGCCCGCTTCGTTGGTGACGAACTTGAGGATGGGGCAAACGTACCCTTCCGTGGTTCCCACTGCAACAAGGGGAGAACCATTGACGTTCTTTAAGGTATAAATCCTCCCGCCGCTGGCGACTTCGATGGTATAGGTCCCGGAGGGCACGACTTCCGGGGTAACGAAGCTGCCGCTGAAGTTGAGCAGCCAGCCGTAGCCGCCGGCGCCGGCGCTGACCGAGCCGGTATTGGTGATACTGGCGGTGCCGTCTTCTTTATAGACGGTCACGGGGTATCTGATCGTGGCTGCCGTACCTGATGCCGGGTTGCCGCCGCTCTCGTTGCCCCCCAGGTTGAACTGGTACCCATTGGGTGACGGATAATAGGTCTCGTCAAAGGCGTTGAGCATGGCATTGAGGTCTCCGGCCGGGGGATTATAAAGGACGTAGAAATAATAAAACTTGCCTTCCAGAAAATCGAACACCCCGTTGCTGTCAACGTCCACGTTGGTAAAAATGGTCATGGGATCGTCAACCACGCCGTAAAGGTTGGCAGTGGCAGTGTCCATGTTGACCTCGGTCAGGAGGTCGTTGAGCAGGGCGGAAGGAACGGCTTCCACGCTGGCCGCGTCGATCTCCACTGTTCCCAGGTCCGTGGCGGTATCGGCCGGGTCCATCAGGGGCAGGGAATCCCAACCGACTTGATCCTGGCGCAGATAGCCCAGCAGGGTAATGGTCGAGCCGGTCTTATTGTAGAAGCCGATGGCGTAGGGCCAGCCGCTCACGATCTCCAGGGTAAAATCACCGTTGGCCTCCAGCGAGGCCGCGTACTTCGAATTATCCGCGCCGATGGCGACGATGTCCGTTACCGTCGAGGCCGCCGAAGCCTTTAAGCCTGTGGAAGTAACCACCCCGACCTTACCGGAGATAGTATAATTAGTGCCGGCTCCTCCGTTACCGCCCCCGCCGCCGGTCTGGCCGCAGCCGTAGGCGATCAAGCCCAAAGCCAAAACGCTGCATCCGATCACAAGAAACCAGGAAAACTTTGTATTTTTATTCATGATCATCACCCCGGCGCATATATTACACCTTGACTCTGCCTAGCGCAAGAGAAGGCGCTGGCCGCCTGGGCCGATTCCGCCTACGATGCCCGCCAGAGCGTTGTGCCCGGCCTACTGGCCGACAAACCCCACTGAGAAATAGTGGGTGGTGAACTCGGATAGTTCCGCGTAGGTGTGGTAAGCATAATCGAAGGTGAAGCCGTTGACATTGGTGCCAACCCCAACCGCCAGGTTAAAACCGTTGGCCGCCTGGTCCAGCCCTCCGCGCAGGGCGATGCGCGGCATGGGTTTCCATTCCGCGCCCAGATGCAGCAGCAGGGCGCCGCTGCTGATCTCCGCGTCCGCCGCCGCCACCAGGTTCTTCTCCGGCATGTCATAGGCTACGCCCGCGGCCAGCCCCATGGGCAGCTCATCCGGCCCCAGGTTGTTGCCCGGCACCAGGTTGCGGACCAGCATCGAGCCGGTCAGGCGGTCATTGACCTCCCACAGCGTGCCCACATCCAGGTCAAAGCCGCCGGCACTGCCGCCTTCAAAGCTTGCCCCGCCCGAGAATCCCTGCGAAGCCATTTTAAGATTAACGCCGACCTGGAGATCTTTGTCCGCCACAAAGCCCAGCGAGTTGAGGTAAGCGATGTTCTTGGCGTCATTAGCATAGCTCAGCACAAAAGTGGAATTACCAAAGCTGGCCTCACTGCCCGTCACTTCGGGAGTAACGCCCACCAGCACCGCCTCGCGGATGCCGGATACCGAAGCCCCCACATAACCCAGGCCCCAGACCCCCAGGTCGTTGCGCCAGGCGCCGCCCAGGGCCATGTAGGGCACCTCTCCGATCAGGTTGCCGCTCATGCTGATAAGATCGAATTTCTTGACCCGGGTCAGCCCGGCCGGATTGGTAAAGATAGCGCTGCCGTCATCCGCGATCGAGTTGAACGCCTTGCCCATGCCTAATGGCCTGGCCCCTACCCCGATCTCCGTCAGGTCTACGGCAGAGGATGCCTGGGCGGAAACGCCAAATAACAAGCACCAAAATACAAACAATACCAAAACATCAAATATCAAATGTTTAAACATTTTGGGATTGGAGCTTTGGTATTGTCCCGCTTCCTTATTATTATAGAATAATGTTTTGCGGGATCCCGCACAGCGGGATTTGTCATTTGTTGTTTGTAATTTGTGATTTATCATTGCTTGATCACGGCGATTCTACCACCGCCAACACTTTGACCGCCCTGCACGATCTTATAGATATAGACGCCGTTTGCCAGAACATTGCCCCACTGGTCCCGGCCGTCAAAGGCAATGGAATTGGCGTCAGCCCGGCCGCCGTTGCTGCCGCTGGCATAGGTGTTCTTCCACACCAGGGTGCCGCGCATGTCAACCACATAGATGCTGGTCTCGGCATCCGCGCTCAGCCAGTACCAGATCCGCGCCGGGGTAGCAGAATTGGGGTCGAAGGGATTGGGGCCGAACCTGACCAGGTTGCTGGGCAGGGCCGCCAGCGGAGCAAAAAGCGTGAAATGGGTAGTAGTAAAGGTAATTGACGTTTCGGTAACGCTGACCAGGGTGATCCCGTCGCTGCTCCAGGCCGTGCCGTCCCAATAACGCACCCGCGGGTCAGCCAGCGGGCCGTTGACCGGAATGGTAACCGTCACCGGCGATAACAGGGTTGCCGGCGTGCAGTCAATATCCACCATGGTCCCGCCAACGGAAAAACCAGAAGGCAAAGCGCCAGGCGGCGTTGAGGTGACCTCAACCGTAACTGTAGGCTCAGCAGAGACCGAGCCAGCAGGAAAATTCATGCTCATGCCGGTGACCCCCAGGTCACTTTCCGTGAAGGTACGACCCGGGAAAGTGGTGGTGGTGGTAGTCGTTGTCGTGGCCACGGTGCGGGCCAGCACCGCGTCTTTCGGGGTCGTGGTAGAGGTGGAGGTCACCAGGACCTCCAGGGTGCCCTGGGTGGTCGCTCCTGGCGCGACCACCACCCTGAGCTCGGCGGTCTCGCCCGAAGCAAAGTCGGTTATGGACCAGCCCGCGCCAAAGACCAGGGAAGTAATGTCACTGCCCCCGCTCTTGGCGTCATAGAAGGTCACGCTCCAGCCGCTGGAGGAGCCGGCCGCGGTCAGGTTGACCTCATCCGTGGCGTTGCCCGCGTTGCGCACCTTGACATAATAGGTAGCGCTGCTGCCCGCGGCAATGGCCCTTTCTCTGGTCTGGCCTGCCCCGTCGGCATTAAAGATCCCCTGGCCGATGTAGTCTGACCCGGATTCCAGGGTGGCGACCATGTTATCCGGCTGGTACTGGGCAAATACGGTGGTGACCGCTTCCACACTCGCGGAAAAGGCGGAGGTTTCCGGGTTTGCGGTCGTGCCGGTGGCGACCACGCCGTCGCCAGAGACCAGGCCGGTAACATTTACGCTCCAGTTGCCGGAGCCGTCTGCGATAGTCGAGCCCAGGTAAGTCTTGCCCTGGTTTCCCTCGGCCTTAAAGACCTCGATCGTGCCGTTGGGCTGGGCAGAAGCCGAGCCGGTTACCAGGGTTAGATTGGTGGCTTCGTTGTGGTCGGCGGTCAGGATGGTGGGGGCGGAGATGCCCTGGTTCCCGCCGGACGTCAAGACAATTCCATTATTGTCGTTGGAATGGATCGAATTCCGGGTAATGACTTCATGGGTGCTTAAGCTGCTCTTGACCTCAATGCCGTCAGCGCCGTTAAAAGCGATCAGGTTGTTGGGCCCGACCGTGTTAAAACTGCCCTTTTCGAACAGGATGCCGTCCTGGCCGTTGCCAAAGTCAAGCGTGCCCGTCACATCCGTCCCAATGTAATTGCCCTGGATCCTATTGTTGTTGGGATAGGATGAAGTCGCCGAACTGATATAGAACCCATAGCTGTTGTTGGAAATGATATTTCTGCCCGAGGCATCCCCGTTGCCGATATAATTGTATTTGGCTCCATGCGCAAGATAAATACCATAAGAGGAATTGCCCATGGCCACGGCTCCGGTCTTATCGGTCCCGATATAATTGCCCAAGACCTCGTTGCTTGACGCGCCGCTTTGATTAATGTAGATCCCGATATTGTTATCTGAAATAACATTGCCGCCGCCGCTGGCATTGCCGATATAATTAAATTTGCCGGTTATTTCGATCCCGTCACCGGTATTGCCCAGGCCGCTCTCGCCGTCTTTATCCGTTCCGATATAGTTGCCGAAGACTTCGTTGTACTGTGCGAGACTTTGTGAAATCTTTATGCCGTCACCATTGCCGGAAATGATATTCCTTCCCCCGGCGGTGCCGTCGCCGATCTTATTATGGATCGCCGGAGGAGCAACGGATGAATTTATCCCGATCCCGGCCGTGGCATTGCCGACACTTGCTTCTCCGGAGGCGGTCAATCCGATATAATTGCCGTATACCTCGTTGCTGCTGGCCTGGCTGATATAAATTCCTCGATCTGAGTTCCCGGAAATGATGTTCCTGCCGCTGGCCTGCTTGTTGCCGATCTTGTTATAAGAGCTTTCATCAATGCTGATGCCGGTAGTGTTCGCTATGGCAAAATTCCCGCCGGCGTCCAGGCCAATGATATTGCCCAGGATCTGGTTGTTCGTGACCGAGATATTATTCAGATAAATGCCGCTGAGGGAATTCCCGGAAACAACATTGGCCTCGATGGTATTATAATGCCCGTTATTGATATATATGCCGTGCTGGTTGGCCAGGGCCGTGTTGCCGCCCGCATTGGTCCCTATATAATTATTAGCGACCAGGCAGTTGCTTGCCCCGGATCCAAGATTGACGCCATATTGCGTATTCCCGGAGATCACGTTCCGGTAAGCAGCGGTCGGGCCGCCGATGGTATTGTAGCTCGCCGGGTTCCCGCTGATCAGGACACCGCTCTGGTTGGGAGCGGCCGCTTCACCCGACGTGCTCACGCCGATATAATTGCCGAAGATCTCATTTTTGGTCGCGGTATCCGAGTTGACATAGATCCCGTATGACGAATTGTTGGAAATGATATTCCTGGCGGACGGTTCCGTTGACCCGATCATGTTCCCGTTCGATGTGCCGCTTAAACGGATCCCTTCAACATTGGGAAAGGCAAAATCGCTGGCGCTGTTCAGGTCGTAATAGATACCGATCATGTTGCCGCTTATCTCGTTGCTGCTGGCATTGACCATGTAAATGGCGGCGGCGCCCTCGTTGCTGCCAATGGTGTTCCAGGCCTCAAAAGTAGCTCCGCCTATAATATTCCCGGTGGTGTTCGAAAGGTATATGCCATATCCAGTGTTGCCCATACCGCTGGGGGAGCCGAAGAGCGGGGGAACAACACCGATATAGTTTCCACTGATAATATTGCCAGAATCCGATGATATAGAAATACCATAATTATTACCAACAATTGCATTTGCTTCGGTAGAACCGACCCCTCCCACCACCACCAGACTGCATCCCACAAGGGCGATGCCTGCACCCCCATTGCCCAACCCGGCATCAAGAGCCGGATAATTGGTCCCAACATAGTTCTGCCTGACGATCGATCCGCTTTCACAATTTTGCAGCTGAAGCCCAAATGTCGTGTTGCCCGAAATAACATTGCCCCGAACCCCGGATCCGCCCACTTCATTAGAACCAGTACCTAACAAATAAACACCGATATTGTTGGGGATGGCAGAGGTCTGGCCGGCATTCAGCCCGATAATGTTATTCCTTAATCGATTATTGGCAACGCCTGAGCCATAGAGATAGACCCCATGATGCCCCGTGCCGCCGTCCTGGCCGGAGATCACGTTCCCTTCCCAGGTGCTGTCCCCGCCTATGGTGTTGTTGTTAGCCGAAGACAAAATATAGATGCCATTCGACTCGTTGGAAATGGCTGAAGTGCCGGTAATATCGGTGCCGATATAATTGCCCTGGACCTGGTTGTTGGTGGTGCTGCTGCCGTAGAGGCGGACCCCGTCAGGGTTGTTGCCGGAGATGATATTACGCGCTTCCGTGGTCCCGGCTCCAATATAATTTTGCGAGGCGTCGCTGATAAAGACCCCGGCATCACCAGCCACCCCACCACCGTTGGGCAGAGCAGAAGCGCCATTTGAGGCGGTTCCGATCAGGTTCCCGTAAACGCTGTTATTGGAGGTGGCGGCATTGTACAGCACCACCCCCGCATTATCATTGCCCGAGATAACATTGCCCTTGCCTGTTCCGGGCGTGCCGGTGAGCCCCCCTACATAATTATACTGGGCCCCATTATTGACATAGACCCCGAAAGCCGAATTGCCCAGGGCGCTGGTCCCTGAAACATCCGTACCGATATAATTGCCAATTACCTCGTTGCTGTTGGTATTTGTGTCTTTGATCTCAACCCCGGTTGCGTTCCCCGAGATAATGTTCCGGCCTGCGGCAGTGCCGTCCCCGACCTTATTGCCCTTGGCCCCGTTCTCCATCCGGACCCCGCTGGAGGCGTTGCCCAGGTCAGCGGTACCATTAACATCCGTACCGATATAATTGCCCAGCACCTCATTGCTGACTGCTCCCGCGCCGTCAAACTCAATGCCGTGCAGGCCATTGCCGGAAATAAAATTGCGCGCGCTGACCGAAGTCCCGCCGATGGTATTGCCTGTGCCGTTGGAAATTAAGATCCCCTGCGCGCCATTGGGGATCGTGCTTTGCGCGTTCTTATCCAGGCCGATTATGTTCTTTTGGATATCATTATTATCGGAACCACCGGTTATATAAATGCCGCTGATGCTGTTGCCCGAGATCAAATTCCCCTGTCCGGCGCCGATCCCGCCGATGGTGTTAGAGTCAGCGCTGCTGTTTAAATATACGCCGTAATTATGCTGGCCGCTGGACGCTGCCTCGCCGGTGGCGGTCGTTCCAATGTAACAGCCATACAGGTGTCCGTAGTCCGCTGTATCAAAATATATTCCACAGTTGGCTGGGCTGCCGCTGGTGCGGTTGACCACCAATCCTTCAACCGTAACATAATATCCGCGGATCCTAAGAACTTCCTCATCGCTGTCAACGCGGATCTCGATCTCCGGCCCTTGTGAATTGGTATCCCCTTGATTTGAAGTCTGGGTAGATCCACTAACGTTGATATTGTTAGAATTTAGCCAGTCCAATTGTGTTACTACAATGCGGCACCAAACATCGCTTCCTTCGGTGACTATGCCGCTGTAAGCTTCTCCGGTTGAGGGAGCTTCTGTGGTAGGAATGTTAAAGGCCAGGGTGTCAGTGGACTCCAAACTGGCTATTTCATAAGGCAGCGACCCCGGCCCGGCATCCGCGCAGTTGGTAACGGTATAGGTGGCGGCCAGCCCGGGGAGGGACAAAGCGAGGAACAAAAACAGGAGCAAAACAAGGGAACGTCTCATGGAGCTTTAATCATCGCAGAAAATCAGAGGGATGTCAAGGCTGAGATCAGGACCGCCTACTCTGCATCCAGGTCCGGCAGCTCGCCCAGCCTGATGCCGTAAGTGCTCTCCACCTCGCGCCGGATCTTATGCTTCCAGTGCGCCGCCTTGCCGGAACGGTTGACCTTGTCGCGCTCCCGGCTGGTGACCTGCAGCTCCATGGGCAGCTTAAGCTCGGTCAGGCAGTGATAGAATAGAGAGGTAAATCCGCTGCCGCGCGGCTCCAGGATCTGGTCCATGAACGGCTCATAACCGATCGAGCCCAGATACCTGACCAGGCCAAAGCGGTCACGGAAGTTGCCCCTGGCCACCGGCAGGAAAGCCTGGCGCATCAGGTCCATCACCCGATAGGCCAGCGCATCATCCGCCGCCACCATGCCCAGGCCCAGCATGTCCTTGAGCAGCCCCGCGCTGGCCACGTGGATGCTCTGCATCTTTTCCCAGGCTGAATAAGGCAGCTTGACCCGGCCGTTGATGTCGAACAGGTAAGCAGGGATATTGACCGCGTCCAGCACCTCGCGCGCCAGGTCAGCGGTCTTGCCCATGTGCGCCTCCAGCTCCGGATAGCTCAGGCCGTAGGCCCGTTCCACCAGCGCGCGCATGCGCCGCCATTCACGGTTGTGGCTGATGCGGAAGAGCTGGTCGCGGATCTCGGCCGCCAGATCGCTGAAACCGAGCCGCTCGGCCATAGACGCTGTCACTATGCGCAGCTGCCGCTCCTCGGCCTGCTCCAGCCCGTTGGCCGGGACGCGGCGCAGCCGCGCCAGGACCGCGGACAGATAGGTCGCCTGCAAATGCTCTGCCTCTTTGCCCTGCTCCAGCTGACAACTGAACCAGCGCAGGTATTCAACAACATCCTCAGCCCTGGCCGGCGGCTTGCTGTCCGGGCTGGCGGACAAAAGCCGGTCAAGCTGACGCAGAACATTCCTGACCTGGTCAAAATGCAGCTCACAATCAATGCTGGTCAGGCCCTTGTCGCGCATCAGCTCGAACAAATAGTCCTGATAGCGGTAGGTCTGGTTGTGGTTCAGGTACCAGTTCTCCGTGCCGTAGAGGCGGTGCGGCTCAGGCCTGAAATCCTTGCGCAGCAGCAGCGCCGCCAGGTGTTGCTCCGGCACGCCATGGGCAGCCGCCAGCAGGGCAGCCTCAAAGTGCTGCTCGGCACCGACGGGCGAGGCCCGCAGCACCTCAATGGCCGTGGCCAAAAATGGATAGGCCGCCGCCGCCCGGGCCGACAACCGCTGCTCCCGGACGTATTCCAAAAAAACCCCGGCCGCAGAGACAGACTCCTCTTCGCTGCGGTAAACGATGCGGGGCTTGAGGGTCAGGGTGCCGACAACGTAAATCCCTTTGTCAACCTCCCTGACAAAACCCTGTTCCAGTCCTTCAGCCAGGGCCTGGGGGGTAAAATAGACCCAGCGGCGGCCGGTCTTGTTGCCTTCGCGCACTATCACCAGCCGGCGCTCGCGGCGCAACTGGTCAAGCTCGTTTTTGTAAGCTGCCGCGCTCCAGCCCCGGCGCCGCGAAACATAGACCGGCACCGTGCCGCTGCGGCGGTAGTCGACATCAAAATGGGCATAGCTGCGCTCCACCTGGTCAAAGGCGCGCGGCCGGATGAGCTGATGGAAATGGTGGTTCTCTTCCAGGATCAGGTCCTGGATGGTCTGCTGATTGACCTGGCCAAAACGCTTGACGTATATGTCGCGGATCTGGCTCTCAGTATAGACGCGGTTCCTACGGAAAAACTTGCGGCCCTCAAAGTGGGACAGGATCATGCTCTTGAAATTGCGCTTGACCTTGCGCGGGTCCTCCCAGCACGCCACGCCGGGATCGCTGGTCGGCCGCAGCCTCAGGACCGAACCCGGGAAAAGCGGCACATCCGCCATGTAGGCCTCTACATATTGGCCGTTTATCTGCCTTGTGGAACAGGCGGAATTGATGCAGCGGATGAGCTCGCTGATACCTTCGTAGGGCTGGCGGCGCCGCAGGAGGTGCAGGCTGACGTCCTTTTCCCGCAGCCGCCCCGTCCTGATCAGCCGGCTGAGGGAGGGATGGTCAAGGTCCAGGGAACGGATAAAGGATTCGTGCGAGACCAGCCCGTCAATGAAATCAAAGTGGCGCCGAAGCATGGCGCTCAGGCTGTTGAACGAGCTGACCAGCAGGCGGCGGCGGACAATGTCCTCGCGCGTGGCCACAAAGCGGCCAAAATTGACCCGGTCAAAAGGCCGCACCACCTGGATGCGTTCTTTGAGGTTTACCTTGATCATGCCAGGTATCTATCAGGAAAAGCACGCGCGGATTTCAGGAAAATAACGGCTGCCTCGCCCGACCCCCTTGTCCCAAAAGTGCTATAATAGATGTTAAGCCCTATGCCAAAAATAATCAATATCGCCATCATCGCCCACGTTGACCACGGCAAGACCACGCTGACCGACCATCTGCTGCGCCAGGGCGGCGCCTTTGCCGAGCGCGACGAGATCACCGACCTGGTCATGGACTCCAACGAGCTGGAGCGCGAACGCGGCATCACCATCTTCTCCAAGAACTGCTCCATCCATTACCAGGGCCATAAGATCAATATCGTCGACACGCCCGGCCACGCCGACTTCAGCTCCGAGGTGGAACGCGTCCTGAAAATGGTCGACTGCGTCCTGCTCCTGGTCGACGCCCAGGAAGGCCCCATGCCCCAGACCAAGTTCGTGCTGGACAAGTCGCTCAAGCTCGGCCTGCGGCCCATCGTGGTCATCAACAAGATCGACAAAAAGGCCCAGCGCGCGCATCAGGCCGTGGATGAGGTCTTTGACCTGTTCGTCAAGCTCGACGCGACCGACGAACAGCTGGATTTCCCCGTTGTCTACACCATCTCGCGCCAGGGCGTCGCCAAATATGACCTGAAGGATAAGACCAAGGACCTGGGGCCGCTCTTTGAAACGATCCTCAAGCACGTCGCCCCCTACCCTGACCTGAGCGCGGAAGCGCTCCAGCTGCAGGTGGCCAACCTGGCTTACGACGATTATGTCGGCCGCATCGCCATCGGCCGCGTCACCAGCGGCTGCCTGGACAGGAATTCCCCGATCGTCGTCTGCAAAAGGGACGGCTCGGTCGTCCCGGCCAGGATAACCAGGCTTTCCTTGTTCGAGGGCTTAAAAGAGATCGAGGCGGACCAGGCCCCCTGCGGCGACCTGGCCGCCGTGGCCGGCATCCCGGACATCACCATCGGGGAGACCATCTGCGCTGCCGCCGCGCCCAGCCCCCTGCCGCTCCTGAAGATCGATGAGCCGACCCTGACCATGGAATTCCTGGTCAATGATTCCCCCTTTGCCGGCCGGGAAGGCAAGTTCGTGACCAACCGGCACCTCAAAGAGCGTCTGGAGCGGGAACTGCAGACCGATGTGGGCCTGCGGCTTGAGCCCCTGGGCAGCGTTGACGGCTATAAGGTCTCCGGCCGAGGCGAACTGCACCTCTCCATCCTGCTGGAAAAAATGAGGCGCCAGGGCTATGAGATCCAGGTTTCCCAGCCCAAGGTCATCTTCAAGACCATCCACCACGAAAAAATGGAGCCGATCGAACAGGCGGTCATCTCCGTGCCGGACAAGTACGCGGGCGCGGTCATTGAAATGATGGGGGAACGCCGCGGCGAGATGCAGGACATGGCCAGCCGCAACGGCCAGACCAGCCTGGTCTTCCTGGTGCCCACCCGCGGCCTGCTCGGCTTCCGCGCCGCCTTTATCATGAACACCCGGGGCGAGGGCATCCTCAACCACGCCTTCCACAGATACGAAAGGTACAAGGGCGAGATCGCCAAGCGCAGCAACGGCGTGCTGGTCTCGGCCTTTGTCGGCAAGTCGTCTGCCTACGCCCTCAATAACCTGCAGGAGCGCACCCGGCTGTTCATCGGCCCGGGGGTACAGGTCTACGAAGGCATGATCGTTGGGGAGAACCCGCGCTCACAGGACATGATCGTCAACCCGACCAGGGAAAAGAAGAAGACCAATATCCGGGCGGCGGGCGCGGATGAAAGCATTAAATTGACCCCGCCCATCATTTTGAACCTGGAGCAGGCGCTGGAATTCATTGATGAGGACGAACTGGTGGAGATCACTCCGCAAAGCATCCGCCTGCGCAAAAAGCTCCTGACCGAGAACCAGCGCGTCCGGCAGAAAAAGACCGGCCCGTCTTCCTGACCCTTACCTCTTTCCTCTTCCCCCTGCGCGCTTCCTCCCCTGCCTCGCCTTGCTGCGCATGCGCTTCTGGTGATCGCGCTCACCCCTCTCGATCACCCGGTCGTTCTTCTTCTGGACCTCAGAGCGGCAGTGCGGGCAAAAGACGCTGCCCTTGGAAACGGCATTGCCGCATTCACACTTTAGCGAAGGTTTATGCCTGATGCCCATACTAGGCTTATTTTACGCCATATTTTGCGGAAAAACAAGGGGCGGGAAAAAGATGTGCTAGCGCTTGACGTCGTAGACGTCTTTCACTTTACGGATAGCGGAGATGACCTGCTCCAGATGCTCCTTGTCCTTGATGTCCACGGTCAAACGCAGGAAAGCGGAGCTGCCGCGCTTGGTGCTGACCTTGGCCGCGCAGACGTTGGTCTTGGCCTCGGAGATCTGGCCTAAAATGTCCTTGAGCACCCCCACCCGGTCAAAGGCCTCGATCTCAATGTCCACCGGAAAGAGCATCTCGCTCTTGGGGTTCCAGTCCACGCGCACCATCCTCTCCCGGGGGACCCCCTGCCCCGCCACGTTGGGGCAGCCGGCCCGGTGGACGGCGATGCCCCGGCCCCGGCTGATGAAACCGATGATCTCCTCGCCGGGAATGGGGCGGCAGCACTTGGAAAAGCGCACCAGCACGTTCTCCAGCCCGGCCACGGTCACGGCGGACTTGGCCCGCACCCGCGGCCGCGGCACCAGCAGCCTTTTCACCCGGGGCTCGTCCTGCGCCACGATCGCCCGGGCCGCCTCCACCTTGCGCACCCCCTCCTGCTTCTTGAACCAGTTGCGGATCTTGACCCGGGCGCCCGCGGTCTTGACAAAGCGCAGCCAGTCGCGGCTGGGGTTGCCCTTCTTGCCGGTGAGGACCTCGATGATGTCGCCGTTGGCCAGCCGGTGGTCCAGGGGCACGATGCGGCCGTTGACCTTGGCCCCTACCGCGCGGTGGCCGACCTCGGTGTGCACGCGGTAAGCGAAATCGATCGGGGTCGCGCCCGCGGGCATATCATAGACGTCCCCCTTGGGGGTAAAGACAAAGACCTCGTCCATGAAAAGGTCGATCTTCAAGCTGTCCATGAAATCCTTGGCGTCCTTCAACTCGTCCTGCCATTCCAGCATCTGCCGGAACCAGGACATCTTCTGGTCCAGCCCCCGGTCGGTCTCCCCCTCCTTGTAGCGCCAGTGCGCGGCAATGCCGTACTCGGCGATGCGGTGCATCTCCCGGGTGCGGATCTGCACCTCCACCGGCTTGCCCGCCGGCCCGATCAGGGTGGTGTGCAGGGACTGGTAGCCGTTGCTCTTGGGCATGGCGATGTAGTCGCGAAAGCGTCCCGGGATGGGCTTCCAGGCGGCGTGCATCAGGCCCAGCGCCGCGTAGCATTCCTTGATGGTGTCCACGATCACGCGCACCGCGGTCAGGTCGTAGATCTCGTCGAACTCGATGTTCTGGTCCACCATCTTGCGGTAGATGCTGAAAAAATGCTTGGGCCGGCCGGTGATCTCGCACTTGATGCCGACCTTTTTCAGCAGCTCCCGGCCCTGGCCGATGAAATCGCGGATGTAGGTCTCGCGGTCCCCGCGGCTCTCCGCCACCCGGCCCCGGATCTCCTCGTACTTGTCCGCCTCCAGAAAGGAAAAGGAGAGGTCCTCCAGCTCCCACTTGAGGCGCCACATGCCCAGGCGGTGGGCGAGCGGGGCAAAGATCTCGCGTGTTTCCAGCGCGGTCTCCTTCTGCTTGGGCGGCGGCAGGTACTGCAGGGTGCGCATGTTGTGCAGGCGGTCCGCCAGCTTGATGATGATGATGCGGAAGTCCTCGCCCATGGCCACGAACATCTTGCGGAAGTTCTCGGCCTGGCGCACCTCGCGGCTGGTGAAGTTGAGCTGGCTCAGCTTGGTGACCCCCTCCACCAGGCGGGTGACCTCGGCTCCGAACTGGCGGGAAAGCTGCACGCGGGTGACCTCGGCATCCTCCACCACGTCATGCAAAAGCGCGGCGGCAATGGTCTGGGGGTCCTGCTCCAGCTCGGCCAGGATACCGGCAATGGCCAGGGGATGGGTGATGTAGGGGTCTCCAGAAAGCCGCTTGTGGCCCTGATGCGCCTTGCGGGCGAACTCAAAGGCCTTTTTGACCACCTTCAGGTCCGCCTTGGGATCGTAGCTCCCGATCGTATTTAAGAGCGCGTCGAATTCTTTCATCGTTTGCGGTAGCGGCCGCGGTCCATCACGCCGATGCCGGGCGGGATGGCGGACTTGAAATCACGCTTGCCCCGGTGATCGCGGTGCTCCCGCCTTTCCGGGCCCTTGCTCACTCCCCGGCTGCCGGAAGCCCGCACCGCCACGATGATCTTGCAGGAGTTCTCCAGGGCAGAGGTGTACTTGTAGGCATCCTCCAGGCTGGAGCCGACCGCGAAGCTGCCGTGGGCCTTGACCACCGCCACCACGTTCTCCTTGCCCAGAAAGGAAGGCAGCAGCCGCACCGTCTCCTCGGAGCCGATGCCGTCGCGCACGCGGACAATGGGCGCGGCCTTGAAAAGGAAGATGCCCTCCGCGTCCTGGGGCACGACCTTGTTGTCGGTGATGGAAATGGCAATGGCATGCGCGGGATGGGCGTGCACGATGGCCCGGGCGTCGCAGCGCCGGTAGACCGCGCGGTGGGTCTTTATCTCCCGGGAGGCCCTGGCGTCGCTTTCCCCCGGCTCCATCCCCGCCTCGATGATATCGCCCTCCTTGAGGTCGCCGAGCATGGCGTCGCGCCGGGTGATGAAGATCCTGTCACCCTCCCGGACACTCATGTTGCCCCCGTGGGAATCGACCAGCCCCTCCTGGAACAGAAACCTGCCGATGCGCTTGAAATCTTCCAGCATTTTTTACCTCCCTCAGGATAAATGGGCCATGGAAATGGCCTCGAACTCGGAAAAGCGCCGGAACTCGCCGAAGCGCTCCAGGATCTCCTTGCGCTTAAGGCGCTTCATGCGCTCCAGGCTGAAATCCTCCACGTTAAAAGAGGCCATGACCGAACCCACGATCACCGCCCGCCGCACGTTGGCCTCGGACATCTCGCCGGTCTTGGCCAGGTAGCCCATGAAGCCGCCCGCAAAGGAATCCCCTGCGCCGGTGGGGTCGCGCAGCCGGTCCTGCGGATAGGAAGGGGCGGAAAAGTGGTTCCCGTCGCGGAAGAGGAGCGCGCCGTGCTCGCCCTTCTTGATGATCACCGACCTTGCCCCCAGCTTGAGGAGCCGGGAGGCGGCGATGGGAATATTGGGGGTCTCCATGAACTGCCGGGCCTCGCCGTCATTCATGAGCACGACGTCAACCCGCTTTATGACCTCGTGCAAGGCCGCCCGCTTGGTCTCGATCCAGAAGTTCATGGTGTCCATGGCCACCAGCTTGGGCCCTTTAAGCTGGTCCAGCACCTTGAGCTGCAGCTCCGGGTCCAGATTCGCCAGGAAAACGAACTCCGCCCCCCGCAGCTCCTCCGGCAGCCTGGGATCAAAATCCGCGTAGACGTTGAGCCGGGTATCGCGGGTATGGGCCTGGTTCATGTCGTACTCATAGTAGCCTGACCAGCGGAAGGTCTGACCCTGCATGATCTTTATGCCGCGGGTGTCGATGTTGCGGGACTTAAGGAAATCAAGGTGCTCCCCCGGGAAGTCGGAGCCCGCCACTCCCAGGATGGCGGTGGGCGCGTAAAAGCTGGCGGAGACAGCGGCGTGGACCGCCGATCCCCCCGCGATATCCTCCTTTTTGCCAAAGGGCGTTTCCACCGTGTCCAGGCCGATGGTCCCCACGATCAGTACGGTCATGGCAGCAGCCTCAATATTATTTGATGCGCGATCCAGATCAGGATGATCAGGATAAAAGGCGAAACATCCATGCCCAGGCGCAGGGGCGGCAGCCCCGCCCGGATGACAGATAGCGCCGGATCGGTCAGGGAATAGACCGGCCGCACCAGCGGGCTCATCCGCTTGTGCGGGATCCAGGGCAGCACCGCCCGCAGGGCGAGCAGGATGTAGGCCGCCGAAAAAATAAAATTGACCACAAAGATGATGAAATCCATTACTGGCTGAGCTTCTTTGACTTTTTTGCCGCGGCGGCGACCGCCTCCACCAGCGCCTCGGCAAATCTCATTTTTTCCAGCACCCTGAGCCCTTCCAGGGTGGTGCCGCCGGGCGAGGTGACCATTTCGCGCAGCTCCCGGGCGGACTTTTTGGTCTCCTGCATGGTCCGGGCCGCGCCGGAGACCGTTTCCAGCGCCAGTTTTTCCGCGGTGGCCGGGTCCAGGCCAAGCTTTTTGCCTGCCTCGGCCAGGGCCTCGATCATCAGGTAAACATAGGCCGGGCCGGATCCGGAAAGCCCGGTGACCGCGTCCATGTCCTTTTCTTTGACCATGACCACTTCTCCTACCGATCTGAATATCCCGCCTGCCAGGGCTAACTGCTCATCGCTTACGTGTTCGCCCCGGGCCAGAGCGGTTATCCCGGCGCCCGCCAGCGCCGGGTTGTTAGGCATGCTGCGGATGACCGCCACGCCGGGAAAGGCCTTTTCCAGAAAGCCGATGCTGATGCCGGCCGCGATCGAGATCAGCAGCTTTTCCTTCGGGACGCTCAAGCCTTTAATGGCTTCCGCAACCACCTGCGGCTTGACCGCCAGCACCACGACCTCAGGATCCTTTACGACCTCATCCGCGTTCGCGGCTTTTACCCCGTACTTCCGGCGGATATGATCGGACCGCTTCGGGTCAATATCAAAAAAAGAGATCTGGTCTGGCTTAAAGGAGCCGGATGAGATCGATCCCCGGATCAGGGCCTCGGCCATCCGGCCGCCGCCGATGAACCCGATGCTTACCACTGGCCTACCTCGCTATCTGGAAAAGAATGTCTCGCGCTTCCCTTCCTCAAAGGCGATCTCCTCGCCCAGGGAAGCCCGCTCGTCAGCGGAGGTGATCGCGATGTTGTTGGGGGTAAAGAGAAAAATGGTATCGCCGATCTTCATCATGTGGCCGTCAATGGCGTAGGCGGTGCCGCACACAAAATCGATCAGGCGCGTGCCCTCCGCCGGGTCCAGGTTGCGCAGGTTGATGATGACCGGGGAGCCCGCCCGCAGGTGAGTGGAAATGTTGAGCGAGTCCTCGTAGACCTTGGGATCGTAGACCATGACCTCGTAGCCCGGCTCGCTCCTGGCCTCTTTCTTGTTCTTCAATATCGTGGCCATGTCCAGCTGCTGGTTATAGCCCCTTTCCTCCTCAGCCCCCTCTTCGTCCAGACCGATAAAAGCCTTTGCGCGCCTGAAAATACCGTCGCCCATCGTTCATCCTCTCCTTTTTCCAAAAATTGCCCGGCCGATCCTGACCATGTTGGACCCCTCCTCCACCGCCGCCTCCAGATCATCGCTCATGCCCATGGACAGGTATTTCATCTCGACATTAGGAAGGCCCAATTCACGGATCTCCTGGCTCAATGACCTTAATTCCCTGAAGCACGGCCCGGCTGTCTGTGGATCATCTGCCAGAGGGGCCACGGTCATCAAGCCCTCGACCGCAATATTAGCAAATCCGCTGATGATTTTCAAGAGTCCGACCGCCTCTGCCGCCGCCACGCCGTATTTGGAGGCTTCGCCAGAAGTGTTGACCTCGATGAGGACCTTGGGCCTCCGATCTTGGGCCTCAGCCCTGGCCTGGATCTCCCGCGCCAGCCTCTCGGAGTCCACCGACTGGATCACATTGAACAGGTCCAGGGCCGTTCTCACCTTGTTCCTCTGCAAATGGCCGACCATGTGCCAGGTGAGGTGGGGGTATTTATCCCTGAGGGCCTGGATCTTGGGGGCCGCTTCCTGCACGCGGTTCTCGCCGAAGTCCGTGACGCCGGCCCGGACCGCCTCTTCGATCAGCTCCACCGGCACGGTCTTGGTGACCGCGATGAGCTTTATCTGCCGCGGGTCCCGGCCGGCCGCGGCGGCGGCCTTCTCGATGCGGCCGCGCACTTTATTGAGATTTTCCTTGATTGACACTTGCAGAAGAATTATAGCATAATAGGAAGGAAGACCTCCCCAGATTAAAATCTGGGGAATCATTCCCCACAATTCATTGTGGGGTGATCTACCCATCAATCATGAGGCGTAAAAGACCATGATGAGAAGATGCAACTGGTTATTAGTGCTCCTGCTGGCGGTCACCATCATCAACTATCCCAACCCCTTTGACCCCAAAGGCGGCCAGATCGCGACCATTGAATGCACGCCCGACACCACCACGGAAGCCTTTCTTTACATCTACGACCTGGGCGCGCGCTTTGTCCGGCGCCAGAGCTTTGACCTGCAGGGCGGGGCCGTCAACCGCGCCAGCTGGGACGGCTACAGCGACTACAATGAACTGGTGGGCAACGGCATCTATCTCTACATGGTCCTGGACAAAGACCAGGGCCTGGTGGGCAAAGGCAAGATCTGGGTGATCAACCGATGAGATCCCTATTCATCGTTTGCTGGTTCCTGCTCTTGAGCGCCGCGGCCCTGGCCCAGACCGCGTTCGACCCCCTCAGCGTGGCAGTGGGCGCGCGCGCCATGGGCATGGGCCGGGCCTGCGCCGCGGTAGCGGAGGAAGGCGACGCCATTTTCACCAACCCCGCGGGACTGGGAGAACTGGACACCTTCCAGTTCACCACCATGTCCGCCCGCCTCTTGAACGAGGTGACCTACACCGTGCTGGGAGGGACCTACCCCCTGGGCAACAAGAGCGCGCTGGGTTTTGGCTTTGCCGCCGCCTCGCTCTCGGGCATTGAGGTCCGCGACGCCGGCGGCGCCTACATCTCGCGCTCCGATTTCGGCAGCGCCGTGATCCTGGCCTCCTACGGAAGGAAGCTGAGCGAGAAGCTCTCGCTGGGCGTCAACCTCAAGTACTTTAACCAGTCGGCCAACGAGGTCACGGACGGCAACGGCACCGGGTTCAACCTGGACGTGGGCGTCCTGCAGAAGGGCCTGGGCTGGTTTTCCCTGGGCGCGGTGGCAAAGAACGTGCTCAGCACCCGCATGCGCTACAACAACGGCGCGGAAGAGCCCCTGCCCACGGTGGTCAAGGTGGGCGCGCGGATGCACATCCTGGGCAAGGAATTCGAGTCCGCGGTCTATTCACCGCTCACACTGGTGGCGGCGGCGGACGCGGACTTAAGCCTCCATTCCTTCAGGTCCACCACCGCCCACGCCGGCCTGGAGCTCAGCCCGGTCCCGTACCTGACCCTGCGCGCGGGCATCGACCAGGATCCCCGCGCCGGCAGCCCGCAGAACTTCCTGACCTCGGGCCTCAGCCTCAGGTTCGCCGGCATCAGCTTTCACTATGCCTACCACCCCTACGCCGAGCTGGCAGAGGACGCGGCGCACTATTTTTCCATCACCTTTGACGAGCGCGGCTGGCCCTACGAGGGCCCGCCCGATATCTTCCTCGGCTCCACACCCTGATCCTAATCTTGCATAAATCCGGGCCTTATGCTAAAATATTCCTTTGTTTTATTGTTACAAGCCCCTCGATCAGCTCGGGACCTGTCCTGAGCGAGTCCGCCAAAGGCGGACGAGTCGAAGGACAAGGAGGAAATAAATGCCAGTTGTCGCAATGAAAGAGCTCCTGGAAGCAGGGGTCCACTTCGGCCACCAGAGCAAGCGCTGGAACCCGAAGATGAAAAAATACATCTATGCTTCAAGGAACGACATCCACGTCATTGACCTGCACAAGTCCATCCCCCTCATCGAAAAAGCCTACGAATTCGTCCGCAACATCTCGGCCAATTCCGGGACCATCCTTTTCATCGGCACCAAGAAGCAGGCCCAGGAAGCGGTGGAAGAGGCGGCCAAGCGCTGCGGCATGTTCTTTGTCAACCAGCGCTGGATGGGCGGCACCCTCACCAATTTCAAGACCCTCAAGAAGAACATCGCCCGCCTGAACGAGATCGAGAAGATGAAGGAGGACGGCACCGTCGAGAAGCTTCCCAAAAAGGAAGTCATCATGATGGAGCGGGAGCACCGCAAGCTGATACGCGGCCTGGGGGGCATTCGCCAGATGACCAGCCTGCCCGCCGCGGTCTACATTGTGGACACCAAGAAGGAGCAGACCGCGGTCAACGAGGCGCGCAAGCTCGGCATCCCGGTGGTGGCCATCATCGACACCAACGCGGACCCCGACGAAGTGGACCATCCCATCCCCGGCAATGACGACGCCATCCGCGCCATCAAGCTCATCACCGGCATCATCGCCGAGGCGGTGATCGCGGGGCGCGAGATCTCAAAGCCCGTCGAGGAGAAACCCGAAGAGATCGCGGTCCCACTGGAGGCCGCGGCTGAACCGGCCCCGCCCGAAGAGGCCGTGGCCCTTACCGAGGAAGAGCGCATCGAGAACCTGCGGCTGGTAAAGATCAAGGAAGAAGAGGCAGAAGAAAAAGCCAAACGGACCGGGTTCTAGCAGGAGCAATGGCATGGAGATCACGGTTGAGACCATAAAAACACTGAGGGAAAAGACCGGCTGCGGCATGATGGACTGCAAGAAGGCCCTGGCCGATGCCAAGGGCGACATAGAAAAGGCCGGCGACATCCTGCGCAAGAAGGGCCTGGCCGCGGTCGCGCGCCGCGCGGGCCGGGTCGCTGCCCAGGGGCTGGTTGACGCCTACATCCACATCGGCGGAAAGATCGGGGTGCTGGTGGAGGTCAACTGCGAGACCGATTTCGTCGCCCGCAGCACGGACTTCCAGGCCTTTGCCAAGGACCTCTGCCTGCAGATCGCGGCCGCCAATCCCCAGTACATCAGCCGCGACGACGTCCCCGACGGCATCATCGAGCACGAGAAGGACATCATCCTCTCCCAGGCCAAGACCGAGGGCAAGCCCGAAAAGGCGGTGGAAAAGATCGTGGAAGGCCGGCTGGCAAAGTTCTACGCCGAGGTCTGCCTGCTCGACCAGCCCTTTATCCGGGACCAGAACGTCATCATCAAGGATCTTCTGGGATCGCTCTCCGCCAAGATCGGCGAGAACATCGTTATCCGAAGGTTCACCAGATACCAGTTAGGTGAAAAATCCTAGATCAATAGTTCTCATAGACGGGAACAGCCTCGCCTACCGCGCTTTCTACGCCCTGCCCGACACCATGCGCACCACCTCCGGCATCACCACCAACGCCATTTACGGTTTTACCACCATGCTCCTCAAGGTTTTGGACGACGGGCCGGACTTTGTTGCCATTTCGTTCGACCGGCCCGAGCCGACCTTCAGGCACAAGGCCTATGAGGCATACAAGGCGACCAGGCAAAAGGCGCCCCCCACCCTTTCCGAGCAGATCCCTTACGTCAAAGAGGTGGCAGAGGCCTTTGACATCCCGGTCTATGAGATCGCGGGCTATGAAGCGGATGACGTGATCGGCACCCTGGCAAAGGAAGCGGAAAAGGAAGGCTATGCCGTGACCATCCTCACCGGGGACCTGGACCCCCTGCAGCTGGTGAACAGCAAGATAAAGGTCCTGACCACCCGCAAGGGCATCACCGACACCGTGCTCTACGGCGAAAAAGAGGTCAAGGAGCGCTACGGCCTGGGCCCTGATCAGCTCATCGATTTTAAAGCGCTCAAGGGAGATCCTTCCGACAATATTCCCGGAGTGCCCAAGGTCGGGGACAAGACCGCGGTCCAGCTCCTCAAGGAATTCGATTCGCTGGAGGACATCCTCAGGAACGCGGACCGCATCACAAAAAAAGGCCTTAAGGAGAACATCAAGAAGAACGCCCACCTGGCGGAATTGAGCAAGAAACTGGCCACCATCGTGACCGACGTTCCCATCCAGATCGATTTCAAGGAATGCGAACGGGGGGAGATAGACTGGAAAAAGGCCCTGCCGCTTTTTGAAAAGCTTGAGTTCGGCAGCCTGGTCAAGAAATACGGCAAAGGGCTCAAGGAGTACCAGGCCGGGGCGGTCATTGAGAAGAAACGGGAAAAGATATCCCGGTTCGATTTCAAGTGCGTTAAGACCGACCAGGAGCTTGATCGCCTGATCAGCGAGCTCAACAAAGCTGAGGCCTTTGCTTTTGACCTCGAGACCACCGGAGTTGACCCTTTTACGGCTGAGATCGTGGGGATCTCCTTTTCCACCAGTGTTAAGACCGCTTATTATATGCCCCTGGGTTCCAAAGACGCCCGGCTTGCAAAACTCAGGCCCCTCTTTGCCTCGGACAAGCTCAAGATCGGTCAGAACGTTAAATATGACATCGAGGTCCTCCGGAACGCGGGGGTCAAGATCAAGGGCCCGTTCTTTGACACCATGGTCGCCGCCTATCTGCTCGATCCCACCTCCGGCAAATACGGGCTAAAGCATCTGGCCAAGCAGTTCCTGGGCCGGGAAATGATCAACCTCATGGACCTGATCGGCAAGGACGCGGAATATGACAACTTTGCCGAAGTACCGCTGGACCTGGCCACGGATTACGCCTGCTCGGACTCGGAAGCGACCTTCGGGCTTTATGAGATATTCAAGTTAGCCCTTAAGGCGCAGAAACTGGACAAATTATTTTACCAGGTGGAAATGCCGCTGGTGGAGGCCCTGGTGGAGATGGAGCAGAACGGGGTCAGCATTGACGCCGGCCTGCTCAACAAAATGTCCAAAGATATTGAGAAGGAGCTGAAGGGCCTGGAGACCCAGATCTTTGCCATCGCCGGAGAGACCTTTAACATCAACTCCCCCAAACAGCTCGGCCAGGTGCTTTTTGAAAAGCTGATGCTGCCGGTCATCAAGCGCACCAAGACCGGCCCCTCCACCAACGTGGAGGTGCTGGAAGAGCTGGCCGCGCAGAAGTTCGAGATCGCGGAAAAGCTCATGGACTTCCGCGTGCTCACCAAATTAAAGTCCACCTATGTGGACGTGCTCCCCACCCTGGTCAATCCGAAGACGGGCAGGATCCACACCTCTTTTAACCAGAGCATCACCGCCACCGGCCGGCTTTCCAGCTCCAACCCCAATCTGCAGAACATCCCGGTCAAGGGCAAATGGGGACAGCTCATCCGCTCCGCTTTTGTTCCGGATGAAAGGGACTGGGTGATCCTGGCCGCGGACTACTCCCAGATCGAGCTGCGCATCCTGGCGCATTTGAGCGGCGACCCGGTGTTCCTCAAGGCCTTTAAGGAGGACCGCGACATCCATCAGGCCACCGCGGACGAGCTGGGTATTCCCCGGGACGCGGCCAAGGCGGTCAATTTCGGTGTTATCTATGGGATCTCGGACTTCGGGTTGGCCAAACAGCTCAAGATCAAGAGGACCGAGGCCGCGGACTTTATTGACAAGTATTTCAAGAAGCACAAAGGGGTGCGCGAATTCATCGACAAGACCATCGCCGAGGCAAAGGAAAAGGGTTATGTGACCACCATCCTGGGCCGCAAACGCCCCCTGCCTGACATCAACAGCCCGCACCTGGGCATGCGCTCTTTTGCCGAGAGGACCGCCATCAACACCCCGGTGCAGGGCAGCGCCGCGGACATGATCAAGGTCGCCATGGTAAGGATTGCCAATAAATTCCCCACAATTCATTGTGGGGATCACCACGGACTGAGCTCAAAACTTATCCTGCAGGTGCACGATGAACTGGTGCTGGAGTGCCCCGAAAGCGCGGTCGAGGCGGTGAAAAAGATAGTGGTCGAGGAGATGGCGGCGGCGCTGCCGCTGGACGTGCCGGTAAAGGTGGATGTCGGGGCGGGTAAGAACTGGGCCAGGGCCAAGGATTAGGGTTTCCCTTTGCCTTTTTTCCTTTCCATGACGATCTGCCAGAGCTCTTCCACGTCCCGGTTGGAAAGCGTGGTGGACTTCTCCACGCCCCTGATGCTCTTGCCGATGGTCCTGACCATGGACTGCAGCACTTCCCCCACTGTTCCGGCCCTGCCTACGGCCACCGGCTCCACCACCCCGATCTCCTCGCCGTCCTCTCCCAGGTACTTGTAGAACACGCCATAGGCCAGATTGATCCCCTGGCCGCGGATCCCGGCCGCCACGTCATCCAGCATGCCCGGCCGGTCCTTGCCCATCATACTGAACCCGTAAAGACGGTGCTCCGCATCCTCGCTGCGGAGATCGGCCCGCATCTGTTCGATAAAATCCGACATCAAGCCGTCCACGTCCACCAGGCCCCGCCCGATCTTTTCCAGGAGATCGTTCTCGTCCCGGAATCCCTTCCGGCGCTTGATGAACTCGGCAAAATAGCTGGTCTGCAGCAGTTCGCCTCCGTTAAGGAAAAAGCGCATGGTGTGCTTGTTCAGGTATTCCTGGATGGTCTTGAAGTCCGGCGGATGCTTTTTAAGGTACCGCCGCAGGCTGGTCCGGGCCTCGTCGGTGCGGATCCAGTCCAGCCATTCCAGCCGGGGCCGGACGCGGGGATCGATGGTAATGAAGACTCGATCCCCGTCCTGCAGTTCGTGGGAGAGATCATGACCGGAACGGTTGTTGATCACCACGTCACTGGCGTGCGTGAACACGTCCTCGTTGATGCGGCGGGCAAAATCAAGGGCAGTGGAGCCGAACGGCAGCTGGATGCGCTTCCCCCCTCCTGAGAGCGGGCTGGTGTAGACCCAGATGGGGGAACTGAGCTTGGCAATGGCGTCGTACAGGTCGCCCATTTCGCCGGAGGGCGCGCTCTTGACGTATCTCAGCAGGGCCTTGAGCCAGGTCAGCTCCGTTTCCTCCATCTTGGTCAGGATGCCGTAAGCGTAGTTCTTCTGCATCTTCCGGTCGCGGATCTGGACCAGCATCCGCCCGAAAGCGGGGACCTTGACGTAGCTCTGCAGGAACTGGTGGCCGTTGGGTTTGGGTTCGCTGATGAAGTCGCGGATCTCTTCCTGCACCGGGGGATAGAACTTGTGCACGATCCCCAGCACGTCATAAGAGTCGGTTTCCGCCGGCACCACGATGTTCACCCGCCAGACATCCACCGAAGAAAGTTCCTCGGTCGTCAGGTTCCTGAGCTGCATGCGTTCCTGAAGCTCATAGATAAAGCGTTCCTCCAGCTGGACCTTTGCCTCCAGGCCGCTCAATTCCAGGAGCTCACGCATCTTTTCCGCCTCCTGGATGACCCGCTGCCGGCTGGCCTTGATGACCTGGGCCTTTTTTGCCTCGATCAGCTTGAAGTTCGCCTCATCCACGTAGCGGTAGGAAAGGTCCTGCAGCTCGCGCTTGAGCTGCCACATCCCCAGGATGTTGGCGATCTCGCCGTAGACGTAGAGGGTCTCCTCGGCTTTGGCCCGCTGGACCTCGGGCTTGACATAGGCCAGGGTGCGCATGTTATGCAGGCGGTCCGCCAGCTTGATGATAAGGTTCCTGATGTTCTGCTCGCCGTACTCAAGCAGCTTGGTGTAGATCTCGATCTCCGATGGCTTCTCGCCCTTGAATTCCGGCTCCTTGCCCAGCTCGGTGATGCCCTCCACCTGCTCGGATATCCTGGTACCGATTATCTCCTCCAGATATTCGCGGGTTATCCTGCCGCCGCTGATCTGCCCATCCTCGATGGTGTCATGGAGCAGAGCGGCGCAGATCTCTTCCACTCCCAGGCCCCCGGTCATTCGGCCCCATTCCGCCACGATCTCCGCCACGGAGACCGGGTGCTCGATAAAGGGCTCCCCGCTCTTGCGGTACTGGCCGTTGTGCCCCCGCTCCGCCAGGCGGAAAGCGAAATGGATCAGCTGCGCGTTATAGGGATCGGCCAACCGGGAAACGATGCTCACGATCCGCCGGATGAATACTGCGGGATCGATGTGTCTGCCGGGGCCCAGGATGATGGGCGCCCCTGCCGCAGAGACCCGGGGCAGCGGCTTTTTCATCCGCGCCTCGATCTCCCGGTTCCAGCGCCTCAGGTCGCTGGCCCTGACCAGCGCTTGCCGGGTAGGAAAAGGCAGGCTTAATTGTCCTTTGATATTCCTGGTCTTCATGTCTTTTCTTGCTCCGCCGCGGTCTTCACGTACGCCGCATAACCATTTTCCTCAAATACCTGCCGCAGGCCGCCGGCCTGGCGGAAGATGCGGTCGTTGGAGACCAGAAAGCCGCCGGTCCGCAGCCGGCTGATGAGGAAGGCGGCCGCCTGGCCGCGCATCTCCTGCGAAAAATGCTCCAGCACGTGATGGCAGGAAATGACGTCGAACTCGCCCTTGACCTGGGTATAGAGCAGGTTGTCGACCTCGAACCTGACCATGGCCCGGATGTCATCCCTGACATAGGTATTGCGGCCCGAGGCATCATCATAAAAATACTCGCGGTGATCGTCCAGCAGTTCCTCCGTGCCCGTGTCCATCAGCCTGTCCACCCGGTCATCCGTGTAATAATATCTGCCCGCCCTTGCCTTTTCGACGTTGCTGCTGACGATATCCGTGCCCAGGACATCCAGCGGAATGCCCAGCCGGTCATAGCCTTTGTCCTTCAAGAGAATGGCGATGGTGTAGGCCTCATTGCCCGTGGAACAGCCCGGCACCCAGACCCGCACCGGAGAGGCATTGTCCAGTGACCGGCGGGTCTCAAAAAGGTGCTCAAAGGCCTTTTGGAAAGCCGCGTTCTGGGCATGGTGGCGGAAGAAGCTGGTCATCCCCACGAACAGGTACTCGACCAGTCTCTGGGTAAGGGGATCGTTGGCGTCAATGAGCCGGTAAACGGAGAGCGCCAGGTCCTGGTTGTCCGCGCGCAGGTGCTCGACCCAATCGCAAAAAGGAACAGCGTTGGTCAATCTCTCCACCGGCAGACCCAGCACGCGCGAGACAATGGGCGCCACCACGTTCCTTATCTGCTCCAGCGTTCCGCGCTTTCCCAGCTGGTTCAGGACCTGGCATTCCTGACGGGAAAGATGGAACTGCCAGCCGTTCAGCCGGGTGGCGGCCGGGCTGCGCAACGGCTGCGGAACAGCCCTCTTCTTTGGGCCCGGATTAGGCGGTATCTTGGGCATTTGCCTTTCCTCTTTTTGGATACAGTTTCACGAGTCTTTATCGTCATCCTTTCTGGAAAATTTCAGGATTTAACGGTATAATCTGGATATGCTGAGCAAAGAGAACCTGGAAGAGATAGTGCGGACCTCCCTGCGCAACGGGGGAGACCTGGCCGAGGTCTTTATCGAGGAGACGCGGGCCTCCACTGTTTCCTGTGAGGACAACAAGATCGAAAAGATCTCCTCGGGTATCGAGGCCGGCGCCGGCATCCGCGTGATCTGCGGCAAAGAGACCGCCTATATCGCCACCTCCCAGGTCAGCTTCGAAGGTTTAAGGGAGGCGGCCCTGAAGATCTCGGAGCCGCTGTGCGGGGACAAGGCCAAAAAAAAGATCGAGCTCAAGCCGCAGCTGGATGCCGCGGCCGCAGAGCGCATACAGAAAAGGCCGGAAGCGGTCCACGTTGACCAGAAAGCGGAAAAGGTCATGCTGCTTGACCGGACCGCCCGCTCCTTTGGCCAGAAGGTGCGGCAGGTCACGGTGCGCTACGCGGACTCCAACCAGGCGGTGACCATCGCCAACTCCGAGGGCGTTTACGTTGAGGACAACCGTATCCGGTCGCGCTATTTCATTAACGTCATCGCCCACCAGGGCGGCGTCCTTCAGACCGGCTACGAGGCGCCCGGGGGAACACTGGGCTTTGAGATCTTTGACCTCTATCCCCCTGAGGAACACGCCCGCCGGGCCGCGGAGCGCGCCCTGCGCATGCTGGACGCCCCCCACGCCCCTGCCGGCAAGATGACGGTGGTCCTTTCTTCCGAGGCGGGCGGGACCCTCATCCACGAGGCCTGCGGCCACGCCCTGGAAGCGGATTTCATCATGAAGGGCACTTCCATCTTCGCGGGAAAGGTGGGCAAGAAAGTGGCCTCGGACCTGGTCACGGTCATTGACGACGGGACCTCACCCGGAAAGTTCGGCACCCTGGCTTTTGACGACGAAGGCACGCCGGCGCAGAGAACGGTCCTGATCGAGAACGGGGTCCTCAAGGGTTTCATGAGCGACCGCTTCACCGCCCGGGAGCTCGGCATCCCGGCGAGCGGCAACGGCCGGCGCCAGGACTTCCGGCACAAGCCCGTGCCCCGCATGACCAACACCCTGATCGCCCCCGGCAGGACAGCCCCCGAAGAGATCGTGGCCTCGGTCGGCAGCGGCCTGCTGGTAAAGCGCATGGGCGGCGGACAGGTCAACGTGACCAACGGGGATTTCGTGTTCGAGGCCACGGAAGCTTATCTGATCGAGAATGGGAAGATCAAGCATCCGGTGCGCGGGGCGATCCTTACGGGCAACGGCCCCAGGATACTGGAGACCATCGACATGGTGGGCTCGGACCTGGGCTGGCAGACCGGGGTCTGCGGCAAATACGACCACGCGCCCGTTGCTGACGCTCAGCCCACCCTGCGCATACCCGAGATCGTGATCGGCGGAAAGATCTAACTAATCAAAGACCACGATGTAGCCGGAGCCGATCAGCCTGCTGCCGGAGATTATCTTGAAGGGATAGATGCCGTTGCCCAGGATGGTGCCGGTCACGTCCGAGCGGCCGTCAAAGGCCACCGCGTTATACCCCGTTTGCGCCCCCATGACGCCCGAAGCGTACTTCCTGGTCCAATGCACCTCTCCGCCCGGCCCGTAAATATAAATAGTGATGTCCGCATCCTTGTTCAGGACATAGGCGATGAACGAGGTCTCCCCGAGGCTGGGCCGGAAGGTGCCCGGATAGGCGATCACGTCCACGGCCCGGGGCGCTTCCGCGGCCGCGGCAACCGTGAGGCCCTCCGCCTCATTGGTCCCAACGTTGCCCAGGGCGTCAGTTGCCTCCACCTTGATCCGGTGCTTGACCGGATCATCCGCAGTATAGGCCGCCAGGTCGCTGGTCACCCGGTATTCCACCTCCACCGTGGTCAGGGAAGTGCTCTTGACCGTGCAGGCGACCTCGGTACCGTCCAGGTACATCTTTACCCCGTTGGGGTCCATCTGGTAATTATCCGTGGCCCTTGCCTCGATGGTGGGCCGGGCCGGGATAGGGTCATTGCTCTTGACAGCCACACCCTTGATCCGGATCACCGCCACGGGCGGCTCATGCTCCACCGGGGTGGCGGTGGTAAAGCTTGAGGCAAAGGCAGAGGCTAAATTGTGGCCCGCGCGATCTTTAGCCCCCGTGCCGATGCCGACTGAATACAGCCTGCTCCCCCGCAGCACGGTCCCGGGTATGAACGTCATGGTCCGCTCGTCCCCGCTCCAGGAAAAACTGCCGGAGACCTCGGGGCTGATGCTGAAAGCGGCCTGCGCGCTGGTCCGGTCCATGGCCTCGGAGAACACTGCCGCCACCGTGGTCCCTGCCGGCACATCCGTGGCGCCGTTGGTGGGGGTAACGCTTGTGACCTGCGGGATGGTGGTATCGATCTCGAACTTTCCGCTCAGCGCCTGCGCCTGCCTTCCCGCCTGGTCCTCCGCCTCCATGCTCAGGTAGCAGTTGGTTGAATTGACCGCGGGAACGCTCCAGGCATATGTCCCGTCGGCGACCGCAGAGCTCGTGTCCAGCACCCAGCTTACGCCCTCGTCGGTCGAGTGGCGAATGCTGAGCGGGCCCAATTCGACCTCTTTGGTCACTACATAAGTAACTTCATAGGTCGCCCCGCCCGCGATACTCTCATCCAAAGCCGGATGCACGATGGATATTGAGGGCGGGACCGTGGAGACAATGAACCCTTCGCTCTCGGCCGTGGCGTAATTGCTGGCCACGTCGCGGACCGTGACCCGGATCTTCATGTCCTGGTGGTTGAGGTACGGCACTCTCCAGGAATAGAGGTATCTGTCTCCCACTTTGGTGAGCGAGGCCTCGGTGGTTATGGCGTAGGGATAGCTCGCCCCGTTGTTGACCGAATAATAGATGCTGAACTTGTCCACCGCGCTATCATCATAGACCTGGCATTCGATAGTGCGGGAAGTGCCGCCTGTCCAGATCTCCCCCTCATGCGGGGAATAGATATCGAGATAGGGGCCGCTGACATCCGCCACTTTGTTAAGCGAGAACATGGAGGTGTTGCCGTTGGTATCGGTGGCGGTGGCGCTCACCGTCGTCCCCGGCGTGAGCGAGGCCAGAGCGACCGTCCAGTCGCCGCTTCCGTCAGCGGTGGCAACCCCAAGGTAGGACTTTCCTTCCCCGGAACCGCCCGCATCCGGCCCGTTGGTAGAAAAGACCTCAATGCTGGCGTTGGCTGTGGCCGTGCCCCGCACCTCGATGGCGCTGCCCAGGTTGGCAAAGCCGCTGATGACCGGAGCGGGCATGTTGTTGTTGCCGCCATTATAAAGTAGAATTCCCAACCCGCCATTGGAAAAGATCGAGTTTTGGCTCAGCCGGTTATATAAACTTGACGGTTCGTGCACCAATATCCCGCTCGGCCAGAAGCCACCACCTAGGTCCACCTTCCCATTGTAGGCAATGGTATTAGCATAGATCGTCTCAGAGGTGGAGTATTCGATAACGACCCCAAAGCCTGTATTCCCGATATCGACCGTGCCGCTCGGGTCCGTGCCGATATAATTTCCAACGACCTCATTGGTCTGGGAGCTATTGATCTCAATGCCGGTTGCACCGTTATTGCCGATAACATTGGGCTCTCCCGCACCGAATCCGCCAATCTCCGTGCGGGTCGACCCATCCCTGATGCTGATGCCGTTCCCTGTATTCCCCAGGCCGGTCGCATAACTCAGATTAGTGCCAATATAATTGCCCCTTATTCTGGTGGCAACCGTGGTATCGATCCTTATCCCCTTACTATTCCCACAGATCAAATTGTGCTCATATGTTCCCCAGCCCCCGATCCGGGCATATTCCGGCCCGTTCTCGACCCGTATTCCTTCCTCGCTGTTACCCAGGGTCGCAGTCGCACCCGCGTTTAAACCGATGATATTGCCCAGAATATTATTGCTGTCCGTGCCCGTTCCGTTCACCAGGATCCCGACCGTATCATTGCCCGAGATCAGGTTCCCGCCACCGGCCCCGCCGTTGCCAACATAATTACCGATCGCCTGATCTGTTATCCTCACTCCTTCATAAACATTTCCCAGGTCCTGGGTGCCGTTCACATCCGTTCCGATATAATTGCCGAGGACTTCATTAAGGTTGGTATACTGGCCATCGATCGATACCCCATATTTGTTGCTGGAAATGATGTTGCGGCCGCCGCTCTCCGTGCTTCCGATGATACTGTAAGCTGCCGCATTCCTCAGTTCGACCCCGGCACCGCCATTTGCCAGCGCGGCCGTTCCATTCTTGTCCACCCCGATATAATTCCCCATAACCACATTGTGGTCAGTGCCCATCCCCGAGCCATCTATCTCTACCCCGTCATCTCCGTTGCCGGAAATGACATTCCCTTCCCCCGCCCCCGTTCCCCCGACCCGGTTAAATGCGGCGACATTCGTTATCAGCACCCCGTCACTCTCATTGCTCAGCCCGCTGGTGCCGTTAACATCCGTGCCGATATAGTTGCCCAGGACCTCGTTGCTGTTGGTGCCGGTGCCCTTTATCTCAATGCCGTTATTGGTGTTGCCCGAGATGATGTTCCGGCCGGGGGCGGTGCCGTCGCCGATATAGTTATACTGCGCCTCTCCGGAAAGCAGGACCCCGACGGTATTGGCTATGGCTGATGTTCCGGTGCTATCCGTTCCGATGTAGTTGCCGGTAACGTAATTATAGGACGGATAAGGCAGGCCGGCCCCCTGCTGAGAAAGACCAATACCGGTCTGATTGCCGGAGATGAGATTGCCGTCAATGCGGTTGAACTGGGAGTCATCCGAGAGCACGATGCCGTACAAAGGAGGTGAACCCGGGTTAAGGGCTGCCGCGCCGGTAGAGGTGGTGCCGATATAATTGCCCCGCACCTCATTGGTGGTGGAGTTGATCCCCATCCCGATCCCCATCAGATCGTTGCCCGAGATCAGGTTCCTGCCGCCGGCCGTGCCGTCCCCGATCTTATTGTACTTGGCCCAGTAAGAAAGGATGATGCCTGAGCCCGCGTAGGTTGAAACATACCCCTCATTGCCAAGGTCCGCCTCGCCGGAAACGTCCGTCCCGATATAATTGCCCAGCACCTCGTTGCTGGCGGTGTTCGCTCCGGTAATGAAGATGCCGACCTCCAGGTTGCCGGAAATAAGATTGCGCTCCGCCTCCGTGGTACCGCCAATAATATTATACTGAGAAACATTCCCTCCACCGCTGTTCACATAGACCCCCCAGAAATTCCCGCGGCGAAGCGTTCCGGTCTTATCGGTACCGATCTTGTTTCCCTTGACACGGTTATAGCTCGAATTTGAAATAGTGATCCCGGCGTTGGATGAAGATGATTCCTGTGAGGAAATGACGTTCCCTTCGCCCGACAGGAGACCTCCGATCCGGTTATAGTGGCTGCCGTCAAGGTACACTCCCGTCCACTGGTTCCACAGCCCATTCGCCCCGTCCTTGTCCAGGCCGACATAATTGCCGTAGACCTCACAGCTGTTGCAGTTCACGATCCGGATGCCGTGGCGGTCATTGCCGGAAATGACGTTGCCGCCGCCGCTCTCGCTGGTGCCGATAAGATTGAAGTGTGCGCTGTTGTCCACCCATATGCCATAGGATGTGTTCCCCAGGTCGGTCGTTCCGTCGGAGGCAGTACCGATATAATTGCCGATGATCCGGTTATGGCTCGAGCCCGGATCATGGATATAGATGCCTTCGCCGTTGTTGCCGGAAATGATATTGCGCTCCCCCGCCGTGGTCCCACCGATGACATTGGACTCGGCCCCGTCCCAGATGCGTATGCCATAATGGTTGCCGCAGTCCGTGGCGCCGTCGGACGCGGTCCCAATGAGATTGGCCTTGATCTCATTGAAGTCCGTGCCCTCGCCGCTGATCACGACCCCCGCCTTGATCGGGGAGAACCCATTTTGCCAGGAAATTACGTTGCCTTCGGCGGTCGTGCTTCCCCCGATCTTATTGTAGCTCGCACCTTTGGCTACAAGAACGCCGTCACCTTGAGGGTTCATATCTGAGGCCCCATCCGCGCCAACACCAATATAATTCCCTATAACCTCATTGCTGTTGGTGTTAGCCCCTTCTATCCGGACCTCACTTCCGTCGTTTCCGGAGATCACGTTCCTTCCGCCGCTCTCTAAGCTTCCGATAATATTGAACTGTGACCCCAGGACAATATAAACGCCGTCGGATGCATTCGCCAGCTTCGAAGTGCCATTGTAATCCGTCCCAATATGGTTCCCCACCACCTGATTGCTGTCAGTGCCAGCGCTCTGAATAAGGATTCCCCAATTAGCATTGCCGGAAATGACATTGATCTGCCCTGTTGTTTTACCGATCTTATTGTATTTACCCTGATAAATGCGGACGCCGCTCAAATTCGGGATCGCCGTGGCGCCGCTGGAACCGGTGCCGATAAAATTGCCCCAGACCTCATTGCTGTCCGTGCCCGTACCATAAATATCAACGCCCAACCCAGAGTCATGGCCGGAGATGACATTCCTGCCACCAGCTGTTCCATTGCCGATCTTATTATATTTGCCTCCGCCAACAACTATTCCACCCATTGAATTCTTTACGGCTGCGGTCCCGGCCAGATTTGTCCCAATGTAATTTCCCAAGACTTCGTTGCTGTCGGTACCGGTCCCAGCTATCCAGATCCCGTAGAAGCCGTTGCCGGAGATATAGTTTCTGCTGGCAGCCCCACCCCCGTCGCCGATGCGGTTATACTGGGCGCCGTTGTCAATATACACGCCGCCGGAGCCGTTCGCCCGGGCGGCGCCGCTTGCATCCAGTCCGATGTAATTGGCTGCCAGCAGGTTATTGTCCGCATTGTCCCTTATCATGACCCCGTAACCATCATTGCCGGAGATCACGTTGCCTTCTTCAGTAATTGTTCCCCCGATCCGGTTATAGCTGGCCTCATCCGTGACACAGACACCTGTACCGTTGTTGCCCAGGTCCAGCGTGCCGCTGAGGTCCGTGCCGATGTAATTGCCCAGGACCTCGTTGCTGTTGGTGCCGGTTCCCGCTATCCTGACGCCATCATCATAATTTGCAGAGATAACGTTCCTATCAGCCGCCGTAATCCCGCCCACCTTATTGTATTGGGCCCCACCAGCTATCTCTATACCATGGTCGGAATTTGCCAGAGCGCTTGCCCCGGTAGAAGTGGTCCCGATATAGTTACCCAAGACCTCATTGCGCCTGGCGCTGTTGCCTAATATATGGACACCATCCCTGCCGTTGCCAGAGACAACGTTGCCTTCGCCAGCGGCGCTGCCACCGACCCTATTATAGGCTCCCTCAGAGATGGTCACTCCGCTCAAGGTGTTCCCCAGGGCAACGTTACCGGAAACATTCGTTCCAATATAATTTCCTAGCACCTCGTTGCTGTTGGTGCCGGTTTGAGACAGAGAGACCCCAAAAAGATTGCCAGAGATAATGTTGCGGCCGCTGCTTTCCCTGCTGCCAATTATGTTATATGTTGACCCAGCACCGATCCACACCCCAAGGTAATTGCCAAGATCCACCTCGCCCGTAACATTTGTGCCGATATAGCAGCCAAACACCTTATTGCTGTCACTGGCAGAGATAAACACACCATACTTGCCGGTCGAGCTGAAGCGGTTGATCGCCAGCCCTTTGATGACACAATTATCAGCCTGCATTTCTATGCCGTGGGCATTGCTTGCTCCGCTCCCATCGATCTCGATCTCCGGCCCATACTGGTTATTAAAAGCAGCGCTGGTCGGCTGTGTTGTCCCATCAATGACCACGGTCTCAGTAATGGCGGGAAGAGCAGTGGCTGGCTTTACGCTCCACCATTGATAATCGGCCTCGGCAGACGCTTCGGTGGTAGGAATATTAAAATTGATGGTGTCCGGGCCGGGGTTAGCATTGGCATCGGTTATGGCCTGGCGCAAAGAACCCGCGCCGGAATCCGCGCAGTTGGTGACAGGATAAGTAAGGGCGAGCGCACGGGTAGAGAGGAACAGAAAAAGCGTAAATAGAAGCAAAAAGAGCTTCTTCATTGCATATTGAATTATACTCTCATCAGATCTGGCTGTAAATAGCGGGAAACGCCCTCACCCAAGTCTTTCTTTAACCCACAGCTTTTCTTTATTGGCCCTCTCCCAGAGGGAGAGGGAGCGGGGTGGTTAGCCACCCTCACCCAAGTCTTTCTTTAATCACCAGCTTTTCTTTATTGGCCCTCTCCCAGAGGGAGAGGGAGCGGGGTGGTCAGCCACCCTCACCCAAGTCTTTCTTTAATCACCAGCTTTTCTTTATTGGCCCTCTCCCAGAGGGAGAGGGAGCGGGGTGGTCAGCCGATAGTATTATTTAACTTTTCCAGGATCAAACGCTTGCGGTCAAGCAATTCCCTGTTGGTTATCCTAACGATCGTTATTCCCTCAGATTCGATGACTTCCTGCCGGAGCGCATCATAGTCCTTTCTTCTCGCGTGTATGCCGCCATCGACCTCGATCCCAAGCTTGATCTCAGGACAATAGAAATCCAGGACAAACCCTTCGACCACGTGCTGCCTCCGGAACTTCAATCCCCTGAACTTGCGGTTGCGGACCAATTCCCAGACGATCTTTTCCGCCCTGGTCTGCCCCTTCCTCAACTGCCTCGCAAAAACCTTCTTGATTTCCTTCATCCTTCAACCACCCAACCCCCTCTCCCACCCGTCCCTAGCTTGTCGAGGGATTGGGAGAGGGCCATTGACCACAAATTTATCCTTAAACCGAAGCTTCGGGTGAGGGCTTTGTTCCCTCAATCATATATGACCATGTATCCCTTGCCCGCTACATTGCCGCCGGCAACAATGCGGTAAACGTAGATGCCGTTGGCCAGGGGCGCGCCCGAGATGTCGGAGATGCCGTTGAAAACGACCGTGTTGTAGCCCGCCTGGCCGCCCATGCTGCCGGCCGCGAATTTGCGGGTCCAGGCCACCTGGCCTCCGGGGGTAAAGAAAAAGATGGAAACGCTGGCGTCCTTGTTCAACACATAAGCCAGGGCGCTGGTCTGGCCCCGGGCCGGCGAGATATTGGTCGGCTGGGCAACAACATAGTCCAGCCGGGCCGAATCCTGCGCGGCCGCGACCTTGAGCCCGGTCACCTCCCGGGTGGCGGTATTGCCGGAGCCGTCCGTGGCTTCAGCCCTTATGGAATGCGTGCCCGCCGCCAGGGGCGCGCTGGAGGGCACCTGATACTCCACCTCCACTGAGACCGCCAGGGAGCGCAGGACGCTGGAGGGAACCACCTCAGAACCATCGATATACAGCTTGATGCCCAGGGCGGTGATCGATTCATTATCGCTGGCAATGACCTTGATGGCGGGCTGGCCGGGTATGTGATCGCCGCTCTTCAAAGGCACGTCCTTGATAAGGACGGACACGGTCGGCGGCTCGGTCTCGCCCGTGGGCACGGAAGAAATAGTGAATTCCGCGCTTTTTCCGTCGCTTGAGTTATGCGCCCGGTCGCGCGCCACCACCTTAAGCCGGAAGGCCTCGCCGCTGATATCCGGCAGGGTCCAGCCATAGCTTCCGACATTCTCGGCCTCCGTCGTCACGGCGTAGGGATAGCCGTCAGCGCCATCGTTTATGGAATAGTAAATGTCTATGCCGCTGGCCGGAATGCCGCTGGTAGCATCGGTGGCCTGATACTCGATGGTAGCGGTTCTTCCCGCGGTCAGGACCTCATGCGTTGTGGGGCGCACCACCATGACCAGCGGAGGCAGGGTATCCAGGACAATGCTCGCTTCCACCGTTTCGCTAGGATTGTTGAACGTGTCCCGCAATTTGTAATACACGGTCTTGGCCCCATCCCCAACGCTGAGCTCGAAGGTGGCGGGGTTCTGATAGACCTCCCAACTCACTCCCACAAAATCAATGTTCAAGGATATGATCATCTGGGCGGGGCTGCCGGCCACGTTCTGGGCCTCGACCGAGATGACCCGGGCATTGGTGTAGTTCTGGCCGCCGGAGCTTCGATCGCTGAGCGTGATGCCGGAAAGGGTCGGCCCGGCGACGCCTGCCCCGAAAATAGTAAAATTAGAATTGGACTCGTCGGTACCGACCGCAGAGGTCGAGTCCACTGCCTGGACCCTGACCCGGGCCTCGGTGGTGCGGGGCGCGTCATTGGAAACATTCCATTCATAGAGGCCGTCATTGTCAGTCCCGCTTACAATGCTGTAGGCAAAGGTGGACCCACCGTCAGCGGAAAGGTCGATGTCCACCTGCTGCACGATCTGGGCGGGCTGGGTCGCGGTCCAGGTTATGTTGTAGGGGGTCCCCACCTCAACGCTCACCCCGGCCTCGGCCGTGGTCAGGCGGACGACCGGAGGCACTCCGATCCAGTTGTAGAAATAGGCGCCCATGTCCTTGCGCGTGCCGTCGGGGTCCGGGGGCGAGGCCGGGTCGCCGGAATCGATGCAGGGCGAGATCCCCTCTGAAGACGCGGTAAGATGGTAATCATCGTTGGCCGGGTCAGCGAACAATGCCGCCGCGGAAATGGTCCCGCTGCCCAGGGTGATGGTGCCGCTGTAGTCCACGGCATTTCCGTAAACGTCGCTGTAGTCAACGCTGATATTGCCGTTGGTCTGCTCCACCCCGATGCTTCCGGGGATGCCGGCGCCCCCTTCGGGGGAAGAACTGATAACGCAGTTGTTCACATAGACCGTTTCAGAATCAACGTTCGCGCGGCGCACACCCTTTTTGCATTTCACGATGGTATTGGCTTCCAGCGTGACCGGGTTGTTAAGGGGCTGATCGAAATTCACCCCCACGCCAAAGCCCCTCACCTCATTGGACACCACCCAGCCGCAGCACAGCGGCAGGCGCAACCCGTATTCGCTGTCAGAAGGGTCCTCGCTGATGATGAGATTGCCGTAGACCATGACCCCGCCCGCGCTGCCGGTATGGTAGATCCCGTGGCCGTAAGTGCGGATGGCGCTCCCCGAGACCAGGAAATTATGGGTGCTGCCCCCCAGATAAACAGCGTTGGCGCCGTTATTGGTATTGCGGACGCTGCAGTTCAGGACATGGGGGGAAAGCGCGTTGCCAGAGAAATTGAGCGAATTAGTATTGGAGCCGCTCACACTGCAGGACTCGATAGTAGTATAATGGCCGGTGGAGGAAACGTAGATGCCGTTGCTGCCGGAAACGTTGCTGATCCCGCTGCCGTAGATAATATTATTGGCGCCGTTGATGCTGATGCCGGTCCCGCTGTCAACCTCCAGAGAGCTATTGGCCACCAGATTGCTGCTGCCGTCCAGATAGATCCCGTTCGCCCCGGAATCGGCCTCAACTGTCGAGCCGGAGACCAGGTTATCGCTTCCATAAGCATAAATGCCGTATTTACCTGAATAATTGTTGTTAACCCCCGTGCCTTCGACAGTGGAAGCCACCCCCAGGGTAAGGGTGTGGGCGTCATTTCCCGCTTCAAAACTGGCAAGCCCATTCCCAAAGGCCCGGATCACGCGGCCGTTGCCCAGCTCCAAGGGCGCGGTGATCGAGTAATTGCCGGTTTTCAGGATTATGGCCGAAGCCGCAAGCGTGGCCGCCTGGTTGAGCTGGGCATTGGATTCCGCGGTCATGACCTCCACAATGGCGGAAGGAACGCCAACGCTCCCGTACCTGCCCGCAGGAAGCGCCAGGCAGGGAGAATCCGAATAGAGCCGGTAATCGTCGTTGTTCACGTCGACAAAACGCGGACAGGCGGAAATATCCCCTCCTCCGGCCGAAACGCCGCTGTAGTCGGCCTCATTGTTCCACACGCAGTTGGATTCCAAAGACATCGTGCCCGCGGTCCAGTATATTCCTCTGCTGTCATTGATGTAGGTAAAGCCAAGGCCCGGGGCGGCAGAGATGATGTTCTTCTTTAGATAGACCGTGATCGAGCCGCCGTTATTCTGCACTCCGGTCCCGCACTTGATAATGGTATTGCCCTCGATGGTGATATCCCCGGTGGAAGCACTGCTGTTGATTAATATCCCCGTGCCAAAACCGCGGACCTCGTTGGAGCCAACCTCCCCCCAGGCACGCAGGTCCATGGCAGGAACGCTGGAGCTGGAACTTTCACAGGTAAAGGTATTGTTCAGGATCGAATAGCCGGAAACGTTCCCGTTGAACAGGATGCCGTAGCCAAGCGAACCGGCGGACCTGATGGTGTTCCCGTCCAGAGTAAAGGAATGGCTGTTCGCCTGGGGATAGACCACGTACCCATCATTTTTGGTGTTCACCAATACGCAGTCCCTGATCAGGGCATCGATAGCACCCGAAGCAAAATAGAGGGTTGATTGAGCCCCGCTGCTCACCTCGCAGGAGATCAAGCTGCAATTGTCCCCGCCCGACTGGAAACGCACGCTGTCAACGGTAGTGGTCTCGATCGTGCTGGAAAGCACCCGGCTGTCGACGCCGTTAAATTCTATGGCGTATCTATCACTGTTCTTTATCTGATGGATCCCTTCCAGGGTGGCGTTGGCTCCAAGGGCAAAAGTTCTCTGGCTGGTCCCCGAGGCATCGATGGTGACCAGCCCCGTACCGTAGCCGGCCATTCTCCGGGAATCCAAACTTATGGGAAAGCTCTCCAGGGTGCTGTAGGTGCCGGCCAGGACGTGGACGGTTTCGTACTGGGCGGCGGCGGTGGAAGCATATGTGAGGGTCAGCCAGGCGCGGGCTTCGTCGGTCCCCGTATCTGCATCATCCCCGCCGGGCTTTACGTACTTATCGGCACATGCCGACCCGCTGAGGATCGTGATAATAAGGGCAAAGAACACCCCTATTACCCATGATCTTTTGCTCATGGATAATTTAATTATATACGAGAAAAAGGGCTTAGTAAAGTTCATTACCTCACCCCCTATCCCCCTCTCCATCAAAGAGGGAGAGGGGGCATCAAAGAAATATTGACATTAATGATAATGTCGGGGGTGAGGGTCACTCATACACCACGATGTAGCCGTTGCCCTTGGCCTGCTTGTCCGCGATGATCTTAAAGACGTAGATGCCGTTGCCCAGGGGAGCCCCGGAGATGTCCGATATCCCGTCAAAGGCCACCATGTTGTAGCCGGCCTGGCCGCCCATGCTCCCGGCCGCGTAGTGACGCGTCCAGGAAACCTCGCCGCCCGGCCCGTACACGTAGATCGTGATATTCGCATCCTTGTTCAGGATATAGGAGAAGGTCGAGGTCTCCCCCGCCCCGGGCTTGAAGGTGGTGGGATGCGCGATGGCGTAATCCAGCTGGACCGACTCCGTCACCGCCGTGACCTTGAGGTCAGTGACTTCGCGGGTAGCGGCGTTGCCCGCGGCGTCGATCGCCTCCACCCGGATGGAATGCGCACCCACTGCCAGCTGATAGGCGCGCGGCACCGTGTAGATGACCTCTACCGACGCCGCCGAGTAGCTGCGCACGTCCGTGGCCTCGACTTGGGTACCGTCAACGTACATGGTCACGCCCGAAACGGTTATCTGGAAATTATCCGTGGCAACGGCTTCAATGGTGGGCCGCGCCGGGATGTAATCCCCGCTCTTTAGCGCCGTGCCCTTGATCCGGATGAATACTTCCGGTGGGATGTTCTCCACCGGCGCCGAGGTCGTGAAGCCCGCGCTGAACGCGGCCGCCAGCGGGTTCCCCGCCAGGTCTTTTGCCCCTGCCTCCACCGTTACCTGGTAGAGGCTGCCTCCGCGCAGGACCGTGTCCGGGGTAAAGGTCAGGGCGCTCCCGTTCCCGCTCCAGCTGAAGCTGCCCGTAAGCTCGGGTGCCACCGCGAACGCGGCCTGAGCGCTCAGGCGATCCATTTCCTCCGAGAACTGGATAACGATGGCCAGGCCCTCGGTGGTGACATTCGTACTACCGTCTGCCGGAGTGATACCAGACACCGCCGGGGTAGTACTGTCGATGCTGAACTTACCGCTAATGGCAGAGACCTGCCGTCCCGCCTTGTCCGTGGCCTCAAAGCTCACGTAGCACTCGCTGGTGGTGGCCGCGGGCACTGACCAGGTATGAGTCCCGGTCAGGGAATCGGGCACGACCACCTGCGCCCAGTTTACCCCACCGTTCAGTGAATAGGCAAAGGTGTAAAATGCCTGCCAACCCACCTCGGTACTGGTCACGCAGGTAACCTCGCGCGTCAAGCCGCCCCGAACGCTTGCCCCGGCCGCCGGATCCGTGATCACGATGCTGGAAAGCACGGTGGTAATGATAAAGCGCTCGTCGCTGTAGGCGGTAGTCGAATTACCCGCATTGTCCCGGGCCACGAGCTTGAGCTTGAAGGCTTCGCCGTTAAGATACGGCACCATCCAGTAATGGCTGCCGGTATTGGACACTTCCGTGGTTATGATATTGGGGTAACCGTCCGCTCCCGCGTTGACCGAGTAATAGATGTCGATGCCGTCAGCAGCCACCCCGCTGACGCTGTCGATGGCCTCCCACTTGACCTCGGCGGAGATGCCGCCTGCCAGCACCTGCCAGGGCGAGGGCTTGAAGATCGAGGCATAGGGCGGCTGCGTGTCCAGGGTAATGTTGGCCTCGACCGTGACGCTGGGATTAAGCAGGGCGTCCCTCAGCTTATAGCGCACGGTCTTGAGCCCCTGGCCCGCGCTGATCTCAAAAGTGGCCGGGTTCTGGTACGAAACCCAGGCCGCTCCTGAGAAGTCCGCGTTCTCCGACATCATCATCTGGGTCGGGCTTCCGGTAACGTTCTGGGCTTCCACCGAGATCGTCAGCGCGTTGGTAAAGGATTGGACCAGGGTATCCAGGTCGCGCAATATGATGCCGGTCAGGTTGGGGCCTGAGGTATCAACCTCAAAGGTAAAGGCCGTGCTGTAGGCGCTCCAGTTCCCTACCCCGTCCTTGGCCTTTACTTCCCAGGTATGGAAACCTTCGGCCAGCGGGGTGGGCTGTGGATAGGAAGTTGTCGCGCCCTGCGTGGTTACGGCGCTGTCCACTTTTATCTCGTAGCTGGCAACGCCGGTCAGGTTGTCGGTAGAGGCGTTCCAGGAGTAGGTCGGAGTTGAGCTTGCGATCTTGCTCCCATTGGACGGAGAGATCAGCGTCGGAACCGAAGGCGGCGTGCTGTCGATGGTAAAGCTGCCGTAGGACTCGCCCGTTCCCCAGTTGTCCAATGCATCCTGGGCATTGACGCGGATGCGGGCCTCCGCCGTGTTCTCAGATGCCACGGTCCAGGGATAGATGTTATCCGATTCCGTGGTACCGGTAACTATCGCGCTTGGGAAGGTCGAGCCGCCGTCAATTGAATAATAGATATTAAGCGAATTGGGCTTGATCCCGGATTCGTCCGTGATGGTCCAGGTTATGTTATAGAGGCTGCCGCCGCGCAAAGCTTCGCCAGTGATAGGTGCCGTGACCTCGATGGTCGGAGGCACGCTGTCCGTGGAAAAGATGGTGAAGTTGCTGTCGGACTCGTCCGTGCCGATGGAGGCGTGCGCCACCACCCTGATCTTTGCCTCGGTGGTGGGCTGGTTCTCGACCGTCCATTCATAAACACCGTCATTGGCCTCGCCCAGGGCGATCTGGCTGTAGCTTGCGCCGCCGTCGATGGAATAATACAGGTCAATGCTGTCCACCACGTCCACGTCCTGGGTAGCGTACCAGGTAATATCCTCGGAATAGCTCGCCCCCCAGGATTCCCCGCCGTTGGGGGTTTTCACATAGACGCCGGGGGTCGCGCCCGCCGTAAAGGTGTAGGGATAGCGGCCCATGTCTGTCCCTTCAGGAGTTCCGGAGTCGATACAGGGGGAATTATACCTGAGATGGTAATCGTCATTTCCCACATCCGCAAACTGAGCCGTGGCAGAGATAGTGCCAGCCCCAATTACAATATCAACACCACTATAGCTTGTCTCATTGCCGTAGACATCGCAGTAGGAGACATTGGTAGTTCCTGATCCAGCATGGGAGTCGTAAACTCCAATACTGCCGGAGATCGGGCTCCCATTGTCCGGCGCGGAGCTGATGATGCAGTTCCTGATATAAGCCGTATTCGGGTCATAGTCATTATCAATGCCATACTTGCATTTCACGATCGTATCACATTCAACTGTGATAGGAATACTGCTACTGAGGGGCGAGACAAGAACCCCGGTTTCAAATCCCCGGACTTCGTTTGAAACCACCGTTCCATAACCGCGGGCAAATATACCTATTGAGTTGCTTCCGCCCCCACCCCTAACTTCATTGTTAAAAATATACATATTTGCGGTACCATTATCAAATATTATCGCGTCCCCGCTGCCGTCAACAATAATACTGTTCCCCTCCACCAAGACAGGATTGTTCCCTCTGGCAGAGATCCCGTTGCCGGAAGTGGAGGTATTGGTCAGGATGTTATTCCTGATATACTGATAGGCCACGCCGATCCAAGCGTAAATATTGGAATTGGAAAATTCTCCGCTGATGCTATTTGACTCTATGGTGCAATGAGCGCCGGTGCCGGAAATATATACGCCGTACTGGGCAGAAGAAGTCGCGGCAAAGATATTGCTCCCTCTGATCTCACTGTAATTGCCATTGACATAAAGCCCCTGTGTTCCACCGCTAACCTCAAACGAGCAACCGCTGACCAGATTATTGCTCCCGTCAAGATAAACCCCGCTCGCGCCACCGCTGGCTTCAAACGAACAGCCTTCAATAAGATTGCTGTCCCCGTAAATATCAATTCCATATTTGCCGCTGTAGCTGTTCTTGATCGTTAAGCCTTCGATGGTCGTGTTGCTTCCTGTATAAATGGTGTGCGCATCGCTCCCCGCCTCGATGCTTGCGAGTTCATTGTTGTAATTTGTAAGTTTGCAGTAGTTATGCACTACCAGCGCACTTTCGTTATAAGTGCCTTCCATAACATTTACGGTTGATTCGGTCGAGCTAAGCGCTCGTCCGACCATTGCCCAGGGCAAAGCTGGAGTTGACGTCAAGCGCGAGTCATCTCCCGCAGGGCTCCCTCCTGGCGGAGATACCCAGGATTCAGCTGTGATCCCGGAAGACTGCGCCACACTCCCGTAGCGGCCCATATTCACTCCGCCGATGCCGGCGTTCTTGCAGGGAGAATCGCCACAAAGCCGGTAATCGTCATTATCCACGTCCAAGAACCTGGGGCATGAATTTATGTTTCCGCTTCCGATAGTGACCGCACCGACATAATCGTTCTCGTGGTTAAAGACGCAGTTGGATTCCAAAGAGACTATCCCGGCACCGGTAACCTTATTGATCCCCACGCTGTCATTATAATATGTTCCCAACGCTGGCCTGACAGATATGATGTTGTTCTGCAAGCTGGCCGTAACTCCGCCGCTGTCCGCTTCGTAGACCCCGGTTTTGCATTTGACGATGGTGTTGCGATCAACAGTTATGCCGGTATTGCGGGGGATAAGATGAAGTCCGGTCTCAAAGCCCCGGACTTCGTTTGAAACAGCCGAACCATATCCGACAAAATATATGCCCTGTGACCCGCTTCCTCCTCCCCCCACAACCGTGTTATCAAAGATGTAAGCATTGGCCGTGCCATTATCAAATAATATTCCATCCCCCTGTCCTGTAACCGTAACACTGTTCCCTTCCACTGAAGCCGGATTATTGCCCCGGGCAGAGATCCCATGGCCATTGGCAGCGGTATTGGTGAGGGTGCTGTTCCGGATATATTGATAGTTTGGAACGCTCCCCAGATACATTTGAATGTAGATATTCGCACTGGAAAACTCCCCGCTGATGGTGTTTGATTCCATGGTGCAGTAATGCGCTGAATAATACACATATATGCCGTACTGGGCGGCGGAACCGCCGCTAATGATAGTATTCCCGCTTACTTTATTATAGGGAACTGCGACATAGACCCCCTTTGCACCATTGCTGGCCTCGATCGTACAGTTCGTTACTAAACTATAGTTCCCAGACATATTGACCGCATTTTCTGCGTTATCACTGTTCTTGATCGTAAGGCCTTCAACGGTCGAATTACTTCCCATGCTGATGGTATCTACGTCTCCGCTTGTAACTTCGATCGTCGCAATGCCGCTGCCGTATCCTTCCAGCACTCGGTTATCACCTAAATTCAGCGGGAAAGTCTCACCCAGGCTTGTATCATATGTCCCGGCCAGAACACGGATGGTATCTCCGGCTTCGCTCGAACCCAGGGCATAGGTGATGGTCTGCCAGGGATTGCCGGAGGAACCATCCCCCGCCTCGTCACTGCCGTTGACTGCATCCACGTAATACACGCCGCCCAGCGTCATGCTGAAACCGCTGTCAGATTCATCGGTCGCGGCAGAGCCAAAGACCCCGATGCGGACCTTGGCCTCGGTCGTCCCCTCCTGGGGCACGAACCAGTCATAGGTACCGTCATTGACCGATTCCGCAGCGATGGAATAAGGATAGCCGTCCGTTCCCTCATTGGTGGAATAATCGATCTCAATGCTGGTGATGGGAAAGGTCCCGTAATCCTCCCGGGTGGCGTACCAG
>Ga0209536_100001059_pt1 | contig 45713 bp, 42 predicted proteins | sample DeeMarSeWOR28_12_FD_187461 | JGI IMG/M metagenome (GOLD analysis project Ga0209536, IMG submission 187461) | Marine sediment microbial communities from White Oak River estuary, North Carolina - WOR-2-8_12 (SPAdes) (version 2) | ecosystem: Environmental > Aquatic > Marine > Intertidal zone >...
TTTGTAACTTCATATATTTTTTCAACGACAAATTCCGGTTTAATTATCTTCTTGTCGAAGGTATAACTGAGGGGTCTCTCTTTTTTCCAGGCATCAATCTGCTTCAGCCATGAGTTCCGGACTGCACCCCACTGCTCTTTATGCTCTTTGGTTTCTGCCAGCAGGTCTGTCAGTACATTTTTTACGTCTCCTACGACTGGCAGGGCTACTTCAACATTTTTACGTATTGAGGTGGGGTCAATATCAATGTGAATAATTTTGGCGCCCGGGGCAAAGTCTGCAGTTCTGCCTGTGACGCGATCATCAAATCGTACGCCGATACCAATGATCAGGTCTGAACTCTGAACAGCCTTATTTGCATAATAGGTCCCATGCATTCCGAGCATTCCCATGGAAAGTTTGTGGGTGCCGGGAAAGCCTCCCAGTCCCATCAGGGTCATTGTCACTGGTATCTTTGTTGTCTCAGCAAACTCTCTGAGCTCCTTTGCAGCGCCGGAAAGAATGACTCCTCCACCAGCCATTATAACCGGTTTTTTTGCCTTCGAGATCATCTGCATGGACTGTTTGATCATCCATTTGTTCCCATGATAGGTTGGATTATAGCTTCTGATATTCACCTGCTTTGGCCAGACAAACTCTGCCGTACCGGTTGTAACGTCTTTTGGTAAATCAATCAGGACAGGTCCGGGCCTTCCTGTCGAGGCTATATGAAATGCCTCCTTCACAGTCTGGGCCAGGTCTTTCACATCTTTCACAAGATAATTATGTTTCGTGCAGGGTCTGGTTATACCTACGATATCCGCTTCCTGAAAGGCATCATTGCCGATGAGCATTGTCGGAACCTGGCCTGAAAAGACAACCATTGGAATTGAGTCCATATATGCCGTTGCAATACCGGTTACCGTGTTTGTCGCTCCGGGACCAGATGTGACGATGGCCACTCCTACCTTCCCGCTTGCCCTTGCATAACCGTCAGCTGCATGAACAGCTGCCTGCTCATGTCTGGTAAGGATAAGTTCTAATCCTTTTTCATCATAAAGATGGTCGAAAATGTTCAGAACAACTCCCCCAGGGTATCCGTAAATGTGTTTGATGCCTTCTTTTTTGAGACATTCTATTAATATCTTTGAGCCGTTTAATTTCATGGTTACACCAAATTCCTTTATCTGTTTTTCATGATAGCGCCAGTGCTTGCCGATGTTACTGATACTGCATATCTGGCAAGCCAGCCTTCTGAAATCTTTGGTTTAATCGGTTTATGTTTCTTTAATCTATCTTCAATTTCTGCTTTGTCCAGCAGAACATCAAGTTTTCTCTTGACTATATCAATGCTGATCATATCTCCGTCTTTTACAATAGCAATGGGGCCGCCCTCCATAGCTTCAGGCGAGACATGACCAATGCAGGGGCCTCTTGTTCCCCCTGAAAAGCGCCCGTCTGTAATAAGGGCGACAGAGTCTGCCAGTCCCATACCTGCTATGGCAGATGTGGGGCTGAGCATTTCCCTCATTCCCGGCCCTCCTTTGGGCCCTTCATATCGAATTATTACTACATCACCGGAAGTTATCCTTCCTGCGAGAATGGCCTTCATCCCTGCCTCTTCCGAGTTAAAAACCTTTGCCTTGCCTTTGAATTTCATCATTTTTTCACTTACTGCGGTCTGTTTTACCACGGCTCCATGAGGGGCAAGACTTCCATACAATACAGCAATGCCGCCTTCTTTTCGATGGGCCCTGTTTAAAGGCCTGATTACTTCAGTGTCTGCTATTACAGCATTATCCGCTATACTGTGGGTGTTTCTGCCTGAGACTGTTTGAACATTATTGATTTTATCCTTCAATCTCTTCAGTACTGCCGGAACACCGCCTGCAAACTCAAGGTCCTCAAGATAGTGTTCGCCACCGGGCAGCATATCAGCAATGTGCGGCGTGTCAGCACTGATGCTGTCAAAGAGGTCCAGCGAAAGATTGACCTTTGCATCATGTGCGATTGCAGGAATATGCAGTACTGTGTTTGTTGATCCTCCAAGTGCCATATCCACCCTGATAGCGTTTTGGAAGGCCTTCAGAGACATTATCTTTCTCGGTGTTATGTTCTTTTTGACAAGCTCCACCACCCGGGCTCCGCTCTCAAAGGCGATACGTCTTTTTTTTGCAGAAACGGCCATGGCCGTTGCACAACCGGGGAGACTCATGCCAAGCGACTCCGTTACACAGGCCATAGTATTTGCCGTGTACATACCCTGGCAGGAACCTGCTCCCGGGCAGGCACACATCTCGAGTTCTGCCATCTCTGCGCTGCCGATAAGGCCCTTTTTGAACTTACCAACCGCTTCAAAGGTATCATTGACCAGAGATAGTCTTTTGCCTTTCAAATGACCTGAATACATTGGTCCTGCAGTTACAACAACGGTGGGGACATTGACCCGGGCTGAAGCCATGAGCATGCCCGGTGTTATCTTGTCACAGTTTGTTAATAACAGCAGGCCATCAAGCTGATGGGCTTGAGCAATGGTCTCTACCATGTCGGCTATAAGTTCCCGGGAGGGAAGGCTGTAGTGCATTCCTCTGTGTCCCATTGCAATCCCGTCACAGATACCGGGAATTCCGAAAAAAAAGGGATAACCGCCCCCGGTATGGACTCCTTTTTCGATGAATCGCTCAAGGTCTCTCATGCCCGAATGACCTGGAATTATATCTGTAAAACTCGTTGCAACCCCGATAAAGGGCTTGCCCATTTCTGATTTCGGGATGCCAGTGGCGTACAGAAGTGCCCTGTGAGGGACTCTTTCCAGGCCTTTTTTAATAGCGTTGCTTTTCATGGTTGACTAACTTATAAGGTTTGCTGATATCTTATTTCAATGACGATGTCTGTTCCTGAAGCAGTCAGATTAAGCGGACTGTCGGCCTTCTTTAATGAGCTGGGCCATTTTGTCTTTATAATGAAGCTTCTTCTTTTGAAGTGTCTTTTTTTCCATTTCTTCTTCAGCAGTTAAATATTTCTTTTTGCTCATTTCATCCAGGTATTCATCCAGCTTTCTATGATCATCCTCCAGTTTTTTAAATTCTTCATTTTCCTTTCGCAATTTCTTGATTACTTCAGAGTCTTTCATATAGAACCCCCTATATATAATAAAGTGAAAAATTACCATATTCTGCTGAAAATTACAAGGCGACGCTTTGACAAAGATATTGAATTTTCATTATTATAAAAATCGTTGCACTACCTCCAGGAGAGCAGGTCAATCATTATAAATTGAACAGGATTCCCCACATAATCAGCGTTGAAATATATTTGGCAGGGGCGCTGTGTCGTTGAAACCCCAACTTATTGACACACATTGCCACCTTGAGATGGAGGCCTTTGATCAGGACAGGGCAGAGGTCATACAACGGGCCCTTGAGGCGAATGTTGGTTACCTGATCAATGCCGGCTCCACTGAACAGGCCAACCGTTTGGGTCTTAAGCTTGCCGGAGAATATGAGAATGTCTACTGCTCTGTAGGAATTCATCCCCACGAAGCCACAACCCTTGATAACAGGGTTTTAAAGGAACTGAAGAGAAGCGCCCGTGCAGACAAAGTAGTAGCAATAGGCGAAATCGGGCTTGACTACCACTATTTGCATTCACCCAGGGGGGTACAGGTTGATGCCTTTAAAAAACAGATAGCACTTGCAAAAGACCTGGGATTGCCTATCATTGTTCATAGCAGAGAGGCAAAAAAAGACACCCTTTTTATTCTTCAGGATCAAATTATAGATACCCAGGGAGTCCTGCATTGTTTCTCAGGCGACATTGACATGGCCCAGAAGGCTATGGAAATGGGTTTTTATATTTCCATAGCTGGACCGGTAACATTCAAAAATGCCAGCAAACTTGCTGATGTTGCGCGCTTTATTCCCGATGAATTCCTCCTGTTAGAAACCGATGCTCCCTATCTGACCCCCATTCCGTTCCGGGGCAAGAGAAACGAACCATCCTTCATGGTCCATACAGCAAAATTTATTGCTGACCTGCGAGGGATCAGTCTTTCTGATCTGGCTCGCATTACATCTGTCAATGCACGCAAACTGTTCAAGATCGGGGATCTGCCGGCAAAAGGAGAAGTTGCCTATAAAATAAGGGACTCATTGTACCTGAACATAACCAATAAGTGCTCCAACAAGTGCAGTTTCTGTATCAAGTCGAGGACGAGCTATGTAAAGGGACATAATCTCCGCCTTGAGCGTGAACCGACGGCATTACAGATTATCAAGGCAATTAAAGATCCCAAGGCATATAAAGAGATTGTATTCTGTGGAATCGGGGAACCGATGCTGCGGCTGGAAATCATCAAGAAGGTGGCTGCCTGGATAAAAGAGCAGGGAGGCCGCGTCAGGATAAACACGAATGGCCAGGGAAATCTTATCCACAAGAGAAATATTCTGCCCGAATTGCAGGGAATTATTGACAGTCTTTCCATCAGCCTCGATGCCGACAACGAAAAAAAATATGAAAAAATATGTAAACCTACGATCAAGGGCGCATTTCAGGGTATCCTTTCCTTTATCCGGGAGTCGAAAAAATACGTACCTGACGTGACCGTAACGGTTGTTCAGATTCCCGGCATTGATATTGAAAAATGCAGGAAAATAGCTGATGAGCTGGGGGTCCCCTTGCGGGTAAGGGAATTTAATGTTGTAGGGTAAAAAAACCGTTCAAGCAGTTTAAACCGTTAGTAGTTAATCTTTTCCAGAAACAATCCGCAGGCAGGGGCAGTGGGGCCCGCAGCATCTCTGTTTTTTGATTCCAGGATAGCAGTCATTTCTTCAGGTGGTATTCTGCCTTTTCCAACTTCCATAAGAGTACCGACAATATTTCTTGCCATGTGTCTCAGAAAGGCATTTGCCTGAATGCTGATTTTAAGAAGAGGTGTTTTGAAGGTGAACCCCATGAAATCAACTGATCCGAGTTCTAAAACAGAGATAGTATAAATTTCCCGCACGGGATTTTTCGCACTGCATCCTGATGCGCGAAAACTCGAAAAATCCTTCCTGCCGGTAATAAGAGGGCCTGCAGCATCCATTGCCTGCACATCAAGGCTGTAGGTGCACATCAGGGAGTATCGCCTGAGGAAAACGGAAAAGGGCACATCCCTGCAAATGAGATATGTATAGGTCTTGTTCTTAGCATTGTAACGGGGGTGAAAGTCGTCTTCACATTCTTCGCAGGCGATAATACGTATATCCATGGGGAGGTTTGCATTCAGTGCACGGGAGAGAACAGGGGGGTCAAGCGTTGAACCGGTTTTGAATGCTGCTCTTTGGTCCAGTGCATGCACCCCGGCATCAGTCCTTCCTGCACCGGTAAGCCTCGTCTCTTCACCGGTAACAATAAAAATTGCTTTTTCTATCAGCCCCTGGATTGTCGGAGTATTTTTCTGTACCTGCCAGCCGGAGAAATCAGTGCCGTCATACTGAATTGTTAATTTTATATTTCGCATAACCTTTGTCGAAAATACCTTTTGTTCATTACGCCGGCTGCATACCTCGAAAACAGTATTGATCGACGAATAATGAAAGTACTCATCTCCTATTAATAATATGTGCAATTCAATTGAGAAATCCGTAACTTATAACAGATGTCTCTACTTAATGAGTCGCAATTCTGTTTTCTCGGCATACAGCCTGTTTTAAACGTTATAACTAGATATAGTAACAAAAAAGAAAAGCTGGATCACGGGAGTTTGTCTTTCAGAAAGGAAAAACAGTATACTAAAACTCATTTTAACTATTCACTTCAAGGAGGCATGAAATGGTACAGAAATGGTGTTCAGTTTTATTGACAGTGCTGTTTATTATCACAGTGAGCAGTCTTGCAGGCAATGCTGAAGGGGCAGACTACGTGGGAGTCAAAAAATGCAAGGCCTGTCATATCAAGCAATACAAATCCTGGAAGGAAACAACAATGGCAAACAGCTTCGAAAATTTAAAGGCTGGCATAAAGTCAGATGCAAAAAAGAAGGCCGGCCTTGATCCTGATAAAGACTATACTGCTGACGCCGGCTGTCTCAAGTGCCACACCACGGGATATAAAAAACCGGGAGGTTTCACAACTATCGAAGAAACCCCTGATCTGGCAGGCGTTCAATGTGAAGCCTGTCACGGTGCAGGTGCCGATTTTAGAACGATCATGAAAAACAAGGAATTCCCTCTAAGCGAAGCAACAGCAGCAGGTCTCGTCGTGCCGACTGTAGAGAACAACAACTGCATGGATTGTCATGGGAGCGATAGTCCATTTAATGAAAAAGTGGATGCCAAGTACAAGTTTGATATCGTGGAGAGACTAAAAAATACCCATGAACACTTTCCTTTGAAATACAAGCATTAATTTTTGGTAAGCAGGTAAGTTTAAAAAGGGGGCTGAAATATTTCAGCCCCCTTTTTTGCATGATAAGTTCGTAAAATAAAGTGTTTGAATGATCTGTAATTCCCTGACTTGGAGGATGTTTTGAAATCTTCAGTGTGTCATCGCGAGCCATCGTAGGTGGCGCGGCGATCTTTCCTTACTCAATAAGTTCCAGAGATTGCTTTGTCGTTGCACTCCCTGCCTACCGCAGGCAGGCTCGCAATGACAAAATCTGCATTTGTAAACAGAACGTAAATAGACTCTTATTCAAGACACGGTATTAACCTTTCAACTTCATTGCCTGCCGTACCATCTCCATTGTTTCCGAGGCAGCCTCTGCAGCCTTTTCTGAACCTGCTTCAATAATGGCTTCAAGCTGGTCCGGGTTATGCAGAAGGTTATTGCGGCGCTCCCAGATAGGTTCAAGTATGATAAGGAGATTCTTAATAAGAACCTTCTTGCAGTCAATGCAGCCTATGCCGGCTGTTCGGCAACCCTCAGCAACATCCTTCTGCTCTTCTTTTGATGAAAAGACCTTATGGAGCTGGAAGACCGGTGAAAGTTCAGGATCGCCTTTATCAGTTCTCTTTATCCGCTGCGGGTCTGTTGTCATGGTCCTGATTTTCTGCTCCACTTCCTTCTGAGAATCAGAGAGATAGATACAGTTATTGTATGTCTTGCTCATTTTTCTTCCATCCACTCCCGGCACTTTTGGAAATTGAGTGAGGAGTGCATCGGGCTCCGGGAACACTTCTCCATAAAAATTGTTGAACCTGCGAGCGATTTCCCGTGTGATCTCAAGGTGGGGCACCTGGTCTACGCCAACAGGCACGTAATGGGCCCTGTACATCATAATGTCTGCTGACTGGAGAAGAGGATAACCGAGGAACCCGTAGGTATTCAAATCTTTATCCTTTACTTCAAGCTGCTTTTCTTTATAGCTTGGTACCCGTTCAAGCCAGCCAAGGGGGGTTATCATGGAAAGAAGCAGATGCAGTTCAGCGTGCTCAAGGAGGCGTGACTGCTGAAAGATCGTTGCTTTTTCAGGATCCAGCCCGGCAGCAAGACAGTTGACGAGCACGTCAGTTACATACTCCTTCAGACAGGAAGTATCTGAATACTGGGAAGTCAGTGCATGCCAGTCAGCAATGAAATAGTAGCACTCATAATCGTCCTGTATCTTTACCCAGTTCTGCAGAGCACCGACAAGATTGCCGATATGCAGTTTTCCGCTGGGCTGTATTCCGCTGAGGACGCGTTTTTTTGACATAATAGTTACTCCTTCAAAGAATTAAAGTGATTAATTTAAAAAGTGCTGACATGAGCGGATAAATGAACATTCGCGCAACATCGGTAACAATGAGAAGAATAACAATGAACATCCCGTAGGGCTCAATCCTGCTGTATGCAATGGCCTGCCGATGAGGAAGCAAACCGACCAGTACCCGTCCGCCGTCAAGGGGAGGAACGGGTATGAGATTGAAGACCGCAAGAAGAACATTCCATTTAATGCTGCTTAACAGCATTAAAGTAAGAGGTTCGACAACAGCATTTGCAAAGCCGGCCGGCAGTATATATGCAAGGACAGGAATTATTATTTTTATTAACAGTGCACTGATGACGGCAAGTGATATATTCATGACCGGGCCTGCTGCAGCTGACAGGGCCATATGTTTTTTAGGATCTTTGAAATTTGCCGTGTTGATGGGGACAGGCTTTGCATATCCGAAAACAAACTGTCCGTTTGTCAGTATGAGCAGCATGATCGGCATAAGAATGGTACCGATTTTGTCGATATGTGCAAGCGGGTTCAAGGTAAGCCTCCCCATGAACTTTGCAGTGGGGTCGCCAAGCCTGTAGGCAACAAGCCCATGGGCTACCTCGTGGAAAGTAATAGCTATTAATATCGGGAGTGCCGATATGGCCAGTTGTCGTAATATGTTTGCAATATCCATGATGATAAACTCAAGTATTGTACCCTAAATAAAATGATTTATTCAGGAGTTAAGGAAGCATTTGATGAGAATGGAATTTTTTCTTGGTAATCAGTATAATGATTAGCTCATAAGGAAAAACCTACTTTTCTGATGTTCGTCGTTGTATCCCCGTTCAGTTAACGTTTAAAGAGTAAAAGAAAAATAAGGAGCCAGGAAATGAAAACTACAGTAAGTAATAAGAAACTCAGTTCATGGATTAAAGAAGTTGCTGACATGTGCCAGCCTGAAGATATTTATATTTGCAACGGATCAAAAGAAGAATATGACCGGATGATCCAGACGCTGCTTGACAGCGGGATTGCCATACCACTCAAGAAACGGAAGAACAGTTTCCTTTTCAGGTCTGATCCGAGCGATGTAGCCCGTGTTGAGGACAATACCTATATCAGTACTCCTGACCAGAGAGAGGCCGGGCCGACGAATAACTGGATTGCCCCGGAGGATCTGAAAAAAACCATGAGAGGTCTTTACAGGGGGTGTATGAAGGGACGCACAATGTATGTGATCCCCTTTTCCATGGGGCCTATCGGCTCTCCAATTGCAAAGATCGGGATAGAGATTTCTGACAGTCCCTATGTAGTGGTGAACATGCACATCATGACCCGTGTCAGTGACAGGGTGCTTGAGTTGCTCGGTACGGATGGTGATTTCATTCCCTGTCTTCATTCAATTGGTGCACCCCTTGAACCGGGACAGGAAGATTCAAAATGGCCCTGTGCCCCTATTGAGAAAAAATACATCAGCCATTTTCCCGATGAGAATCTTATCTGGTCCTACGGTTCGGGGTATGGCGGCAATGCCCTGCTTGGGAAAAAATGTCTGGCCCTCCGCATTGCTTCTGCAATGGCACGGCGAGAAGGATGGATGGCAGAGCACATGCTTATCCTTCGCCTCACCAGTCCTGAGGGCAAACGGTACCACATAGCAGCTGCTTTTCCATCAGCATGCGGCAAGACAAATCTTGCAATGATGCAGCCCTCCATCCCCGGATGGAAATGCGAATGTGTGGGTGACGATATTGCCTGGATGAAGATTGGTCCTGACGGCCGTCTCTATGCCATTAACCCTGAAAATGGATTTTTCGGTGTTGCGCCGGGTACGTCATATGAAACCAATCCCATGGCAATGGACAGCCTGAAGGAAAATGTTATTTTCACAAACTGTGCATTAACCGATGATGGTGATATCTGGTGGGAAGGTATGGACGGCGATCCACCTGCCCATGCCATTGACTGGAAGGGAAATGACTGGACCCCTGAAAGTTCGACAGATGCAGCCCATCCAAATGCCCGGTTTACTGCCCCGGCGGCCCAATGCCCGGTGATCTGTGAAGACTGGGAAAAGCCTGAAGGGGTCCCCATTGATATTTTTATTTTCGGTGGACGTCGAACCACGGTTGTTCCCCTGGTTCACGAAGCATATAACTGGGAACAGGGAGTTTTTCTCGGGGCGACAGCAGCATCTGAAACGACTGCTGCCAATATTGGCTCCGTTGGGAACCTCAGGCGTGATCCCTTTGCCATGAAGCCATTCTGCGGCTACAATATGGGCGATTATTTTCAGCACTGGTTTGCTATGGGTGAGACGCTTGGAGATAAAGCCCCGAGAATTTTTTATGTGAACTGGTTTCGCAAGAGTGAAGAGGGAAAGTTTCTCTGGCCCGGTTTCAGTGACAACAGCAGGGTACTGAAATGGATGTGTGAACGTGTGGAAGGCAAGGTAGGGGCTGAGGAAACTCCCATTGGTTTGATTCCAAAAGAAGGGGATCTCGACGTCAGCGGTCTTGATCTATCTCCTGACGATCTGAAAGAACTTCTGAGAATAGACCCACAGGCCTGGAAGGCGGAAATCCCTGACATAGAGCATCACCTGTCTACTTTTGGTGACCGGTTGCCGGATAAGCTGAAAAAACAGCTTGACGAATTTAAAAAACGCCTTGGGTAATCATATCGACGTCTGAAGAGGGAACATCCCATGGGATGTTCCCTCTTTTTAGTTCTCTACGAGATCGGCCTCAATATTCATTGATACCTGGACTTCTTTCCCCACCATGAAACCGCCGTTGTCCATTGGCTCATTCCATTTCAGGCCGAAATCTTCCCGGTTCAGGACCATTGTTGCTGTAAGCCCGAGGGTGGTTTCGCCAAAGGGACTCTTCACCGGACCAAGTATATCTGTCTCCAAAACAATAGATTTTGTTATGCCATGAATGGTAATGTCTCCCCTGACTATACAACTGTTGAAACCGCTTCGTTCTGCACCGGTGCTTTGAAAGGTTATTGTCGGGTACGCTGCAATGTCGAAGAAATCTTCGCTTTTAAGATGATCATCACGTTTGGTTATCCCCGTCATAATGCCTGCAACATCAATCTCAAAGCGGATTGCAAGAGAAGATATGTTGTCGGGATCAAAACTGATTCTGCCCGAGACCCTGTTCATTTGACCATGGACAAAGGCAACTGTCATATGCCGGATTGAAAATGCGCCGACTGAGTGGTCTGTATCTATATTCCACTGTGAAACCATAGCACCTCCTTGTAAAATTAAGCACAGCTTCCGATAAAACACTGTGGATCAGTGGCAAGGTAATCTCCTTTGCCTGATGACTCTGCATATGCGTAGGCAATTGCCCTGCATCCCCTGCAGTTTGCCCAGTTCTGGCAGGAACCGCACTTACCCTGATATTTATCCCTATCTCTCAGATCGTTCAGCACAGGAGACATTGCCCATATTTCCCTGAGGGAATCCTCTCTCACATTGCCAAGAGGAATCGGCAGACGCCTGCAGGGCACAACCGTTCCGTCAGGCAGAATGGTGAGGCCTGACACACCTGCTGCGCATCCTCCGAGGGGAATATTACCAAAGTCCATGTCCTGTAACGAGTTGCGGAATTGGGAAGCAACGGGATCGCCTGTGACGATTTCAAGACCATCGTCAGGTATTAGAGCAAATAACTTTTTATAAAGCTCATGCACTTCAGCAGCTGACAGCATCTCAGGCAGCAATGCTTTGCCTTTTCCCGATGGAACAAGGCGCGAAAAGCCCAGTCTGCTGACTCCGAGTTGTGAAGCAATGTCGACGGTGTGCATTAATTGTGATGCGTTTATTGCTGACACTGTTACATTGAGCGTTACTTCAAGTCCGGCGTTTACCATATGCTTTACACCCTGAAGAGACCGCTGGAAGCTGTTTTTCCCGCGTATAGAGTCGTGTATCTCTTCAGGCCCCTCAATACTGACCTGCACACCCTTAACTCCGACGCCGCATAATGTATCTACTGTTCTATCGTCCACCAGGATACCGTTTGTCAGAAGATAGGTATCAAAACCAATGGTATGAAATTCCCCGAGTATTTCAAAAATGTCCTTTCTCAGCAGGGGTTCACCACCCGTGATATTTAAACTTGGTGAAAAATCAATATCGTAGTTTTCATGCCAGCTGTTCAGGGTATGGGAAATTTCCTGGATGGCCTTCTTTACTTCAGAGGGTGAGAGCTCTGTACGGTGCTCACCAGTCTGGTAGCAGTGAGTGCATTTCAGATTGCACTTTTCAGTTAAATGCCATTGAATCAAAAAGTCCAGGGAATTATTATTAGCCATTGCGGAATCCATTTTAAAAATATAACAGAAGATAATAAATGGATATGGCAGAAACAGATGTATGAGAAGATCGTCCCTGCCATATCCGGGGCTTCGTTGCTGGACCAGCAACGTTTAACTCTTTCAGCCCTTTCATTTGAGGCACATTTTTCCGGGATTCTCCATCCTCTGTTTCATCTTTTCCCAGAATGCGGCCTCTTTCGACTGCGCCTTTTTGCTTAAAGGCTTTTTCATGCGCTCACCTCCTTTCGTGGCCAACAGGGCATATTGAATACAGGCACTAGCAATGGTGCCTATAGACTGATAATACAAGTTTATGGATGAAAGTCAAGAAAATTATTCCTCTTTACGGGGCTGTACAGTCTGTTTCCCTGGAATGGCAGGCCTGCGCAAAGTTAATCGGGAGAGTATATCGTGCCGTAGGGAATGGGGTAAATATCACTGGAATCAATGGGAATAAGAAGCTGGCTGCTTACATTTAACCACTGGTAATCAGGCTGCAGTTTGCGCAGTTTTCCGTCATCCGGCGGCTTTGAATAGTACGAATTGCTGTAGACGACCTGTAAAATGGCGACACCGTAATCATCCTGAACATCGACAAAAAAGGCATCTCTGAAGGTCTCTGCGCTCATCTGCTGTTCGCTGAGGATTGATTCAATATCGGACATGAGAATCTTTATCAGGACAAATTTGCTGACACCCCGTTCACTGATTCGAGCAAGGGTACGGGACTCGGCGCTGGCTACATAAATAGTGGAGATAAAATCCATTCTTTTTAAAAACTGGGCAGCAACGACTGCTGCAGTCCGGCGGCCTCCCACTGCGTGGTGAAACCCGTAATTTTCAAACAGTTTGTGGTGAAGGTTCTGGGCATATTTTTCACCCCGCTCGTAAAGATCTTTTGATATATAACGCAACTGCTGTGCCATGTCCTCTGTTGCATCATCAATGGGCCAGTCTATTCTGACTCGAAAGTGAGATAAAACATAACGACTCTTACGCTTAATTGACGGGTCCTGCTGGACGAGGATGGCATAATCAATTGGCGTGAGATCCAACATGAAGTTCCCAAAATCAGGATTGTCAAAGTGCCGCAGGTTTTTTGTGTATTCCTTGTGCAGATGTATATTTACAAGCTGTTCATCGACAGTGTCCTTGCTCACTTTATTATGGTCGAAAAAACGAACATATTTTTTAAAAATGCCGGGCAATGTTCCCTCGCAAAAGAGAACAAGGAAGTGGTTCTGGTTGACATGCTCCTGTTCAACAATCTTTGCCCTCGGTTTTAACTCACGCTTTGGTACAAAGGGGTATGGAGCTCCGGCTGCTGCAAATTTCCTGTATGAATCAATAAGAGCATGACGAATCAAGTACCCGTCCATCTGATCGCGTAGAACTTCATATACTGAACGTCGTACCCGGTGTTTTAAGCTGAGTTGATGACGGTAGGGCCACAGGGGCATATTTCCTCTCCTTCATTACGTAATGTAGAATCCGCAACTCCTAAGGGCATCCTGCTTCAGTTTATACTGAACGCAGTAGATTATACCATTGTTGATGCATTGGATATAAAAGTTCCGGAAAGCCCTGTTCATCTCAGGCAGCAGAGTGGTTTGCAGCAGTTTCTGTCACAATGACACAAAAGCTATATCACATTGACATACGGTCAAGGACGAGTGCAATGTATGGTGATTTTGCAGCTGCATCGACTGGTATGTCTTTTGCAAAAATATGTAAGGAAATCATTTGATTCTTCAGAGAAAAGAGTGGGGACGAAGAACATATTCTGAAAGGCAGTTCCCCAGTTTTTCGTTGACAACGTATTGAAAATAATATATATAAGGAGTAGTATACGGATGTTATTTTCGGAAACAACCCCTTATAGAAACATTTTCTAAATCACATTTATGCAAGAATTGAAGGCAAAACAGAAATTCCGTATTGGTGAAATTCTGCTTGATTACGGGCTCATTACCCAGGACCAGCTTACCAGGGCCCTTGATAAACAGATCGCTGATGGCGGCAGGTTGGGGTCAATCCTGAAGGGTATGGGGTATGTCGATAACGATACTCTCCTAAGCGTACTGGGCAAACAGTATGATCTGCCTTCAGTTAACCTTTTCGATGTGAAAGTGCCTTCTGAAATCTTGCGACTGCTGCCCTTTGATCAGGTCAGGGCATTCAAGGTGCTTCCCTTCAAGGCAGACCGGGATGCTGTGTCCCTTGCCATGGTTGATCCAAGAGACAAGGAAGTTGTGCAGAATGTAGAGTTCACCATGGCCAGGACCGTAAAACCCTACATAGTACCCAATTATCAAATGGACAAGGCGATCAGTCGTTTTGAAAAAACAGACTATGGCATAACTGTTTTTGATGGTGAGACGCTGAGAGAAGAGAAAGTAGTGAGCGATTCGAAAATGCCAAATATTTATACGCTCCTGAAACTCCTTCTTGATTTCAAAGCCTCGGACCTGCATCTTACAGCAGGGGCGCCGCCAGGGATGCGCATCAATAATGAAATCAAGAGACTTTCAATGCCGGTTCTGACCACAGGGCAGATGAAAGATATGGTATCGGAGCTTATATCTGCGGAGCAGATGGAAGAGTTTGAAAGGAAAAAGGAGCTTGATTTTGTCATGTCCATTTCAGAAAGCGGTCGCTTCCGGATAAATATTTATAAACAGCGAAGCTCGATTTCGCTTTCTGCCAGAATAATATATGAAACAATCCCCACGCTTGAAGAACTGAATCTTCCTGGGTGGATTACCGAGTATGCCCTGAAATCGAAGGGCCTTATCCTTGTATCAGGTCTTTCCGGACATGGCAAGACGACGACTATTGCGGCACTGGTCAATGTTATTAACTGCAGCAGAAGGAGCAATATTGTGACCCTTGAGGATCCCATTGAATATCTTCACAAACATGGGCTCTGTAATGTCAATCAGCGAGAGATTGGAATCGACACGGACTCCTTTGCTGAGGGGATGAAGCATATTATACGGCAGGACCCGGATGTCATCGTTGTCGGTGATCTGAAAGATACAGAGAGCATTATGATTGCCCTCAATGCAGCAGAATCAGGACATCTGGTCATTGCATCGATCAACTCGCTGAATACCACCACAGCGCTTGAGAAAATGATAAATATCTTTCCTGAAAGTCAACGTCCTCAAATCAGGATTCAACTTGCGGACACACTGCTCCTTGGCATTTCTCAGGCACTCATACCAATACTGGAAGATGATAAAAAAAGAATTCTTTCCTATGAAAAACTTACAAACTCCCCGAGGGTGGGGAACCTGCTACGGGAAGGCAAGGTCGCCAACATAAGATCACTTATGCAGATTGCATCAGACGATATGTCTTCTCTTGAACTGAGTCTTGCATCGCTCTGTCTCGAAGGCAGGATCTCTTTTGAGAATGGGCTGAGATTTGCCGGGAGTCCTGCCCAGTATAAAGAGCTTTTCAAGTCAGGCAGGGCTTAGAGAAGAGAGGTCTTTTTTTCTGCCATTGATATCCTATCCTCATGAATTCAGTGCTGCAAAAAACCAGTGTGCCGGCGTTATTAAAAACAGGGGTGGTATCTAAAACATGAAAAAACAGATACTCGATCGTTATACCCTTACCAGAGACAATGAGTTCATAATCGATATTGCTGCAGGCAAGGTAGAGGATCTCTTTAATGATTTTGACAAATATGCCCCCTACAGAAAAAAAGAACTGGATCAGGATCTTGTGGACTACATCATTGACTCAGTACGTGAAATTGGCAAAGAAGATTTCGTCATTCAGTTTCGCTTCACATCGAATGTTGATGAGAGACTGGAGTCCCGTGTCAGGGAGAGTGTCCAGAATTATTTTCTTTATCTCAAGGATCTCAAACTGCGTGTCTTATCAGGAATGACACGTACCTCGCTGATCCTATTTTCCATTGGAGTTTTGATCCTGTTCCTGTCCGTATGGATCAATCAAAAGGCTGAGGGTTTTGAGACGGTCTTTACCCATGTTTTCGCAGAAGGGCTTACTGTTGCTGCATGGGTTTCACTCTGGAATGCCCTTGCAACCTTTCTCATTAATTGGGCGCCCCATCATCGGCAGATAAAAAGGTTTGAACGAATATCCAGGGCACCAATGTATTTCCATTCTGATGCTCAGGAACGGCAATGAGCATTTATTGACCCACCGATAAAGTATACTGTAAAAATACCGATAATAACATAGCACGAACAGGGGTGACAGAGAGCAGATAACCATATATCAATACTGCCCCGGTAACGAGGTTGGGTCAATTACCTGTACTCAGGAACGTATCGTATAAATGCGCCATTCTATATGAAAACCAGGAGCACAATGCACTATTCCCCCGGACATCCGCTCCCCTTTGGAGCTACGTTCATGGGGGAGTACACACAGTTTTCCCTCTTCAGCCGTCATGCGACTGGTGTCTGCCTCCAGTTTTTTAAACATGCCTGGGACGAGTCTCCTGAATCTGAGATAGACCTTGACCCGGCATACTATCGTACCGGTGATGTATGGCACGTGGCTGTACAGGGAATTCAACCCGGATGTCTTTACGGTTACCGTATTGACGGACCCTATGAGCCTGATAAAGGTCATCGCTATAATCGTAACAAATTACTTGTTGATCCCTATGCTAAAGCGGTCACCGGTAATTTTAACTGGTCCCTTTCTGATGCACGGGGGTACGACATAGACTCCCAGGAGCGGGACCTCTCCTTCAGCACGATTGACAGTGCGGGTGGAGCACCCAAGTGCGTCGTCGTGCATGATACCTTTAACTGGGGCAGGGACCGGCACCCCAGAGTACCTCTTTCCGACACAATAATTTACGAGTTGCATGTGAAAGGATTCACCGCCCATTCGTCATCATCCGTTACTCACCCCGGCACCTTCAGAGGTATAATTGACAAAATACCTTATTTCAAGGAACTGGGGATCACGGCAGTGGAACTCATGCCTATCCATGAGTTTGATGAGGACGAATTAGTGAACACCAATCCCCTTTCCGGCGAAAGACTCAAAAACTTCTGGGGATACAACACGATAAACTTTTTCGCACCGCGCAGTCGTTATTGTTCTTCAGGCGCTTTAGGACAGCAGGTAGATGAGTTCAAGCAGATGGTCAAGGCGCTGCATAAAGAAAACATCGAAGTAATACTGGACGTTGTCTTTAATCATACAGCAGAAGGGAATGAAATGGGACCCACGATCTGTTTCCGGGGGATCGACAATTCCATTTATTACATGCTGGAGAAACAGCGTTACTATAAAAACTATTCGGGATGCGGTAATTCCATGAACTGCAATCATCCCATCGTACAGAGTTTTATTATGGACTGCCTTATTTACTGGGTGCTGGAAATGCATGTAGACGGTTTTCGTTTTGACCTTGCATCAGTTCTGGGTAGAGACAGTAACGGGAATGTGCTTGAAAATCCTCCCATCCTGAACAGTATATCTGAAAACCCCCTCTTGCGGGACACCAAGATTATAGCCGAAGCATGGGATGCAGCAGGTTTGTATCAGGTGGGTTCATTCCCGGGAGAAAGATGGGCTGAATGGAACGGCAAATACCGGGACGATGTACGCTCCTTCTGGCGGGGTGATGAAGGATGCGTGTCAAAGATTGCTACCCGCATTTCCGGCAGTTCTGATTTGTATGAGCATGCGGGCAAACGTCCATTTCACAGTATTAACTTTATTACCTGTCATGACGGTTTTCCCATGAATGATCTCGTGTCCTATAGGCATAAGCACAATAGCGCCAATGGTGAGGACAGCAGGGACGGGACTGACCATAATATCAGTGCTAATTACGGGGTTGAGGGACCGACAGAGGACAACAGCATAAACGAACTGAGAGAGAGGCAAATGAAAAATTTTATGGTAACCCTTATGCTTTCTCAGGGCGTGCCGATGATGCTTGCAGGAGACGAATTCAAGAGAACGCAGAATGGCAATAACAATGCCTACTGTCAGGACAATGAAATCTCCTGGATCAACTGGGAGTTTGCTGAGCAAAACCATCAATTTCTTGATTTTGTCACAAGGCTTATCAAGTTCCGCAAAGATCATCCTGTTTTTCGAAGGGGATATTTTTTCCAGGGAAAAGATCTGAACAATAACGGTCTCCCGGATATAAAATGGCTGGATAAGAATTTAAAGCATCCGGACTGGAAAAATCATAATGAGCACTCAATCGCCTTTTATCTGGATGGCTCCAGAATGAACAGCGGCAGTCACAGGTTGGACAATGATTTTTTCATAATCTTCAACTCAGGAACGAAAGAGTTGATTCAGAAAATACCTGCACCACCTGCAGCCAAGGCATGGTATGTAGCCATTGATACCTCTTTAATCGGGATAGACAGCTTTTCTCAAGAAGGAAAGGAACCGGCTGTCAATAACGATGTGTTCCTGGTCAAGCCGAGGTCTTCTGTTGTTCTTTTAACAAAACCTCTTTAATGTACAATTGGTATTTCGGACGTTTTCACTTCCATGCGGATAATACAGCGAAAGGGCAGAGCAAGAATTTTTCAGTAACCTGACAGGTGTGAACGCTGAGAATGGGACTCGAGGTGCATTTCAGACAGTGGGGTGATTATCGGTATGACCGGAATCCGGCATTTTAGGCGAAGGAGTGGTTTCGCCAGGCTGCACTGCCTTTTCTCCTGATCTTTTCCCAGGTTTTTTTGTAAGCATCTTTATCCAGTAAAAAGGATTGATTGACCGTATAAATGAGGGCAGTCTGTTGGATGTGTAAAGCTCAATTGCCTTGTCAATATATTCCAGGACAACACCTGAGGGAATGTCGTTGCGGCCAATATTGAATATGTTCAGAATCAAATCCATGTTTTTGCCATGTCCCCCGAAGAGAAGTGAGGGAGAGGAGGTGGCAGCTGTTTTTATGTCAGCAAGGCGGATGATTGTGTATGCTTCGACTAAAAAGAAGGTTATTCTGTTCCGTGCATCCTGAGCTACTGAATTTTCACTGTATTCACCACTCTCCATATTGAGGATACTGTTTTCGAAGTATTGAAGTGCCAGGAATCGGAATTCTTTTAGCAGCTTAAGCCGTTCCCTGTTCTGGAGAAATGTAATGTCTTTATAATATGCAACTGGTTTGTTTTTCATATTAATAAGAGACTGGCGCAGTTACCTTGTTCCTGAGCAACGTCTCTTATCACTATTCGGAATAATCGTGGCCTGTCTTTACCGGCAATCAGCCTGGTCTTTAATAAACAGATCTTCTTTATTGGATCAGCGGAGGCAGTGATCCCACTTAGTCTGTGAGGATCATTGAATTGAGGATTAGACGCAGATCTTCCCTGGTATAATCAAATTTGAATCATACCAGGTTAATGATGGTACGCACAGCGTGTCTTAGCGTATCAACGGAAGGAACGGCTGCAAGTCGACCGGACTCGTCTTTGAAAATACGTCATGAAAATCCGGAAATTTCCCCGGGCATAATGTCCACTCCATTCATTCGTATTGATGGGGAACCCTTGAGCCCGATAGTTACTGCCTCTTCTTCATTTATCCTATGAAAATTTACTTCTGCTTCAACCCCTTCAAGGCTGAGTGCCCGGGCTACATTTTCTTTTAAAGGTTTTTCCGAGGTACACCCAGAGGAAATGTAACAATCAATAGTCAGTTTTATTTTTCTCATTCTATTTACTTTCTTCGTAAATAGAATGTTGCTATAAATAATATTGCAACACCTGCGAGTGAAATGATACGAGCATAGCCCTCATTTTGATTTGTATTGTCAGAGGGAAGGTCAGATAAGAATCCGCCCAGAAATAAAAGAGAACCTAAAATGACAAGAATCACAAAAACAGGGTTATTCTTGAAAATTTCTGTGAAATCTGATTTCTTCAATAAACCATGAAATTTCTGAATATCGATTTATTGAGCTTTCAGTATGCTCTTTAAAATCACGATAATATTGTCTCTGAATAAATCAATCTTATGGTCCATGGCATGTGGGTCTGTTTTAATAGAGCCGGCAATGACTATTGTCGGTGTCTCATTGATTCCGACCTTTTGAGCCATTGCGAGAGCTTTTCGGGTTTCTCCTGCCTTTGCTCCAGCTCTGAGCTTTTTCCCGAACTCCGGGCCGAGACCGACTTCCCTGCCAATTTCCTCAAGGATAGTGATATCAGCAATATTTTTTTTCTGTATCATATGAGCATCAAAGAGGGCTTTCTTCATGGCTTCGCCTTTGCCCATTTCCTCTGCAATGAGGTAGGCCTCTCCAGGCTTCGGAGAACCATGGTCTCCCCAGTAAATGGGCACGGTTTTCCATGTGACCTTTCCGGGATAGTTCCCTCGAATAACAGGTATGGATTTTTCAAAATCATAACAGGTGTGACAGTAGAAACTCATATATTCAACCACTTCAACGGTCTTGCCATCATATTTAAACTCTTCTCCCGGCAATGTATCATATACACCTACAATGGCCGGTAACGTGCCGGCATGAGAGGAAATGATCATTAAGAGTAAAATGACCAGTGATAGGACCAGGTTTAGATATTGCTTTGCCATCATCGTTTTGCTCCTTTTCTTGAAGATTAATTTTCCTGAACACATCAATATCATAGTATAGTGGATTTGATTTTATTTCTAAACAGGTACATTCCGGCTCAGTTTAACATCAATGTATCAAGGCAATATGAATATTCAAATAAGAATGAAAATAAGGAAGGAGAAAATTACATTATTGAAATACGTAAATAATCTGTAACTATCAGATTGCAAAAAACAATGATAATGTTATCACATCATCATTGTACGGCTTGACAATTATGGGTGAATGGATTTTATTAAGACACATGAAAAATCTGCGATTTATTATAGGAATTGTTTTCGGCTTGGTACTTGGCGGAGCATTTGGACTTTTTGTTGCGAATCCTCTTTTGACGTTTTTATTTATCTTCCTTGGACTTATCAGGGGTGCTTCAACTCCTCCATGGGTTGGTACTCTTAATGCTTTTGTAATATTCCTGTCGATTAATATGGGAATTTATGCAGGCATTAAATGGGCAAAAAAGTCAAAAAATAATAAGGATTAGTGCAGGTAATTGCCAAAGGTCTATTGAAGCCATCCTCGGCCCGTTAAATCCTTATATATTTCCCGGGCAGCAATTCTGTGACCTTCAGCATTCCAATGTGCGTCTCTAGGAAAATACAACAATTTTCCCTGTGACGATTCTTCTTTCATTACAGGGAGGAGGTCCAAATAATCTATCCCCAATTTATTGCACATTTCGGCTAATTTATTATTTGGCTTCTCGAGATCGAAAGATGACGGATCATGGCCTGATCTAATCAGTTCATAATCATAGATGTTTTTTGAAGTTTGAACAACATGGGGGATGATCACTACATATAGCTTGGCCTTTGCTTCGGAGGAGTAGTGCTTTAACGTCTCCAAGGTGCTGTATAGTATGTTCCATCCATATTGTATTTCTTCTGAATCTTCAGGTTTACAATAATTTAAGAATCCTAGTGCATATTTATTTTCAATTCCAAAAATGTTTTTTATTTTTGTCCAGAAAGGTGAACTTTTTATAACCCTAAGATAGTAATTTTGAAAATTATCGATAAAGGTGTAAAGTTGAATATGTTGAACTAACCAGTAATACATATTTTCTTTTAACCCTTTATATTTTTTGGGAGAATATTTTTCTAAACTTTCTTTCCTTATCTTCTCCACAATCTCAGGAGGCTGCACCTTACCAATCAGGACAAATTCTCCCTTCTCGTTATACCCATACTGAGGAGGAGAATCATCTTCCTGAGGATAATAAGAAACGATATCGTTCCCCACATAAAACCCCAATAAGACGATATCATGGTCATATTCTAAGCCTCTAAATTTATATACTTTTAATTCACCAGGCGGATCCCCTCCTGGTCCTCCCATATTTATTACTTCAATGTTCGTATCATAATTTTCCAGAAGTTTTACATAAATCTGATTATTCTCTACGCCATGCCCCCAGGTGTAGCTATCTCCCAGAGCAAGGATACGAAAGGTATTGGTATGATTTTTGTGTTCATGATCAATGTCCCTGAATCCTTCCTTATTGTGGGTTACTAATGTCTTAAACTGTGAGGTAGCAAAATATCCTTTTGCATTGGGAACGCCTTCATAGCCAATGATCGGTTCGTAGCGAAAAAGATATCCCTGTCCGATTCTAAGGTCGGATTGCGGAAAAAATATCCGTATCCCTATTTCCAGAATAGAAAAACATATAAGTAAAGTTCCAAGAATTAAAATAGAATAGAACAATGATTTTTTCGGTATAGTTTTCGTGCTCATTTCCCTCCGATATATGTTAGTGCATTCCCCAACGAGGATAGTCCCCCGTCGCTCCTCATACCCGTGTTATACTTTTTGGTACATATAAAATATATGAGTATCTTTTATCCTTTTTTTTATGATTTTCAAGTTAAATCTTTGTGCAGCTTCTTCAAACCAGTCAGGAAAAAAACGAAGAGAGTCAATAGGATGCCTATGATAGGGGAAGCCCGGGATTACAGTATGTAGTATGATGTGCCCTGTAGATTGTATTAAGTTACTTAAATCATGAAGATGTTTATATGGATTCAACAGATGCTCAAATATTGCTTGACTTATAACAAGATCGACAGTGTTTTTAATGACAGGTATATCTTCCTCGAAATTCCATATATAATCCGCATCTGACAAACCGGCTGTTAAAACTTCTCCTGCATGAATGATATTTTTCAACTTTGCAGCTGTATCCAGGTTTTCACCAACAAATAAAACACATTGCGGTCTAATATCTGCAGACCATTTGACAATTTCTCCATGACAGATACCGGATTCACTGGGAAGATTAACAACTTGATACTTATCATAATTAATGTCATCAAAATCCCCGTACAGTTTGTTCCAGTAAGCAATCTGTTTTTTGTTCAGCATAGTTGTAATAAAATTAATTGTTTTGGTTCGCAGCCCCATTCTGGTATCTCCAATCAATATAATATTTGATCAATAAATGAAATAATGTAGTTATAAATATTACGTTGGCGTTGCAGTTTTGTAAACTTAATTCGAAACAAGCCAGAAGCCAGTATTAATGTCAGTGACAGTGATGGATTCAGGTTTGGAGTATAAGGTTGATTTTCTTATCTTTGATGAATGGTTGATACAACGTAAGGTTTGTATGCTGAAATTAGGGCAGGGAAGGATATCGATGCCGTAGTCAGGTGGATTGGATATTGCTCATGTATTCTATGATCAGAAAAAGGAAGGGAAGGTACTGAAAAATAAGATGAGAAGGTGGAGCCACCGAGCGGAATCGAACCGCTGACCTGATCATTACGAGTGAACTGCTCTACCATCTGAGCTACGGTGGCATTCCCTCTGAATTAGCATACTCATTATACTATAAGAGAACAGTCTTGTTCATCAACTGGCATAACACCCGTTCCATCGGGTAATAAAAAAGCCCTGCAGAAACTACAGGGCTCTGGTTACTGAAATATCATTAAGGAATTTATCCGCCTTCGGCTATTCTCTCCTCTTCCTCCTGGCGTGTTTTACATTCAATGCAGTAGGTGGTTACCGGTCGTGCTTCAAGACGTTTAATCCCGATTTCAAGGCCGCATTCCTCACAGATTCCAAAGTCCTCATTGTTATCGATGCGGTCAATGGTCTCGTCAATTTTCTTAAGCAGCATGCGCTCCCTGTCCCGTAACCGTAACATGAAATTTCTGTCTGTCTCCGCAGTGGCCTGATCACCCATATCCGGGAAATTAAGCTCAGAAGGAAGTGCGCTCAATGTCTCTTCCGCTTCCCTGAGCAAAGCTTCTTTTTGATTTATGAGGTTCTGCTTAATCTGCTGAATTACTTTTTGCCTGGGCGTGAGCTTTTTTGAGCTCTTTGATTTTGCAGATTTCTTTGGTGCAGAAGCGGGTTTCTTTTTTGCCGCGGTCTTCTTTTTAGCCGCTTGTTTTGTCTGTTTTTTTACAGCTTTCTTTTTTACTGCTTTTTTAGCTGTCGTTTTCTTTGCCATGTGTTCCTCTGTCCTTCATAAATTTAAATAAGCTGTAACTTAACAGATTTTAACTGGCTAAGTCAATAATCACAGGACTTCTTTATCTTGACAAAGATGATTTATTTCCATTAACGTATTCGGGCAAATTCAGCCTTTTTGCAACGTTATTTATTTAGCATAGTTAACGGCATTTATCTTTGGAACTTTAGAAGATGTTCTGCAGCGGTACGAAGTTTTTTATTGTTAACAGGCCCCAACACTGCACTCCATTGGATCAATTTCATAATCTGTGTCTTTTGAACAAACAGGATCATTATAATTGACCGACTGATATCAGTGTATATTAAATTATTAACAAAAGAATATTTCGGGGAGGACGGTCTATGCTGCTTGGAGTGAATGTTGATCATGTTGCAACGGTAAGAGAGGCACGGCAGGAGGGAGAGCCTGACCCCCTCACGGCTGCGAAGATGGCGATCAAGGGAGGGGCTGACGGCATAACAGTCCATCTTCGCGAAGACAGAAGGCATATACACGACCGTGACCTGCAACAGGTCAGGCGTCATATAAAGAATGTTGAGATCAACCTTGAAATGGCTGCCACAAGGGAAATGATAGGAATTGCCTTAAAGGTCAAGCCCGACATGGTTACCCTTGTTCCGGAAAAGAGAGCAGAGTTGACCACAGAGGGGGGGCTGGATTTAAAAAAGAGCGGGGGCAAAATAGCTCGGGCTATTGATGCTGTTCAATCAAAGGGCATACCGGTCAGCCTCTTTATCAATCCGGCGATTAGCGATATCGATCTTTCAAAAAAACTGGGGGCCACACTGGTAGAGATACATACAGGTCTGTACGCGAATGCAAAGGGCAAAAAACAGACAGAAGCACTGACCAGGGTCAGGAAGGCCGTGAAGAGAGGCATTGATTGCGGATTGCTCGTAAATGCAGGGCATGGACTGAAGTTCAGCAATGTGAAGAAAATCGCTGCTATAATGGGCATACGGGGTTTGTATATAGGACACAGCATAATTTCGAATGCGATCTATCTCGGAATTGAAGACGCAACGAGGCAGATGAAGCGTTTGATACATGAGGCGAAAGGGTCGTAACAATTGCTTTGAACATCGGGCTGAACCCCTTGGAAACATAAATGATCGACGGGTTGTCAAATGAGGAATGTGATTTAACCTGGTGAAGATATCGTGTATGAAATAAAATGATGATGAATATAAAATATCTCTACTTGAGGTGTCACAATTCTGATTCCTCGCCATTCAGCCTTCTTTTTCCAGTTGTTATGGACAGTAATGGATTGCAGAAATGATTTATGGAATCGGCATAGACCTTGTAAAAATAGACCGGATGAGAGAGGCCCATGAGAAATGGGGCCGCAAGTTTTTTGAACGGGTATATACTGAAGAGGAAATAACCTACTGTTTTGACAAAAAAGTCCCTTATCCTTCCCTTGCTGTACGATTTGCCGCCAAGGAAGCTCTTATCAAGGCCATCGGTTCGGAAATAGCAGTTAATATGAAAGATGTTGAAGTGATCAGTCATGAAAGCGGAAGACCGTCAATCAGGGTGAAGGGGAAGGTTGAGAAGTTCTTTACAGAAAAGGGCATAAAGCTGAGCCACCTGTCTCTGAGTCATGAACGGGAATACGGCATAGGGTGCGTTGTGCTTGAAGCTTAATGATTACCTGCTTAGACCTTGCCTGCTGAATGCTGACAGATAGTCATGTTCTTCCTGAGAGGCCGGCCTGTTCTGATCAAATCGGTCTGAAATGACTTTTATTACTTCCATATGAACGGTACTGTCCAGCTTCCGGATTTTCTTCAGAGAATAAACAATGGCTGTCACAAGTCCGGTAAGTCCTGCCACGACCGTCAGACCCTCAATACCAGCTTTATCAGACACAACATCTCCCAGATATGCTGAGACGATCAGGGCTGCAACAGGTACAATGAAGGTATAGAAACAGGCTTTGGCATAGGATGTTCCTGCAAGCTCTACTGTGACTGTGTCACCTGTCCTGGCATGGACAGTATTTCTGGCTTTCAGCACCATACCTGCTCCCTTTTTGCCACAGATGCCTGCCTGTGCTTTGCCGCACTCCCTGCATGAACTGCTTTTATTCATCTTTACTTCCGCCCATAGATCCTGCGTTGCAATCACAGTACCTGTTTCATGGCCTGAGTAATTCATAAAATCATTTTAATAAAAATGAATATTGATTGTTATGATATAAATCATCGTGCTGATAATTTATTGATAAATAGGATTCTGTATTTTATACTGGTCAATAATTTATTATGAGGAGCTGGGATGATTAAAGTAGTGACTGCCAAAGAGATGCAGACTATAGACAGGACCACCATTCATGCCTTTGGTCTTCCCGGTGCTACCCTGATGGAAAGAGCAGGGCTTTCTGTTGTCCAAAAAATAAATGAGCTCTATCCACTGAAAAAAGTTGCCGTCCTTTGTGGAGGAGGCAACAATGGCGGCGACGGCTTTGTCATAGCCAGGGAACTGCTTAATCAGGGAAGGGCCGTTGACGTATTTATGCTTGCCAGTCCTGCACGACTGAAGGGTGATGCAAAGCTTAACTATAGTGTTGCAAAAAAGTTTGGCGTACCATTGTTGCCGATCAGCAAATTCCTTCCTTCCCGGTATACAGCCCATTCCCTTATTGTCGATGCCCTGCTCGGCACCGGATTAAGCAAGAATGTTAAACCTCCGCTGGCCCAGGTGATAAAGAAACTGAACAGACTTTCCTGCCCCGTTGTATCAGTTGATATCCCGTCAGGCATCTCTTCTGATACAGGACAGGTCATGGGCTGTGCAGTCCGCGCTGACTGCACGGTTACTTTTGGCCTGCCCAAGCGAGGACACATGCTCCATCCCGGTGCTGAGTATTCAGGGAGGTTAATAATTGAGGACATCGGTTTTCCGCGCAACCTGACTGTATCTGACAAAATCAGAACGAATGTGATAGAGCCTGATGATGCGGCACGTCTGTTGCCACCAAGACCCGTACAGTCACACAAGGGCACCTATGGACATGTACTGATCGTGGCCGGATCAAGGGGGAAAACAGGTGCTGCATTGATGGCAGCACGGTCATGCCTGCAGTCGGGAGCAGGACTGGTAACGATCGGTATTCCTGAGACACTGGTCAGTTCCTTTCAGTCTCGGGTGACAGAAGAAATGATTCTCCCGCTCCCGGACAGAAGTGATGGCACACTTTCTTTTTCTGCCCTTGATACAATAAATGCTTTTCTGAAGAAAAAGGTGAATGTACTGGCTATGGGGCCGGGACTCTCTGCAAGCCGTGACATTTCAACAATAGTCAGGGAGATTATTTTAAGCGCAAAAATCCCTGTTGTCATTGATGCTGACGGACTGAATGTATTGTCAGGGAATACCGCTCTACTGAAAAAAGCAAAGGCACCACGCATTCTTACTCCCCATGCAGGGGAAATGGCACGACTTTTACATCGGGGCACAGACAGCAGAACACAGAATACAGATAGTATGCGGAAAAGAGTAGAAGAGGCAAGAATAAGCACTGCTGTTTCATTTGCGAAGAAGACGAAGACATGTCTCGTGTTAAAGGGTGTTCCCACTATTACTGCCATGCCGGGGGGAGAGGCATATATTAATTCATCTGGCAACCCGGGGATGGCAACTGCCGGCACCGGGGATGTCCTGACAGGTATGATATCGGCATTTCTTGCCCAGGGACTGCCGCCTCAGCATGCTGCGATTCTTGGTGTTTACATGCATGGATATGCCGGGGACAGATCTGCCCTTCGGAAGGGACAGTTTTCAGTGGTTGCCTCTGATATTATCAGGGAAATACCCCGGGCATTTAAATCTTTGCAATCAATTGATTAAGATATCTGCCCTTCATGGATAATGTCATAACACCTCCCAATTTTTCAGCACCAGCGGTAACGGCCTTTTTTACAACACGGCATTTTCACAAAGACAGTAAACACATAAAGGAGTTCCTTGCGGAGATCTGCGGATTGAGAGAGGAGCAGATATTTCTTCCCATCCAGAAGCATACAAATGAAGTCCATAATCTTCAGGACAGCAGTGAACCTGTTATTGCAGATGCTGTCATTACTGATAAAAGAAACCTGTTAATTGGTGTGCTGGTTGCAGACTGTGTCCCGCTCCTTCTCCATGACACCGTTCGCAGGATTATGGGGGCAGTGCATGCAGGATGGCGGGGGACAGCATCGGGAATTCTGATGAAAACCGTAACTGCCATGAGGGAAAAGTATGGCTCACTGCCCCGTGATCTTGTCCTTGCCATCGGCCCCAGTATTCGACAGTGCAGTTATGAGGTGGATGAAGAAGTCAGAAATGCTGTTTCAGCTGCAACAGGTCCGGGCAGCTATTATAAAAAAAGAGGTGGAAAGTATTTGCTTGACCTGGCTTCTGCCAACAGGATTCAGGCTGTAAAGGCAGGAATCCCGGAGGGCAGTATCTGGCGGTCTGATGAGTGCACCTATTGCAACCCTGATAAATTTTATTCTTATCGTTATGCGAGGGAAACAGGCAGGCAGGGCGGTTTTATAGGAATGTGGTAATATATGGAATTGAAATAAACATACAATGGAGGTTACATGCTTACAGCAGCGGATATCATGACGAAAGATGTTATAACGGCGACGTCAGGAACAACAGTTGAAGAGCTTGCAAGGCTCCTTATTAGTCATAAGATAAGCGGTGTTCCTGTTGTCAATGATGATAAGAAAATAATTGGCATTGTTACTGAAAATGATCTGATCAAAAAAAATAAACGTTTTCATATTCCCACTATAATTCGCCTCTTTGATGCTTATTTCCTTTTGGACTCGGGAAAGGTGGAAGATGAGATTAAAAAGATGGTAGCGACCACTGTTGGAGAAATTTGTACGACAAAGGTAGTGTCTATACAGGAAGATACAACCCTTGAAGAGATTGCAACCATCATGGCTGAAAAACATGTTCATCTGCTTCCTGTACTCAGGGACGATGAAGTTGTAGGCATCGTTGGGAAGGCCGATGTAGTCCGGTCAATGACAGGATGATGCTTCAGAGTAACAGTGCGTCGGAAACAAAGGCCATTGGTCAAAGGATAGGCAGTCAATTGAAAGCAGGTAATGTTGTCTGTCTGTATGGAGACCTCGGTGCCGGAAAGACGACGATCACACAGGGAATCGCATCATCCCTTGGCATCAACGAACGGGATATTACAAGTGCCAGCTTTACCATTATTTCCGAGCATGAAGGCACTGTTCCCTTTTATCATATTGATCTCTACAGGCTCCATAAAGGGGAAGCCTCCGGACTTGGTCTCCATGAATATTTTAAATCAGAAGGCATATCAGTCATAGAATGGGCGGAACGAGCTGAAGATGAAATACCTGAAGGTTGTATTAAAGTGACCATGACACATACTGGAGATGATACAAGAGATGTTGAGATAGAAGGAATGACAGTATGAAACGGATAGGCATCATTGTAAAGAGGGGTGAGCCCGCTGCAGTCAAAGCAACGAGGGACCTGATAAAACTGCTGAAGGGCAGGGATGTGGCTTTTTTTGCTGAATCCGAAGTGGCTTCTCCGCTCAGGTTGAAAGGCTATGACAGAAAAAACATACCCGCACATTCAGACATCATAATTGTCTTTGGCGGAGACGGCACTGTACTGAGCGCTGCCCGGCATGTAGGTGACAGGGGCATTCCCATCCTCGGCGTGAATATGGGCGGGTTGGGGTTCATTACGGAATTGAGAAAAAATGAAGTCCGGAAAAACCTGAACATGATATTGTCCAACGAATGCTGCTGTGAAGAGAGGATCATGCTTCTCGCTGATGTCTACAGGGGCCGAAAAAAAATCATTCAGCACAACGCCCTCAACGATGTGGTACTGAACAACAGTGCATTATCAAGGATGTTTGGTCTTGATATCAGCATCAACAGGCAGTATGTTACGACCTTCAGGCTGGACGGGTTAATTGTTTCCTCTCCAACGGGTTCAACAGCACATTCACTGTCTGCGGGAGGGCCGATTCTCTATCCAACACTGGAGAGCTTCCTGATGACGCCAATTTGTCCCCATTCACTTACCAGCAGGCCAATAGTGCTCCCTGATACATTCACAATAGATATTACCGTTAAAGGCGGAGACGATGTCTACCTTACCCTGGATGGGCAGGAGGGGTTCCCCCTTAAGGTCAGGGACAGAATCAGGGTGCGGAAGGCCGAATATAAAACAAAATTCCTTGTACTCCGCAACAGGGATTACTTTAAGCTGCTTCGAACAAAACTCAAATGGGGAGAGTAGCTCGACAGGGCTCAGTGTTGAGGTCGAAGGGAAGAGGGAAACAAACAGTCATTATATGAATCACAGAGAAACTGCTCAAGCGCTGAAAAAGGCAATGGAGTTCTATGGTGGACTGGGATTCCGCTATCTGCCGATAAGCGAAAAAAAGGTTTCTGAATTATTGATGAACACAGCTGCTGACGATGCTCCGGTGGATTCAGGGACAGAGGAGACCATTGTCAGTGCAGCCGATAAGGACAGGGCGCTGCAGGAGCTGAGGGAGGAAATAGGGGACTGCCAGAGGTGCAAACTGTGCCGGGGGCGGACCAATATTGTCTTTGGCGAGGGGTCTTCTCATGCACGTTTAATGTTTATTGGAGAAGGGCCGGGCAGGGACGAAGACCTTCAGGCACGCCCCTTTGTGGGTGAGGCTGGGAAACTGCTCACCAGACTGATAGAAAAGATGGGGATGAAGCGTGAGGAGGTATACATTGCCAATATCGTTAAATGCAGGCCTCCGAATAACCGTGATCCTGAGGAAGACGAGATATCGAGCTGCAGGCCTTTTGTTGAGAGACAGGCTCAGATAATCAGTCCGGATGTGATCATGAGCCTGGGCAGGGTATCAGCGCAATCCATCCTTGGCATGAACATGCCCATAGGGAAATTGAGGGGCAACTTTTTCAGTTTTAACGATATCCCTCTCATGCCGACATACCACCCGGCCTATCTGCTGCGGAATCCCAAAGATAAATGGCTGGTATGGGCCGATGCTCAAAAGGCCCTGTCAAAACTAAAAAACAGGGGTTAGCTGACAGGTGTCGACAGTCAGTCATAAATTATAAAGAGCAAGTCTTATTCCACGCACTGGTACCTGAGAACGGATAGCTGGGAAATGGAGGTTACATGAAACGATTATGGGCGCCATGGAGAATGGAGTATATTCTTGATGATACAAAGCACGATGTCTGCCTGTTCTGTGATGTTTCAAAAAAAGATAAAAACAGGGTAAACAAAACAAGGGACAGGAAGAACCTGATCCTGCACCGGGGCAAAAAGAGCTTTATTATGCTCAATAAATACCCCTATAACAGCGGGCATGTAATGGTGGTTCCCTATTTTCATACTTCAACCTTTGAAGGGCTTTCTGATGATGTACTCTTTGAGCTTATAAAAAATGTGGAGCAGTCGACGAGGATTCTGAAAGAGGTCCTGAATCCAGACGGGTTTAATATGGGACTGAATTTCGGAAAGGTGGCAGGAGCAGGCATGGAATCTCATATGCATATTCACGTTGTACCCCGCTGGACAGGTGATACGGACAGCATGCCCATCATTGCAGAAACCCGGGTAATGCCAGAGCATTTAAGAAAAACCTATAACAAACTTGTCGGGCATTTTCAGAAATAGTGATTCCTCTTTCTGTTAAAAGATTTTACGTATTGAACATGCATGTAGTTATTTTCACGCCAGGTTGTGATGAGTGGGGACAGTCTGGAAGTTTAGGAAGAACATTATCTTCTTCCCCCTGTTCTGTCAAACAGCCTTAGCATGCTATTTGTAACATATTGAATTATTAAAGCATTTCGTCTTTATAATTTCTTCATATTGATTTGGTAGAAAATATGGAAGTTGTATGTTATAATTTTTAGCTAAAGTTAAAAGAGAAGGTGCTATGAGAGAAAAAGATATTTTTGATGAAATAATTGAGTCGGCAAAAAAACGGGGTGTTCTCACCTACGATGAGATAAACGAGGCCCTGCCATCTGAATTTTTCACTCCCGATGAAATCGAAGATTTGATGGATCTTCTGAGTGATATGGGGATTAAAATTGTTGATTCTGATGAGGCAGGACCGGCAGAAGAAGCGCCACCTCCTGAATATGAAAAAACTGAGGACCTTGTTCAGGCCTATTTTCACTCTATGGGTGACATCTCTATCCTGACCAAGGCTGAAGAGGTTGAACTCGCAAAAAAACTTGAAGAGGGGAAGGAAATCATATCAGAGATCCTGAAACCGCTGGCATTGACCAAGCGTATTGAAAGAGACTATGAGTTCGACTCAGAGACTATGGAAAAAGAGGAGTGGGCTGGTCAGGTAATGGAAATGGGGCTCTATAACCTTGAAATGAAGGTTGATGTTGTGAATAGTCTGAATGAGGAAATGACGCCCTATGGAGGATCCATTAAAGCACTGAGAAACCTTATCAAGCATGAAAAAAGTAAAAAACGGGTCCGTGGTGCACTGCTCAAGGAAATGGAAGTCATGTATGACAAGGTACGCTTTATCTTTAAAAAGATTGAAGCAGAAGTGGGCCTGAAAATTGATCCCATGATGTTTATCTGGGAGAGGATCAGCCGGGTCCAGTTTTTTGTCCTTGAGGCAAAAAATGAGCTCATTACCAGGAACCTCAGGCTCGTCGTCAATATTGCAAAAAATTATGTTGGAAGGGGACTGCCCCTTCTTGATCTGATTCAGGAAGGGAATATCGGCCTGATGAAGGCCGTTGATAAATTCAAGCATGAAAAGGGCTTCAAGTTCAGCACCTATGCAACATGGTGGATCAGGCAGGCTATTACGAGGGCCCTCATTGACCAGACCAAGACCATCAGGGTACCGGTCCATATGATGGAATTTTACAACAGGGTTACCAAGGCTTCAAGAGAGCTCACGCAGGTAATAGGCAGGGAACCGACTGATGAAGAGATAGCCAAGAAACTGAATGTACCTACGCGTAAAGTAGAAGAAGTGTTCAGGGCCATTCAGGACCCGATTGCCCTGCAGACACCGGTTGGAGATGAGGATACAGAGCTTGAGGATTTTATCGGTGACAAAAACAGCCCCTCACCCTATTCAGATGCGGAAAATAAAGAAATTTCAACCTATATTAAGAAAGTATTGGGTACGCTGACCCCGAAAGAGGAAAAAGTGATAAGGATGCGTTTTGGAATTGGAGTCGACAGGGACCATACACTTGAAGAAGTGGGAAGGCATCTGACAATAACCAGAGAAAGGGTGAGGCAGATTGAGGCAAAGGCTCTGAGAAAACTGAAACACCCCAGCAGACTCAAGGCATTGAAAACACTGGTAAGCACATAACCGGTTTTCCTGCAGGATATAAATAAAAAAAAGGAGCAGCAAAGCTGCTCCTTTTTTTTATTTATATTAATTCGTTATTTTATTTTTTTGGCTGTCCCCATTTTGAACCAATAGTAATTTCCTGGTTACTGCTCAGTAAAACGGCTGATGCCGTTGTCGGCCGCAGGGATATGACCTGCAGTTCTCCGTCTATTCTTTCTACAGGCGAATCTGTTATTGCGCTGAAGACATCACCGACTTTCAGACCATCCGACTCGCCTTTATCGAGAAAAATAACATCGCCTTCTCCTGAAATGTGACCAGTTGTATGAGAAGATATAACATAACCGCTCATATCAGGACGTCTCGGGTTCTCCTGAATCAGGGGCGGATCGACCGGAGTGTAGGGAAGGATTGCATTACCCACTTCAACATCATCGTAGGACGTTGTGATAAGAGCCTTCGTCAGATTACCATCCATGCCTGTTGCTTCCAGTATCCCCGTTACCTTTACCTGATATCCAATCAGTTCTCCTGTCACCGGGTGCTTTACCGTTCTGGCATTTCGTATTGCAATATAGCTTCCGGGGCTGCCGCCTTCCTCTAACTGAAGATAAACAATTTCACCTTCTCCAGCGATTTCACTGCCCCGTGCTTCATGCTTGACCATACCGATGCCAGGAAACTCCTTTGCTATCCAGCCGCTGCTTATAAAGAGATCTCTGCTGATAATATATTTTTGAGTTATCAGTTCCCGCTGCTTAAAGATGTGTTTCGGCTCTGCCTTCTTGACACGCCTCTTTTTCTTCTTTAGCGGCACTGGCGAGATCTGCTGAAGCTCTTCGGGCGAAGGGATCCTGATCCTGGTACCAGGATAAATAAGATCAGGATTTTCAATCTCAGGGTTTACATTCCAGAGCTTGGGCCACAACAGTGTGTCATCAAGCTTGGAATCTGAAATATCCCATAGATTATCCCCCTTCTGAATAATATAGTCCTCAGCGGCAAAAAGATGCATACTCATAACTGAAGCCATGATGGCGACTGATGCTGCAACAGCGACAATAATTTTTTTCATTTCACTCCCCCATACGTTACTGTGCCTGAGATCATAATTTAACTATATTACCTTAAAATAAAGAAGAAAGGAACCTGTGTCAAGGCGCTTGATCACAATACTGTAAAATTAAGTGTTGGCTCATGTTTCGTAATGCGCGTTTATTTGTATATATTTTTCTGTAAGGTCCGATGTAATAAAGCCTGCTGTCTTCTTCCCAAGGCCGAGATCAATACGGATTGTGATCTCTTCCTTAGAGAGAAGATTGCTCTTTACCCGTTCTTTATCTATACCTTTTCCTTTACTGTACAATCTGGAACCATTCAGGTAAATGGTGACCCTGTCCTCATCAATGTCAGCGCCTGAGTAACCAATCGCTGAGAGGATCCTGCCCCAGTTCGGGTCCTCTCCGTAAAGGGCAGTTTTAACCAGCATTGAATTAGCAACTGCCCTGCACACCTTTTCCGCATCAGACTCGGTTCTGGCCCCCCTTACGTGAATATCAACAATTTTGGTGGCTCCTTCACCATCTTTAGCGATCAACCTGGCCAAATCAGTAGCCAGGGCAGTAAGGGCACGCTCAAATTTTCTGTAATCAGCAGATGTCCTGCTAAGAGGCCTGTTCGCAGCCATCCCGTTGGCCATAGCCAATACGGTGTCATTTGTGCTCATGTCATTGTCTACGGACAATCTGTTGAAGGACATATTGACTGCAGTTCTCAATGCAGAATCAAGGGCCTTTGGTTGTACGGCTATATCCGTAACAAGATAGGACAACATTGTAGCCATATTGGGGCATATCATACCAGCCCCTTTTGCAATACCGGCAATAGTACCTGTTTTACCGGCAATGCGAATCCTCTTTACTATGACCTTTTTAAATCTGTCGGTCGTCATAATTGCTGTGGCAGCATCATCAATGTTTATGGGTGAGAGGTTGCTGACCAGGGAGGGGAGGGCAGCTGTTATCAGATTAACAGGCAGAGGTTTGCCGATGAGGCCGGTGGATGACATGTGAACAAGGTCTTCCGCGATGGAAAGTTCCCGGGCAGTTTTCCTGATGATTTTTTTTGCGTCTATCATGCCCTGATGCCCTGTGCAGGCATTGGCATTACCGCTGTTAATGATGATTGCCTGGGCCTTTTTTGCATCAATCTGCTCCATGGATATCTTCACAGGAGCAGCCTTCACACGATTGGTTGTAAATACTCCTGCAGTCACAGCCGGTATGCTGGAAACGATGAGGCCCAGGTCTTTGTTTTTTGACTCTTTAATGCCGCAGGATATACCTGCAAAGGAAAATCCCCGGACAATTTCTTTTTTCCCCGATGATTGTGCCATCAGGGAGATGGTGATGAGGCCGGGAGGCCGGCTGTTTCTTCAAAACCACTCATGATATTCATGTTTTGTACAGCTGCGCCTGAAGCCCCTTTTAAGAGATTATCGATTGTACTGACGATTATGATGGTCTGATCCTTTGTGCGCCTGTTCATAAAGAGAGAGATGTCGCAATAGTTTGTTCCCTTTACAGCCCAGGTAGAAGGGTACAGGCCATCATCCAGAACACGGACAAAGGGCTCATGCTGATAAAATTTGACATAGGCTTTCCGTATTGTTTGGAGACTGACTTTCCTTGTCAGACGGGCGTACATTGTACTTAAGATCCCCCTGTTCATGGGAATCAGGTGGGGAGTAAAGGATATCTTTATCTTCTTTTCTGATAACAAACTCAATTCCTGCTCTATCTCCGGCGTGTGACGGTGCACCGATATGCCGTATGCCCTGACTGATTCATTTACCTCACAGAACATGAAGGGTTGGGCAGGATTGCGGCCAGCCCCTGACGTACCGGATTTGGAATCTACGACAATTGAATCGTGGTCTATATAATCGGCACCCATCAGAGGTGCAAGTCCAAGTATTGCGCTCGTTGGGTAACAGCCGGGGTTAGCCACAAGGGCTGTCTGCGCTATCTCCTTCCTGTATAACTCGGGAAGGCCGTAGACGGCTTTCTTTATCAGACCTTTAAACTTGTGTGTGGTCTTGTACCAGTCCTCATAGACTTTTGCTGTTTTCAAGCGATAGTCAGCTGAGAGGTCAACGACCTTTTTACCGGCCTCAAACAGGACGGCAGCTGTTTCCTGTGATGCCTTGTGGGGAAGACAGAGGAAAAAAAGGTCTGCTTTTTCAGTGAGTTTTTCCAGATGGAGGGACTCGAACTTCAGACCAGTATGACGGAAGTTCAGAAAGACATCTGAAACAGGGATGCCTGCCGACCGTTCTGATGTTATTGCAGTGACCTGCACATGGGGATGCTGTAAGAGGAGCCTGAGTAATTCCGCTCCCGTGTAACCGCTTCCTCCAAGTATGGCAACCTTTAGCATTTCCCCTGTTCCTCTGCAGGTATTTAAAAAATCACAATCATAATAACAAATTTTAATCAGAATGGCACTATAGAAATGTCAGTCACTCTGAAGACGAAAGGCATTACGGAAATTGTATTTGTCATAAATGTATCTACGTACTTGTCAACCCTCCGCTTGACTGGAGCATCCGTAACTGAAGTAAAAGCCTTGCATACCCATTCATTCAACCTTCGAAGCACTTCGGCGAAGAAAGCTTCAAGGGAGAATGGTTCAAGGGGAATGAGAAACAGAGGAGTAGACACGATTGACGCAGCAGTTTTCCTGTAAGTAAATGGTCGGGATAAGAATAAAAGAGAAAATTATCTCTTGGAGAACTGGAAGCGAGCTCTTGCGCCCTTCAGGCCATATTTCTTACGCTCAACAACTCTCGGGTCCCGCGTAAGAAGGCCTTCTTTTTTAAGCTTGGTCCTGAAATCGGAATTTACCTGCAAAAGAGCCCTTGAAATGCCATGACGTATTGCTGAAGCCTGTCCGCTAAATCCACCGCCCTTGACACGGACATTTATGTCATATTTGCCGGTTACAGCCACAACACTCAACGGCTGCTGAATTATCATCTTCATCGTCTCATAAGGAAAATAGTCATTCAGGGATTTTTTGTTCACCGTTATTGAACCTGTCCCCGGCTTCATGAATACCTGCGCTATTGATGATTTTCTTCTTCCCGTTGCATTGTACTCAATGTCTGCCATGACGTATAAAACTCCTTAGCTATTTTGTTAGGTTCAGAGGCTCAGGGTTCTGTGCCTGGTGCGGATGATCGGATCCCCTGTATACCTTTAGTTTCTTAAACTGCTGTCTTCCCAGCCTGCTTTTCGGCATCATACCGCGTATCGCAGTGCTGACTATCTCTTCGGGAGCATCCTGAATGAGGTCTTTTACTTTCTTGACTCTCAGACCGCCCGGATACCCAGTATGTCTGTAGTATTCCTTCTGATCGATCTTATTGCCGGTAAGACGAATTTTGTCGGCATTAATAATAACTACAAAGTCTCCTGTATCAACATGAGGAGTATAGATTGCTTTGTCCTTGCCTTTCAGCACCGCAGCTACTCTGCTGGCAAGCCTTCCCAGGACGAGACCGTCAGCATTTACGACATGCCACTTTCTGTCCACATCTGTATTTTTTGCAAATTTTGTTTTCATTATGCCCCAATCATGTATCAGAAAAATAATAAAGCATTAAATGATAATGCATACGACCCAAAATTGTCAATACAGGGTCAATTCAGGTATGGAAATCATCGTATGTCCTTGTATTATTACAAAATCAGGCGAGCAGAGAGCACGAAGGGGTCACACCCTGTCACATGAACGGTGCGCCAGTTTTTCCCATGCCTTGGCGTCAAGTTCATGGAGGTATTCGTCAATTGCATAAACCCTGCTGCAATCCATGCAGCGCAGTGTTACACCTCTTCAGCCAATTTTTAAATTCAGTTTCCCTTTACAGGAACGGCAGCGCATGCCCTTTTCCGGCATTGATGAACCCCCTGAAGTCATTCGGTACTTTCCTGAAATACCGTATAAATAAAAGTATTTTTAGTATAGCATAGAAGACCTTCATTTTCCTGATAAAAATTCTGAAAGAAGGTGTAATACGATAGCAAATTAACCTTGATTTTTGTCAGGTAAATTGTCGATAATGTCTGAATCGCTATTGTTATTCTGAAAGAATAACAATAGGGGATCATCAATTACTTGGAGAAACCTCTTGGGAGTCAGTGGCAGCCGTCAAAGAAATGGAGTGAAACTGTTTTCTGATCTGCTGGTTTCCTATCCTTCCCTCAAAGCCCGCACATCTCAATTGCCAGATATTCGCCCTCTCTTCAGGGCTGCATCAGATTATCATGCGATTTAACCCGTCAAGACATAGGGTTAAAAGGCTCATTGACCGGGTTTTTTATAAAAAAACCTTTGATTATTATGATACGATCAGTAAAGTCAGTCACGGCCTTGCCTCAACATTTGACTGTGAAAAAATATACAGTGTTGTCTGCACCACACTATTTTCAACCCTTGATTTAAGGGGCTGTTATCTCTTCGCAGCATCAAGGGACGGCAGTTTTAAGATTGTCTATCACAAACCTTCCAAGTTAAAAAAAACTGAAGGTCAGTACAGCAGCAAAGATGAATTGCCTGTGCTTGAAGCAGGATCGGCAATTGTTCATTACTTTCAGGATGATAATGACATTCTTATCAGGGATGATCTTGCACTTATCAAGGAGAAGTGCGGTCACAGAACCATAGAAAATATTCGTGATGAATTTGACCGGTTTGGTGGCAAGGTTGCTGTGCCGGTCTATGATAATCATGAACTTGTTCTGCTGATTATAGCGGGAGGAAAAAAATCCGGGAACGCTCTGTCTGATGAAGATTTCAAACTGCTGATAACCGTCTCACACCAGTCAGCAGTTGCCATAAAAAATGCGAAACTTTATAAGGAAAAGCTTGAAGCTGAGCGGCTTGCATCAATCGGGATGATGTCTGCGACCTTTGCCCATGAGATACGGAACCCCCTGACATCGCTCAAGACCTTTGCCCAGTTAATGCCCGAGAAATACAATGATGTTGAATTCAGAAATACCTTCTCCAAAATAGTCGTAGATGACATTGATCGGATAAACGGTCTCATAAAGGACCTCCTTGATTATTCGACGAACAAGTCACAGTGTGTAGACAGGGTTAATATATACAGTCTTGTTGATGAAACAATTGAATATGTGAGAGGTAAGCTGGATATGGACAGAAGGACAATCCAGGTAGAGAAGAAGTATGAGAAAGATGCTGAAATCAATACCTATGGGGACATAAAAAAGCTGCGACAGGCAATATTCAACATAGTCAATAACGGTTGTCAGGCCATGAACGGTCATGGCGTTCTCACAGTCAAAATCCGACCGAACGGACATGATGTTTCAATAGACATATCAGATACCGGCGAAGGGATTCCCCCGGCACATATGGATGATATATTCAGCCCCTTTGTTACATCAAAAGAAATGGGGATAGGACTGGGTCTGGCCATAAGCAAGAAAATAATCGATGACCATGGCGGGGCTATCAAAGTACAGAGCAGGCTCTCAGAGGGGACGACCTTTACCGTTTCATTGCCCCTGAATGACATGGGGGTTGTACAGTAGAACACTGCATGGCAGTGCTGCAGAGTTCCCAAGCTGCAGCACGAATCTGCCCTGGGTCTGTACCAAAAGAGATGAAATGAAACTTCTGGCTTTCTTAAGCAAAAATGATGATCTTCTGATCCCCCGCGTCAAGGGGACGCTCAATGCTTATTCTGTATATCCGCTCAGGACGCTTGAAGAGCTTGAAGAACTGTACAGCAATATACCGCTGAGCCTTATGATAATTGATACTGCTGCATATTCCCTCTCCGCACTGGATGAATTTCTCCATGGCCTTGATGATGATACAGTCCTCCTGATAACCTCCGGTGCTGAAAACAGAGGCGGAACAGAGCGCCTTCCAAAAAGCGTATACGGATTTCTAGACGTTGATTCTGTCCGCGAAGAGCTGCCCGGGCTGGTCAGACAGGCCCTGGAACGACAGATGTTGAAAAGCGAGATCAGGCTGTTGAAGCAGTCGAAGCATATTTCTCCGGAGCAGGTCAGGAAGAAATCCGACGCTGATAGGCCCCTCAGAGAGTCTCCCGGCGGCAGGTATCTTCACGAGAAGGTCCTCGTTCATTTTGCCAGGATGCTTACTGTCAACTTTGATATGCACAAACTCTTTAACTGCTTTATGGACTCAGTGATGGAAATTGCCCGTGTTGGCAGGATGTCAGTCATGCTTAAGGATAAAGGAGAGTTTTATGTAAAGACCCAGTATGGTCTTGATCCTGCCGTAGCCGAACACCTTGCTCTTAAAAAGGACAGCGCCCTTGCGGCCCGGCTTTCAAAACAGGGGAGGATACTGCACAAACCTGAAAAGTTTGATGACCGGCAGTCAGCACTGATCAGGGATGAAATGGAACTGCTTCAGTGTTCTGTTTCCTTTCCCATTATTTACAAGGGAAAGTTGATCGGGATTTTCAATATTGATGACAAGATAACGGAGGAACCCTTTTACCGGGAAGAGCTGGAGATCATATATGTCCTGTGCAATTATCTTGCTGCTGCAGTGAAAGACGTTGACCTCTATCATCAGATTATGTACCAGAAGGAATTTACGAAAAACATTGTATCCGGCATGAACAGCGGTATGATCGTAGCAGGCAGGGATGAGAGGATCAATGTCTTCAATCCCCAGGCCTCTGAAATTCTTAACATTGAAAGTTCCCGGGCAGTTGGCAGTCACTTGAGTAGCCTGCCGTCTCCTCTTGGTGATATATTGCTTGAAACCCTGATTGACGGAACAGTGTATAGCCGTCATGAAGCAAATGTAGGGCCTGATAAGACCCCCCTTGGCATAAACAGCTACCGGTTGTTTGATGAGACCAAGAACCCTGTGGGGGCCGGTATTGTCTTTAATGACATCTCCCACTGCAGAAAACTGGAGGAGCAGAGCAGGAGAACGGCAAAGTTGCAGGCAGTCAATGAGTTGATGGCAAAAATTGCCCATGAAGTGAGAAATCCCCTGACATCAATACAAACCTATACACAGCTGTTGAATGAAAAATATGCAGACGATGAACTACATGAGTTTTATATTTCTGCAGTAACACAATCTATAGACAGACTTGACAACCTGATTGACAAACTGGTGACATTTTCGACAACCCAGGAATACAGCCTGAAGAAAGAAAGCCTGGGTGAGATCTTTAACGAGGCAGTGCATTATGCCCTCAAAAAACTCCCGGCAACGCATAAACTGTCCTATCAGTCAGACAATGGGTTTTGTACTATTAATGCAGACAGAAAGAATCTGATCAAGGCCTTTTACTATCTTGCTGAAAGCATTGTTGAGATGACACCTGATGGGGCATTTATCAAAATGCAGTCAAGTGTAAGCGAAGGGGAGTTTCCTGTTGTTGAGGTTGCAATGAAGTCTGTTGGAGGTGAGTCAGTTACAGAAGCAAAAGATGAACTGACTGATCCCTTTCTGGATATGAATCATCTGGGAAGCGGGTTAAATGTTCCCCTGTGCCAGAAAATTATTGAAAAACATGGGGGGACACTTGAAATACGAAATGATAATGGATTAAATGCATTTGTTGTGACACTGCCTTTATTAAATATTTCCGTACCGGGAGAACAGAAGAGTGGACGATAGAAAAAAAATATTGGTTATTGATGACGAACTTGCACCCCGGGAGTCTATCAGAATGGTCTTGAAAGACACCTACAATGTGTCAACAGCAACAGGGGCGCCTGAGGGCCTGGAACTGATGGCAGAAAATGATATGGATCTTGTTGTGATGGACATACGGATGCCAAGAATGGATGGGATAACAGCATTGCGTGAGATAAAGACCAGGCACCCTGATACAGAGGTGATTCTGTTGACAGCCTTTGCCAGTCTGGATACTGCGCGGGAGGCTATCCGCCACGGAGCTTTTGATTACCTCATAAAGCCCTTTGATAAGGATGATGTGCTTGCTGTTGTAAAAAAAGGAATGGAAAAGAGGCGCCGCAGGACAAATCTGAAAGTCGAGCGGGACATCTTGTTTGATAAGGCTACTGACCTTGAAAAACAGATTCATGAAGCACGTACGAACATCGTGACCTGCTATGAAGGAACGGTCAAGGCACTGATTCTGACCATTGATGCAAAGGATCATTATACGTACAATCATTCAAACCGTGTTGCTGTGCTGTCTGCAGCCCTGGCGAGGCATATGGGAGTTTCCGGGAGTACAATCAAGGAAATCGTTCATGCCGCCTCGATTCATGATATTGGCAAGGTAGGCATAGATGAACAGATGCTTCGCAAGGACGGCAAACTGACTTCTGAGGAATATGAGGAAATAAAAAGACACCCTGAAATTGGAGTGAGGATTGTGCAGTCAGTGCCCTTTCTTGAAGACGCAATCCCGGTTATCCAGTCCCATCATGAACGCTACGACGGTATGGGGTATCCAACGGGCATACAGGGTGAGGAGATTCCCCTGTCAGCGAGAATTGTTATGGTGGCAGATGCAGTCGATGCCATGCTTAACAGCAGGCCCTACCGTGGTGCCCTGACGGAGGAGAAAGTTCTTGATGAATTAAGGGACAATTCAGGAACTCAGTTTGATCCCGCTGTTGTTGATATCATTCTGCAGGAAAAGGTATCACTGAAATACAGTGAATTAGAGCATTAAGTTTTTCCTGTCATTCCCGCGGCAGGCCCGGTTGATCTGCCGGGGCGGAAAAGGAGATTACCTCAGGAGACTTGCCGGGGTTGGAATCCAGCCTCTGTCATTCCTGGTGAATCGAGAAATCTCTCTCCTCTCCGGGCTGATATTCTTTTAAAAAAACTGGAATGAAATATCCTAATTTTTAGAATACTTCATAGATTTATCGACATATTCACGCATTGCTTTCTCTTCATTGTCACTCAAGAACAGGTTCATACCTTTTTCATCCTTGAACCTGACCAACTCGCATGCCAGTAACAGGAGAGAATCTTCAGACTCTGATTTAAGTTTCTGCTCTACTTTATGCCTTTTATATGCTAAAACACTCATGGTACTTTCTCCTCTCAGTTAACCCTATAATTTTCATATGAAGAAAATATGAAACTGCGGATATCGAGGAGCCTGGCATGAGTGAATGATGGACAGCACCTTTACTGCTTTGAAAAAAGAGGGTTGAAAAGGCTGGTAAATTAAGAGAATTTCAAGGGAGGACCTGCTGAAGAGGGGACACCCTGCAGGGAACACTCCAATACGATACAGACTGAGCTAATTCTGATCTTTAGAGAGAATTATAAGCAGTAAGCTGAAAAGAGCCGATCTGCTATAATAAAAATTACGCCATGAACTATGGATTTGCAGAGAATCGTGAGGGGGGACATAATGATTAAGAACATATCTCTGGTATTTATTCTTGCTTTTGCAGTGGCTGGTTGTGCCTCCACAGGGACTGGAAGCGAGTCCTCAATAATGCAATCTATCAATAGCTCCAAGATAGTTCAGATGATCAGCAGTCCGGAAAAAGTTCAAAATTGCGATTATGAAAAAACTGAAGGGAGAGAATTTGTGTTTCAGAAACTGCCCTTCTCATTACGGGCAGCCACCTATATTGGCTGGAGGCGTTTGCCCAAACATGATTCTGGTCGAATTGAGTATGATAACTATCTTAATAAAAAAGGTAAATTTCAGGAGCCCCTCAAGGTCAGGAAAACTACATGGTATCCTGCAATCTTAGAAACATGTGAAACAGTGTATACCGAAGCAGGAACAGCAGATTCCCTGGACGATTTGCCTGTAACGTTATTAAATATATACTTTGTTGATGACTTCAAAGAAGCTCAATCAATGGTCGGTGGAAAGCTGAAGTACAGAAAAATCACGGACGCCCCCAATTTATATACAGACGATCCCAAGACAACCTACTCTTTAAAGGATAATGAGCTGTTATCTGTTACAGGCGTTGAAACTTTTAAATTAGGCCATGCATCCACGGACGGGTCTTTTTATCTCATAGTGAAGAAAGAATCAGGTGAAAGCGGGTATCTGCCCTATGGGCAAATGTGCTTTGCTGAGGTAGTCAAAATAAAGCCTGATGTGACCGGGTACGAGGCGTCCATTCCAAGGAACACTGAAGCAGGACAACAATATGTCGTGCGTGTTGCTGTCTTAAACATCAGAGCTGAGCCAACGACTGAATCCCGGATAGTCGGAAAAGTAAAAAAGGGTGATATCCTTACATCAGAAAGAAGTGAAGGCAATAGTGAGGGCCAATGGTTCAGAGTTCATAAGGGATTTGTCTATGCTTCTTATATGCTGGCTATTGATAGCAGCGAGGCTCAAAATATATTAAAAAGTAAGAATCGTAAATAAGACTAATTCTTTCCTCAGACAGACTCCCTGGCAAAACAAAAATCGAAACAGCTTCAGCAGTCCGGTAATATCCAGACAGTCTCAAATTTTGTTGTAAGACGTGTACAGTAAGAAGCTTCAGCCTGCTTCAAGCCAGACACAACGGTTCATCATAGTATCTTCAATGGGGATGCAATGCAAAAGGGAAGATCGAAGTTTAAATATAATATGATTTTTTTATCAATATTGTGATGGTGCTCACGTTTATTTAACACAGCAAATTTTATCATAAAAAGTGTCAGCACAAAAATAGTGAACGATAATTCTATGGGAGGGAAATAAGCATGGAGGAAATAACAGGAACAGAAGAGCCAATGATTGGAAAATTTTGCCCCTGTATCAAAGAAGTTTCAGATGCCTGTTACTGTACTAAACCTGGCTATCAATATGAAGAAGATATGTTGTATTACTGCTGCAACTATTTTGAATTATGCGAAATATTTAAAGGTAAATATTATTAGAACAAATCAAAATAGTCAGAAGCCGGGTTCAATCTCTTCAATCCCATTACAAGAGCTTTTTTATAGAGTGGCGGTTTAAATGTCCATACTACTTCACAGTTCAGGTCTATTTCGTTACCGGAAGCAACCTGATAATGTAAGACAATTTTTTTATGAGGAAGAATACCATTTAAAGACCTGGTTACAGAAGTTACTATACACTCAAAACCATTCTCAGAGATGTTTCCTATGGTCCCGCCATAGAAATCATCTTCAAACAGAATATTCGCATCTGTAAAAAAGGGTATTCTTTTTGATTTCCTTCTTTCCATCGAATCAGACTTACGCTTTCTTATTGTAAACATACACT
>Ga0209536_100001060_pt1 | contig 45705 bp, 42 predicted proteins | sample DeeMarSeWOR28_12_FD_187461 | JGI IMG/M metagenome (GOLD analysis project Ga0209536, IMG submission 187461) | Marine sediment microbial communities from White Oak River estuary, North Carolina - WOR-2-8_12 (SPAdes) (version 2) | ecosystem: Environmental > Aquatic > Marine > Intertidal zone >...
CGGGAGGCTCGGAAGACGCCTCGCGGGTCGACACCGGCGAGCTCCCGGGCCTCTCTCTGGAGGTCGACATCGCCGAGAGCCTCCGCGTCGGCCTCGGAGATACCATCACCTGGGACGTGGCGGGCATTCGGATCGCCACGGTCGTCACCAGCCTCCGCACGGTCGACTGGGATCGACTCGAACCGAACTTCTTCGCGATCGTCGAGCCGGGCGTTCTGGAGGAGGCCCCCCAGAGCGTCGTCATGGTCGCGCGCATGCCCGACGACGCCGAGCGGAACCGGGTGCAGCGCGAGCTGGTGAGCACGTTTCCGAACGTGTCGGCCCTGGACTTCTCGAGAGTCCAGGAAGCCATCGAAGGGGTGCTCTCACGAGTCCGACAGGCCGTGGCGTTCCTGGGCGGATTCAGCGCCCTGGCGGGCATCGTCGTGCTCGTGGGCGCCCTCGCGACTTCGCGTGCGCAACGCCTCCGCGAGGGTGCGCTGCTCAAGACGCTGGGCGCCCGGCGTCGACAGGTGCTGACCGTGCTCTTCGCGGAGTACCTGGCCCTTGGCTCGATCGCCACCGCGAGCGGACTCGCGCTGGCCGTGCTGGCCTCCGCGGTCGTGGTCCCTGCCGTGTTCGAGATCGACTTCACGCTGCACGTGAGCGGCGTCCTGGCGATCTGGGGCTCGGTTGTGGCCCTCACGGTGGTTACCGGGCTTCTCGGCTCCCGCGACCTCCTGCGCCGCCCTCCGCTTCCCGTCCTGCGGGGCGCGCCGGAGTAGGGGACCCTCTCGGTCAGCTCAGCGCGATGGCCTCGAGCTGCTCCGCCGAGATCCGGATGGCAGGCTCGTGATGGCACCCTTCGCAGGGCACCGAGTGGGGGGCGCGCAGCCGACCGGGCTTGACCCGGAACGTCGTGCCGCACTTCGGGCACGTGCCGTCGAGACCCCACAGGGTGAAGCGCTCGACATAGCGTCGGCGCGCCAGGAATGCGCCGGCGAGCAGCGCCCCGATCGGCCACACGGCGTGCGGCGGGAAGATCGCGACGAACGGGGCGATCGCCACGAACAACGCCATGGTCCGGGCCGCGCCCCCGACCCGCCAGGCGCGGCTCCGGGCCACGATCGTCACCCGCACGGGCGACGGGTCGAACCCGAAGAGAACCGCTTCCCCATCGAGCTGCGAGGAGCCCGGAGGAGGCGCGCCGTCCTGGGCGGGCACGTTCACCCCCGCTCCGCGAACCGTCGGAGCCGGTCGCCGGCCTCTCGCAGCGTCTCGATTCGCTTGCAGAAGACGAAGCGCGCCAGCGAATGGCCTCGCTCTGGGACGCTGAAGAAGCTCCCACCCGGCACCGGGGCCACGCCTCCCTCGGCGGTGAGGCGCTTGCCGAAGGTCATGGAGTCCTCGTCACTGATCTCGGAGAAGTCGGCGAGAACGTAGTAGGCACCCTCGGGAAACCGGCACTTGAATCCGGCGTCCTGTAGCGCCGAAACGAGCACCTCTCCGCGCTCCCGGTACGACGAGACCATCTCCGTGTAATACGCCTCGGGGAGCTGCTCCAGCCCTACCGCGCAGGCCTCCTGAAGCGGAGCCGGAGCACCCACGGTGAGGAAGTCGTGGACCTTTCGGATCGCCGACGTGAGGACGGGCGGAGCGACGATCGTTCCGATCCTCCACCCGGTCACGCTGAACGTCTTGGAGAGGCCCGAGATGGTGATCGTGCGGTCGCGCATCCCCTCGAAGGTCGCCAGCGGCACGTGCTCCCCCTCGTAGTAGATGTGCTCGTAGATCTCGTCCGTAATGGCCAGGATGTCGTGCTCGACGCAGACGTCCGCGATGGCCTGGAGCTCGTCGCGGCTGAAGACCCGACCCGTGGGGTTGTTCGGCGTGTTGATCACGATGGCCCGGGTCCGCGGTGAGACCGCCTCGAGGAGCATGTCCTTATCGAGCCGATACTCGGGCGCTTCGAGCGTCACGAAGACCGGCTTCGCCTCGCACAGGACGGCGTCGGGCCCGTAGTTCTCGTAGAACGGCTCGAAGACGATGACCTCTTCTCCGGGATCGACGACGGCGAGCATGACGGAGGCCATCGCTTCGGTGCCCCCGCACGTGACCGTGATCTCGCGCTCCGTGTCGATCTCCATGTCGTATCGCGCCGCGTACTTGCGGGCGAGCGCATTTCGGAGGCTCGGAGCCCCCCAGGTGATCGCGTACTGGTTGATGTCCCCGCGGATCGCCTCACACGCCGCTTCCTTCAGGAGGTGAGGGGCAGGGAAGTCCGGGAACCCCTGGGCCAGGTTCACAGCATCGTGCTCGCGGGCGACCCGCGTCATCTCGCGGATGACCGACTCGGTGAAGGAGTGCGTGCGGCGGGCGGTCCGCTCGAGTGGGTTCGTCATCGAAGAGCGTCTTCAGGAGTGCGGAAACGAGCGCCATGATGGACGCGGGTGCTCGCGTGGGCAACCGCCGGCCCGACGCCGGTCGGCGTCCGGACCTCCGTCGGAGAGGGATTCGGTTGGCGGGCCGGCGGCGCTTCGGTAGCATTCCCCGAGACGCCGTGTCGCCGACCCCTTCCGAGAGCCTCCGTGCACCGTCCTCTTCCGCACCTCGTCGCGCTGATCGCCGCTGCTGCGATCGCAGGCTCCGCGGCCGCTCAGGACACCCCGTTGCTCCTCGACGTCACGGGCGGGGTCGGGATCCCGGTCTCGTCGTTCGCGGACGGAGACGGCCCCGGAGAGGGAGCCGAGCCCGGCGTCGCGTTCGGCGTCGGATTCACGCTCCCCCGCTCGGATCGATTCGCCCTCTACCTCGGCTTCGACCAGCAGCGGTTCGGGTGCGAGGCGGCGGGCTGCGCCGAGGGTGGCACCTTCGTGGCGACCGGCTTCGACCTTGCGCTCCGCTTCGCGCTCCTGACCGGCCACCAGGCCATACCGTGGATCCGCGTAGGGGGCATCGCGACGCGCGTAGAGACTCGGGACCTTCCCGAGCCGGATCGTGGAGTCTCCGACCTCGGGTGGGGAGGGGAGGCGGCCTTCGGCGTTTACGTCGGCTGGAGCTGGATCGCGATCCACCCGATGGTCACCTACTCCACGGTGGACGCGCGTCTGACCGGGGGCTCGACGATGGGTCTCCGCTACGTCACGCCGTACCTGGGAATCTCGTTTCCCTTCTGAGGCTCGCGCGGCTCGGCCGAGGTCTGGCCACGGTCCCGGGCGCATCTCAACTTCCCCCCGCGCCTTCTCCTCCGCACCTCTCAGGAGCCTCCATGAGTATCGCGCCGGCTGCGGTCGTCCGTCGAACCCTCGTCCCGATGGCACTCGTGCCCTTGCTGCTGGGCGGAGGCGGACCGGCCGCCCTCGCCCAGGACCACGGCCAACCTTTCGAGGCCCTTCGGGCACGAGAGATCGGCCCCGCGGGCATGAGCGGCCGCGTCTCGGACGTCGAGGTCGTGCTCTCCGACCGCAACATCGTCTACGTGGGCGCGGCCACGGGGGGCGTGTTCAAGTCCACCAACGGCGGGCTCACCTGGGAGGCGGTCTTCGACGGTCAGCCGGCGCTCGGCGTGGGGGCCATCGCGGTCTTCCAGCCCAACCCGGACATCGTGTGGGTGGGAACGGGAGAGGGGAATCCACGGAACAGCGCCGGCGTGGGCCGCGGGCTCTTCCGGTCACGGGACGGGGGCCGAAGCTGGACCCACGTGGGCTTCGAAGCCTCCGAGCGCATTCACCGGGTCCTCACGCACCCGAGCGACCCCGACGTCGTCTACGTGGGTGTCATGGGTCCGGCGTGGTCGGACGGTGAGGAGAGGGGCCTGTATCGGACCCGCGACGGCGGCGACAGCTGGGAGCGCGTGCTGTGGTCGAACGAGCGCACCGGGGTCGCGGACATGGTCATGGACCCCGTGAACCCCGACAAGATCTTCGCCGCTATGTGGGAGTTCCGCCGTGAGCCGTGGTTTCTGACTTCCGGCGGGCCGGGGTCGGGCCTCTTCGTCACCTACGACGGTGGGGACAGCTGGGAGCGCCTCTCCGAGGAGCAGGGGATGCCTCCCGGCGAGCTCGGGCGGATGGGCGTCGCGATCGCGCCGTCGAACCCCGACGTGGTCTATGCGATGGTCGAGGCAACCCGCTCGGCCTTCCTCCGCTCGGACGACGGGGGTCGGAGCTGGGAGACGATCAACGACGAGCCGGGGGTGAACCCGCGGCCGTTCTACTACGCGGACATCCGGGTCGACCCCAAGAACGAGAACCGCGTCTACCGGCTGCACTCGTCCGTGCAGGTCAGTGAGGACCAGGGGCGGAGCTGGGAGACGGTCGTCTCGAGCGCGATCATCCACGGCGACATTCACGAGCTCTGGATCGATCCCGACGACTCGCGCCGTATGATCCTCGGCGAGGACGGGGGGATCGCCTTCACCTTCGATCGCGGGGCCAGGTGGCGATTCGTGGAGAACCTGGCCCTCGCGCAGTTCTACCACATCGACCTCGACGACGAGGTCCCCTTCAACGTCTACGGCGGGCTCCAGGACAACGGATCCTGGTTCGGGCCCACGACGGTCTGGGAGAACAAGGGGATCCTCAACGCCCACTGGACCCGTGTGGGCGGGGGTGACGGCTTCAGCGTGATGCCCGACCGCTCGGATCCCGAGCGCTACGGGTACTCGATGTCGCAGGGCGGCAATCTCCAGCACTTCAGCAAGGTCACGGGCGCCCGCAGGAACATTCGCCCCGTCCATCCCGAGGGGCTGCAGCTACGCTTCAACTGGAACGCCGGCCTCACGTGGGATCCCCACGATCCGGGGACCATCTATCTCGGCAGCCAGTTCCTCCATCGGAGCTCGGACCAGGGTCGCACCTGGGAGATCCTCTCTCCCGATCTCACCACCAACGACCCGGAGAAGCAGCGGGCCTACGAGAGCGGGGGCCTGACCTACGACGCGTCGGGAGCCGAGATGCACACCACCATCATCTCCATCGGCCCGAGCCACCTGGAAGAGGGGGTGATCTGGGTGGGGACCGACGACGGCAACGTGCAGCTCACGAGAGACGGGGGCGCGAGCTGGGTAAACGTGCGCGACAACGTGCCCGACCTTCCCGAAGGGATCTGGATCCCCGACGTTCAGCCATCCAAGCACGTGGCCGGACGCGCCTACCTGGTCGCGGAGGACCACCGGCGCGGGGACTGGACGCCACGGCTGTGGGTCACGGAGAACTACGGCGACAGCTGGCAATCGATCGCCGGAGAGGGGATCGACGGCTTCGTCCACGCGATCGAGGAAGACCCGGATCACCCCGACCTTCTCTTCCTGGGGACCGAGTTCGGGCTGCGGGTGAGCCTGGACCGGGGCGAGCACTGGATGCCGTTCACGGCGGGCGTGCCCGCGGTACCGGTCCGCGATCTGCAGGTACACCGGAGGGACGGGGACCTCGTGCTCGGCACGCATGGGCGCGCCGTCATCGTCGTCGACGACATCCGTCCGCTCCGTGAGCTCTCGATGTCCCCGGACATCCACGAGCGACCGGTCCATGCGTTCCAGCCACCGCCCGCCATCCGCGTCAACATCGCGGAGGCGATCGGCTACCGCTCCACCGGTCACACCATGCAGCAGGGCGAGACGCGTGCGGAGGGTGCGCTGCTCACGTGGTGGAGCCTCGCCGAAGGGGAGACGCGCATCGAGATCACCGACGCCACCGGAACATTGGTCTTCTCGACGGACGAGGAGGCTCGAGCGGGGCTCAACCGGATCGCCTGGGATCTCGCTCCCGGTGGAGACGCGGACGAGGCCCTTCCGCGTCGAATCGCGGTCGCACCGGGCACGTACCGGTTCAGCGTTACCGGCGCCGGCGCGTCGGCGTCGGCCGAGCTGGAAGTGCTCGCCGATCCGCGCGTCCCGTTCGTGGCGGCCGACCATGCCGCCCAGGTCGCCGCCATGCGTGCGTACGAGGAGGTCCGCCGGAGCGTCGACGACGCCCGAGATGAGCTCGAGGACGTCGCAGACCGCATCGGCATCGTGCTGGAGACGCTCGAGGACGAGCCGGCGCTTACCGAGCAGGGCGAAGCCGTTCGTGACGCCATCCGCTCCCTGCTGGAGCGTCACTTCACCGGCCCGGAGTGTCAGGGCGGCTGCCGTGGACTCGTCACGGCGGCTACCGTCCAGGCGCCGGCGGGCCGGATCGCCAGTGATGCCGCCGCCCCGTCGGCCAACACGCGATTGATGATCGAACAGGCCCGGGCGGCCGCGGCGACCATCGTCGGTGACATCGACGCTCTTCTCCAGGGCGAGGTCGAAGCGTATCGGGCCGCTCTGCGCGATGCCGGCTACACGCCGTTCGAGGAGGACCGGTGATGCGGGCCCGTCACCGGAGCACACGCGTCTGCCTGATCCCGACGGCCCTGGCCCTGGCCCTGACCGTCGGCACTGCCTCGGCGCAGGACGGCCCCACGCTGTTCATCTCCGTCGACATGGAGGGGATCGGTGGCATCGGCACGGGGGCGATGACGTCCACGAGCGGCAAGGACTACGCCACCGGACGACAGCTCCTGACCGACGAGGTCAATGCCGTGGTGGAGGCCGTCTTCGCCCATGCCCCGGAGGCCCGGATCCTGATCAACGACTCGCACGGCGACCACCAGAACGTGCTGCACACGCAGCTCGACCCGCGCGTGACGTACATTCAGGGCTCGATCAAGCCGCTCGGCATGGTGCAGGGGCTCGACGGCACCTTCGACGGAGCCATCTTCCTCGGCTACCACGCGAAGGCGGGTGATCCGGACGGCTTCCTGGCCCACACCGGAACGGGATCCGTTAAAGGGCTGTGGCTGAACGACGTGGAGGTGGGGGAGGGGGGCATGAATGCCGCCTTTGCCGGATCCCACGGGGTCCCCGTCATCATGGTGGCCGGGGACTCGGCCGCCACGGCCGAGCTCGGCGGGCTGCTCGACACGGAGACGGTCACGACGAAGACCGCCGAGACGCCGGCTTCGGCCCGACTCGTTCACCCCCGGCGTGTGCTCGCAATGCTCGCAGAGCGCACGGGGGCCGCCCTGGACCGCCTGTCCGCGGGCGGCTACCGGCCGTTCGACATCGGTGCGCCGGTGCGGATCCGAATGCGTTTCGCATCGACCACGCATGTCGACATCTTGATGTCCATACCGGGCATGCAGAAGGTCGACGGCTTCACCGTGGCCTACACGGCGGACAACGCCGATGAGGCGTACCGCCTGATCCGACTCATGTACCGCTTCGTCCAAATCTGAGATCGGCAGCCTCGATGCTGAGAAACGCGCTGTTGTGGGCCTCGACCAACCCCGTCCTCGCCGAAAAGCTTCCGCGCTACCGGTTCGTGCAGAAAGCCACGAAGCGCTTCATGCCCGGGGAGCAGTTGTCCGACGCCCTCGCCGAGGCCGAAGCGCTCGGAACGCGGGGGATCTCGACGACCACGACGCTTCTGGGTGAGAATCTGACGTCGCTCGGTGAAGCGGACGCGGTGCTCGATCACTATCTGGGAAGCCTCCGTGAGATCCACGCACGCGGGCTCGACACGGTGATCTCCATCAAACCGACCCAGCTCGGGCTCGACTTCGGTGTGGACGAGGCGCGGTCACGGCTCGCCAGGCTCTGCGAGGCGACGGAGTCCACGGTTTGGGTGGACATGGAGGGCTCCGAGTACGTCGACCGCACGCTGGACATCTTCAGGAGCGTGAAGCAGGAAAAGGGCAACGTGGGGCTCTGTATCCAGTCCTACCTCCGCAGGACGGAGGACGACCTGGAGGCGTTGTTGCCCCTCGACCCCGACATCCGTGTCGTGAAGGGAGCCTACAACGAGCCGGCCTCGGTCGCGTTTCCGGACAAGGGCGACGTCGATCGAGGCTTCGTGAGGCTCGCCCAGACGCTGCTGCGCGCCAAGCTCCAGGGAGGGAAGGGAACCCCGGTTCTCGCCACCCACGATCCGAAGATGATCGGCGAGGTCAACCGCATCGCCTTCGAGCTCGGGCTGGAAAAGGACCGGTACGAGTTCTCGATGCTCTTCGGTATTCAGCGCGAGGAGCAGGATCGCCTGGCTCGCCGCGGCTACGGTATGCGTGTCCTCGTGAGCTACGGGTCGGCGTGGTTCCCCTGGTACATGCGCCGGCTCGCGGAGCGCCCGGCCAATCTCTGGTTCGTCGCGAAGCAGCTGATGGGGTGAGCGACTCCGGTCGCCCTGCCCTGGTCGCACCGCGCCCCGCGGACGACGACCCGGGGCGCTGGACCGCCCTCGCGGTCGTTTCGCTGGCGATGCTCCTCTCGCTCTCGGCGTGGATGACGGCGACGGCGGTCGGCCCCGAGCTCCAGCAACGGTGGACGCTCAGTCCGGGCCAGGTGGGGTGGCTCACCACGACCGTACAGCTCGGTTTCGTGGCCGGGACGGCGATCGCGGCCGTGCTGAATCTCGCCGACGTCGTACCGGCCAGAGCCCTCTTCGCCTCGTCGGCCGCGCTCGCGGCGGGCGCCAACGCCCTCCTCCTCGTGGTGCCGGGGTACGGCGCCGCCCTCGTGGTGCGATTCGCGACCGGAGCCTTCCTCGCCGGCGTCTATCCCCCCGGGATGAAGATGATCTCCACATGGTTCCGGTCCGGGCGAGGCCTCGCGATCGGGACCGTCGTCGGTGCGCTGACGGTCGGCAAGGCACTGCCGTACCTGCTCAAGGCCCTGGGCGGTGCCGGTCTCGCGCCGGTCGTGGCCGGCGCTTCGGCCGCCGGCGCGGTCGCGAGTCTCGTGGTCGCCCTCGGTTACAGAGACGGACCCTACCCGTTTGCCAGCCGGCCCTTCGCGTGGTCGCGCGTGATGCGCATCCTGCGCCACCGCGACACGATGCTCGCGACCGGGGGATATCTCGGCCACATGTGGGAGCTCTACGCGATGTGGACGTGGGTTCCGGTATTCCTGACCGTGGCCGCGAACGGCCGCGTTTCGGGCGCGACGGTCGACCTGGTCTCGTTCGGCACGATCGCGGCAGGCGGACTCGGCTGCGTCTGGGGAGGGCTGGCTGCGGATCGGATCGGGCGAGCGCGGGTCGTGAACGTCGCCATGGCGGCGAGCGGCTCTTGCTGCGTGCTGGCGGGTCCTTCACTCGCCGGGCCGTTCTGGGCCGTGGCACTGCTTTCGTGGGTCTGGGGCTTCTTCGTGGTCGCGGATTCGGCCCAGTTCAGCGCCATGGTCACCGAGGTCGCGCCGTCCGACTCGGTGGGGACGGCGCTCATGCTTCAGACCTCGCTCGGCTTTCTCCTCACCATGGTCACCATCCAGGCGGTGCCCATCGCGGTCGACCTCCTCCAGTGGGGCTGGGCCTTCGCGCTCCTGGCCTTCGGACCCGTGGTCGGGATCTCGAGCATTCGTCGACTGGTACGACATCAGGCATTAGCTTCGGCCGAGTCGCGCCGGTGAAGCGGCGCTGACGCATCGTTCGAGACCCCGGGAAGGCATCGCATGAAGAAGGTCGGATGGGCGCTGGCCCTCGCTCTCCTCACGGGAACGGCACTTGCGGGGCCCATCGCCTCGGCCGTTCCGCACTTCGCCCTGCAGGCGTCGGATCCGGAAGCCGACGCGACGGTCTCCGACGTGCGGGAGGTCCGCCTCTGGTTCTCTCAGGTCCCGCAGGAGGGCTCGGCGCTCATCCGACTCGTCGGTCCGTCGGGCGACCTGATCGAGACGGGTGAGCTGCAGAGCGATCCCCACGACGGTCGGGTCGTGTTCGTGACGCTGGAGACGCCGCTGGGCAACGGCGACTACACGGTGCGCTGGCGCGGCATCGGTGACGACGGACACGTCGTTCGGGGGGAGTTCGGGTTCACCGTGTCGGCCGAGCGCTGAACGAGGTGGCGTTCCACCCCTCGCCGGCCTGCGACCCTCCTCCGCTGACCTGACGGCATGCTGCACATCGCCATTGCCGTCGGGCTGATCCTCGGCATCGGGACGGGCCTCCTCGCAGCAGCCGGCTCGGACGTGGCCCTCGCCCTCGCCATGGCGTCGGCGCCGCTCGGCACGGCGTTCATCAGCGCCATTCGAATGGTGATCATCCCCCTCGTGATGGCCGTGATCTTCACCGGTGTCGCGAACCTCGGGGATCCGCGCAAGCTGGGTCGGCTGGGAGGGACGACGCTGCTCTTCTTCTGGGCGACGGTCCTGCCGGCGATCCTCATCGGCATGGGGGTGATGCGGGCTGCCCTGGCCTTCGCTCCGGAGATCTCGGTTCCGGACGCAGCCGCGCGCGAAGCTCCGGCCCTGCCGGGGATCGTCGACTTCCTGGTGGGCCTGATACCGAGCAACCCGTTCGCCGCGGCGGCGGACGGCTCACTGCTCCAGCTCATCGTCTTCACCGCGCTGTTCGCTGCGGCCGCGGGCACGCTGGAAGAGGCTTCGCGTCGTCGGCTGGTGGACTTCGCCGAAGCGCTCGGCGACGCGCTCATCAAGCTGGTTTGGTGGATTCTGTGGACGGCCCCGCTGGGCATCTTCGGTCTGGCCGCGCCCGTCACGGCTCAGCTCGGCTGGGGCCTCATTCAGAGCCTGGCCGTGTTCGTGGTGGCGGTGATCTTCGGGCTCGGCGCATACATCGGGCTCGTGTATCTCCCCTTTCTCAAGGTGGTGGGGGGGATCGGCCCGACCCGGTTCCTCGGCGGGACGTTCGGCGCCGCGTCCATCGCCTTCTCGACCACCAGCACCGCTGCGGCACTACCGGTCACGCTCGAAGAGGCGAAGCGCGAGCTCGGAGTCTCGGAAACCGTCGCGGATCTGGTGCTGCCGCTCGGAGCCTCGATGTATCGGGCCGGCTCCGCCCTCTTCCAGGGTGCGGCCATCGTCTTCCTCGCCCACCTCTACGACGTCGCGATACCTCCTGCGGCCGTCGGGGGAGCGGTGCTGGCCACGTTCATGGTCTCCCTGACGGTGGCGCCCGTGCCGTCCTCGGGCGTCATGACGCTCGCGCCGGCGCTCGACACCGTCGGTGTGCCGCTCGCCGGCCTCTCGATCCTGCTCGGCGTGGACCGGATCCCCGACATGTTCCGCTCCACGACGAACCTGCTGGGTCAGATCACCACCGCGGTGGTGGTCGACCGCTGGGTGGGTGGGACGGAAGGTCAGCCTCCCGAAGGCGGCCACGGCACGTAGGGGACGGGGTCTTCGGCAGGGACCCCGTAGTGCGCTCGAAGGGAGTCGAGACGGTGCTCGAGCTCGAGCCGGACTTCATCGAACTCCGGCTCGCCCCAGACGCTACGGAGCTCGTCGGGATCTTCCACCAGATCGAAGAGCTCCCACTCGTCGATCTCGTAGTAGTGGATCAGCTTGTGGGTAGCGGTCCGCACTCCGTAGTGGCGGCGCACCATGTGCCAGCCGGGATACTCGAAGTACTGGTAGTAGATGGCCTCTCGCCACCCGTCGGGCATGTCCCCCCGGAGGAGCGGGAGGAGGCTCTCGCCCTGCATGGAGGGTGGCGCGGCGACCCCCGCAACGTCGAGAAACGTCTCGGCCAGATCGAGGTTCTGCACAAGCTCGCCCCGGCGGGTACCGGGCTCGATCACACCCGGCCAGCGGGCCACGAGCGGCGTCTGCAGTGACTCCTCGTACATCCAGCGCTTGTCGAACCACCCGTGGTCGCCGAGGAAGAAGCCCTGGTCCGACGTGTAGACGACCAGCGTGTTCTCCGTCAGGCCGTGGCTGTCGAGGTACGCGAGCAGCCGGCCGAGATTGTCGTCCACGGACGCCACGGATCGGACGTAGTCCTTGATGTAGCGCTGGTACTTCCACCGCGTCAGCTCGTCCCCTTCGAGGCCAGCCGCCCGGAACGCTTCGTTGCGCGGACCGTAGGCCTCGTTCCAGCGCGCGAGCTGCTCCGCCGTGAGGTTCGTCGGCGCGACGAACTTCAGATCGCGGTCCGTCAGGTCCGCCGCGATGCTCATCTCCTGGGTCCGGGTCGCGGTGGTCCGCCCGGCCCCGTCGTCGAGGAGCGTCGTCGGCTCCGGCAGATCCACGTCGGCGAGGAGATCGAGATGGTCGGGCCCCGGCGCCCACTCCCGGTGCGGCGCCTTGTGCTGATACATCAGCAGAAACGGACGCGAGCGGTCCCAGCCCTCGTCGAGCCACGTCAGCGCGCGATCGGTGATCACGTCCGTGGTGTATCCGACATGCCGGAGCGTGTCCCCGGGGACGAAGAAGGTGGGATTGTAGTAATCCCCCTGACCACGGAGGACCTCGTAGTGATCGAATCCCGTGGGAAGTCGCTTGAGGTGCCACTTGCCGATGATCGCGGTCTGGTAGCCGCTCTCCCGCAGGAGAGCCGGGAAGGTCACCGCATCGGCGTGGAGTGAGTCCCGATTCGTCATCACGCCGTTCCGATGGCCGAACTGACCCGTCAGGACGGTGGCTCGGCTGGGCGCACAGATCGAGTTGGTGACGAAGGCGTTCCTGAACAGGACGCCCTCCGCCGCCAGGCGATCGATGTTGGGGGTCTCGTTGATCACCGAGCCGTACGCGGACACGGCATGCGCCGCGTGATCGTCCGTGAAGACGAACAGGATGTTGGGCCGCGCCGGATCCGCCCCCCCGCATCCGGCGGCGAGCAAGACCGTCAGCAGGAGCGCGTGAAGCCGACGCGCGGCTCCGGCGGTCAAGTCCCATCCCCCCCGGACGCACGCGGCGCGCGCTCCGTGCCCCTCCAGATCCGCCACGCAGCGACGGGCAGCACCGGGATGACGAAATACGCGATGAATCCGTAGGAGAGCGTTCCGTAGCCTTCGGCGATCAGGCCGGTCAGGCCGAACCCGCTGATCGCGGTCCCGAGACCGAGCAGCCCGAGCGCCACCAGGGGTCGAACCCAAGTGGGCATCGCCCCGTGGCGGTCCGTCTGAAGCCCCGAAAGCCGCTCGTTGAACGCGTGGACGAGGCCCGTCCCCGTCTCGATCAGCGTTCCGAAGAGCACCACCTGAAAGGCGATCTGAAAGCCCCGAGAGCCCAGAGCCTCCAGCAACGTCGTCGCCGGGACGGTGGCATCCAGAATCTCCGGATACATGCCCACCATGGGCAGGAAGAAGAGGAGCCCGGGGATCATCGCGATGGGGCCCGTGAGCGCGCCGGCGATCAGGGTCTCCCGACGGGAGTCGTGCAGGCGCAGGGCGGCCAGCACGGGCGGGATCACGGCCAGGTTGTATCCGGCGTACAGCAGACCGGACATGGCCCAGCCACGTCCGATCGGCTGGCTACCCAGGTTCGTTCCGATCGCGTCGCCGAGCTCGCGGAAGCACCAGACGAAAAAGACGACGTACACAGCGTACAGGACGAACGACCACACCGAGAAGAACCGTTCGATCGCTTCGTTCCCGCCGAACACCAGGGCGCCCACACAAAGCATCACGGCGGCCACGCCGACCCAGTACCCCAGGCCGAAGGTGTCGCTCATGATCTCGCCGGACGCGGCGGCTACCACGGCGAGAACCACCAGGAGCAGACCGACGTAGCACACCTCGAACAGCCACCAGGACGGCCCGAGCAGCCGCTGGAAGAAGTGACGGTAGTCGTACGCTCCCCAGAGACGGGCCAGCTCGTACGTGGCCATGGCAACGCCGCTGAACACGAGGGTGCTCAACCCGATCGCGAGCAGCCCCCCAGCCGGCCCCTGGCTGAGGAAGAACTGCGACAACTCGGCGCCGGTCCCGTAGCCGCCCGCGATGACGACGGACTGGAAGAGGAAGCCCGGCAGGAAGTAGCGGCGAAAGACGGTCGGTCGGCTCATGCCGCGAGAATAGAGCCGGCGCATCGCCTCCGCCATCGGGCGCCTGGCCGCGGCACGCCCTCCGCACCGGCCGGTTGACCTTCCGATGCACGGGGCCGATCCTCGCTTGACCCCGTCTCCTGCACGAAGCGCCATGACCCCTCCGATCACCTCTCCCGGCCGCACCAGTGGCCCGCGTTTGCCCGTTCCGGCGCGCGTTGCCCGGTTCCTGGCCTTCGTTGCCTTCGCCTTGCCGGTCACGCCGGCGGTCGCACAGGATCCGGCCCCCCGGACCGAAGCGCCGCCTGAATACGACGTCGTCATTCGCGACGGTCGCGTGCTCGACGGGGCAGGGAACCCCTGGATTCGGGCGGACCTCGCCGTCCGCTCCGGCCGGATCGTGCGAATCGGAAGGATCGAGGGCGCGGGGCGCCGCGAGATCGACGCCACCGGTCTTTATGTGTCCCCGGGCTTCATCGACATGATGGACCAGTCCGGCGGCGTGCTTCCTCGCAACGGGCTTGCCGAGAACAAGCTCCGCATGGGAGTCACCACGGCCATCGGCGGAGAAGGGGGCACACCGGTTCCCGTCGAGGAGATCGAGGGGTACTTCACCGGCCTCGAGGAATCGGGGATCTCGATCAACTTCGGCACGTACTTCTCCGAAACGCAGGCCCGGGTCGCGGTGCTGGGGAACTCGGCGAGGGCCCCGACGCCGGAAGAGCTCGCTCGGATGCAGGAGATGATGCGCGCGGCGATGCGCCAGGGCGTGATGGGCATGACCACTGCCCTGATCTACCCTCCGTCCTCCTTCGCCTCGACCGACGAGCTTATCGCGGTGGGCAGCGCCGCCGCCGAGCTGGGCGGAATCTACGCGAGCCACATCCGGGATGAAGGCGAGGGGCTCGTGACCGCGGTCCGAGAAGCCGTCGCGGTCGGCGAGGGGGCCGGCATGCCGGTGGAGATCTTCCACTTCAAGGGCGCCTACGAGCCCGGCTGGGGGCGGATCATCAGGGAGGCGGCCGCGGAGATCGACGCGGCGCGCGCGCGGGGGGTCGACGTAGCCGCGGACCTGTACCCGTACACGGCGGGGGGTACGGGCCTCGAGGCGACGATCCCGAGCTGGGTGTTCGACGGTGGCCCCGACTCCGTGCGGGCGAGGATCGGGCGACCCGACGTCCGGGCACGGCTCAAGGAGCAGCTGGTGACCGGCTACGACGGGTGGTGGAACATCGTCGAGGCGGCCGGCGGGTGGGACGGGGTCGTCCTCGTCAACGCGCGCAGCGAGGAGAACGCCCGCTTCGAGGGGAAGACGCTCTCCACGATCGCCGAGGAGTGGGGGAAGGACCCGGCCGATGCCGCGTGGGATCTCGTGGCCCAGGGCGACGGGCGCGTCATGGCCATCTACCACATGATGAGCGAAGACGACGTGCAGTGGGCGCTTCGCCTCCCGTGGACGAGCATCGGGAGTGATGCGGGAGCCGCGCTCTCCCCCGGCGTGATGGACGGGCTCGGCCTCCCGCACCCGAGAAGCTACGGGACGTTTCCCCGCGTTCTGGCTCGGTACGTCCGGGACCTCGGGACGCTGACCCTGCAGGAGGGCGTTCGAAAGATGACGTCCTGGCCGGCCACCCGGATGCGTCTGGAGCGGCGGGGCGTACTGCGGGAAGGCGCGTGGGCGGACATCACGATCTTCGATCTCGAGGCCATGGACGACCGGGCGACGTACGAGGAGCCCGTGCTGTTTCCTCGGGGCATCGAGTATGTGCTCGTCAACGGGATCGTCGTGATCGAGGACGGCGAACGCCATACGGGAGCGCGCCCGGGTCACGTCCTGTACGGGCCCGGTCGCCGCACCCACCGGTGATTCGGGCCCCCGCACCCCGGGAGGGGAACCGAACGGCCACCCCGTTCGTTACCGAACCGACGCGCGGCCACGTGGAACCGACGTCGCACGTGCCGTAGGTTTCGAGACCCGTCCACCCGTCCCCAACCGCTCATGGACCTGCATGTGGGCCGGCCCCTCTCGCCGGCGGAGATCGAGGCCCTCCTGTCCGAGGCCCGAGAGCGCACGCTCCTGCTGACGGCCGCCCTGTCCGAGGACGACCTGCGCAAACAGCACGATCCGCTCATGAGCCCGATCGTCTGGGACCTCGGACACATCGGGCACTTCGAGGACGTGTGGCTTCGAGAGAACGTCCGGAGCAGGGAAGCGGGATCAGAGGGACTCCGGGGGATCTACAATCCGTTCGAGAACCCCCGGGCCGTGCGGGACACGCTCCCTCTTCCCTCACTGCCCGAGTGTCGCACCTACCTGGGCCAGGTGCGCCGCGCCGTCCTCGACGAGCTGGGAGCGCTGCCGCTGAGCGCAACGGGGGCCGACGGTACCGCGACGCCCTTGCTGACGGACGGATTCGTGTTCCGCATGGTCCTCCAGCACGAGTACCAGCACAACGAGACCATCCTGCAGACGCTTCAGTTGAAGCAGGGCCACCCCTACGTCCCCCCTCGGCAGGTGGCCGCGCCGGCCAGGGACCCCTCGGCGCCCGAGCCGGGCGCGATGGTGCTCTTTTCGGGTGGACCCGTTCCGATCGGGACGGACGACCGTTCGGCGGCATACGACAACGAGCGACCGCGCCACGGCGTGGACCTCGACCCGTTCTGGATCGACGTGCATCCGGTCACCAACGGGCAGTACCTCGCCTTCGTGGAGGCGGGCGGGTATCGGGACGACAGCGTCTGGACGGAGTCGGGGCGGGCCTGGCGGGATCAGGAGGGGCTCGAGGCTCCCAAGTACTGGACCCGAGGCGAGGATGGCTGGACCGAGCGCTTCATGGACAGCGTCGTGCCGCTGGACCCGACCCGTCCGGTCGTCCACGTGTGCTACTGGGAGGCCGAGGCCTACGCGACGTGGGCCGGAAAGCGCCTCCCGACCGAGCTCGAGTGGGAAACCGCCGCCGCCTTCGATCCGAACACGGGCACGAGCCGCAGATACCCCTGGGGAGACCAGCCACCGACCGCGAGTCTGGCGAACCTGGACGCGCTCGTCTTCGAGACGACTCCGGTGGGATCCTACCCGGGAGGTCGATCCGCGCTCGGGTGCTGGGACATGATCGGAAACGTCTGGGAGTGGACGTCGACCGACTTCCATGGATACCCGGGCTACGAGACGTTCCCGTATCCGGAGTACTCGGAAGTCTTCTTCGGCGACGAGTACAAGGTCCTCAGAGGTGGCTCGTGGGCCACGCGTTTCGGGGCGATCCGGAACACCTTCCGGAACTGGGACTACCCGATACGGCGGCAGATCTTCAGCGGATTCAGATGCGCCAGGGACGGGGGGGAAGCGGCATGAAGGCCTCGAGGCAGTCGACGAAGCATCAGGCCGGGGCGGAGACCCCGCCGTCCACATCCACGCACACGGGGTCGGATGCCCTCCGCGAGGTGCTGGCCGCACTCCGTTCGAAGCCCAGGGCCATCGCGTCGAAGTACCACTACGACGAGGCCGGCTCGCGCCTGTTCGAGCGGATCACTCGATTGGACGAGTACTATCCGACGCGGCGGGAGCGCGCGCTGCTCGAGCGGTGGATGCCGTCCTGCGTCGCCGAACTGCGGCCGGCGACCCTCGTCGAGCTCGGTGCCGGGAGCGCCGAGAAGTCCCGGATCGTGCTCGACGCGATGGTCGACAGTGGATGCGGACGGGCGTACGTCCCGGTCGACGTGTCCGCCGAGTTCCTCCGGCGGACGGCGGACGCCCTAGCGGCCGAGTATCCGCGCCTGGACATCGTCCCCGAGGTCGCCGACATCACCGAGCCCCTCGATCTGCCGGCGGAGCTTCCCGGCCCGCGGTGGATCGCGTTCCTCGGGAGCACGCTGGGCAACTTCGAAACCGGCGAAGCCGTCAGTCTCCTGGCGCGCATCGCGTCCCGGATGCGCTCCGAAGATCACTTCCTCCTGGGGGTGGACCTGCGCCCCGGGCCGGGCAAGACCGCTGCGCGCATCGAGCTGGCCTACAACGACGCAGAGGGCGTCACGGCGGCCTTCAGCCTGAACATCCTAGCCGTGCTCAACCGCGAGTTCGGGAGCGACTTCGACACGAAGGCCTTCGAGCACCGATCGTCGTACAATGCGGACGCCGGCCGCATCGAGACGTACCTCCGCTCCGTCCGCGACCAGTCCGTCCACTTTCCGGGTGAGGAGCCGATCCCCCTTCGACGCGGCGAGCCGATCCGCACGGAGATCAGCGCGAAGTACGACCGCCCCACCGTCGACGGCCTCTTCTCCGACGCCGGCCTGCGGGTGGATCGCTGGCTCGAAGACGAGGACGGGTACTACGCGCTCGTGCTGGGGCGGATCGACGACTGATCGCACCCGCGGGCGTGAGCCCCCCGGGGCAGCTCACTTCGGCGGGAGGCCCCCGGCGAAGGCGACCGCAGGCCGGAGCCATCCGGCCAAGTCCCCGTCATCGGTCAGGCCCGCCTCGGACACGTACACCATTCCGCGCATGGCTCGTCCAGTGAAGTCCATCTCACGTGCGTGGGGCCGCGACAGAACCTCCTCGTAGGCATCGGGTCCGACCCGGAGCATGAGCTCGTCGCCGACGATCCCGCAGCACATGTTCCCGCCCAGCAGGAAGCACAGGCCGCCGAACATCTTCCTCTCCATCAGGTCCGTTCGGCCCTCGAGCACCTCCCGAACCCGCTGGGCGAGGCCTTCGTCATAGGCCACGGCCCCTCCCGTGCGAGCATCGCTCCGGCACGACCGTGCTTCCGTTCACGGGAACACGGTACTCCAGTACAACGAGCGGCGTCCGATCAGGAAGCCTCCGAGCGCGCCTCCGACGCCGAGGACGGTTCCCCATCGAATCACCCCGTCCCGCTCCGCGTCCCCGCATCCGTCCGGCGTCGTACAGTCGAAGGACGCGATCATGAGCCCGGCGACACTACCCACGAGGATGCCCGCACCGGCACCCCAGAGCGTTCCCTGCAGCCAGTGGCTCTTCTGCACCGACACGGAGCGGATGTCGGGGAAGCCGATGTCCACAGTGGTCCCGTCCTGCCGAAGCTCCACGTAGTCGGCTCCCACGGACCCGACGAGCGCGTCCTCCACGAAGAAGGAAGGCGTGCCGACGCGCACGGGCTCGCCCGGCCCGAGCCCGGAGAAGATTTCGGCGAGCCGCTGATCGGCCGCCGACCTCGGGACCGACTGCGCCTCGGCCCCGACCACCGCCCCCGCGAAGACCAGGATGATCGCCAGGCCTGGACGAGCGTGGCTCGCGGCGGCAGCACGTCGTGACATCCGGCAACTCTCCAGATTGTGGGTCTCGGCGGGCGTCTGACTTCCCTACGCAGCGTCCGTGGCGCCCGTTACCGGCGTCGGACGAACCCGGGCGGGCAACCTACATGCGGGGCAGCGTCACGCCGACCTGCTTCATGTACTTGCCCTTGCGGTCCGCGTAGGCCACCTCGGGCTCCTCGTCTCCCTCGAAGAAGAGGAGCTGTGCGATCCCCTCGCCACCGTAGACCTTGGCCGGCAGCGGCGTCGTGTTCGAGATCTCGAGGGTCAGGTACCCTTCCCAGGTGGGCTCGAGCGGCGTCACGTTCACGATGAGGCCGCAGCGCGCATACGTCGACTTGCCCACGCACACCACGAGCACGTCGCGGGGAATGCGGAAATACTCCTCGGTGCGAGCCAGCGCGAACGAGTTGGGTGGGATGATGCACTCGGGGCCCACGATGTCGACGAACGAGCGATCGTCGAAGTTCTTCGGATCCACGATCGAGTTGTGGACGTTCGTGAAGACCTTGAACTCGGGGGAGACCCGAATGTCGTAGCCGTACGACGAGATCCCGTAGGAGATCTTCCCGTCGCGGACCTGGCCCGACTCGAACGGCTCGATCATCCCGTGCTCTTCGCACATTCGGCGGATCCACTTGTCACTCTTGATCGGCATCGATCGACGGTACTCCGTAGGGTTGGCGCACAGCAGCCCCGGGCATCCGCGGCGGCACGCAGGTGGTCGGACCGGCGGATCTTCGCGGCGCCGGGAAAGGCGGAAGATAGACAAGCGGGCGAAGTCGGGTCAAACCACCGAAAGATGGCGGAATTCCGGCCTTCGTCCGGTTGACACTCCGACGAGAGCCCGGGTACCTTTCGACCCGATTTGGCGCCCTAGTGAATCATTTCACAAACCCTGGCGAGCCCATGTCGGGAGATTATCTCCCCCTCCTCATCCTGCTCGGCGTCTCGACCCTCAACGCGCTGGGCATCGTCGTCTCGTCGCATATTCTCAATCCGCGACGCGACACACCGCAGAAGCTGATGCCGTACGAGTCCGGGATGATCCCGCTCGGAAGCACGAAGGCGCGCTTCTCGGTGAAGTTCTACATGGTCGCGATCAGCTTCATCGTCTTCGACCTCGAGACGATCTTCCTGATCCCGTGGGCCGTGCGGATGCGCGAGCTGGGGTGGAGCGCGTTCGTGGCCATGACCATGTTCGTTGCCGTCCTCGCGATCGGCCTGGCCTACGAGTGGAAGAAGGGAGGACTCGAGTGGGACTAGGAGACAAGCTCCCCGGCGGGGGATCCTCGAAGACTACCGGCGGGATCTTCGGACCTGGAAGTCCGACGTTCCTGACCAGCAAGATCGACGCGATCGTCAACTGGGGTCGGCTCAACTCGCTCTGGCCGATGCCGTTCGGGACCGCGTGCTGCGCGATCGAGATGATGGCCTCGGCAGCTTCGAACTACGATCTGGCGCGTTTCGGGATGGAACGCATGTCGTTCAGCCCCCGGCAGGCCGACGTGCTGATCTGCGCCGGCCGGGTACCGTACAAGCTCGCCCCGGTGCTCCGGCGCATCTGGGACCAGATGCCCCAGCCCAAATGGGCCATTTCGATGGGCGCCTGCGCCAGCTCCGGCGGCGTGTTCGACGTCTACTCGATGGTGCAGGGGATCGACACGATCATCCCGGTCGACGTGTACATCCCGGGCTGCCCGCCCCGCCCGGAAGGACTCATCTACGGTCTGATGATGATCCAGGAGAAGATTCGGCAGGAGAGCCTCACGCGGCACTTCGAGCACCGGGCCGAGGACCCCGCGACCGTGGCACGGCCGCGCGCGAATGAGGAAGAGGTCGTGGGGCTCACCGGCCCGTTCGGCAACTCCACGCAGCAGGACGCCCTCTCGACCGGCGCCTCTCCGCGCACGGACGAGGAAGCTCCGACCGATCCCCTCCTGGGCTGACGCGATGAGCGATTCGAAGAGTCCGCTCGACGCGGTGGAAGAAGGCCCGGCGAGCTCCGACGGAGGCGACTCGGGCGCGCAGGCCTCGACCGGATCGCCGGACGACCACCCGACGGTCGCGGCGCTTCTCGAGGCCTTTCCGGACGAGGTACAGCGGTATCGGCTGAACGCCGGGGACCAGTACGTGGTGTGGATCCGCCCGGATCGAAGCCACGAGATCCTGGCCTGGCTGAAGAACGATCCGGAGCACCTGTACGACATGATGTCGGACGTGACCGGGGTGGACTACGGAGGTGGCCGACCCGTCGAGGTCGTGTACCAGATGTATTCCACGACGCACGGCCTTGCGCTGCGCATCCGCTGCCCTCTCCCGCTCGACGCTCTGGAGATCGACTCGGTCTGCGACCTGTGGAACTCCGCCAACTGGCTGGAGCGAGAGGTCTTCGACCTGTTCGGCGTGACCTTCCGTGATCATCCCGACCTGCGTCGCATCCTGATGCCCGACGACTATGCCGAGGGGTATCCGCTGCGAAAGGACTTCCCGCTTCGCGGACGCTTCTCCCGTGCGGAGCAGACCCGCCGAGCGCTCAACCAGGACGTCGAGCGCTTCTACCTGGCGGAAGACCTCGGTCACGGCGTTCCACAGGAGGTCGAGAGCGCCCCGTCCCCGGCTGCGCTCGAAAGCGGTGCGCCGGGAGCTGAACGCGAAGGAGAACAGGGCTGATGGCGACCAAGACTGTGGAGTTCGGGGTCGGACCGGGTCGGGAGATGGGCCCCGGGGGGGTCGGCACGCCGAGCCCGCTGGCCCCGTTCGACATCCCCGAGCCGGACATCGGGACCGAGCGGATGCTCATCAACATCGGGCCGCAGCATCCCGCCACGCATGGCGTGCTCCGACTGGTTTGCGAGCTCGACGGCGAGACCGTGACGGAGGTGACACCCCACATCGGGTATCTCCATTCTTCCTTCGAGAAGCTGGGAGAGTACCGGACCTGGAACCAGATCGTCCCGCTCACGGACCGGATGGACTATCTCGCGCCGCTGATCTACAACTGCGCCTACGTCATGTCCGTCGAGAAGCTCATGGGCATCGAGGTGACCGAGCGGTGCAAGGTGGTTCGGGTCATCCTGATGGAGCTGGACCGCATCTTCGGGCACCTCCTCTGGCTGGGAACCACGGCCATCGACGTCGGGGCGTTCACGCCGTTCCTCTACTCCTTCCAGCAGCGGGAGAAGATCTACGGCCTCCACGAAGCCCTCACGGGAGCACGCATCACCACGTCCGCGACGCGTGTCGGAGGGATGATGGCGGATCTCCCCGACGGATGGCTCGATCAGCTCCTCGACTTCCTGGACAACTTCCCGAAGACGCTGGCCGAGGTCCACCGACTGCTCACGGGAAATCAGATCCACATCGGTCGCACGCAGGGGGTCGGAGCGATCAGCGCGGACGACGCGATCAACTACGGCTTCACCGGCCCAAACCTGCGAGCCGCCGGTGTCCCGTACGACGTGCGCAAGGACCGGCCGTACTACGACTACGAGACGTACGACTTCGAGGTCCCCGTGGGTGAGCACGGGGACTGTTACGATCGGTACCTCTGCCGCATGGAGGAGATGCGGCAATCCGTCCGCATCCTGCACCAGGCGATGGCCCGGCTGCCCGGTGGCCCGATCAACGTCGAAGACCCGAACATCTCACTGCCCTCCAAGACGGACGCCATGTCCGACATGGAGAGCATGATTCATCACTTCAAGCTGATCACCGAAGGGATTCCCGCGCCCGAGGGAGATTGCTACATGGCGATCGAAGCCTCGAAAGGCGAGCTCGGGATGTACGTCGTGGCGGAGGAGGGGGGGACGAAGCCCGTCCGCTGGCGTGTGCGGCCTCCGTCGTTCGTGAACCTCTCGGTGATCCCCAAGCTGGCCGAAGGACACCTCGTATCCGACCTGATCATGATCAACGCGAGCCTCGACATCGTGCTCGGGGAGATCGACCGTTGAGCGACGTTCCATTCAAGAACCCCGGCTGGGCGGGAAACACCGGTGAGTTCGATCTCTCCGAGGAGCAGGTCCGCGGCGACGACTTCGTGGGTGACCGCCCCAGGGACGGTGGTCACGCCTCCGGGGCCGGGACGCTCCCCTACATGCTCGCGGAGAAGGCGCCCGAGGCACCTCTCTTCGAGGGCGAGTATCGGGAACGCTTCGAGAAGATCCTGACGCGCTATCCCACGAAGCAGGCGGCCCTTCTACCGACACTCGCGATGGCCCAGGAGGTGCGCGGCCACCTGAGTCCGGAGTCCATGGACCGTGTCGCCGAGCTTCTCGAGCTGTCGCCGGCCTACGTCCGGGGTGTCGCCACCTTCTACACGATGTACAACAAGCGGCCGGTCGGACGGCACCTGGTGCAGGTGTGCACGAACATCTCGTGCAACCTGAACGGCGCGGACGAAGTCGTCGAGGCCTTCCTCCGCTACACCGACACCGAGCTCGGTGAGACGTCGAAGGACGGAAACTTCACGGTGATCGAAGCCGAATGCCTCGCGGCGTGCGGCTTTCCGACGTGCGTGCAGATCAACTCCCGTTATTTCGAGAACGTGACCCCCGACCAGGTGGCCCGGATCTGCGAGCACCTCAAGTCGCAGGGCGAATAGCGCATGGCATATCCCTACGTTTCGGAACACGAGGTCCGGGTCCTGAGCCGGCACTTCGGCGACCCGCAGCAGCGCCGCATCGATACGTACGTCGAGCGTGGCGGCTACCAGGCGCTGAGGAAGGCCTTCGACATGGGGCCCGAGAAGGTGATCGAGGAGGTCAAGGCCTCGGGGTTGCGTGGCCGGGGCGGTGCCGGCTTCCCCACGGGTGTGAAGTGGTCGTTCATGCCCAAGGATTCGGGCAGGCCGCACTACCTCCTGTGCAACGCCGACGAGTCGGAGCCCGGCACGTTCAAGGATCGCGAGCTCATCCGGTGGGACCCGCATCAGCTCATCGAGGGCTGCCTGATCGGTGCCTATGCCATCGGGGCGGGGCACGTGTACATCTACTGCCGCGGTGAGTTCTTCGAGGTCAATCAGATCCTCGCGCGGGCCGTCGAGGATGCCTACGCGAAGGGCTACATCGGCAAGGACATCATGGGCTCCGGCAACGACCTGGAGCTCACGGTCCACCAGGGTGCGGGCGCGTACATCTGCGGGGAAGAGACCGGCCTGATGAACTCGCTCGAGGGGCGGCGCGGGCAGCCACGGGTCAAGCCCCCGTTCCCCGCCGCGGTCGGCGCCTTCGGCATGCCGTCGACGATCAACAACGTCGAGACGCTCGCAGCCGTGACCCACATCGTGGACAACGGGGGAGAGTGGTATCGCCAGTACGGGACCGAGAAGAGCCCCGGGACGAAGCTCTTCTGCGTGTCGGGGCACGTGCGGAAGCCCGGCAACTACGAGCTTCCGCTCGGCTTTCCGCTCACGCAGCTGATCGAGGACGTTTGCGGAGGCATGCGCGACGGCAACGCGCTCAAGGCGGTGATCCCGGGCGGCTCGTCGGTGCCGATCATCAACGCCGAAGAGGCGTCCCGCTGCTCCCTCGACTACGAAGGGTGCGTCGAGGTGGGCACGATGCTCGGATGCGCCTCGGTGATCGTGATGGACGAGACGACCGACATCGTCAAGCAGGTGCGCCGCATGGTGGACTTCTACGCACACGAATCGTGCGGTCAGTGCACGCCGTGTCGGGAAGGATCGGCGTGGACGGCGAAGATCCTGCGCCGCATCGAGGACGGCCGTGGCACGGAGGAGGACCTCGACGTGCTCATGGAGATGACCCAGCAGATGGTCGGCACGACCATCTGCGTGCTGTCCGATTCCGTGGCCGCACCCGTGCAATCCTCGATCACGAAGTTCCGAGACGAGTATCTCGCGCTGATTCGGCGCGGCGAGCGCGTGGGGGCTGCCTGATGGCCGAAATGGTCAACCTGACGATCGACGGACACGAGGTTTCCGTCCCGCGCGGGACGACGATCCTCGAGGCTGCCAAGACGATCGGCACCGAGGTCCCGCACTACTGCTACCACCCCGGCATGTCGTCGCCGGCGATGTGTCGCCTGTGCCTGGTGGAGGTGGAGGGCGCCCCCAAGCCCATGCCCTCGTGCGTCACCACGGTGGCGGACGGCCAGGTGGTCCGGACGCAGTCCGAAGAGGCGAAGAAGAATCGTCGTGGTGTCCTGGAGTTCTACCTGGTCAATCACCCGCTGGACTGTCCGATCTGCGACATGTCGGGCGAATGCAACCTCCAGGACTACGTGCACGCGGAGGGGCGCGAGCACGGCAGGGGTCGGGAGCCCAAGCGCGTGTTCGGCCGGGACGACTTCGGCGGGGACGTGCTCTTCTACGGGGACCGCTGCGTGATGTGCACGCGCTGTGTCCGGTTCATGAGCGAAGTCGAGCAGGATCATCGCCTCACGGTCGTCGAGCGGGGCAACCGATCGGTGATCGACACCTTCTTCGAGGAGGGGCTCGACGGCACGCACTGGCACGGCAACATCGTCGACATCTGCCCCGTCGGCGCACTCGTATCGAAGGATTTCCTCCACAAGGCCCGCGCCTGGGACCTCACCCACACCCCGTCGATCTGTGCCAGTTGCTCCCAGGGGTGCAACATCGAGCTCCACACGCGGGACAACCTGGTGCAGCGCATCAAGCCGCGTGAAAACCTCGACGTAAACGGCTGGTGGATATGCGATTACGGCCGACACGACTATGAGTGGATGAACCGGGGCGACCGTCTGGAGGCTCCGCTGGTCCGGGATGGAGGATCGTCTCAGGCCGCGGGGTGGACGGACGCGCTCCGAGGGATCCTCGACCGCGCCGCCTCCCTGTCCGGGGCGTCCGTCAAGGCTGTGGTGTCACCCCGGTGCTCCAACGAAGACCTCGGAGCCCTGGTCGGGCTGGTCGAGGCCTTCGGGGGCGGAGAGATCGTGTATCGCTCGGCCCGCGCCGAGGAGGAGATCCCACTCAAGGGCTTCCCCCAGCTGGCACGCCGCAAGGACCTGGCCCCGAACACGACCGGGGCGGACCTCATGGGCATGCGGCGGGTCGGGGACGACCAAGGGGTGGGAGGGCTCGACGACATCGCGAGTCACGACGGAATCGTCCTCGTTCTCGGCGATTCCCTGGAGGACCAGCCGGAGAGCTTCGGCGCGCAGGCGGGGCTCTACGTCTATCTCGGCACCCACGCCGAGCCCGCCGTGTCCGCGGCGCACTACGTGCTGCCCACATGCACGCACGCCGAAGCCGAGGGGACCTTCACGAACCTCGATCGGCGCGTCCAGCGTTTCGATCCGGCGCTGCGCCCTCCCGGAATGGCCCGGCCGGCGTGGCTGGTCCTCGGCGCCATGGTCGGGGAGCGCACGGGAGGCGGCGTCGCGCGGTCGGCGAAGGAGGCGTTCGCTGCGCTCGGAGCGGCCGTGCCCGCTTTCCAGGGCATCGACTACGCCGACGTGGGGACACGAGGTGCCCTGATCAACGAATCCGTTTCCCTCACGGGGGACTGAGCCCATGGATCTCCAACCGATCGAGGGCATTCCGGCGCTCGTCGCGGCGATCGCCAAGAACGTCGGAATCTTCTCCATCGTCATGGTCGTCGTGGCGTACGCGACGCTCGCGGAGCGCCGCGTCTCGGCGTTCATCCAGGACCGCAGGGGTCCGAACCGCGTGGGACCGTTCGGGCTTCTCCAGCCGATCGCTGACGGGATCAAGAACATCCTCAAGGAGGAGACGCTCCCGGCCACGGCGTCGCGGTTCTTCTTCGTCCTCGCGCCGATCCTGGTGCTCGTTCCCTCGCTCGTCACCTTCGCGGTGATCCCCATCGCCGCGCCGCTGCCCACTCCGTGGGGCGTCGTCGACATGGTCATCGCCGACGTGCCGATCGGAATCCTGTGGGTGCTCGCCTTCAGCTCGCTCGCGGTGTACGGAGTCGTGCTGGGCGGGTGGGCCTCGAACAACAAGTACGCCTTCCTCGGCGGGCTGCGGGCGTCGGCGCAGATGGTCAGCTACGAGGTCGCGCTGGGCCTGTCCATCATCGCGGTGCTGATGATGGCGGGGAACGTGACGCTCTCCGACGTCGTTTGGCAGCAGCAGCAGCTGGGGATGTGGTTCGCTTTTCCCCTGTCGCTGGCCTTCATCCTCTTCGTCATTTCGGCCTTCGCCGAGACGAATCGCCTGCCGTTCGACATGCCGGAGGCCGAGTCCGAGCTCGTGACCGGGTACCACACGGAGTACTCGGCCATGAAGTTCTCCGCCTTCATGATCTCCGAGTTCGGCCACATGGTGACGGCTTCCGCGCTCATGGCCACGCTCTTCCTCGGCGGTTGGGACCTTCCGGGGTCCTGGGACGACGCGTACTGGTTCCAGGGACAGCTCATCAGCGGCTTCGCCGCGGACGGAAGCGTGATCCTGGCCAGCCCGAGTCTCCTGAAGACGCTGGCCACCTTCGTCGGATTCGGGGCGAAGACGTCGCTCTTCCTCCTCCTCTACATCTGGATCCGCTGGACCCTGCCGCGCTTCCGCTACGACCAGGTCATGTCGCTCGGCTGGAAGGTGATGCTGCCGACCGCGCTCGCGTACGTGATGCTGATCGCCATGACGATCCTGCTCCTCGACGAGCTCGGCGTGACGTACGGCTTCGGCTACGGAGTGGCCCTGACCGCGGTGAGCGGCGCGGCCACGCTCGCGTTCGTCTTCTTCCTGGACCGCGGGCGCACGATCACCGGAGCAGCGGCTCGCCAGACGCAGCGAATCGAGACCAAGACGATTTCCCCTGCGGTCGCCGCCCTCGAGACGGCGCGATCCGCCGAGCCCGCGCCTGCGGGCGACTAAGGAGCCGACGCGATGGCGATCTCCGTCAAAGTGATGCACCGGCCCGCGCCGGAGAGCACCTCCTACCTGCGCGCGGCGCTGAGCGGGATGGCGCTGACCTTCAAGCACATGGTCAACCCGGACAAGGTGACGCAGCAGTATCCCGAGGAGCAGACGGACCTGAGCCCCCGGTGGCGTGGAACGCACGTCATGGAGACGCACGCCGACGGAAGGCCGAAGTGTGTCGCGTGCGGCCTTTGTCCCACGGTGTGCCCGGCCAACTGCATCCGGCTCGTGGGCGGTGAGGACGACCAGGGCAACCGGTACCCGGTCGTCTACGAGATCGACGAGTTCCGCTGCATCTTCTGCGGGATGTGCCAGGAGGTCTGCCCGGTCGAGGCGATTCACGTAGGTCGCCATTTCGAGAACGCGGAATACACCCGCGACCGGTTCGTCTACGACCTCGATCGCCTCATGGAGCAGGACCACCCCTCCACGCTCCTGTGGGACCCATCCGACCCCACGTCAGAATGACCGCTCTTCTCTTTTACGTCTTCGCGGGCCTGGCGATCGGTGGAGCCATCGGTGTCGTCATGGCACGGAGCCCCGTCGGAAGCCTTCTCTTCATGGTGACGACGCTCGCCGCGATGGCCGGGACGTTCGTGCTCCTCGAAGCGCACTTCCTCGCCGCCATTCAGATCATCGTGTATGCCGGCGCCATCATGGTGCTCTTCCTCTTCGTGATCATGCTGCTCAACCTCGGGCACGACTACCGCAGGGACCTCAAGGGCGGGGCCTTCGCGATCCTGTCGTTCGGGGTGATCGGCCTGATCGCCGGTCTGGTGGCGCAGCAGCTCGGCGCCTCCGGGGCGGTCTCCGGCCCGGGCGCTGCGGCCATCGACGCCGCGATCGCCGAGCGAGGCGCGCTCGGTGCGATCGCGGACCCGCTCTACACGACGTACGTCGTCCCCTTCGAGATCACCGGCATCCTGCTGCTCGTAGCGATCGTCGGCGCCCTCGTGCTCGCGAAGCGGGAGGTGTGATGATCACAGAAGCCCTCGTGCTCAGTGCGGTCCTCTTCGTCGTCGGCACGTTCGGCGTCCTCGTGCGCCGTAATTCGATCATCATGTTCCTCTGCATCGAGCTCCAACTCAATGCGGTGAACCTGAGTCTGGTCGCCTTCTCCAGGATGTGGGGAATCGACGGCCAGATCTTCGTCTTCTTCGTGATGACCGTAGCCGCGGCGGAGGCCGCCGTCGGCCTGGCGATCATCATCTCGATCTTCCGCCACTACGAGACGGTGAACGTGGACAGCTTCAACCTGCTCAAGTGGTGAGTGCCATGACCGCATCTCTCACGGCGCTGGTGCAGGGCGGGGGTCAGGCGGCGGCGGAGGCCGGCCACTTCGAGCCGTTCCTTCCCGGACTGGTCGTCCTCCTGCCGCTTCTGGGCTTCGTCATCAACGGGGTCCTCGCCCTGCAGCACGCGCGGGCGTCGGCCGACGCGGTTCGTGGCGGGAGCGAGCTCGCGCTGGGCGATTCCGCTTCGCGACCGGCGACCCACACGCTGCCGACCTGGGTCGGGCCGGGGGTCATGCTCGCGGCCTTCCTCATCACGCTCGTGAACTTCACCCGGATGCTCGGGGCGCACCTCGAGGAGCCGGTGGTCGTCCACTACTGGACGTGGATCGCGACGGGAACGTTCACGGTGGACGCCGCGATCCAGCTCGACCAGCTGTCGATGGTGATGATGATGGTCGTCACGGGCGTCGGCTTCCTCATCCACGTGTTCAGCGTGGGCTACATGAAGGAAGACCCGGGCTATCCGCGATATTTCGCCTACCTGAATCTCTTCGTCTTCTTCATGCTCGTGCTCGTGATGGGCTCGAGCTACGCCCTGATGTTCGTCGGCTGGGAGGGGGTGGGGCTCTGCTCCTACCTCCTCATCGGGTACTGGTTCTCGGACCGGGAGAAGGCCGACGCGGGGAAGAAGGCCTTCATCGTCAACCGAATCGGGGACGCCGGCTTCCTGATCGCCATGTTCCTGGTGTTCAGCAACTTCGGCTCGCTCGACTACGTCCCGGTCTTCCACGATGCGGAAGGTCTCGCGTACGCCGGTGGGCTGGTCACGGCGATCACCCTCTTCTTCTTCGTGGGCGCCATCGGAAAAAGCGCGCAGATCCCGCTCTATGTGTGGCTGCCGGACGCGATGGCGGGCCCGACGCCGGTGTCCGCGCTGATCCACGCGGCGACGATGGTTACGGCCGGCGTGTATCTGGTGGCGCGTTCCTCCGTCCTCTTCGCGCTCGCGCCCCTGTCGAGCGCCGTGGTCGCGGGGATCGGCGTGTTCACCGCGCTCTTCGCGGCGACCATCGCCTTGAAGCAGAACGACATCAAGAAGGTGCTCGCGTACTCCACCGTGTCCCAGCTGGGGTACATGTTCCTCGGTGTCGGGGTGGGGGCGTACGCGGCCGGCATCTTCCACCTCATGACCCACGCCTTCTTCAAGGCCCTCCTGTTCATGGGGTCGGGCGCGGTGATCCACTCGATGCACGAGGCGTATCACGCGACCCACAGCCACGAGGATCCGCAGGACATGCGGAACATGGGTGGGCTCAAGGACGCGATGCCGATCACCTGGGCGACGATGTGGGTCGCGACGCTCGCCATCGCCGGGATCTGGCCGTTCGCCGGCTTCTTCTCGAAGGATGAGATCATCTGGCAGACGGCCGCCTTCGGTGGTGCCGAGGGTGCGGCGTACTCCGCGCTCTACTCGCTCTACTGGGTGATCGCGCTCGCCGCCGCGATGCTCACCGCGTTCTACATGACGCGGATGATGGTCATGACCTTCCACGGCACGAACCGCACGGGAGAGGAGGAGAAGAAGCACCTCCACGAGGCCCCCGCGGTGATGTGGGTGCCCCTCGCGGTCCTCGCCGTCCTCTCGGTCTTCGGTGGGTGGGTGAACGTACCCGAGGCGCTGCGCTCGGCCTGGGTCGGTGGAATGGGGATCCTGCCGATGAGCGAGTGGCTGCACCACTGGCTCGAGCCGGTGACGCTGGCGGCCCACCACGTCCAGGAGGAGCACCTCGGCGAGCTCGCCCACAGCGCCCCGTTCGGTGGGGGCGAGGTCCTGTGGGCCACGATCTCGACCGCGGCGGCGGCCGTCGTCGTGCTCGTGTCCCTCCGCGTCGTCGCGGCGCAGCGCGTCGTCCCGGTGGCCGAGGACGAGACGGAGCTTCGAGGCATCGCCAAGGTGCTGTACAACAAGTACTACGTCGACGAGTTCTACGATCGGGTCGTGGTCCAGCCCGTCGTGCGCTTCTCGCGCTTCTGCTGGAAGGTGATCGACGCGGTCGTCATCGACGGTGTGGTCAACGCGGTCGGATGGGCCGCGAAGGCCTTCGGCTGGGGCGTGAGCATGTTCCAGACCGGCACGGTCAATACGTATGCCTTCATTCTCACCGTCGGGGTGCTGTTCATCCTCGGCGCCACGCTGCTCTAGGGGGCGCCGATCATGACCGCACTGCTCGATTCGATCGGCTACGCCGGATGGGCCCTCCATGCCCTGGTCTGGCTCCCCGTGCTCGGGGTCGGACTGGTCCTCTGGTCGGCGGAGGCACAGGCCAAGACGATGGCGTTCTGGTGGTCCGTCGGCGTGTTCGTCCTCAGCCTCGGGCTCTGGTGGGCCTTCGATCCGGCCGAGGGCGGAATGCAGATGCAGAGCACCGCGCCGTGGATTCCCGCCTGGGGCGTGAACTACTCGCTCGGTGTGGACGGGATCAGCCTGTTCATGGTCATGCTGACCACGTTCAGCACCTCGATCGCGATCCTCGGATCGTTCAACTACATCAAGACGCGCGAGCGGTCCTTCTACGCCCTGATGCTCCTCCTGGAGGCGGCGGTCGTAGGGGTCTTCGTCGCGACCGATCTGTTCCTCTTCTACGTGTTCTTCGAGCTCACCCTCGTTCCGATGTACTTCATCGTCGGTATCTGGGGCGGAGAGCGCCGCATCTACGCCGCGATCAAGTTCTTCCTGTACACGGCGTTCGGCTCGCTCCTCATGCTCGTGGGCATCCTCTACCTGTTCTGGAAGGCGAAGACGATGCTCGGGGTCGCGACGTTCGCGTACGCCGACCTCCTCCAGGTCCCGCTCACCGGAACGGAGCAGCTCTGGCTGTTCACGGCTTTCGCGCTCGCCTTCAGCGTGAAGGTCCCCGTCTTCCCGCTGCACACGTGGCTTCCGGACGCGCACGTGGAGGCGCCGACTCCCGGCTCGGTGATCCTGGCGGCCGTCCTGCTGAAGATGGGCACGTACGGCTTCCTGCGGTTCCTGCTGCCGCTGTTCCCGATCGCGGCTCAGCATCCGACGGTGGTCACCACGATGCTGGTGCTCGGGGTGATCGGAATCCTGTATACCGCCTGGGTCGCCGCCGTGCAGCCGGACGCCAAGAAGCTCGTCGCCTATACCTCGGTAGCCCACATGGGCTTCGTGGTCCTGGGCGTCTTCGCGCTGACCGTCAACGGCATTCAGGGCGGCCTCGTCGTCATGATCTCTCACGGTATCAGCACGGGAGCCCTCTTCCTCCTGCTGGGGATGCTGTACGAGCGCCGCCACACGCGCACCATCGCGGACTTCGGAGGGATCGCCAGGGTCGCGCCCTGGTTCGCCACGGCCTTCGTCATCACGGCGCTCGCTTCGATCGGACTGCCCGGGACGAGCGGTTTCGTGGGCGAGTTCCTGGCCCTCATGGGGACCTTCGAGACGCATCCGACGATCGCCATGGTCGCAACGCTGGGCGTGATCTTCGCGGCCTACTACATGCTTCCGATGGTTCAGACGGTCTTCTTCAACAAGCTCGACAAGACCGAGAACCGGGAGATGGCCGACCTCACCTCCCGTGAGATCGTCATCCTCGCTCCGCTCGTGGCCCTGATGATCGTCATCGGGTGGCACCCCACCCCCGTGCTGGAGCGGATGGAGCCGAGCGTGCGCGTGGTCCTGGAGCGCGTCGAAGCCGCGCGTGAGGCGAACGCCACGACGACGGATGGCGCGGCGCCCGCGCTGGCATATGACGACGCCCCGGAGGGAGGCTCCGACTCCGCTCCGGAGGTGTCATCCGATCCACCAACGGCCGACCCCTCGGTCGGATCGCTCGTACCGAGCGACGGGCAATAGGCCGGGCAGGGACCATGGAACTCGACTTCTCTCGACAGCTGCACTTCTTCTGGGCTCTCGTGCCGGAGATGATCCTCTGTGCCTGGGGTATGGTCGTCCTCCTGGCCGGAGTCTCACGGTCCCAGAAGGAGCAGGACGATACGGCGCCCCGGGATCCGAGCTTCGGCGGCGGCGCGGACATGGGCTGGCTCGCGCTCGTGGGCGTGCTCGTGGCCGCCGTGGCGAACGGCTGGATGTACGGCCTCGAGGAGATCGGCCGTGACGGCATGATCGCCGTCGACGGCTTCCGCCTCTTCGCGAACTGGATCTTCCTGCTCGCTGCCGCCCTCACGATCCTGGTGTCGTTCGCCTACGTCTACCGCCAGCGCCTTCAGGCGGGTGAGTTCTACGGACTCATCCTCTTCTCGACGGCCGGGATGATGTTCATGGCCGGGGCGCGCGACCTGATCGTGGTCTTCCTCGGTCTGGAGGTGATGTCGATCGCGGTCTACGCCCTGACGGCGTTCAATCGGCGAGATCGGAGATCGGCCGAGGCGGGATTGAAGTACTTCCTTCTGGGGGCCTTCGCGACCGGCTTCTTCCTGTACGGTATCACGCTCCTCTACGGGGCGACGGGGAGCACCAACATCGCCGAGATCGCGCGGAGCGTGTCCTCGGGGCAGGCACCTCCGACGTTGTTGACGCTCGGCATCGCCTTCCTGACCATCGGCTTCGGGTTCAAGGTGTCGGCAGTGCCGTTCCACATGTGGACGCCCGACGTGTACGAGGGCGCGCCGGCACCGGTCACGGCGTTCATGTCGGCGGCCGTGAAGGCGGCCGCGTTCGTCGCGTTCCTGCGGGTGTTCATGGTGGGACTCGACGCGGCGTACGATACGTGGTACCCGCTCATGTGGTGGCTGGCCGCGATCACCATGGTCGCCGCGAACATGATCGCGCTGGTCCAGTCGAACGTGAAGCGCATGCTGGCCTACTCCAGCATCGCGCACGCCGGCTACCTGCTCGTGGCCGTGACGGCTGCGAACGAGACGGCTGCCGCGGGCATGCTCTTCTACCTGCTGGTGTACACCGTGATGAACATCGGCGCCTTCGCGATCGTGATCGGTGTCGCGCATCAGGCGGAGGAGCGCCTCCAGGTGGAGGACTATGCCGGGTTCGGGTGGGCTCAGCCTACCATCGGTGTGCTCCTGACGATCTTCCTCCTCTCCCTGGCCGGCTTCCCGGGCACCGGCGGGTTCATGGGGAAGATCTACCTGCTCCAGGGCGCCGCGGACGCCCAGCTCTGGTTCCTCTCCGTCATCCTCGTCCTGACGACCATCGCCTCGTACTGGTATTACCTGCGGGTGGCGTGGTTCATGTGGATGAAGCGCCAGATGACCGAGGATCAGCACGACTCCGTGATCGTACCGCTCCCCATGCGGGTCGCACTCGTCACCGCCGTAGTCATCGTGATCTACACCGGGTTCTTCCCGTCGGCAGCGCTGGACTTCGCGCGGGCCAGTGTCGAAGGCTTCGGGGCGATGAGCGGAAGCATGCTCGGTCTGGGCCAGTAGGACCGAATTCCCACAGGGAGCGAGCATCCTGGCCCTGCTCGATCGCCCGCCACCGGTTCCAGACGCATGAAGTCCCACATCTTTCGGCAGTACGACATCCGCGGGATCGTCGGAGAGGACCTCGACGCCGGGATCGCGGAGGCCGTCGGACGGGCATTCGCCTCTCACGTTCGTCGGGAGGCGGGGCGCGACGGGGTGCGGATCGCCGTGGGACACGACAACCGGCACTCGTCGCCGGCGCTCGCCGAGGGGCTGATCCGGGGGATCACGGCCGCGGGAGCCGACGTGCTCGACGTCGGCACGGTCCCCACGCCCGTCCTCTACTGGGCGGAGGCCACCTTCGGGACGGACGCCGGCGTCCAGATCACGGGATCCCACAATCCGCCGGAGTGGAACGGGATCAAGATGTCCTGCGGGCGGGCCGCCCTGTACGGAGAAGCGATTCAGGGCCTCCTGCGGCGGATCGTCGAGGGCGACCTGGACACGGGGTCGGGCACGACCGAGCGGGTCGAGGTGCTGGACCGCTACGTGGAGGATGTGGCTGGACGCTTCTCGCTCGCGCGACCGATGAAGGTGGCCGTCGACTGTGGCAACGGCAGCGGAGCCCTGGTCGCCGAGCGCCTCTTCGAGGCCATGGGCGTGGAGGTGACGCCGCTCTTCTGCGAGTCGGACGGGACGTTTCCGAACCACCACCCGGATCCGACCGTGGACGAGAACCTGGAAGATCTGATTCGGGCGGTCCGGGAGCAGCCGCACGATCTCGGGGTCGCGTTCGACGGGGATGCGGACCGCATCGGTGCCGTGGACGAGACCGGTGCGATCGTCCGGGGCGACATGCTGCTCCTCCTCTTCGGTCTCGACCTGCTCGAGAAGCGAGGCCCCGGTCAGAAGCTCGTCTTCGACGTGAAGTGCTCCCAGGCGCTACCGGAGGTGTTCGAGGCCGCCGGTGGGGAGCCGATCATGTGGAAGACCGGGCACTCGCTCCAGAAGGTGAAGATGAAGGAGACCGGTGCGCTGCTGGCCGGTGAGCTGTCGGGGCACATCATGGTCGCCGACGACTATTTCGGGTTCGACGACGCGCTCTACGACGCCTGCCGGCTCATCGAGATCCTGAGCCGGTCCGAGCAGCCGCTCTCGGAGCGCGTGGCGGCGTTCCCGAGCTACGTGTCGACGCCGGAGATCCGGCTCGAGGTCACCGAGGAGCAGAAGTGGACCATCGTGGATCGGGCGGTGGAGCACTTCTCGACCCATCACGACGTCATCGACGTGGACGGCGTGCGGGTCCTGTTCGGCGACGGATGGGCCCTCCTCCGAACCTCCAACACGCAGCCCGTCATCGTCGCGCGGTTCGAGGCCCGCTCGCCGGAGCGACTCGCCGAGATCCGCGCAGAGGTGGCGTCGTGGCTGGAAGAGCAGGGCGTGACGCTGCCCTGACGGTGGGCAGGTCCGAGTCATGAACACCCGTCCCGCCAACCCGCTCGCACACCTCCGAGGCGGACGTCTCGTCCTCGCCGTCTTCTTCGCGGTCGTGGTCCTCGCCGGGCTCGCGCGTGCCGCCACCGGCCTGTACGTGGAGGTTCTCTGGCAGGTACAGGCAGGGTACCTGGCGGTCTTCTGGCGCCGCGTGACGTGGGAGTGGGGCGCTCGCCTGATCGCCGGCGGGCTCGTCACGCTGCTCGTCTTCTTCAACCTCCGAATCGCATCGACGACGCTCGGAGGGATCCAGATCCGGCGCCGCTTCGGCAATCTGGAGATCTCGGAGCAGATCCCCCGGCGCTACGTGACGTGGTCGATGGCCGCGGCGGCCCTCCTCATCGGCTTCTGGTTCGGCGCGTCGGTACCGGGTGGCATCGGACGTCAGGCGCTCCTGGCCTTCTCCGCGCAGGAGTGGGGAGCGACGGATCCGATCCTCGGGCGAGACCTGGGCTTCTACGTGTTCTGGTTTCCGGTGATCGGCAGCCTCATCACCTACGCCATGATCGTAGCCTTTCTGGTCTTCACCCTGGCGACGGCGGGGTACGCGGCGACCGGCGCGCTCGGCTGGGTCCGGGGGCAGCTCAGGGCTCACGAGGTCGCCCGCCTGCACCTCGGTGGGATCCTCGCCGCCTTCTTCCTGCTGCTCGCCCTGCGGCTCTGGCTCGGGCGCTACGAGCTCCTGCTCGACGGCAACTCTGGAGTGCAGGGGATCTTCGGCTTCACAGACGCCGAAGCGCGGATGCCCGCCCTTCAGACGCTGGCGGTCCTGAGCTTCGCCGCCGCAGCGGGCACGGCCTGGGGCTCGATCCGCGCGCGCGGGTGGCCGATCGTCGCCTCCTTCGCCAGCGTCGTGCTCGGCACGGTTCTCATCGGAAACGTCTACCCGTACGTCATCCAGAGCTTCAGGGTCGAGCCGAACGAGCTGCAGCGGGAAACCCCGTTCATCGAGCACAATCTCGCCTTCACACGCCGAGGGTTCGGGCTCGACGCCACGCGCCGCCTGGAGTTCCGGTACGAAGCCGACGCTCCCATCGACTGGGTCGTGGCCTCCGAGCAGATCGCGGGGCTGCCCGTATGGGGCGCCGATCCGCTGCGGACCACGTTCGAGCAGGAGCAGGCGCGCTTTTCCTACTACGACTTCGACGGGGTAGCGATCGATCGATACACCTCGGCGTCCGCGGGGCCCGTTCCGCTCGCGATCTCGGTGCGGCAGATCGACGCCGATGGAATCCAGGATCCCAACTGGCAGAACCTCCACCTGCGGGAGCGCTACGTTGCCGGCATGGGCGCGGTGGTCAGCCTGGCGACCGGGCGGACCGACGAAGGCAAGCCCGAGATGCTCCTGGCAGGGATCCCGCCGGAGATCGTCCCTTCCGCATCGGCGTCGCTCGACCTGGCTCTCTCCCGTCCCGGCATCTTCTTCGGCACGCGACCGCAGCCGGAGTACGCGGTGGTCACGCCGGGGCCCGACCAGTACCTCGCGCCGGGCGGTGCACCCGGCACGGCAGGTGTCGACTTCCCGGAGGGGATCCGCCTGTCGTCCGGCCTCCGCACGGCGCTGCTGGCGTGGCGCTTCCGGACCGCCAACCTCCTCTTCTCGTCCGAGCTCAACGACGACAGCCGGCTGATCCACCGGAGGCGGGTGGTCGAGCGGGCAGTCGCGATCGCTCCCTTCCTCCGGTTTCCGGAGGCCCCGTACCCGGTCATCCACGATGGCAGGATCGTCTGGATCCTCGAGGGGTTCACCGGCACGCTGGCCTTCCCGCTCTCGGCCGTCCACGACCTGGGCGCGATCACGGTCCGGAGGCTCGTCCGCTACGTGCGCAACAGCGTGAAGGTCACGGTCGACGCGGTCAGCGGGGACATCGCCTTCTACCGGGTTCCGATCGAAGATCCGCTCGCGGATGCGTACGATGCGGCCTATCCGGGGCTGTTCCGGCCGATCGAGGAGATGCCGACGGGCCTCCGAGCCCACCTCCGGTATCCTCGATCGCTCCTCGATGTGCAGTCTCGAGTTCTCCTGCAGTACCACCAGGAAACGGCACCGGCCTTCCACGGGCAGCAGGACGTGTGGCGGGAGCCGCAGGAGCTCTCGACCAGCACGAGACCGGTCCCGTACGAGGCGGAGTACGGCATCTATCGGCTCCCGGACGAGCCGGACCCCAGCTTTCAGCTCACGACGGTGTTCGTGCCGGCCGGCCGCGAGAACCTCACGGCGATCTTCGCCGGCCGCACGGACGACCGCGGCCGCCCGGAGACGGTGCTGTACGACGTGCCCGTCGCGGACGAGGTGCTGGGGCCGAGGCAGATCGAGGCCCGGATCGAGCAGGACCCGCTGATCTCGCAGCAGTTCTCGCTCTGGCGCAGCGCCGGGAGCGAGGTCTGGACCGGGCACCTCCATCTCGTGCCGGTGGGCGAGCGGCTTCTCTACATGGAAGCGGTGTTTCTCGCTGCGGCGGAGGACGCGATCCCGGAGCTGGCCCGATTCGTCGTCAGTGACGGTCGCCGCGTGGTGATGACGCCGACCCTCGCCGAGGCGGTGGCACAGATCGCGGGGGCGGGTCCCACCGCCGGAGTGGAGCGCGCGGACGCGCCCGGGATCGCCCCCGCTGGTGCCGTGGCGGAGGGAATCTGGCCGGCCGACGCCCTTGCCGTGCTGGAACGGGCGGAGGAGGCGGCCCGTCGCGGCGACTGGCAGGGCTTCGGGGCGGCGCTCGACGAGCTGCGGGCGCTGCTCCAGCGCGCCCAGGGGGGCGGCGGGCCATCCCGCTGAAAACCCTCGTGCCCCGAGCCGGGGCCGGGCTTCCCACGATGCACGGGGTTGGCGAGCCGGAACGCGAAGACTGCCCGGAACCCGGCGTTGATCGGCCTCGGGGGCTCTGGTAGCTTAGCGTGCTCTCCCGTCCGCGGCCCCTGCGCGGACATCCGTCCCACCCACGCGAGAACGCATGGACATCCACGAGTATCAGGCCAAGCAACGTTTCGTCGCGGCCGGGATTCCGGTCCCGCCAGGCAAGATCGCGACGACGCCCGACGAGGCCCACGCGATCGCCACCGAATTCGGCGGAGCCGTGATGGTGAAGGCCCAGGTCCACTCCGGAGGGCGGGGGAAGGCAGGGGGTGTGAAGTACGCGCCGGATGCTGCCGCGGCGCGTGAGCATGCCCAGAACATCCTCGGGATGGACATCAAGGGCCTCACGGTCGAGAAGGTCCTGGTGACGCCCGCCGAGGACATCGCCTCCGAGGCCTATGTAGGGGTGCTCGTGGACCGCAAAAGCCAGGCGGCGACCTTCATGGTGTCGGCCGAAGGCGGGATGGACATCGAGGAAGTGGCCGCCACCCAACCGGAAGCGATCCGCCGGCTGACGGTGGATCCGCGATACGGGCTCCTTCCGCACCAGGCATTCTGGCTCGCCAACTTCCTCTACGACGACCCCGGGCACATCAAGCAGGCGTCGAAGGTGATCGGCCAGCTCTACGAGTCGTTCGTCGACTCCGGAGCGTCGATGACGGAGATCAACCCGTTGATCACCACCCCGGACGGGGCCGTCAAGGCGATCGACGCGAAGATGAGCATCGACGACAACGAGCTCTTCCGACGCCCGGAGGTCGCCGAGATGCGAGATACGTCGGCCGAGCCGACCGCTGAGATCCAGGCCCGGGAAGCGGGCCTCTCGTACGTGAAGCTCGACGGGGACGTCGGGTGCTGCGTGAACGGGGCCGGACTCGCCATGGCCACCATGGACCTGGTGAAGTACTACGGGGGCGAGCCCGCGAACTTCCTCGACATCGGGGGCTCGTCCAATCCGGACAAGGTCGTCTCGGCGCTCGAGATCATCACGTCCGACCCGAACGTCAAGGTGATCCTCTTCAACATCTTCGGGGGCATCACGCGGTGTGACGACGTCGCGAACGGCATCGTCGAGGCGACGAATCGCATCGACATCGGCGTCCCGATCGTCATCCGGCTGACGGGCACCAACGAAGCCCTGGCCCTCGAGATCCTCGAGAAGGCCGGCTTCTCCGCATACACCTCCATGGACGACGTCGTCGAGAAGGCCGTCCAGCTGGCCAAGGGAGAGGACTGAGGCCGATGTCGATCTTCATCGATTCCGATACCAGGCTCGTCGTTCAGGGCATCACCGGCCGCGACGGCTCGTTCCACACCCGTCAGATGATGGAGTACGGGACGCAGGTCGTGGCGGGGGTCACACCCGGAAAGGGCGGGCAGACCTTCGAGGGTCCGAACGGCGTCGCCGTTCCGATCTTCAACTCCATGGACGAGGCCGTCGCGGAGACCGAAGCGAACACGTCCGTCGTCTACGTGCCGCCGGCCTTTGCGGCCAACGCGATCCTCGAGGCGGCGGATTCCGGCGTGGACCTCGTGGTCGCGATCACGGAGGGCGTGCCGGTGCTCGACATGGCACGGGCCCACGCTTTCGCCCGGGATCGGGGGGTACGGATCCTGGGACCCAACTGTCCCGGCTTGATCTCCCCGGGCAAGTCCAAGGTTGGGATCCTCCCGGCGCAGATCGTCGCCGAAGGCCCGATCGGGGTCGTCTCCCGCTCGGGCACCCTCACGTACGAGGCTGTCTTCCAGCTGACCAGCGTCGGGCTGGGCCAGACGACCTGCGTCGGCATCGGGGGTGACCCGCTCATCGGCACCAATTTCATCGACTGTCTCGAGGCCTTCGAGGCCGATCCGGAGACGACGGCCATCGTCATGATCGGAGAAATCGGTGGCACCGACGAGCAGGAGGCGGCAGAGTATGTGAAGGCGAAGCTCTCGAAGCCCGTGGTGGGCTTCATCGCCGGGCAGACGGCTCCGCCGGGACGCCGCATGGGCCATGCCGGAGCCATCATCAGTGGCTCGGCGGGCACCGCCGAGGAGAAGATGAAAGCCTTCCAGGACAACGGAATCGCCGTGGCGAGCCGCCCTGCCGACATCGTCGGCCTCATCCAGGACGCGCTGGCGTAAGCCCGCACACGAAGCCCGTGACTTCTCCCCTTCTCGTGGAGCACGCCCTCGAGGCCGTGAAGTACCGCGTCTATCCGGACACGCCGCTGTCGGAGGTCGTCGACCTCATGGTACGTCGGGACGTGCGGGCGGTGCCGATCGTCGGAGAGCGCTACGAGGTTCTGGGGATCATCACGGCCGGAGACGCCCTCCGCGAGGTTCTGCGAGACGGTCACGCGGAAGAAGCGGGAGCGGCCGCCGCAGAGCAGGCCCTGCGGGCGCGTGACGTGATGACGCGGGCCGTCCTTTGCGTGTCGGAGACGCAGCCACTGGCCGACGCCGCGCGGATGATGGACAACCGGAGAGTCCAACAGCTGCCCGTCGTCCGGGACGGAGAGCTGATCGGACTGGTTACACGAGACGGCATTCTCCGGGCGCTGCACCGGGAAGCCGCTGAACTGTCAACAGAGAGAGAGCAGGACTCATGAGCCACACACTGGCGATCATCAAGCCCGACGCGGTGGGCTCGGGCAAGGCGGGCAAGATCCTCGCACACCTCGAGGAGGCCGGATTCACGATCCGTGCACTCCGCCTCACGAAGCTGAGCGAGGCCCAGGCCGGAGCCTTCTACGCGGTGCACGCCGAGCGGCCCTTCTACGGCGAGCTCGTCGAGTTCATGACGTCCGGCCCGGTGATTCCGCTGGTCCTCGAGGCCGAGAACGCGGTATCGAGGCTACGCGAGACGATCGGCGCGACGGATCCGGCAGAGGCTGCCGAGGGCACCGTTCGGAAGCTCTACGCGGAGTCGAAGGGGCGCAACGCGATCCACGCCTCGGACTCGGACGAGAACGCGGCTACGGAGATCGCGTTCTTCTTCTCCAGCCACGAGCTGCTCGCAGGGTCGTCCTGAGGCCGTTTCCGGGTACGCACGCCCGGAGGCTCGCTGGACAATCCCTCGGTTGCTGCTAGGTTTTACCGCTATGCTCAGAGTTGATCTTGGGCAGCTGAGCCGAGAAGGCTCGGCGGTGGTGGAAGCCCGTCTTCCAGCTGAAGGGGGAATCTGGGAGGACACGGACCTTCGTTGGGCCGAGGACGTCCAGATCAAGCTTCGGGTGTCGCTGGCGGGGACGGGAGAGGTCGTTGCGCGGGGGAAGTTGCAGGGCACGCTGCGGCAGGAATGTCGCCGGTGCCTCTCGGAGGTCGACACCGACTTCTCCCAGGACCTGACCATTGTGTTCGTGGCCGACGGAGCCGACGCGGACGAGGAGAGCGGTGCCTACGCCTTCGAGTCCACGGGGCTGCAGCTGGAGCTGGGAGATGCTGTTCGCGAGGAAGTGGTTCTCGCGGTAAATCCATATGTGGTGTGTGATCCCGACTGCCGGGGTCTCTGTCCGAAATGCGGCGCGAACCTCAACGAGGGTCCGTGCGGATGCACCGACGACGAGACCGACCCGCGATGGGCGGCGCTCCGGGACCTGAAGAGCGAGTAAGACGATGGCCGTACCGAAGAAGCGCACGTCGAAGCAGCGCAAGCGCAAGCGCCGGACCCATTTCAAGGCCGAAGGCGTGACCGTCCACGAGTGCCCGAAATGCGGAGATCCCAAGCGACCGCATCGGGTCTGCCCGACGTGCGGGCACTACAAGGGAGAGCCGGTCCTCGACATCGTCGAAGACTGACCGTGTACCGCCGGGCTCCGTCCCGAGCGGTGACTGATCCGCGATTCGGAACGTGTCTGGGGCGGGGGAGGGCGTCGTGCGCATAGCTCTCGACGCCATGGGCACGGACACGGCTCCCGGGCCGGAGGTAGCCGGTGCCATCCAGGCGCTGCGTGCCTACGAAGGGGATGACGTCGAGATCATTCTCGTCGGGGACGAGGTCCTGATCGAGGCCGAGCTCGCGAAGTACTCGGACGTCCCGGAAGGGATCAGCGTGCATCACGCTCCCGACCGGGTGACTCCGGGCGACCCGCCCGCGTCGGTCATCCGGCGCAAGCCCGAGTCGTCGATCGTGGTGGGGCTCAGACTCCACAAGCAGGGCGAAGCCAATGCCTTCGTCAGCGCCGGCTCGACGGGCGCCGTCATGGCGTCGTCCCTCTTCACGCTTCGCCCCCTGCCGGGCGTCGACCGCCCTCCGGTCGGAGCCCTCCTCCCGACCGCCAGGGAGCTGTGCCTGCTGCTCGACGCGGGGGCGAACATCGGCTGCAAGCCTCAGCATCTCGTCCAGTTCGCCCACCTCGGCAGCGTGTACACGCGAGACGCCATGGGCCGTCCGGACCCGCGCGTCGGGCTGCTGAACATCGGAGAGGAGCCCGGGAAGGGCGACGAGCTGACGGTCGAGGCCTACGAGCTCCTGAAGAGCGAGAAGGGCATCAATTTCATCGGGAACATCGAAGGCCGGGACATCGTCAGGGGCGAGTGCGATGTCATCGTCTGCGACGGCTTCGTGGGGAACATCCTGCTCAAGTTCTACGAGTCGGTCGCGGGCTACATCGTCGACCTCCTGCGAACGGAGCTCGAGGCGGCGGAAGACAGCGGCGTCGACCTGGAGCACGTCTTCCGTGTTCTCGACTATGCCGAGTACGGCGGCGCGCCTCTTCTGGGCCTGGGAGGCGTGTCCATCATCTGCCACGGGGGCTCGCCTCCCAAGGCGATCCACAACGCGCTCGCAGTCGCGGCCCGCGCCGTCCGTTCCGGACTGGTACGCCACAGCGAAGAAGATCTCCGCATTCCCTCGTAGGGAGCCTCGGACATGAAGACACCCTCGCCGATCGTCGAGATCGCCGGTACCGGCCGCTACCTGCCCGACCACGTCGTTACCAACGACGATCTCGCGCAGCGCATGGACACCTCCGACGAGTGGATTCGCACCCGGACGGGGATTCGGGAGCGCCGCATCGCACCGGATGACATGTGGGCGGCGGAGATGGGAGCGGCTGCCGCCCGTACCGCCATGGAGCGCGCCGAGGTCGAGCCGGGAGAGGTCGACATCCTCATCGTCTCCACCGCGACGCCGGATCGGTGGCTACCCTCGACGGCATGCGACATGCAGGCGCTGCTCGGGTGCGATCACGCCGTTGCGTTCGACGTGATGGCGGCGTGCACGGGCCACCTCTACGCCCTCAGCATGGCGGAGGGCTACCTGGCCGCCGGAAGGGGTGAAGTAGCGCTCGTGGTCGCGGCGGAGAAGATGAGCGCCATCGTCGACTGGGACGACCGCACGACGGCCGTGCTCTTCGGCGACGGCGCCGGTGCCGCCGTTCTGAAGCCGTCGAACGGGTCGGGGCGCGGGATCCTCTCCTCCCACCACCAGTCCGACGGAAAGCTCGCGGAGCTCCTTTACCGCCCGGGAGGCGGGGCCGTCGAGCCTCTGAGCCAGCGCGTGCTCGACGAAGGACGCCACCTGCTGCAGATGCACGGAAGGGAGATCTTCAAGAACGCGGTTCGCTCCATGGCGGAAGCGTGCGACGTGGCCCTCCAGAAGGCCGGCCTCACCGCAGCCGACATCGACCTGCTCGTTCCTCATCAGGCGAACATCCGGATCATCGAGGCCACGGCGAAGTACGCCGGTATCCCGATGGACAAGGTGTACGTCAACGTGGGGAGCTATGGCAACATGAGCTCCGCGACCGTTCCGGTGGCCCTCGACGAGGCGATCGAGAAGGGGCGCGTCGGCCCGGGATCGACCGTCCTCACCGTGGCCTTCGGGGCGGGGCTGACCTGGGGCGCCATGACCATCCGACTCTAGTCGAACCGCTGCGCAAGATATGTCTCTCGCACTGATCTTCCCCGGCCAGGGATCCCAGCACGTGGGTATGGCGACGGAGCTCGCCCGCACCGAGCCCGCGGCGGCCCGCGTTCTGGAGATCGCCGACGAGGTGCTGGGCTTCTCCCTCTCGGCCCTCATGAGCGAAGGGCCCGAAGACGAGCTCACGGCCACGAAGAACGCCCAGCCGGCGTTGCTCACCCACTCCGTGGCGGCGCTTCGCGTGCTCGGCGACCGACTCGGCACGCCGGCGTTCGCGGCCGGGCATTCCCTCGGCGAGTACAGCGCCCACGTCGCCGCGGGAACGCTGACGTTCGAAGACGCGCTCCGGGCCGTGCGCGCCCGCGGAGAGCTGATGCACGCGGCGGGTCAGGAGCGGCCGGGGACGATGGCCGCTATCCTCGGACTCGACGACGCCGTGGTCGAGGACGTGTGCGCCCGCGTGGACGACGGCGTCTGCGTGCCCGCCAACTTCAATTCCGCCGGGCAGGTGGTGGTCAGCGGCGACGTGGCCGGCGTCGCCCGGGCCATGGAGATCGCGAAGGAGACCGGTGCGAAGCGCGTCGTACAGCTGAACGTGTCGGGTGCGTTCCACTCGCCGTTGATGCAGCCCGCCGCCGACGGTCTCAGGGCATACCTCGAAGCCATCGAGTTCCGGGATCCCACGTTCCCCGTGATCTCGAATGCCACAGCCTCCCCGATCACCGAAGCGCGGGCCGCCCGCGAGCTCCTGGTCGAGCAGCTGACGTCGCCGGTACGGTGGAGCGCGTCGGTGACGGCGATGGTGTCGCAGGGAGCCGACCGCTTCCTCGAGCTCGGCCCGGGCAAGGTCCTGTCCACCCTGAATCGAAGAAACGCGCGCGGCATGGTCTCGGGCCACGCTGGCGATCCCGACGACTTCGCGGCACTGGAGGCCTGAAATGTCCACCGACGAGCTACAGGGAACCGTCGCGATCGTCACGGGAGGCTCT
>Ga0209536_100001061_pt1 | contig 45698 bp, 47 predicted proteins | sample DeeMarSeWOR28_12_FD_187461 | JGI IMG/M metagenome (GOLD analysis project Ga0209536, IMG submission 187461) | Marine sediment microbial communities from White Oak River estuary, North Carolina - WOR-2-8_12 (SPAdes) (version 2) | ecosystem: Environmental > Aquatic > Marine > Intertidal zone >...
GCTGATAGGACTGCCAGACGCCCTCGAGCGTCTGCTCGTCTGGCCCGCCCGGATCCCGTGTGAGGACGTCCAGGACTCGAAGGCTGCCACGCACCCCGGAAGGCTAGCATTCGCGCCCTTGGGGCACATCCCGTTGACGGAGGCGACAAACCCCGCGATAACTCCCCCTCTCGAATGGCGCCGAGGGCGCTTTGTCGAGGGACGACCAAGCACCACATTGGAGGACAGGAACATCATGGCAGACCTCAAGGGCAGCAAGACCCACGAAAACCTGAAAGCCGCGTTCGCAGGCGAATCCCAAGCCAACCGCCGCTACCTCTACTTCGCCAAAGTCGCTGACGTCGAAGGTTACCCTGAAGTTGCGGGCAACTTCCGCGAGACCGCCGAAGGCGAGACGGGCCACGCGCACGGCCACCTCGATTACCTCAAGAAGGTCGGTGATCCGGCGACCGATTTGCCGATCGGAGACACCGCGCTCAATCTCGCGGCCGCGGTCGCTGGCGAGACGCACGAGTACACCGACATGTACCCGGGCATGGCGAAGACCGCACGCGAAGAAGGCTTCGACGAAATCGCCGATTGGTTCGAGACCTTGGCCAAGGCCGAGAAGTCGCACGCGGGCCGCTTTCAGTCGCTTCTCGACGACATCTCTTGAGCCGAGGCTTCACCCCGCGTGAACGACCAGGCCAAACCCAAGCAGATCTCGTATTTGCCGACTGATGGGCTGAGCTACGACCCATCAGAGGAGAAGTATTGGAACGAAGACGCGCTCGACAAGGAGATCGAGCGCGTCTTCGAGGTCTGCCACGGCTGTCGCATGTGCTTCAAGTACTGCGACTCGTTTCCGGTTCTCTTTTCGGCGATCGACGAGAAGCACGACGGCGACGTTCGCAAGCTGACGCCACTCGACACGCAGCGCGTCATGGATGCCTGCTTCCAATGCAAGCTCTGCGAGGTGCAGTGCCCGTACACGCCTCGAGACGGGCACGAGTTCAAGCTCGACTTCCCGAAGCTCGTTCATCGTTACGACGCGATTCGGTATCGCAAGGGCCAGCAACCACACAAGCTTCGACTCAAGGTGCTCGAAGATCCGGACCGAGCGAGCGCCATGGCGCGGGCGAGCTTCGGTCTCGCCAACGTGATGAACCGCGTCGGCATCCACAGGTGGTTCATGGAGAAGCTCGTCGGTATCGACCGACGCAAGCTACTGCCGGACTTTGCCCAGACGACCTTCGAAAGCTGGGCGAAAGGCGCGGGCCTGACCGAGAAGGGCGTCGGCGGCGAGGTGGTTCTGTTCCAGACTTGCTACGTGCAAGGGAACGAGCCGCAGATCGGCATGGACACAGTGGAGGTCCTCGAAAAGAACGGCGTCGACGTGCGGTGCGAGAAGGGCCTCGAATGTTGCGGCATGCCAGCGTGGGAGAGCGGTGATCTCGAGCTGCTTCGGAAGAAGGCCCACGTCAACCTCGACCGCCTGATGCCGTACGTCGAGGCCGGTGCGAAGGTCGTCGCCCTCAATCCCACTTGTTCGATGATGTTGCGGCGCGAGTACCCCGAGCTTCTCGAGGGAGAGGATCGCGAGCGCGCGACTCGCCTGGCCGAGGCTGTCGCGGACCCGGGCGAGTTCCTGTGGTCCCTCCGCAAGGAAGAGCGCTTCAACACGGACTTCAAGAGCTCACCCGGTGCCAAGGTGGCGTACCATGCCCCCTGCCACCTCAGAACGCAGGGCGTCGGGTTCAAGGGCCGCGATCTGCTGCGCAAGATCCCGGGCGTCGCGCCGACCACCGTGATGGAGTGCTGTGGGCACGACGGGACTCACGCCATGACCGTCGAGGGGTTCGAGTACTCGATTCGTGTGGGTCAAAAGGCGTTCGATGAAATGAAAGACGCAGACGCCGAGATTTGGGCCACCGATTGCCCCCTCGCTGCAATCCAGTTCCAACAGCATGCCGGAGTGAAACCCCTACACCCGATGTCGATTCTCGCGCGGGCCTATCGTGAGGATGGTTTTGACGCGCCGAAGGCACTACCCTCAGGCGAGGATGGGGAATCGAAGTGAAGCCTGTCGAACGCTCTGAGATCCTGGACTACGTCACGTACGGCGAGCAGCGCGACCGCATCCGCGCCGACGCGTTGCGCGCGAAATCGGTCCGGCGAATTCTCGTCGGCGAGCACTTCACCCTCCTGTTCGAAAACCGCGAGACGGTTCGCTACCAGGTTCAAGAGATGATGCGTGTCGAAAAGATCGTGAAGGAGGACGACATCCAACACGAGCTCGACACCTACAACGAGCTCATTCATCCCGCGGGAACGCTTGGGTGCACCCTCCTGATCGGCATCGACGACGAGGCGGAGCGCGACGTCAAATTGAAAGAGTGGCTCGGCCTCAACGACCACATCTATGCGAAGATGCCGGATGGCACCCGGGTCACCCCCACGTGGGATCCTCGCCAAGTGGGCGAAAAGCGGCTCTCGTCCGTCCAGTACCTCGCTTTCGCCCTGGGCGATGACGCGCCGGTGGCGTTCGGCATTGCCATGCCCGGGATCGAGGCCGAAACCGAGCTTTCGGAAAGCCAGCGCGAGGCCCTTCAGCGCGACCTCACGGTGGATTGAGAAAACGGTCGAAACTTGGTCGAAGGTGGTTGTCTGAGCGAGCAACGCGCCTTACGTTCACGCGTTAGGAGCACCTGAATGTTGAGAATCGTTCTGTTTTTGGCCACGAACCTGGCTGTCCTCTTCATGGCCGCCATCGCGATGGCGGTGCTGACCGCGCTCGGGGTGATTCCCCCCGACGCGCCGTACATCAGCATGCTGGTGTGGTGCGCGCTGTTCGGCTTCGGCGGCTCCATTCTGTCCCTCGCCATGTCGAAGACGGTCGCCAAGGCGTCGACCCGCGCCCGCGTCATCGACACGCCCTCGAACGACATCGAGCGGTGGCTGGTGAGCACGGTCGAGCGGCAGGCGAAAGCGGCCGGCATCGGGATGCCCGAGGTCGCGATCTTCGATTCTCCCGACCCAAACGCCTTCGCCACGGGCATGTTTCGCAACAACGCGCTCGTCGCCGTGAGCACGGGGCTCTTGCGCCTGATGAGCAAGACGGAGGCAGAGGCCGTGCTCGGTCACGAGGTCTCTCACGTCGCGAATGGCGACATGGTGACCCTCACGCTCATCCAGGGCGTGCTCAACACGTTCGTTCTGTTCATCGCGCGTGTCGTCGCCAGCCAGTTCGATCGGGGTCGCTTCATGATCTACATGGCCCTGCAGATGGTATTCGGAATCCTGGCGAGCATGATTGTCGCCTGGTTCTCGCGGAGGCGTGAATTCCGAGCCGACGCTGGCGGAGCGTCACTGGAAAGCCCGGCAGCCATGGCCTCGGCGCTGAACCGCCTTCGGGCCATGCGGGACGCGCCTTCTCAGCTTCCAGATAACCTCACGGCTTTCGGGATTCGTGGCGAGGGTATGCTGAAGCTGATGGCGACCCATCCCCCGCTCGAAGAGCGAATCGCCCGGCTTCAGGCTCAAGGCTGAACCAGCCGGAGCGAGCGCTGAACGCTGACGCCGAGGTACACCGGGTCGCGGAAAAACACGACGCGTTTTCCCGCGCCCCTATGCACGACTCTCATCGAGAGAGGCTTTCACCCGCTGACACTGACGCGGACGCTGCGCACCCACAGGAGACTCGGTCGGGATGCGCGGCACAGCGAGTGGGCTGGAGGTGGGTCTTATCGCGCCGTCAAGGCCCGTACCGACGGGTCCCGCTCGCGAGCACGTGCGTCGCGACCGTGTCTCCGATCGTTAACGCGGACGCTGCCGCCGGGTGGGTTGGATCTGACTACGTCGGGTTCTTGCCACCGTCCGTGACCTTCGGGTAGGACCGCAGCATGGAGCGGGGGTGGATCAGCTGTGTGCTCTTGGTGACCCTCGTGGCGTCGCCGGGCTGCGAGACGCCGGAACCGCCGCGGGAGCGTATCGAGATCGCGGCCGCCCATCGTGCGTGCGAAGACGGCGACGCCTGCGGTGTCGTCGAGACGAGCTGCACGTCGCAAGGTTGCGAATGCGGGGTCGCGGTCAACGAAGCGTATCTCGCCGGCTACCAGAAAGAGCTGGCCGAGTGCCGCGGTCAGACGGAGCTGGCGAGCTGTGATTTCGAATGCGAGAAGCCTTTTGGACGCTGCTTCGAGGGTGCCTGCGTGCTGACGAGCGAGCCCCCCGAGCTGTTCCGCCGAGGGCGAAGCCTCCAAGCCGTCTGCGAGAAGAGTCGCGGCAACTACGTCGGATGTCCGGACTGCCCACCCAACACACGGTGCAAGGCGTGCGTTCCGTGCGAGTGTCCCTCCAGTCACCGCTGGACGAGGAAAGGTTGTCAGGCCGTGGTGAAGACGGAGGCCCGCGACATCCGAATCGAAACGCGCCCCGCGCGACTCACCCTGGATGACAAAGTGAAGACCCGCGTTCACAACGACTCCCGGCGCAAGATCTGGCTGAAGAGCGTTTGTGGGACGCCGTTTCACCGGGCTCGAAAGAAGGAAGACGCATGGGAGAAGAGCTACGAGGCGTTCGGGGCGACGAAATGCCGCGTCGGGGCGATCGAAATCGACCCCGGTGAGAGCCGCCCCTTCGTGATAGCCAACCTGCGCGATTTCACGGCGTCCTCGGAAGGTGCACCGACCCCCGGAACGTACCGCTTCGAATTGACTTACACCGATGGAAGCGAGAGCTTCGAATACAGCTCGGTCGTCTATTCCGCAGAGTTCGATTTGGTTACGAAGGTGTCGAGCCGCTAAGCGTCTTCGACTTCCAAGAAGCAAACGCTGAACCAATCGCGCTCATCGCTCCAATGCTTGGTCAGGCGGAACCCTGCTTTGCGAGCCAAGGCCTCGAACTCGGGCAGGTCGTACTTGTGCGAGTGCTCGGTGACGATGTGCTCGCCCGGTGCGAAGTCGATGGTGGCATCGCCGAGCCGGACCGATTGCGCAGTCTCGCTGATTAAGCGCATCTCGATGCGACCTCGCGCCTCGACGTACGGCGCATGGTGGCGAAAAGCACTGAGATCGAAATCCGCGCCCGTTTCGTTGAGCCTTCGCAGGATGTTCAAGTTGAAGGCCGCAGTCACGCCGAGGGCATCGTTGTAAGCGTTCTCGATGACTGACCGAGGCTTCTTGCGGTCTATGCCGACGAGCAGACCCCCTCCGCGCCCCACGAGATCCGCGACGCGTATGAGGAACCCGACTGCTTCATCATGCGTGAAGTTGCCGATTGTGCTGCCGGGGAAGAATGCCACCGTCCGCGCACTCGGCCGATGAGGGCGCGGCAGCCGGAGGGGCTGCGTGTAGTCGGCGCAAACTGCGATGACCTCCATGTCTTCGTAGCGGTCGGCGAGCTCCGACGCCGAAGCCTCCAGAGCAGCCCGACTGATGTCGATCAAAACGCATCCAGCGGGCTCGACGAGCGCATCGAGCAGCTTTCTCGTCTTGAGCCCGACACCCGAACCGAACTCGACCAGCGTCGCGTGGGCGCCGATGGTGCTTGCCATTTCTCTGACCGAACGGCTCATGATGCCGAGCTCGGTGCGTGTCGGGTAGTACTCCGGGAGCTCCGTGATGACTTCGAAGAGGCGCGCGCCCAGCTTGTCGTAGAAATACTTGCACGGCAGCTTTTTCTCTTCGCCGCGCAGCCCGGCAATGGCCTCGGCGCGGAGGTCGCCGCAATCGGGGTGTAAGTCGATGAGGCGAACGCGCTCTTCGTTGCTCAATGGGTCGAATGCAATCACAGGTCTATCTGTCGTCCTTCGCGAGTCGGATGCCCGTGAGCTGCCAGCGGGCGTCTGGAGGAAAGAAGTTGCGATAGGTCTTGCGGGTGTGGCCCGCGGACGTCGCGCAGCTGCTACCGCGCAGCACGTATTGGCCGCACATGAACTTGCCGTTGTACTCCCCGATCGCGCCGTCGGGCGCACGATAGCCCGGATATGCGGCATAGCTGGAGCTGGTCCACTGCCACGCCGCACCGTAGAGGCTCGGAGCACTCGGATGAAGCGACGCGGCCCGTCCACACAACGGTGCGGGCTCCGGTTCGGTCGTGGCGGCCTCCCATTCCTGCTCCGTTGGCAGGCGGGCCCCCGCCCAGCGGGCATAGGCATCTGCTTCGTAGTAACTCACGTGCAGGACGGGAAGGCTCATCTGCAGAGGGCGCGTCCCATAAAGGGAAAACTCGGTCCAACCCGCGGGGCTTTCGCGCCAATAGAGCGGCGCGCTCCAATCGTGCGCCCGCACGGCTTGCCAGCCGGCGCTGAGCCAGAGCTCCGGGCGCCGGTAGCCGCCATCGTGGATGAACTCGAGATATTCGCCGTTCGTGATCAAACGCTGCGCAATTCGGAATGGGTGAAGCAATGCGTCGTGCGCCGGCACCTCGTTGTCGAAACAGAAGGACCCCGGCTCGCTGCCGATTCGGGTGATACCGCCCTCGTGCCGAACCCACCGGAGTGGCTGCGTCACCGCGGGATCGGGCGCCAGTGTGGGTGGAGGCGTGTATGGAGGGTCCAGCGGATTCTGGGACAAGAGGTGCTTGATGTCCGTGAGCAGCAGCTCCTGATGTTGCTGCTCGTGATGCAGACCCACCTCGACGCACGCCGTGAGCTCGTCACTCAGGCCGCGCCCGAGCAAGTCGAGCACTGCGGCATCGACGCGCGCGCGATACTCGCTGACCTCATCGCAGCTCGGCCGCGTCAGCAAGCCCCGGGATGGACGATCGAACTGCTTCCCCACCCCGTTGTAATAGCTGTTGAACATCACAGCGTACGGTTCGGGCGAGAGGCCCTCGACGCCGGAGGGCTTCAGGACGAACGTTTCGAAGAACCACGTCGTGTGGGCGCGATGCCATTTGGTCGGGCTCGCGTCGGGCATGCTCTGTGCTGCTTGATCCTCCGCTGAGAGAGGCGCGGCGAGTGCTTCGGTGCAGGCGCGCACACGCACGAAATCGCTTGCAAGCTGCTCTCCCAGCATCTGCCCATCCATAAGTACCACCTCGAACGGGTCAAGAGCGGCTGTGTTACCAAAAAACGGAGGTTTCGTCACGAGCGCATGGAGAAGCCGACGATCGCCCGATTCGCCAGGGGTTTCAGGTCGTCAGAGGCTGTCGTAGTACCGACGGGCGTCTTGCGCGGTTCTCCGAATACCCTCGTGAGTATCGACAATCGGCTCGTATCCCAAGTCTCGTCGCGCACGCTCAATCGAGAAGTACGTGTCGCGAACGCAGAGGTCGACGTCGATCAAGCTGAACGGTGGCTTGGGCTTTCCAAACACCTGAAAGACCCGCTCGCCGGCGGTCGCCAGACCGCGCGCAATCAGTCGCGGAATCCGAATGGAACGGGCGTCGATCCCGACGTGACGAACGAGTGTCTGGCTGAAAGCGCCAGTGTTGATCGGGTCTGCGTCGGTGACGAAGTACGCTTCACCGCATACGGGAGAGCCTTCGACGAGGCGCTCGGCGGCGCGAATCTGCGCGTCTACGAGGTTGTCGATGTAGGTGTAGTCCATGCGGCTCGAGCCATCGCCAAACATCACGAGCGGAGCCCCCTGCTTCAATGAGACCATGAGGGGGCCAATCAGGGTCTTGCGCTCTCCGGGCCCGTAGATCCCGCCCGGCCGGATCGCCGCCGTGAGCAAGCCCGACTGGCCGTTGGCGCGGAGCACCAATTGCTCCGACTCGACCTTGGTCATCGAGTACAAATCGCGAGCCGAACTGTAGGAGGCGCCTTCCCGTGCGCCGGCGCGTTCGTGCTCCGGAACGGTCACGATCGAGCTCGTGTGGACCAGTCGCCGCACGCCTCGCTGCTGTGCCAACCGTATGACGTTGCGGGTTCCGTCGACGTTGACGGAGCGCACCAGATCACCGAAGGCCCGCGGTGCATAGGTCAGGGTCGCAATCATGGCGGCAGTGTGAAAAACCGTGTCCACGCCGGAGAAAGCGTCATACAAGTCATCCGGATTGCGAACGTCGCCCCGAAACCATCGCAAGCGCGGGTCTTCGAAGGGCGCCGCGACGATGTCGAAACCATGAACCACGCAGCCGCGCGCGAGCAGCGCGCGGACGATGTTGTTGCCGACGAAACCAGCGCTCCCGGTCACCAGACATGTCGTGCCGTTCAACGGCCGAATCGAGGTCATCGGACCGGCACCTTGGCAAAGGCGAAAACGCGGTGCAACCGCAATCTCAGGGCAGCCTCGGGAGGGCCGCACCTGCATGAAGAAGCCGAACGGAGGCGCCCTTCCAACCGTAGGTGACCGCAGAGCAGACGGTGAAGCGAGCCTTGCTGATCCACCATCTGCCGTCTACGCGAGTGTAGGCATCGTCGTAGTATCCACCCACGACGCTCACCGTCTTCAGCTCGGTATTCATCAAGTGGTAGACCAGCCCCCACCTGCCGATTGCATCATCCGGGCCGAGCACCTCGATTTGGGGCGGCCCGCCGTGGTGCATCTCGACGATGTGTGTTTGGCACGCGACGTCCCTGAACACGTCGTAGAGGCCGTCGCGATGGTGCACGAGACCAACCGGACCGTCGTAGTGAATTTCGACGGGTCCCTCGAGGAAACAGTCCCGCACGCCTTCGACGTCCTTCGTGTCGCAACAATGCCAGTAGCGAGCTTTGAGAGCCTTGATCGCCTCGATGGCTTCGAGACGGGCGATACGGGATTCGAGATCGGTCATGAGTGGACCCTGCTACGACGGGGGCGGCGGCGTCAACGTGTCCCTGCCCTGCGGAATGCCCAGAACCGCGCGGAGCACCCGCTGCTCCACGGTGCGCTCCAGACGTGTCGGCACGGGAATCCGCAGAATCAAATTGACGGTCTTCGTGTCGACGAACTGGTACGTGATCCGCGGATCCACGAGTGGCGGGTTCAGGCCGTGGCGGCGGTAGCGCAACGCGATGGGCCGACGAACGTCATCGATGAAATCCGCGCATGCGTCGTTTGCGGCGCGAAGGGCCCGCTCTTCGATCGCCGCCAGATCTGCGTCTCGATCGACCGGGATGGTCAGAAGGTGCAGCATGAATTCGCCGGTGAGGCTCTCATTGAGCACGGGCTCCGTCATGAACAGGCTGTTCGGAATGCTGATGGTGCGGCCTGTTCGTTGGTGCCCTTTACCGACCTCGAGAACGGTCGTGCTCAGCAGCCCGGGATCGATCACGTCGCCTCGGATGCCGCCCACGTTGATGCGGTCGCCAACCTGAAATGCGTTCGAGCTCAGTCGGTAGACGGCGCCCTGCATGCAGGCGATGGTCTCCTTGGTCGCCCACACGACGGCCATGGCAAGCACCACGAAGGAGACTGCAAGAGCCTGAAGCTCCGCGGCCCAAATCGTGAACAAGCCAAACGCGAGGACCGCGTAGGAGAACGCTCGAACTTGAGACGTCCAACGGAGCTGCAGCGTGTCGCGGGTTGGCAGGCGACGCCGCACGAAGCGAAGAACGATGTAGCGAAGGCCGAAGACGGTGACGACCAGGACGAGCGTCGAAATGATGTGCCGGACCAGGACGGGATCGGGAATCAATTGGAGGAGCTCTTCCTGCATCACGCGCCCTACCTAGCCGTCACCGATACACCGTCCCGAACGCTGTCGCTCGGATATGCGATGACCAGGTCACCTTCTTCTAGACCCGAAAGCACTTCGGTCTCGAGACCGTTCGTCTCGCCAATCTCCACTGCACGAAGCACCGCCCTACCCTCTTCGACGACGAACGTAGCCCAGGCTTCCTCGGCGCGAAACACCGCACTTGCTGGAAGGCGCAGCACGTCCTCTCCCTCCCACACCGAGATGCGCGCCTCGACGCGGTAACCATCGCCCAAGGTCGACCAGCGATCGCGTTCTTCATCGAGATCGACCACCACGTTCACTCGCTGCTCCTCGACGCCTAGGGCCGAGAGCTTGGTGAAGGCGGATGGCTCGACGACCCGAACGTGGCCGTCGAGAGGGGTCTTTCCGCCCCAACGCTCGATGGTCACCGGCGCCCCGTCCGGAATTCGCGTCGCATCCTGGCTGAGGACGTCCACCACGATCTCGAGCGCGGCAGGATCGCCCACCTCGACGATGGGCGTGCCGGCCTGGACGACGCCCTCGCTTTCCTGGAACACCTTGAGCACCTGGCCGCCGACCGGTGAGGCGATCTCGAGCTGCTCTGCGTCCTCTGACTTGCCGCTGAGCTGCAGGAGCGCGGTTTGGGCGAGCTTGAGCTGGTGCTCGGCGACGCGCGCGCCGAAGTTCGCAGACCTGAGCTGCTCTTCGGCGCTTTGATAGGTCGAGACGGCGCGATCCGCGTCGCTCCGCGCCAAACCGCCCTGCTGAACGACCGCCAGCGCTCGCTCGGACTCGTGCTTGGCAAAGTCGCGTTCGTAGCGCGCCCGGTTGACGGCGGCTTCTGCCTGCCGCAGCGCTGCTTGCGCAGCGGCGACACGCGCCTTGGCTTCTGCGCGGGTGCGTGAATCGAGCAGCGGCGGGGGTAGCGGCACCAACCGCGCGAGAACCTGGCCTTCCTCGATGGTGTCACCGGCCTCGAGCTCGGGTCGCGCGAGGTTCCCGGTGATCGGCGACGACACGACGTAGCGGTCCTTCACACGAGTTCGGCCGTCCTCGTTGACGGTCACGATCAATGGCCCGCGCGTGACAGTCGCGACCTCGACCTCCACAGGATTCGGAATCCACGCGACGACGATCAGCCCGATGACGAGCAATACCGCTAGGAGCAGCGAGCCCCGCCGAATCCATTTCCTCCAACCAGACGCTTCAGCCATGCGCCATCTCTCTTTACTCCCTCGTTTTGAGCACGCCAATCAGATCTAGAGTGTCGAGCCGACGGCGCACCAGAAGGGCGCTCAACACGGCCGCGGCCAAGATTACCACGACGGCGAACGCGTAAGTTCGCGATGAGATCAGCATCGGCATCCTGAACTGCTCGGGGTCGGCCTGCAGCTCCAAGAGCGCCTTGGCGGCCCATGTGCCGAGAAGGAGGCCGAAAGGAATGCCGAGAAAAACCTGGACGGCCTGCTCACCGAGGAGAATCGCCGAGATCTCGGCCCTGGTGAAACCAAGAACGCGGAGCGTCGCGAGATCGCGGCTCCGCACCGAGAGACTCACCCGAGCGTTGTTGTAGACCACGGCGACGGCAATCGCAGTGGCGAAGAGCGTGAGAATCAGCGTGATCACGTACATCGTTTGGCTGGTCTGCTCCTCGAACCTCTCGAGCAAGGTGCGCTTTCGATGAATGCTCTGAACCGTCGGGATGTCGGTGAGACGTTGGTGCAGCTCCACCTCGCGCGCCGGGTCGACTCGAAGAAGCGCCGTGTTGACGGTGGGTTTCTCGCGAAGGAGCTCATGAAGCGTGCTCTTCTGCATGTAGCCCTGGATGCCGAACGCTTCGTCGATCGTCCCTGCAATGCGGATCTGCCGGGTGCCGCGGTCCCCTTCCTTGAGCTCGACCTCGATCAAGTCGCCTGGCTCCGCGCCGAGAATGTCGGCCAACACGTCGGTCATCAGGATGCCACTGTGAGGAATACGAGCCGGACGGAATTGCCGGTTGAATAGTCGGCGAAGGTGGCTATCCGGAGGAAGGCCGATCAGGATGCTGTCACGCCAACGCGGCCCAGAACGAAAACGAACGGGTGTCGACCGATAGCCGTCTACTTGATCGACGCCCGGAAGGTGGGCGAGGTACCCGAGGCTGCGGTCCTCGACCTCGTGTCCGAAGATCACGCTGATGTCCTCGCGCTGCTGACGCCCAAACTGCAGATCGAGGATCGGTCCGTGCGCATCTTTGCCGAAACGGCCTAGGATGATGATTGCCAGGGCAAAGGCGATGCCTGTTGAAGAGAGCACGGTCCGCAGCGGCCGACGCCAGATCTCTCGAAACACCATCATCGTCGTTTGCCGGACCTTGCGAAGGATGGGAAAGCGCTCGACTGCCGAGCTACGATATCGCGCTGGAGAAGGCGGTCGCATGGCCTCGGCCGGAGGTAGCGTGACGGCGCTTCGAATGGCGAAGCCGATGCCCAACACGGCCGCGACGAAGCTGGCGACGACGGCGTTGATGGCGATCGGCAGATCCAACCTGGTGCGTGTCATCGGTAATCGAAAGAACCGCGTGTATAAATCGAGCATCCCATCGGCCAGCCACGCGCCTAGCCCGACGCCGAGGAGCGAGCCGATGAGCACGATGACGGACACCATCTTCAGGTAGTGCAGCGCGACCGCAGAGTTGCCGTACCCGACCGCCTTGATCACGGCGATCTGTGCGCGCTGCAGAGCGACCAATCGCGAAAACACGACGTTGAGCAAGAAGGCCGCCACGGCGAGAAACACGCTGGGCAGAACGATCACCATGGCTTCAATCTGAGCCAGCTCACCGTCGAGAATCGCATTCGAGACCTGGATGTCCCTGCCGTATGCGCCTAGGCCTCCGAACCGTTGGAGAATACGGTCGATCGCAATCAGGACTGCACGCTCATCGGCACCAGGCTCCAAGCGAATCACGACGTCGTTGAAGGCACCCTCCATCTGGAATGCTGCTGCGACCGCGCTCTTCGACATCCACATCGGTGCAAACCGTTCGTCGTCCGAGGTCATGCCGCCGGGCTCGATCGCGAAGACGAACTCCGGCGATATCGCCAGGCCGACGATGATCAGCTCGTGGAGCTTTCCGTTGAGAATCGCGGGGATGATCGAGCCGGGCGTCAAGCCGTGCGCGATGGCGAAAGGCTCGTAGACGAGCACCTCGTTGCCGCGTCCGGGCTCCGGAAATCGACCTGCTCTCACCTGCACGTCGTTGAGCGGCGGCCGACCATGAAGCGGAAGCGAGATGATTTGCCCGTGGCCCGGGGTCAGGAGACCCTCTATGGGCAACAGAACCTCCTCGACGACGCGTGGGTATGCCGAGGCCACGCCTGGCACGTCGTGGAGTAGGTTCACGACCGAATCGGGTGCTCGTTTGAGCCGAGCGAACACGTCGGCGAAGCGGTAATCCTCGTAGTAGGCCGCCCGGGAGTCGCCGAGTGCGCGCCATGCGCTCCGCAGGGTGATGTAGTTCGCGACCCCGACTGCAACGACCAATGCGATCGTCAACGCCTGCCCCTTGAGGCGCGTCAAGTCGCGGAGGAGCTTTCGATCGAGGACCTTCACCATGTCAGGTTGGCGGGGCTCACCTTCTTCGGATTGCGCTCGTCACTCGAAACCATGCCATCGGAGAGCGTAACCACACGGTCTGCGATGGATGCGATCGGTGCGTGGTGGGTGATGACGGCGGTGGTGGTGCCAAGAGACCGATTCACCTCGTCGATGACCTCGAGGACGCGGATCCCGGTCTTGAAGTCGAGCGCTCCGGTCGGCTCGTCACAGAGTAGGATGCTGGGTTGCTTCGCGACGGCGCGCGCGATCGCGACCCGCTGCTGCTCACCGCCCGATAGCTGCGCGGGGAAGTGGTCCATTCGGTGGGTGAGACCCACGAGCTCGAGCGCGTCCCGCGGATCGAGCGGCTCGCTCGATATCTCCGTCACCAACGCGACGTTCTCGCGAGCGGTGAGGCTCGGAACGAGATTATAGAATTGAAAGACGAAGCCCACGTGCTCGCGACGAAACCGGGTGAGCTCGCGTTCGCCCGCGGTGGCGATGTCGCTGCCTCGGTAGAGCACCTCGCCGGACGTCGGCACGTCGAGTGCGCCCAAGATGTTGAGCAGCGTGGACTTCCCGCTGCCCGAAGGACCCAACAGCACCATCAGCTCGCCCTCGTAGAGGGGCACCGTGACCCCGCGAAGGGCATGCACGTCGACATCTCCCATCCGGTACGTCTTCGTGACGTCGTGTGCGGAGAGGATGGCCGAGCGCTCGCTGTTTGGGTTAGGCTCTGACATCGAGGTCCAACGTCCGTGAGTTCGTACGCTTTCGGGTAATCGAGGTCAAATCGTCGTGCTCACCGAATCCGCATTCAGAAACGTCACACACGATGGGCAGACCTGGCGCTACTACGATGCAGGACACGGCCCTCCTGTTTTGCTGTTCCACGGTTTTCCTGACACCCCGTATTCGTATGCGAGCATCGCTGGTGCGCTCAACCAGGCCGGCTATCGCACGATCGTGCCCTACCTACGCGGCTACCACGCCGACACTATCGTGCCACGTCGCGGGTACGATGCGCGCAGCCTAGCCGAAGATGTGATCGGGCTTCTCGATGCATTGAAGCTCGAGTCGGCCGTGCTGGTCGGGCACGACTGGGGCGCAACCGTTTCCTATGGTGCTTCCATACTGGCTCCGGCCCGTGTCGATGGGATCGTTCCGATTGCGATTCCGCATCCGAGCACGCTGAAGCCCAAGAACGCGCTTCAGGCAGCAGGGCTGTTCTTCATGGCGAGGCACTTCTTGTATTTCCAGATGCCATGGTGCGAGGCGGGAACGCGGCGAAACGACTTCGCCTACATCGAGACGCTCTATCGACGATGGGCGCCGAACTGGAGCGGGCCGGAACGCGATGCGGCGCTGGCTCATGCCAAGGAGGCGTTCTCGGACCCCGTGGTCTTGAAGGGAGCCATCGACTGGTACCGCGCGATGTTCAAGAAGCCGGAGCGCCCGCTCCGCGGCATGAGCAAGCCGCTTCAGACCCGCGGCTTGATGGTCGCAGGCGGAAAGGATTTCGGAGGCCACCTCGGCCCATACAAGAAATCGCAGGCGCTCTTCGAAGGAGGCGCCGAAATCCTCGTGATGCCCGACGCGGGGCATTGGCCCCATCGCGAAGACGAAACCAAGTTCACGGACGCTCTCATCCGCTTTCTGGGGGACACGCTACCCCCGTAAAAGCCACATTCTTTCGAAGACTTGCGCGCCCAACCGCGCAAGAGCTCCGCGAGCGGCTAAGAAAGTAGTTGACTTGCTCAACGATTTGGTTGCATGATTCAACTATCGGAGGCAGTCATGGACAAGGAACGAGTGCACGAGGTCGTGAAGTCGGGGTACGCGGCGGTAGCCCGCCAGAACGGCGGCTGTTGCGGACCGGTGGCAGAACAGGCGTCGAGCTGTTGTGGAGCGGCCACGATGACGCCCCATGCCGAGACCGCAACGCGTATCGGTTACTCGGCGGAAGACATCAGCGGCGCGGCGGCGGACGCCAACCTCGGCCTCGGCTGCGGCAACCCGACTGCGCTTGCAAGTCTGAAACGAGGCGAGACCGTGGTCGACCTAGGCTCCGGCGCAGGATTCGACGCCCTACTCTCTGCCGAGAAGCTCGGCCCGGAGGGAAGGTTCATTGGGGTCGACATGACCCCCGAGATGCTCGAGCGCGCGCGTACGAATGCGGTCAACGCGGGCTACGCGCGAACCGTCGAGTTCCGTGAAGGCTTGATCGAGAGCTTGCCGGTTGCGTCGGAGAGTGCCGACGTCGTCATCTCAAACTGCGTCATCAACCTCAGCCCGGACAAAGCGCAGGTCTTTCGGGAGGCGTACCGAGTGCTCAAGCCGGGCGGGCGTCTCGCGGTCAGCGACATCGTGTTGAGCGAACCTCTGCCGCAAAACATCGCAACGATGGCGGCCACTTGGATCGCTTGCGTCGGCGGAGCCTTGACGGAGGACGAGTATCTCGGACACATGCGCGCCGCAGGATTCCAGAACATTCGGTACACCCGTAAGCCAGCTGCTCCTTTGCTCACACCCAATCTGCAGGATCCCATGTGGAAAGCTGCGGTCGAGCTCATCGGCGAGAAGCGCATCCATGAGCTCGCGGACACCGTGTTCAGCTACTCGATCACTGCCGAGAAGAAATGACAACCCTAGTGGACGATGTAATCGCGTTCTGTCGAATGTTCTCGTCTTTTGAACGCGAGGAGATCTGCTGCGGAACCGTGAGCCCGGCGCAGTGCGTGCTCCTTCAAACGCTGCTCGATGGGGAATGGGACGTGTCGGGTCTCGCTGCGTACACCCGCGTCACCAAAGGCGCGATGACTCGGCTGGTCGATGGACTCGAAGCGCGCGGCTGGGTGACACGGGCGAGGGCCGAAGACGATGGACGCCGTGTGGTCATCGGACTCACCGCGAGCGGCCGCAAGGAGGCGAAGCGGCTCGGTGCTCTCACCGAACGAAGTATCGCGGCGGTGTTCGAGCGGATCCCCCCTGCAGAGCGCGAGCAGGTCACCCGCAGCATTCGCGTGCTCCGAAGGGCGGCGGAGGAGACGCGGCATCGGCTCGACTGCTGCTAGGCAGGAAATTGCCCGGTTGCTGTTCCAAAGCTTTGAAAGGAAACGGGTTTTCGGGGGGCAGCGTGTCCCCTACTCGATGGGGAGCTCGCCGCGTTCGTGGAGGGTGCGGAGCACCTTCTTGTCGAACTTGCCGACGCTCGTTTTGGGGATCTCGTCGATGAAGGTCCATCGCTCGGGGAGCCACCACTTTGCGACCTTGTCCTCGAGATAGGTGCGCAAGGCCTCCGGTGTAACCTTGCTGCCAGACTTGCGAACCACGCAGGCGAGGGGTCGTTCGTCCCACTTGTCGTCCGGAATGCCGATCACGGCTGCTTCCGCAACTTCCGGGTGCGCGATGATCTCGTTTTCGAGCTCGACGGAGGAAATCCATTCGCCACCAGACTTGATGACGTCTTTGCTGCGATCGGTGATCTGCACGTAGCCGCGCGGGTCGATGAACCCGACATCGCCGGTACGGAGCCAACCATCGTGAAACTTCTCGGACGCGTCGACGCCGTAATATCTTCCCGTGACCCACGGACCGCGCGCTTCGATCTCCCCGACCGACTCGCCGTCCCAGGGCAACGGCTGGCCCGAGTCGTCGACGATTCGCAGCTCGATGCCGGCGACGGGGCGGCCCGTACGAACCCGATACGTCCATGCCTCCTGCCCTTCGACACCCGGCGGCACGCTGGCGATGGAACCGAGGGGGCTGGTTTCGGTCATGCCCCAGAGTTGCAGAATCGTGACCCCATACTTCTCTTCGAACGCCTGCATCAGCGACTTTGGGACCGCCGACCCACCACAGATTACGAGCCGGAACGAGGACAGGTCGATGTCCTCGCCCTCCCCGTAGTTGAGAACCGCCGTCCAAATGCTCGGAACGGCACCAGCGAACGTGGGCCGATGACGCTCGATCATCGCGACGAGCGGCTCGGGCTGCAGGAAGCGCGCCGGCTGTAGGAAATCCGTGCCGACCCACCAGCCTGCGTAGGGAAGCCCCCAACAGTTCGCGTGGAACATCGGCACGATCGTGAGGATCATGTCGCGCTCGTTGAGCCCAGTGACCGCGCCCGAAGTGATGCCGTACGAGTGCAGCACCGTGGAGCGGTGACTGTAGACGACCCCCTTCGGGTCGCCCGTCGTCCCGCTGGTGTATGCCATCGCAGCGGGGGCCCGTTCGTCGAGCACCGGCCACTCGATGCCGGGTGTTTCGGCGGAGAGCAATGCATCGTAGCGGTGCACCGTTGCGCGCGGCGCGTCCCGAAGCATTGCGTCATCTCCACCCTCGCCCACGACGATGATGTGCTCGACGGACTTCAATTCCGCTGCCACCTTCGCGAGCAACGGAATCAGGCTATCATCGACGATGATGACCTTATCCTGCGCATGATTGATGACGAACGCCAGTTGCTCGGGGAAGAGCCGGATGTTGAGTGTATGCATGACGGCGCCCATGGACGAGATCGCGAAGTACGCTTCCAGGTGCTCCTGCGTATTCCAACAGAACGTGCCAACACGGTCCTCCCGTCGGACGCCGAGTCTCCCGAGCGCCTTGGCGAGCTTGTCGGTTCTGTCGCCGACCTCCGCGTACGTGGCGATTCTGTCGCCGCCCTCCCCGACCGTGATTACTCGGCTGTCCTGGTAGAGGCGCCTGCCGTGCTCGAACAGATCCGAGATCAGCAGCGGCCGATCCATCATCGTCGAAAAGCTCATTCCGCCTCGAACCCCGCTTCCTTGTGCGAGCCGTCGCAAAACGGTTTGTTCTTCGACTCGCCACAGCGGCAGAGCGCCGCCTTGGTACCCGCCCACGCCCGCCGACCGCTCGCGGCCACGATGGTGAAGTTGCCGCTGAGCAACAAGGGTCCGTTTGGCGCCTTGCCCACCTTCAGAGTACCGCCCTGGGGTGCGGAACCGTCTCCGGAATCGCCGACGGCGCCGTAGTCCTTGAAGCCGGCAGCCTCGTGGCTGTTGTCGCAGAACGGTTTGTTCTTGGATCTACCACACCGACAGAGCGCCGCACGAAAGCGGACCCCAGACATGTCAGCGGCGGCCCCATCGATCTCGAGATCGCCTCGGACGTAAAGTGGGCCGTTGTACATGACCGACACGACGTTCTCGGAGGCGGCGCTCTCCTCGGGGCCACCATCCTTGCGTTCGTATGTGAGCGCGCCACTCGGGCAGCGAGAAACGACCTCTGCGACCTCCTCGGTGCTCACGAGATCGGGCTGACACCAAGGTTGCCGCCCCCCGACGAACAGATCGTTCTTCGCCCGCCCGCACTCGGCGATGTGAATGCAGAGCCTTCCATCCCAGTGGACATCGGCGGCGGCGCCTGGATAGTTGAAGATCTTCTTATCACTCATGGGTCTTCTTTCCTTGCAGACTAGACGGGCATCAACACGAGCCCGAGGTTTTACTACAGCGACATACGAAGGACCACCGGCAACCGGCACTGCATCGCTCGATGGCGCCTCTCGTGGTAAGCAGCCCCGCAGATGGGACACGGACACCACCATCACACCGGCGATGCGGAAGTCGCCGGGAACCGGCGCAGGCTCGCGATGGCCCTCGCATTCACCGCGACGTACATGATCGCCGAGATCGTCGGGGGGCTTGCGGCCAATTCCCTCGCTCTCTTAGCCGATGCTGGGCACATGTTCTCGGATGCCGCCGCACTCGGACTGTCGCTCGTGGCCGTGGTGCTGGCGCAACGCCCCGCCACATCCGACCGAACGTATGGTTTCCACCGCGCGGAGATCCTCGCTGCGCTCACCAACGGAGCGGCGCTGCTGACTCTGTCGGTTCTGATTGCACGTGAGGCCTGGGAGCGCCTCTTCGAGCCACCGGAGGTGCGCGGCGGCTTGCTCTTGGCCGTCGCGTGCGGTGGCCTCGTCATCAATCTGATCAACTTGCTGATCCTGAGCGGGGGCCGCCATCACAACCTCAACGTACGCGGCGCGTGGCTCCACGTGATGGCCGATACGTTGGGCAGCATCGGAGCCATTTCGGCGGGCGGGGCGATTTACTTCTTCGGTTGGACTTGGGCCGACCCACTCGCATCTTTCGTGATCGCGACCTTGGTCTTGTACTCCGCTGGGGGCCTCATTCGCGAGACCCTCCACGTGCTGATGGAGGGCGTGCCCAAAGGCATCTCGATCGACGAAGTGAGCGACGCGCTCAAAGCAATCCCTGGTGTGCTCGATGCGCACGACCTGCACGTCTGGTCGTTGACTAGCGGCAGAAACATTGCAACGACGCATCTGGTGATCGGCGAAGACGCAGATCATCAGGGCATCATCGATGCGGCCAATCGCACGCTCGCCGACCAATTCGCGATCGCCCATGCAACCATTCAAGTCGAGCACGACGAGCTCGCCAACAAGTGCAACCCTTGCGGCCCCACGCCGGCCGTGGGCTGACGACGGATCAATCAGGCGGGCGGGCTCCAGAGGCGCAACGAGCGCAGATGCAGACCTTGCCCTGCGCCTCGGCCGGAATCGCGGCCAGCGCCGCGGGGTCCATGGTGGCAGTCATGCACCAGCACGACTCGGGTGGGCGCCCGGAGGCCATTGCGCACTCGTTGGCGGCTCCGCAAAGAGGGCATCTAGTCGCATCGTTGGTATCGATCGGTCGCGTCATTTGATCTCGCTCATGCGTTCGATTTCTTCGTACTGGTCTCGATAGAGCTTTTGGATGTAGCCGTACATCTCGTGGAGCCGGAGCACCTGCTTGCGCGGTGAAGCTTCCTTCTCGTTCGCGTCGCAGAGCCTGACCAACTCTTCGACCGCCTCGAAAGAGTCCCGCGCGCGGGTCGCCGAAACCGCCAGCAGTCCGGTCATCGCGAGCGCGGGCAAGGCCACCATCAAGAGCCTCGACCAAACTCCAGGGGGAGTCCGCGCCACCATCCACGGGGTCATCATCACCAAGATGATGGCGGCCAAGCTCGCGAGGATCCACGGTCCGTGGCGCCGCCATATGTGCTTCCAGGCCCCGGCACGCTCTTCACTGCGCGCTTCGTTGCAGGGGTCGGAATCCTTCAAGTAGCGAAGCTCGTCCTCGACAGCGTCGGCGAGATCATCTGCGAGCTCCTCGTGGAGCTCGACTTCGGACAGATCTACGGCCCGCGCTTGCGCTCGTTTCTCCGGGGGAACCATCGAGAAGCGATTGACGTAGACCGTCCTCCCCGAATCTCCCTTGTACGAGTAGAAGACCGGCGCGTTCTGAGCCAGGCCGATGCCGGGCCAGGTGACCCCGGCCCAGAAGACGAGCAGCAGAGGAACGCAAATCGGCATCAGGCCTTCTTGGTGACCGCGACGAGGATGAGCATGCCAACGACCGCGCTGCAGAATGAGCCCATGATGACGCCGATCTTCGCGGCCACCAAGAGGTCGCCCGAGAGACCCAGCGAGGCGATGAAAAGCGCCATGGTGAAACCGATCCCGCCGAGGAACGCGGCGCCGAGGAGGATCGGCCATGTGACGCCGGCCGGTCGCTCTGCCCAGCCGAGCTTCACGGTAATCCATGAAGCACCGAAGATCCCCACCGCTTTCCCGATGAACAAGCCGCCCGCGATTGCAAGCCCCACAGGAGTGCTGATGCTCTCCACTGCGACGGGAACGCCGGCGTTGGCGAGAGCAAAGACCGGCATGATCGCAAACGCCGTCCAAGGATGGAGCGCACGTTCGATGCGGGAGAGCGGAGCCACCGCCTCCCGCGAGGCGAACGCCAAATCAGCCACCATCAGCTCCGCCTTGGCGAGCGTGGTGTCCTCCTTGCGCAGGGTTTCGTGGGTATGGCGCAGGAAGCCCATGAAGCTGGCTCCGCCGAGCCAGGGCATTGCGGGAGTCATCAGGCCGAGGGCCACACCCGCAATCGTCGGGTGAATTCCCGACTTGAGGGTGCAGAGCCAAACGCTGGTCCCCACCACGACGTAGAGCCCTACCCGCCGCACACCGAGTCGATTCATCGCTGCGACCGCCACCAAGCCGACGGCGGCGCCCGCGAGCCAGTTCATCTTGATCGTCGTGGTGTAGAAGAGGGCGATGACGAGCACCGCGGCCAGGTCATCGACGATCGCCAGGGAGAGCATGAGAACGGTGACCCCGTACGGCACCCGCTTGCCGAGCAGCGAAAGGCAGCCAACGACGAACGCGATGTCCGTCGCCATCGGCACGGCCCAGCCGCGTTGCCCCTCTCCGCCTCCTTGCAAGGCGAGGTAGATCGCGACGGGAATCACGACGCCGCCGATCGCAGCCGCGACGGGCAAGACGACCTTCTTCGGGTCACTGAGCTCGCCAATCACGAGCTCACGCTTGATCTCCAAACCGATGACGAAGAAAAAGATCGGCATCAGTCCATCGTTGACCCAATACCAAAGCGGGTACGCGAGCTCGAAATCTGCGATCGAGAAGCTGAACTCATGGTCCCAGAAAGCCGCGTACGCCTCGGCCATCGGAGAGTTCGCTGCGACCAGCGCAATTGCCGTGCAGACGAGCAACAAGATGCCGCTCGCCGACTCGATGTGAGTGAACGCGATCAGCGGGCGCTGCAGACGCTGGATCGGACGCTCGGGGAGGTGCGTCAATCGCGCGTATGACAGCTCGGGATCGGCCATGCGCCTCCGTTTATCGCGGAACGTGCTAGAAGGCCAGAATCCATGTGGATTAGCGAGGCCATCGTTGCTTGGTCGTTCCTGGGCGTCAGCCTCGTCGGTGCCGTGTTTACGTTGAATGCCTTCGTCCCGGTGCGTCGAATCCCCGCGCTCTTCGTTCCGAGTTTCTTTGGGTCCTGGCTCACGGCAGAGCTCGCGCTTCACCACATCGTGTGGCAGGCGATCGCGACGCTGCTCTTCGTTCAGTTTGGGGCCCTATCGAGCTGGCCTGGCGTCGCGGGTATGGTCATCACCATCCTGTCTTGGCTCGGCTTGCTCGTGCTCTTCCACGACGGCCGGCGAACGGGCTACGTCTTCGACGATGCTCTCGACGGTTTTCCCGTGCTGAACGACGCCCAGCGGATCCCCCTGTCCCGCTTGGTGATGCCATTTCGCTTTTCGAGGCCGGGCGTCGATGTCGTGCGCGACGTCGTGTTTCGGGAAGTCGCAGGGAAGCGGCTGAGGCTCGACGTTGCGATGCCGCGCGAGCCCGGGAGAAACCGCCCCGCCATTCTGCAAATTCATGGTGGCGGATGGATTATCGGGGACAAGCGAGAGCAAGGCTGGCCCCTGATCGGCCACCTCGCGGCAAACGGCTGGGTTTGTTTCAACGTCAACTACCGGCTGAGCCCTGGAGCGACCTGGCCGGATCACCTCGTCGACCTCAAATACGCGCTCGCCTGGATTCGGGCCCATGCGGACGAGTACGGCATCGACCCGAGCTTCATCGCGGTGACGGGCGGCTCGGCCGGAGGCCACCTGACCGCCATGATGGGACTCACCGCCAACGACCCCGAGTACCAGCCCGGGTTCGAGGATGCGGACACGAGTGTCCAAGCGGCCGTGCCGGTCTACGGTGTTTACGATTTCACGAACCGACTCGGTACCATGCACGAGAGATTTCGAAAACAGATGCTCGAACCGCTCATCATGAAAGCGTTCTTCGAGAAGGAACCGGAGAAGTTTCGCCGCGCATCCCCGATGGACCGGGTTCATGAAAATGCGCCTCCTTTTCTGATCGTCCATGGCGACCGCGACACACTCGCCCCGGTCGAAGACGCACGCATGTTCGCGCAGTTGCTCGAGGAGGCCTCACGCGAGCGGGTCATCTACACCGAGCTCCGCGGCGCCCAACACGCGTTCGACATCTTCGCCTCGCCCCGGACCGCCCGTATGCTCGACGGCACGCTTCGCTTTCTCGATACGATGCGCGTACGCGCAAAAACTGCGAATCTCGCGCAACCTGCCGAACGATTTTCACCGGTAGATGCACGAGAGCCCGTCGCCTCCGAGAACCCGTGACCGATCCGTCACGCTGGGAAGGGCCAAATACGTCGAGCATCGTCGAATAACGAAGCGAAAACGCCCGCATCGCTCTGCCGTCGCGAGGCAACACCGTGGCGGCACGACGATTGCATCCGACCACGAACCTTGTTGGCAAGGAGGCGTGATGAAGACCGTTCTCATCTTGGGCGCAGGCACGGCTGGCACCGCGATGGCCCACAAGCTTCGGCGCAAGCTTTCGAGCGAGTGGGCTGTTGAAGTCGTCGACCCCTCGACGAAGCACCTCTACCAACCGGGCTTGCTGTTTCTTCCGTTTGGCGACGAAACCGAGGCGCGCATCGTCCGCGATAGGGGCTCGACGCTCGGGAAAGGAATTACCTGGCACCAAACCGAAGTGAAAGCGATTGACACGGAGCATCGACTCGTCGAAATCGCCGCCGGCGGCCCCCTGTCCTACGACTTTCTGATCATCGCGTCGGGAACACGTATCCGCCCGGACCTGATCGAGGGAATGCTGGGCGCAGGGTGGCGGAAATCGGTGTTCGATTTCTATACCCTCGACGGCGCGAAGGCACTCGAGGCCGCCTTGTCGAATTTCGAAGGCGGGCGGCTAGTCGTGAACGTGGTCGAGATGCCCATCAAGTGTCCGGTCGCGCCGTTGGAGCTCACTTTCCTCGCCGATTGGTACCTCACCAAGCGGGGCATTCGCGACAAGACCGAGCTCGTATATGCCACGCCGCTCGACGGGGCGTTCACGAAGCCGCTCGCATCGAAGACACTCGGTTACCTTCTCGAAGACAAGGGTGTTCGAGTGGAGACGGAGTTCATGACCGGGGAGGTGGACGCGGAGAACAACGTCATTCGCTCGTACGACGAACGCGAAGTCCCCTACGACCTATTGGTCACGATTCCGCCGCACACCGGCGCAGGCTTCCTCGAGGATAGTGACCTCGGCGACGAGCTCGGATTCGTCCCGACGGATCCACACACCTTGGCCGTGAGGGGCCACGAAAGGGAGTTCTGCATCGGGGACGCGACCGATCTTCCGAGCTCGAAGGCCGGCTCCGTCGCGCATTTCCAAGTCGACTTGCTGAGCGAGAACCTTCTGCGTGCGATGGATGGCAAGGAGCTCGAACCGACATTCGATGGCCACTCGAACTGCTTCGTCGAGACCGGCCACGGCAAGGCGATGTTGATCGACTTCAACTACGACACCGAGCCTCTTCCTGGGCAGTTCCCCATTCCTCATATCGGTCCGCTGCCGCTGCTGAAGGAGGCTCGACGCAACCATTGGGCGAAGCTCGCATTTCGCTGGGTGTACTGGAACGGCCTCTTGCCCGCCCGCCCGATTCCCATCTCTCCAACGATGTCGTTGGCTGGAAAACAACTCACCGTCGCAGCGGAGGCAGGAGGAGCATGATGACCGTGGCTGTTCAAACCGATGCCGAAGGGTACCTCGCGAACAAAGATGACTGGTCCGAAGAGCTTGCAAACGAGCTTGCGACCGAGCTCGGCATCCAGCTCGGCGACGAGCATTGGAAGGTGCTGAATGCGGCGCGGGCGATCGAAAGCGAATCCGGCTCGAGCCCGGGTCTGCGCAAGATCAGCAAGCGCTCGGAAACGCCGATCAAGGCAATCTACAAGTTGTTCCCGGACGGGCCCGCAAAGCTGATCGCCAAAATCGCGGGCATTCCCAAACCCAAGTCGTGTCTGTAGGGGCTACCCAGAGGAGGAACCGATGACCAATCCAGGAACCGAGAAGAAGAGAAGCCTCAGCGTGATCTGCTCCAAGGGAAGCTTCGATATGGCCTATCCCGGACTGATCCTCGCCAACGCCGCTCGGATGGCAGGCGTTGATGCGCGGTTGTTCTTCACCTTCTGGGGACTCGACATCGTCAACAAGAAGAAGGTGGATCACCTCCACTTGAACCTCGTTGGAAACCCGTCCGCACCGATCCCCGCCATGATCGCCGGCCTACCCGGCGTCGAGGCGTTGGCGACGGCCCAGATGCGCCGGGAGATGGCGCGGCTCGACATTCCGCCGATTCGGGAGTTCATCGAAATGCTCGACGACGCGGGCGCCGACCTTTACGGCTGCCAGATGGCTCTCGACATGTTCAAGCTGACGAAGGACGACCTGCTGCCGCAGGTCAAAGACGTTCTCACGGCCATGGACTTCATGGACATGAGCGAAGGCGCCCAGATCATTTTCATCTAGCCGCGACTCGATCGGTCAATCGTAGATGAGCTCAATCGGGATCGTGACGGGCCCGCCCTGGTACTCGAACTTCGCGTCCTTGTAGAGCGGCGGACCGAAGCGCTTCGCCTTCGCGTTCTGGGAGACACCCCAAGGCTCAGACGGGCTTCCGATCGCGCTGGTGTCGAGCTTTCCGTTCTTGTTGAGGTCGAGGAAGACCGAGGCGGCGTACTCGCCGAGCCCCGTGCGCTTGAACACGCACTTCACGGTGTCGCCTTCGACATCGACCCAGGTACGACGAAGCGCGCGGCGATGTTTTCGGGGGAAGCCCTTATTTTCCCAGAACAACGCGCAAGCCATGCGCCCTTCCACCTGCTTCACTCCGGTGACTTCGAGGGTCAAGGTGTTGTTTGCGGCCGGATCGTTGTCGACTTGGGCCTCGGCAGCCGGAGGCAACGTCCACGGTCCCACGAGCATGGCCGCGACGATCGCCGAGCCGGCCAGTTTGTTCCACACCATCGAATGCTCTCCGGATTCCGGTCCGCCACGCCGAGTTGCTGCCATGAGGATGCGACGCGGGCTTGCGCCAAATGTTTAGACGAGGGGCGCCTTTTTGCCAAATCCTTGGAGAATTCGCAGCGTTCGGCATCTCGCTTGCCGGGCTGCTTGCGCCGAGGGGCCTTCGAGCCTTCGCTTTGGCTCACGCAAACCTCTTCCGTGCTCGCGGAATCCCCGGGTCGGTGCGACTCCACGAGAGTCAACCCACTGCAATTGCAAGAGACTTACGAATTATCGATCCGAGATATTGACAGCACGAACGATCGTGCTATTCATCATTCATGGGCAAAGGCGAAGAAACCAGGCAAGCCATCGTTGACCAGGCGCTCGACCTGGTGAGCACCGTCGGGCTCGACAAGCTCACCATTGGCGCGCTCGCCAACGCCACCGGCATGAGCAAGAGCGGGCTCTTCGCGCATTTCAAGTCGAAGGAGCAGCTCCAGCTTCAGGTGCTCGAAGAAGCGCGTCAGCGCTACGTCGATGTGGTCGCGAGGCCGGCCTTCAAAGAGCCGCGCGGCGAGGCCCGGCTTCGGGCCATCGTCCGGCGAACGTTGAAGGATTGGGAAGACAGCCTGCCGGGCGGCTGTATCTTCCACGCGGTGGCTGCGGAGCTCGACGACCAGCCTGGCCCCGCCCGCGACTACTTGGTGTCCGTCCTGGAGGAGCAGCGAAAGATGTTCGAAAGGGCGACGCGAATGGCGGTCGAGACCGGTGAATTCCGTGGAGACCTGGATGTCGATCTGTTCGTCTTCCAGCTGAGCGCCATTTCGGGCGGCTACCATCACTTTGGGCGCCTGCTGGGCCGGCCCGACGCACTGAAACTCGCCAGCCGCGCATTCGAGTCGCTGCTGGCTCAAGCCCGCTGAGGAGAACGACCATGACCACCGGCAGAAAAGACGCGTTGATGAAACCAAGAAAAAGCACGAACGTTCGTTTTGAAAAGTCCGCCCCTGCTTGGGTTCGGGCGGGCTTCGCCGGGGCAAGTCGCATCGCGCCGGGTCTGACGTCGGTCGTCGCGGCTGAGCTCTTTCGCACGACGCGCCGCTCAGTCGCGCGTCCGCGCGAGCGCGAAGTCCTCGCAGACGCGCTGAGCTGGCAGATCGCCGGCATGAAGGTCTGGTCCTGGGGAGAGGGACCAATCGTCCTACTCGTTCATGGCTGGAATGGGCGGGCGACGCAGCTCGGCAGCTTCGTCGCACCATTGGTTGCGCGCGGCCATCGCGTGGTCGCCTTCGATGCGCTCGGACATGGAGAGTCCGATGGCAACCGGAGCTCGCTTCCGGAGCTCGCCAACTGCATTCGTCAGGTCGCCGACGAGCTCGGTGGCGTTCATGCCATCATCGCACACTCCCTCGGAGCAGCCGCCACGACGTTTGCGCTCGCGTACGGGCTCCGGGCAGAGCGAGCGGTGTTCATCTCGCCGCCTGCCGACCCACGTGATTTTCTGAAGATCTTCGGCGTGACGCTGGGCCTCACCAACGAGGTGCGAGCGCGCGTCGAGCAGCGTGTGGAGCGAAGGCTCGGCGTACCCATGGAGGAGATGCTGGCGACCACCCTCGCGCTCCGCATGCAGACACCGCTCCTGTTGGTTCACGACCGCGACGACAAGGAAGTCCCCTTCCGGGCCGGTCGTGACATCGCCGGTCAGTGGCCGGGAGCGGAGCTGATCGTCACGCAAGAGCTCGGTCACCAACGAATCCTGCGAGACCCGAGCGTGAGAGATGCCGCCGTGCGCTTCATCGAAGGCGATGTGCGTCTTCGAAGCGCGGCCTGAGGAAGAGAAACTCGAGAAAGGAAAGAACCATGAATACGCAAGCCAGAGACCCGCAGTTCGCTAATTACATCAACGAAATCGCCGAGTCGGTCCAGTGGCCGGACGCGACCTTCACGATCAAGCCTTGGGAAGCCGTCACCAGCGTGGTGGTCGCGCTCTACGAGGCGTTCGCCAGCCCCGATCGGGCGATCCTCCAGCACGCACTCAACGGAATTGCGTTTTGAGGCGGACCTGGCTCACGAAGCGGGGGCGGCCCCGATGCACACGGACACGGTCCTCGCATCGCCTGTCCCGGCTTCGATGAGCGTTTCGCAGGACCACTGCTCGCGGCAATCGCTCGTATCTCTGCAATTCACGAGGCAGATCCAGCCTGTCTCGAGCTCCGCGCAGGACGAGCCCGACGGGCAGTTGTTGGAGCTGCCGCAGGACAAAGTGCAGATGCTTCCCGGAAACGCAGCACCCGCTTGGCAAAGTCCCTTTTCGCACTCGCTGTTGTCCATGCAGGCGCCACCGACGAGGGCGCTGTCGTTGCCCGCGGTGCCAGAAGGTCGACCATCATCGCCACATGCGGACACGAAAAGAGTGGCAACCAAGGTGGCTCGAAGAATGAACGAGGAGCTCATGGCGGACGGACGATAGACCAAGGAGCACCGCGGAACCAGCGAGCCAAACCCCTCCCGTGTAACATTCATGTCACCTTTTCGGCTGCGACCTGGAGCTCGTGGCCGTCCTCAGCCTGGACGGGCCAGCGATCACTCATGGACGCGGCTCCGCTCGAAAGCAGCCACCGCCTCACGAAAAGTATCCGGGACTCGCCTCTTTTCACGAGTCTGCGGGTCGACACACACGCTCGTGAGGGTCGCCTTGGCAAGTGTCTCGTTCTGATCGTTACGAATCAAGAAGACAATCGTGATGCTGGTGTTGCCGATCTTGGAGATCCGCGCTTCGACGTGAATGGTGTCCTCGAACCTCGCGCTGCCGAGGTAATCGCAAGTGGCGCTCGCATAGAACATGTCGGTCCCGCTCCGGACCATCTCCTGCCACGGCACGCCAATCGCACGCATGTACGCGCTATACGCCTCATCGCAGAACTCGAAGTAGGTGCCGAAGTACACGTGGCCCTGTACATCGGTGTCGCGAAAGCGGACCCGCATCGTATGAATGAATGGTGAGTGCACGCCCCTAAAGTACAACGAACCCGCCAGCAGGCCAGGGCGAAGCCCCGTGGCGACGCAGTCGCTTTACGGGGTCACAGGTGAGCTCTGAAGTGCCGGGTGAGATGATCGGCGGCCAAGTTGACCCGCTCGGGCTCGTCGTAGAAGTCGACATGCCCTTTCGACTCTACCCACACCTGATCTTTCAACCCGCCGAGCGCGGCGAAGAATTTTCGAGCGAGATCGGGTGCGATGGCGTTCTCGGAGTGAACCACGATGGTTGGAACCGTGATGTCGTATGCCGCTGCCTGCGCATCCCAGGTAAGGGTATGCTCGCCCGACATCAACGCGAGCTCGTTGATGTAGTTCGGTACGAGCCCGCGCCCAGCCCGATAATATTCGAAGGTCTCACCAAGCGGTACTGCCGACTCGCGTTCGCCTAGGGCTGGAATCACCGCCGCTTCGCCCGTATCTTCGAATAACTCGCGAGCGGCTACCGCGCGCTCGAGTGCTTGCTCGTAGTCGTCGCCCATCCACTCGCGCTGCCGAGTGGCGTCGTGAAAGAAGCCAGCAACCGCGCCCCACGCTTTCACTCGACCGTCGCCCGCGACTGCGGGCGCGAGATGGCCGGCACCCGCGCAGATTCCTACTGCACCGATGCGACCGCCGTTTACCTCCCGGCGGCTCTGCAAGAAGGAGATTGCACCTCGGAAATCTTCGACCTTACGACCGGGGTGCGCGTATTGGCGAGGGGCCCCCTCACTTTCCCCGAAATGGCGGTGGTCGAAGGTCAGTGTGACGAATCCGCGGGCTGCCATCGCGACCGCGTAGTTGCCGGTCGCCTGCTCCTTCACGCTGGTCAAAGGCCCCGCAAAGACGAGCGCCGCGGTCGCACCCGAGCCGGCAGGCACACGTAGCACACCGACGACATCGACCGAATCGACTCGAAAGACCACCCGCTCTTCGTGAAGGACGACTGGGTTCATGGCTCCCCCTCGAGGATGGAACGGCCGGTGCCCCCATGTCGAGCCCTACCGGGCGCGAAAGTGATTTCTATCCCCGTTCATGGACGACTACGCGGGCTGCATCTCCGCAGCGACCCCTGGCTCCGCGAACAGAGCGCGCACGGGGGTTTCCTCCGATGCCTGCCAAACGCAGAGCTCGGCGGTCCGTTCGCCATCAGTCCCCGCGGGGCGAATCCAAACGAAAGTCTGCTCCCCCAAGCGGATGGTGCACTCTGGATCAGCAAAGGCTTTCGACCAGAATCCGCCATTGTAGAAAGTCACGGGCCCCACCCGCTCGCACTGCGGTTGATGCGTATGCCCGAACACGACGCGTCGAGCTCCCGTGATCTTGAAGATGAGCTCGGCGAGATGCTCCGTGAGCAACGGGGTCTCGAAGACGGTGGGACGGACTGAGGACGCATATGCGGCATACGGAAGCATCAGGATCAACGCAGGGACGAAGACCCAGAGTGGGCTGATCGGCCATGCGATGTTGATGTGCAGCACAACCTGCCAAGAGAAGAAGAGCACCACCAGCAGGAAGAACGCGCGATCGAGCCAGAGCTCTCTCGCGATCCGAAACGGGTTGTTCGTTGCAGATGGCACGTGCAGAGCATTGAGCTTTCGCACCATCGAAGGCGTGGCTCGAGATCGCGCGGCGATCGAGCGCACTTTGTCGTCGACGAGCAATGGATCGCGCATTGGAGGCAGCCAATGCGTACGAAGCGAGATCCACAGCGTGGCGTACGCCCCCCAAAACCAGGTCCAAATCAGCAGCGGCTGCGTTCGAAGCATGTACCGGAAGAAGAACCGCAAGTACGAGACGGCGCTCATGATGTAGTTCTCGGACTGGTGAGGGTTGAAGTACCCCATGCCATTGAGCATGTAGCGAGCCGCCAAATCGCCAAAGGGAATGCGAACGCGCGGCTTGCCCCTGACTTCGATGAGCGGATCGACCGGATCGCGAACCACACAATTGGGGTCGTATTGGTGGCCGTGACTCACGTACGTGTCGCCACCGCTCAGGTAGAACCAATTGCAGAAGACGACCGGCTCATCCTCTTCCTCCTCACCGATCCCGGCGGGAAACGGAGCGCCAAGCGCATCGCAGAGCATCCTTTGCACGGAGGGCCAATAGAGCTCCACGTCGTGATTGCCGATGACGAAGATCGCGCGGTGCCCTCTCATGAGAAACTCCCCGAGCGCTTCGAAGAACCGTGGGTGATCCTCGATGATCACCTTCATCTTGAACTGGCTTTTCCATTCCTCACTGCCGAGTCCTCGCGAACGTTCGAGCCATTCGATGTGCCGGTCCTTGCTAGGAACCGCGGTGACGCTATCGAAGTCGAATATGTCGCCATTGAGGATCAGCTCGACCGGCCCTGCTGCCTTGCGCTCGATGTGCTCCAGAAACCCAGCGAAGTCCTCGTCGATGAAGAACTCGCGGCGCTTGTAGGCCATCCAAAGCGGACGCACATCATCGGGCTCGTGCGCCTCGGTGAGGTGCATGTCGGACACGATGAATGTGTGCAGACCGGAGTCCATGGGAAGTGCCGATAGTGTGTCACACGGGGGCGCTGCGCTGAAGGGCCCTTCCGAGCGCCTAGCCGGCCGACGCCGTCGCTTCGACGTGTTTACGGCGCCCGATTACGAGATGAGCGAGCAGCAAGAGCGTCAACCCGGTCGCGAAAATCGCGACGTACAAGGTCCCGAGCCCAGGTCCCGCCTCCGTGAGAAAGTTCGCGATCTGCTTCTTACCCCACATGACGGGCATGAACGGATCGACAGTTACCGGAGCTCTGGGATCGAGGTCGTGCCCGAACGTGTAGAGCTTGAAGTACAGACGCCCGAAGCCGAATATGCCCGCGTACGTGGTCAGCACCAACAGGTCGATCATCGAGCCGACTTTGCCGATGACCGCAGTCCGCAAGGCTAGGATGATCATCCCAGCAAAGAGAAACGGGATCCAATCGAGATCGGTGAGCGACGCGCGATCGAGTGGGGCCATGCCGATGTAGTGGTTGAGGACGTTGATCTCCTGCACGTCGTTGCCGTCGTTCCCTCCATCGACCTTGTACGAGTAGATGTACAGATCCAAGCCCTCGGGATACTGCGGCGCGGTCATGTGGATGTTCCACATCGGGGCCGTGAAGCTCAGGCCCACGAAGACCGTCAGCAGCGCGAGCGCGACGCGCGCCCACGGGAAGATGGGCTCGTCCAAGAACCGATAAAATGCATCTAGTGCCTTTGACATGTCGCCTCCTCGTAAACCCTCATCTCCTACACCACGTCTCCGCGACGCAGCTTTCGCAACCCGCTCGCCCACGCGAGCGTTCCCAACAGCATCGGCCATGCCACTCCGAGTGCATAAAGCCCCGTGCTTCCGATTTGGTTGGCCAAATAGAACCCGACCGGCCCCAGCACACTCAGCTCCGGATCGGCGGAAGACAGCAAAGCCATTCGAATGCTCTGAACGGGATTGAGCATAGCCAAAGTGAAGACGACGCGTGGCTCGAGCCGCCACTGCAACATCATGCCGGCGAGAGCAAAGTCCATCAGCGCAATGCCCGCGACCCAGATCAGCAGGAGATACATCGTCGCGCGGGCAGAATTCTGGACCGTCGTCGATACCCAGAGCCCGAGTCCGCAGAATGACCAAATCAGCACCGAGCAGAGGACCAAGCAGTGCCCGATGAAACTCCAGGCGATCTCTTGCCCGAACACCAGGCGCCCGAACGCACCAACGCCGGCCATCAGAACCGCGAGCGGCGCGAGCAGCACCAAGAACCGCACGGTCGAGATGGCGCTGAAGAACGCTCCACGCGAGATCGGTTGGCTGAAGAGGAGCTCGAGTGTCCCATCATCACGGGCCTTGTTGACCACCTGGCCCGTTGCGATCAAGGCCATCAAGGGAAGAAGAACGAGCAGCGCATGGACGTAGGAAACGAGGACCCTGCCAGTCCCCGTGAAGCCGAAGACGGTAGACTCGCGCATGCCGACGAGTAGAAAGACCCCCGCGAGCACCGCGTACACCACGACGCAGAAGAGGAGCCAACGAGAACGCAGCACCTCCGCGAGGTCGAGTTGGGCTACCGCCCAATATGAACGCAGGTGGCGTCTCATGGGCCCCCGTCGTGATTGTGTGGTCGTGCCTCTACTTGCGCCTTGGCCCAATCGATCCCCTGCGCACCCGATGTGCCTTTGGGTACTGCGGCGAAGCCGTAGCCCATCGGGGAATCATCGGCGGCGATGAAAGCTGCCTCTACGTCGGAGAGCCAACCGTCGGCAAGGTGATTTCGAAAGTAGATCGCGTGGACCGACGTGTCGTGCGAGCCGAGGTATTCCAATAAACAGCCCGGATCGTCGAAGTTCAATACGTCTCCACGAGTCGTCTGCAGCTGCGCGGCGAATCGAGGATCGCCCACGTGCATCTTGCAGTGAGCGCATACCTCGGCGTCCCAAACCACCGGCACCGGACCCTCGGGAAGCGTCGGCTGATTGAAGCGCACGAACGCGATGCTGATCGCTACGAGCGCCACAGCCAAGAGGAGGACCTTAATCACGTTTGGGGACATCGTCATCTCCCTGGTCATCGAGTTGCACGGCATCGGCGTCGCGTACCAGTAGATTCGACACCCGGTCTCCCATCTGCTGCGACAACGTGGCCACGAGCTCGAGCTTCTCCGCCCTGGTCGCGCTGCGGCTCCACCAGCCCGAGACGCCCGGCTCGAAGCCCATGTGGCGTAACGCCTGCTCGTCCGTACCGGTGGGCACCTGGACGTCGATCGTGCTCAGCGTCATGCGGTCGAGGTAGTCTTCCGTAGGGCCAAAGTATGCCAGACGGCCCTCCTCGAGCACCATGACCTGGTCGACCAACGTCCGGATCTCCTCGAGACGGTGCGAGCAGAGAAGGAGCGTGGCGTCGCGGGTGCGATCCATCAACAGGTGAAACAAATCACGGCGCGACTGGGTGTCGAGGCTCGCGGTGGGCTCATCGAGCACGTAAAGCGAAGCGCGACTGGCAAGAGCAAGCGAAATCAGCGTCTTCTGCTTGGCGCCGCCCGAAAGATTGCAGAATGCCTGCCTCTCGACGGCGCGCAGATCGATTCCGACCTCCCGGCCGCAGGCGACGACGTCCTGAACCGCCAGTTCTCGGACCCGCGTGATCGCTTTGATCACCTCGCCCACCGAGGCGCTGAACTTGGGAGCGATCTGCGGGACGTACGCAATCTGATCGGACTGCTCGATGCCACGCCTTGGGCCTCCATCGAGCAGCAGCTCTCCCTCGCAACGAAGCAGCCCGAGGATGATGCGGATCAGAGTCGACTTTCCCGAGGCGTTGGGCCCGATGAGCCCGACTTTACCGCCGCTCGGAATCGAAAAATCGACGCCGCGAAGCGCCTCGATTTTGCCAAACCGCTTGCGCACATGCCGTGCATCAACGCGCATCGAAAGCCTCCCATTCGAATGCGCCCATCCGAGGACGCGGGTCGATCAGGGTCGTTTCCGGTTCCATCATGGGAAACAGGGAGCTGATCGCGTCGAGAAGCTCGAGTGTGATGGCGCCGCGAAAGAACTGGAGTTGCGGGTACATGCTCTCGAGCTGACTGCTCAGGCGGCGAAGCTCGTAGGGGATATCCCCGAAGCCGTCGCCATCCATGTCGTATCCCGCATAATCGTCGAACGAGTTTCCGGCCCAATCGACGGCCAGCGCATTTCCGCCACCCTCGACTTGAAGCTGCGAGTGGTTGCTGACGAACGTGTTGCCGACGAAGGCATTGCGCTTTTCGCTCGAGTGCATGAGCACAGCCACTTCCGAATGAAAGAACGCGTTGTTCTCGAATGTATTGTAATCGTCTGGCTCGAGCGGCGTGGTGTCCATGTAGACGCCCTTCGTGTTGGCGATGAAGGCGTTGTCGGAAACCGTCAAGTTGCCCGATTCCTTGATTCCGAGGCCCATCCCGCCGGGGCCCGACGAACGCGCCAAGAGATTCTCGCGGAGGCTGACGTTACGGCTGTACATGATGAAAATACCGACCACGTTGTCCACGTATCGATTGCCCTCGACGACGTTGTCGTGGCTGTACATGAAGTGTGTCCCGTATCGGCTGCGAACAACCTCGTTGTGCAGGAGCTCGTTGCCGTTCGAGTACCAAACGACCATGTCGCGGCAGCCGATGACCCGGTTGCCTCGAACCTCGGAGTCGCGTGTTTCCCAGAGTCGAATGCCATCACCGCGCAACCCGAGCGGCCCTTCATCGGGGCCTCGAATGACGTTGTCGATGATCGCCGCGCGGTTGGCCTTCTCGACGAGAAGGCCGAAGGCTGCATTTCGAACCAGCACGCCCTCGACGCGTATGTCGTCAGCGACTACGTGCACCGCCGCGTCGAGCGTGTCGAAGCGGCCGCCACTTCCATCGACCGTCAAGCCGAGAAGCTGCGAGCCGTCGGCCTCGATCTCGATGGTAGTGCCCTCCCCTGCGGAGAGAATCACTGCATCGCGCGGTCCCCAAAGCGTGAGACGCTTCGAAATCGTGAGCGGCCCCGGATACGAGCCGGGCTCGAAGCAGAGCGCGGCACCTTCCTCGGCTCCGTCGACTGCTTCCTGAAGGTGCATCCCATCGTCGATGGAGATACACCCCGCTGGTCGGGGCAACGAGGCATCCGCCGTCTCTTTGGAAACAGGCGGCGCGGCGTCACGAGCGCAAGCGGTCGCGACGAGCATCAGCAAGACACAACTGCACGACCGGCCGCGAGCCAGAAGCCCACGACCGGCGTGCGCGGTGCTCAGCCTCAGCTGGGTTCGACCAAGAGGTAGCCCGCCATCTCGAGATGGAGCGCCGAACAGAACTCTGTGCAGTAGAACGGGAATGTTCCCTCTTTGTCAGCGACGAAGGTGATATCGACGTGTTTGCCGGGCTCGAGGCTGCTGTGCACGTCGTACGAGCCGATGGTGAACCCGTGAGTCGCATCGTGCGCCTGCTCCACGTTGGTGATGTGAAGGTGCACGGTGTCGCCCTTCTTCACTCGCACGATGTCCGGGGTGAAGTGGCTTCGAACCGACGTCATGTAGACGTGAACCTCCTTGCCCTTGCGCTCGATGCGTTCTTCCTTGGCCTTGACCGCATTCGGGTTGGGGGCATCGGTCACGACGTCGTAACCGGCCGGCTTGTAGACGTCCACGGGCGACATCTTGTCAGCCTTGATCATCTGCGCGTAGTGGGGCTCGCCCAGCGGGAGCGGCATGTCGTAGATCAGCTGCATCGGCTCGCTGTCGATGTTGATCAGCTGGAAGTTCTGCGGAAGCAGCGGGCCAACCTTGCTGAAGCGATCGAGAGCCCACTTGTTCATCGCGATCAGGTACTTGCCATCGGGGCTGACGGTGTCGCCCTCCGCCGAAACGATGTGACCGACGTTGTAGTGAACCTTCACCTTCTCGAGCACCTTGAGGTCTTTCAGGGACCACTTCGCCACCGTCGACTCGATGAAGACGGACGTGTAGGCATTGCCCTTGTCGTCGTACTGGGTATGAAGCGGCCCGAGGCCGATCTCGACCTGGCCACGAATCACGTCGTTGAATGGAAGGATGGGCACGCCGTAGCGATCCTTGCCCTCGTAGTTCTTCGCCTCGATGGCTTGCTTGAGCTTGTCGAAGCTGTAGACGGTTGCGTGCGTGTCGAGCTTACCGGAAACGACGAGCTCTTTGCCATCAGGCGTGACGTCCACGCCGTGCGGGCTCTTCGGCTCGCCAACGAGATGCAGCAGCCCCTCGGCGTTGGCCGTCTCGAGCATGATCGTAGGCATCCCAGCGATCTTCGTGGTCTTGCCGGCTTTGGCGACGTCGATGGCCTTGTCGAGATTGATGATGTGGAGGTAGTCCATGTCGTTCTGCGACGCGCCGGACTCCATCGGGGGGTTGCCTTCCATCGTGCCACCCCAGGACATCTCGGTGTTGAAGGAGTTGATGAAGACCCAACCTTCGCTGTCGAGCTTCCCGGAGTCTGCGAGGTCCTGCATGTAGGGAGGCAGCTCCATGGCGAACGACTGGCCCTTGTCGATGCGACCCTTTTCGCGATCGAACTTCCAGAAAATCACCGCGCCCCGATACTTGTCCTGGAACTGCTCGATCGGCGCGTATCCTCCGCCGAGAGGCGCAGGGTACTGGCTCGACTCGACGACATACTCGGTGTTCGGCGTGACGAATGTCGCACCATGATCGCTCTGGATGATCTCCGAGGTCACGATCTGCTTCGTGACGAAGTCGTGAAGGTCGACGACTGCAATTCGCGCGTTCGCCTTGTCGTTGACGAACACGTACTTACCGTCGTACTCGCCGTTGGTCTCGGAAAGCGCGGGGTGGTGCATGTCGCCCCAGGTCATCTCTTTGCCAAAGCGACTGCCGCCCTCCAGCACCTGGCCAGACTGATCGCCGTAGCCGTAACCCTGCCAGGGCTCCGGCGTGAATACGCCTACGTATTTCAAGATCCGCATCGACGGAACGCCGATCACGATCAGGTTGCCGCCATGGCCGCCGGAAGCAAACGTGATGTACTCGTCCTTCTTCCCGGTCGGCATGTACGTTTGAAGCGCGGCGCTCACATCTGCTTCGGTGAGCCCACGCTGTTTCATCAAATCCGCAGTCGAGCTGGCCGGCGCTTGCGACACTTGGGCCGCCTGTTGCGGACCGCAGCCAGCCATGACGATTGCAGACAACAGAACCCCGATACTTGGTACGCCGAGCGCACCAACCCTGTTGAACCTCATCACAACTCCTCACTTCCCTGAGACAGGGAATAAACCCTCCAGCGACCCCTCAGCGTAAGGAGACGCCAACTTCCTGCAAACTGTGCGCAATAAGTAAGCCAGGCGCGGCGTTGCTTTCAAGAGTGCAGCGACCGCCGCGCGACGATCTCCGGTGTCGCTACTGGCCGAGGCTGCGGATGTGCTTCACCAGCTCCGCGACTACCTCCGGTTTGGCGTCGAGGTCCGGGTTGGCGGGCATGGTCGGAGCCTTGCCAACGGCGGCGCCGCCATAGACGATGATCTTCGCGAGGTGCTCGTCCGTGACTTCCTTCTGCCAATCGGCGGAGGTGAAGTCGCGGGGCTTCGGATCGAGCGCGGCCGAGCCGTCGCCATCTCCCTTGCCCCCTGCCCCGTGGCAAACCGTGCAACGACTCTTATAGATCTCCTGCGCTTCGGCGACTGGATCGGCCGCGGGCTCTGCGGCGGGCTCTGCGGCGGGCGCCGGCTTTGGCTCTTCGGCCTTCGGCTCCGCAGGGGCGGCATCCTTGGAGGTGCATCCTGCGATGGCGATGACGGATCCGAGCAACAAACCAATGACTTTCACGCGCATAAACCCTCCTCGTTGCCGCCCAGTCTAGGCGCAGCGGATTCCCGGGCAAGCTCCCGCATCGAGAAAATCACCGAGGTTAGCTCGAGACGGGCGCAGAATTTTCGCGTAGCCGACGAGGCCCCAAATTGCAATTCCGCGCCCCGACCCATCTGTCTATACTCCCGACGCGCTTGGAGGCGCTTTTTCACCCGGGGAGGTCGTGATGAAAGGTTGGTCCAGGTTGATCGTCATTGGGGGGCTCGCGTGCGGGCTTCTCGGGCTCGCTTGCAAGAAGCAAGAGCCAGCATCCGCTGCGCCCGCACCCGCCGAGGCCGCACCCGCACAGCAAGCGTCGAACATACCGCCACTGAACGAAACCAACATCGTGAGCATCGCGATGAATTCCGAAGACCACACGACGCTGGTCGCGGCGATCAAGGCGGCGGACTACGTGACCTCGGTCGCGGCATCCGGCCCGCTCACCGTGTTCGCGCCGACCAACGAGGCGTTCGCCAAGCTGCCGGAAGGCACCGTGGAAAACCTGGTCAAGCCAGAAAACGTCGACACGCTTCGCAAGATCCTGCAGTACCACGTGACCACGTCGGCTCTCGACAAGAGCTGGCTCAAGGACGGACAGACCCTCGGTATGGCCAACGGTAAGAAGACCACCGTGCACGTCGATGGCGACACGGTGAAGATCAACGACGCGACGATCATCGCTTCGGTTCCGGCGTCGAACGGAATGGTGCACGTCGTCGATACGGTTCTTCTTCCGCCCGAGGAATAGGAGCGGCGATGGCGCGCCGGTCAACCTGGTTTCCCATTGAAGCCGCGTGGCTGGATGCGCTGCTACTCGCAGCAGCGCCGCTGTCCGGCTGCACGGATGGCGGCGCTTCCCAACGCACGAGACTGGGGATTCAACGCCGTTCGCTACTTGATCTTCTGGGACGCGGTCGAGCCCTCACCCGATGAGTACGACACGGCGTATTTGGACAAGACCGAAGAACGGCTCGACTGGTTCGCGGAGCACGGCGTTCACGTCATCCTCGACATGCACCAGGACGTCTATTCCCAGTATTTCTGCTGCGACGGAGCGCCCGAGTGGGCGATCGAGGATGACGGCCTGCCGTTCGAGCAACACCCCGTGTGGTCGTTCAACTACTTCGCACCCGCGGTGATGGCTGCCTTCGACAACTTCTTCGACTACGCGGGCGAGCACAGCTACCTGCAAGACCATTTTGCGAACGCGTGGGTCCAGGTCGTCGAGCGCTTCAAAGACCACCCTGCAGTGATGGGGTACGACGTCCTGAACGAGCCTTCGCCAGGCTCCGTATACTCGGTGTCGGACATCACCATCACACCGCCCGACGGCTCGGCCGCAGAGTTCGATCGCACCCTCTTCACCGAGTTCTACGATCGGATGATCGCTGCGATTCGGAGCGCCGACGAAGACGGTTGGATCTTCTACGAACCGCGCGTCGCGGCGCCCGCCAACGGCCAACCCTCATTCATCGAGAAGCTCGACGACCCCCGGGAGGGCGAGCCTCGGATCGCGTACGCGCCGCACCTTTACTCGGTGAAGTTCGAGTTCGAGCAGGAGTACACGCCAGAAGCCGATGACACGCTCGGGAAGTGGGAAGCCAGCCGCAACGTCGAAACCGAAGCGCAGTAGGCACCGCTCTTGTTGGGCGAGTGGGGCTTCGATCCGGACTGGCCCGGTGCCGACCAATTTCGCCGAGAGCTGCTCGAGATGGGTGACCGCATGATGCTCGGCTGGACGTACTGGTCCTACGATCCGGGAGGCTGGGGCATCTGGGAAAGTGATGGGGACGGCAACTTCGTCCGCGAGCACGAGAGCGCCGATGCGCTCGTCCGTCCCTACCCCCAGAGCGTGGCCGGCATCCCGCGTTCGTTCTCCTATGACCCCGACGCCCGGGTGTTCGAGCTCGTATTCGATCCTTCGCCGTCAGCAACGCTGCCGACCGAGATCTATCTGCCAGCAGCACGACATTTCCCCGACGGGTGGTCGCTTTCCGGCTGCGAGGAAGCGGCGGGCTGTACGTCGCGATGGAACGACGAGGCGGAAATCCTCGAGATCCTCACGCCAAATCAAACCGGCCGGATCGCGCTTCGGATCGCCCCAGACGCCTAGACGCCTGCTACCATCCGCTCACCATGAGCAAGCTGGACGGCAAGCGGGTGCTGATTACGGGCGGCGCCCAAGGCATTGGTTTCCAAATGGCGATCAAGTTCGCCGAGCGGGGCGCGGATGTCCTCATCGCGGACATCGATGAGGAGAAGCTCGCAGCGGCAGTCGCCAGCCTCGAAGAGCGCGCCATCGTCCCCGCGGCTTTTCAGGTCGATGTCACCAACCCCGCGAGTATCGCAGCGATGCGCGCGCAGATTGCGGCGGAAGTCGGCCCGATCGACGTGTTGGTCAACAACGCAGGCGTGGTCTTTGGAGGCCCATTCACGAAGATCTCGCTGGACGACCACTTCAAGACCTACGAGGTCAATGTGCTGGGCCTCGTCGCAATGACACACGCGTTTCTCGATGACCTCGTCGCCCGGCCCGAAGCGCACTTGGTCCACATCGCGAGCGCCTCGGGGTTCATCGGGCTTCCCTACGGGTCCACCTATGCCTCGAGCAAGTGGGCTGTCATCGGGTTCGGCGAGTCGATTCGCGCCGAGCTGAACGTCCAGGGTCACAAGCACGTCCATCACACGATCGTCTGCCCGAGCTACATTGGCACCGGCATGTTTGAAGGAGCGGAAGCGCCGAAGGCGACCAGCATTCTCGAGCCTGCATATCTCGCGGAGAAGGTCGTTCTCGCAGTGGAGCACGACAAGGTGCACGTGCTCGAGCCATTCATGGTGAAGCTCACACCACTGCTCCGGGACCTCCTGCCAACGGGCCTTTATGACAGGCTCGCGCACCTGTTCGGTGCGGACACCTCGATGGCGCGTTGGACGGGCCGGGGTCCCGAGACGCGAAGCGAGGGCGAGGCAAGTCCTGCGGAGCCGGATCAGGCTGAAGCCGAGCGGTAGCGCGCGAGAAAGGTTTCGACGACCTCCCCCATGATGAGGCTGCGCTCTTCGGGGTCGAGCGGCCCTTTGAGAAGCTGCGGCCAGAACAAGGCGCCGCTCGCCATCGCCCAAAACATGCTCGCGGCAAGCTCTGGGTTCGGAACCGACAGGCGACCAGCCGCGTCGGCCTTCTCGAGCCAGATGACCAGGGCGTTTTCGTTCTCCGTGCTGCGAACGAGCACTTCGTTGATGAGCTCGGGTTGCCTGATGAACACGCCCAAGACGACCCTGGCCAAGCAGCGCGAGGCGTCGTCCTCGGCGATCATCGTCTTGGCGCGCGCAAAGTCGGCAAGCTGCGCCTCGAGAGGCCTCTCGGGATCCCACTCCACATTCTTGAGCGCGGCCGCCGCCTCGAACAGGCGGGCCACGACCGCCTCGAAAAGCGCCTCCTTGCTGCCGAAATGATTGTAGACCGTGCGCTTGGAGGCCCCGGCCAGCTCGGCGATCCGGTCCATGCTGGTGCACTCGTACCCCACATCCCGGAAGGCCCGGATCGCGGCCTCCAGAATGCTGTCGCGCTTGATCGCAGCCCTTGATTTCTTTTGTGTTTTCATGTGTTTATTAAAAAACTACACCGTGCAGTGCATTTAATCCTTGACCCGCTCTCGATGGAAACTACACTGTGCAGTGTAATCGTTTCGAGCGAATGAGCAAGTCTCAAACCAATCGCCGAGAAAGATCGAGGAACGGGCCATGATGCATTCATCCACAACCACCAGGCGCTCCCTGTTCGGATCCCTATTGGTTGGAGCTCTGCTGAGCGTCCCCGGCATCGGAGCCGTGCCCGGGCACGCCTCGGCGCTGGACGCACCCGAGGAGGGCGCAGGGGTCTTCACTGCCCAAGTCCCTTCGGAGGGCTCGAACATCGCAGCCGGCCGTGCCGTCATCGTGGTTGAAAAGCCGATCGACGAGGTGCTGCCCATCGTGCTCGACTATGCGAACTACGTGCAGTTCATGCCGAACTTCACGCGGTCCAAGGTGCTCGCGCAGCGCGGCAACAAGGCGATGGTCTACATGGAGGTGAGTGTTGCGAAAGGCATGTACACCCTCTACGGCCAGCTCAACCTCGCCGAGCGCCCGGAGGAAGGCTCTTCCCGCGTGGTCGAAGGCCGGCTGATCGACGGTAACATCAACGCGTTCAACGCCAGCTTCCGGCTGACTCCCGTCAACGGTGGAGCAGCCACCGAGATCGACTTCAACATCTACGTCGACCCCGACTTGCCTCTCCCGTCGTCCGTCTTCAGCAGGGAAAACGAGCGCGCGGCGGGCAAGACCTTGCGCGCCCTTCGTCAACGGATCGCCACCTCCCCTGGCGGCGCGGTCTGAGTGTCCGAAAAGATTGACGCGATGAGCAAGCACGAGTGGAACGAAGAGCGGCTGGCGGATCAAAGCGGCCGCATTGCGATCGTCACGGGCGCGAATAGCGGCATCGGCTTCGAAACAGCCCGGGTGCTCGCCAGCAAGGGCGCGACCGTCATCATGGCATGCCGGAATCTCGACAAGGCCGAACCGAAAGCCGACGAGATCCGTGCCACGCATCCTGGTTGCGACGTCGACGCGATGGAGCTCGACTTGTCGGACCTCGAATCGGTTCGCCGATTCGCCGAGGCATTTCGTGCGAAGCATTCGCGCCTCGACCTGCTGATCAACAACGCCGGCATCATGGTCCCCCCCTATGGGAAGACCGCGCATGGGTTCGAGACGCAATTTGGCGTGAACCACCTCGGCCACTTCGCGCTCACGGGCTCCTTGCTCGACCTCCTCGTCGATACACCGGCCTCGCGGGTCGTGACGGTGAGCAGCATCGCGCACTACATGGGCAAGATCGATTTCTCCAACCTCAACTGGGAAAACGGGTACAAGGCGCAGGCGGCCTACGGGCAAAGCAAGCTCGCCAACTTGCTCTTCACGTACGAGCTTCAACGCCGCCTCGACGCCGCGGGCAGGGACACGCTCGCTGTGGCGGCACACCCCGGCTGGACCGCGACGAACCTTCAGGAGCACGCGCCGTCGGTGAAGTTTCTGAACCGCTTCTTCGCGCAATCCCCCTTGATGGGCGCCCTACCCACGCTCTACGCGGCCACCGAGCCCGACGTGAGTGGCGCAGAGTACTACGGCCCGAGCGGCCTCCTCGAGATGAACGGGCCGCCAAAGCGCGTGAAGTCCAACAAGCGGTCACATGATGAGAACGTAGCCGAGCGGCTCTGGAACATCTCCGAGGAGCTGACCGGGGTACAGTTTTTGATTTGAATCCGAAGCTAATCGCGCTTCCGAATGAGAAGCGTCTGGACACCACGGCCGATCGGGCCGTGTTCGTCGTAGAGTCGCGTGTCGGCGATGCCGATGCCGCGCGCGTCCATGTCGGTGCGCGCAGCGAGGCCGATCCACTCGCCCTGAGCCGGCCTATGAAGGGTCACGGCTAAATCGGGGTTCAAGAACGTGTACTCGCGCGTGCTCAAGCGCTGACTGACACCATTGCCGCTGTCGGCGGCGGCCATGACCCGCTCGAGCGGTGATGGCGTCTCCCCAGCCAGCAAGGGCTTGCGCATGCGCATCCAAGCCATCACGTCACCCTCGCCGAACGTGCCGCGCGCAAAGCGGAGCTCCATCGCTGCGGCATAGCAGGGCTCCGCATCGAAGAAGGGAAACTCTGCCTCCGTGCTGTCCGCGGGCAAAGGCTCGTCCATCAAGGGCGCCCTCAGCGGGGCATCGAGAGGAACCTCTGCAATCGCGAGCGCGTCCGTGGTCATGACGAGCTTGCCGCGCTCGTCGAAGAGCAGGCCCATGATGGCCCGAACGTTACGCCCTTCCCGGCGGAACGAGCGCTCGAGCCGCAGCTTTCCGACGGGTACGGGACGCGTCACCTCCACGGCCATGCGGACGATCCGAAACGACTCATCGAGCATCTCCGCGAGGCGGCCTGCCACCAGCGCGGATGGCGGCCCGGCGTGCTGGTGCATCGGATTCCAAGGCCCGCGGGTCCATCGTGTGGCTTCGAAGAAATCGTCGTCGTGGCGCAGGAAGAACGATTCGCCGTCCATGAACGAAGCCTGACACGGGCGCGCCGGGGACGCCTTCAGCTTTCTCGCAGCGGCCTTCCCTAGAACTTTCGAGTCTCGCCGATCTTCAGGAGCCACGCGTCGCCGTCGCCAAGGCGCGTTTGCGCGGCGGCCTTTCTGAACCTCGTTGGCGGCTCGTGTAGAGGCTCATCGGAGAGGTCGAAAGTGCCGTAGTGCATGGCCAACGCGCGCGTCGCGGCGAGATCGAGCGCAGCTCGAACCGCCTCCTCGGGATTCATGTGGGACGCCTTCATCATGTCGACGGGCTCGTATGCGCCAATGGGAAGCGCGGCCAGGTCGAACGGGCCAAGCGCATCGGCGATTTTCGCGAATCCATCGAAATACCCCGTATCCCCGGCGAAGAAGAAACGTCGCTCGGTTCCAATGACTGCCCAGGACGACCACAGCATCTCGCGATCATCGCCAAACCCACGCTTGCTCCAATGCTGCGCGGGCAGACAGTGGATGCGAACGCCGTCGTGCTCGATCGAATCACCCCAGTCGAGCTCGTGGACGTTGGCGATTCCCTCGTCTCGAAGCAGCGAGCCATTGCGACGCGGAACGAAGAAACGGGTCTCGGAATCGCGCTCCGCGAGTGCCACGAGCGTCGGGAGGTCGAGGTGATCGTAGTGATTGTGGGAGACGACGACGAAATCGATCGGAGGCAGGTCTTCGAGCGCGACGCCGGGCGGCGCAAAGCGGGTCGGCCCTGCAAACGACACCGGGCTCGGTGTGTCCGACCAGATGGGGTCGGTGAGGAACGTCACGTGGTCCATTTGCACGAGAAGGCTGGCATGCCCCACCCAGGTCACGGTGGGCTCGCTGTGTTTCGCGTTCTCGCGAAGAAACGCGCCATCATTGTCGACGCTCGGAGGGGCGACTCCGTCGCGCCCCATCAAAGAGCCTTTCACCCGTCGCCAGAAAAAGGGCAGCCGTGTGGAAAGGCTTCCGTGCGAAAGCTCGCCCGCGAAGTTCGTGAAACGTCCTTCCCTGTCCCTCGGCGCAGGGCCGAGCTCAGCCACGGTCGACTCCGCGGAGACCGAAGCGACGAGGCCGAGCCCCGCCAGGCCAGCGGCGCGCGCGAGTGCTTTCTTCCTCGGGGCCATGCTGTCGATCTCTGGAGCAGGGCCGGCAGGTCCGCCAGCTCTCGCTTCGTCGGTGCCTCCGGGCGCGGGATCCTGGGCCGCAATTCGAAGCGAATTCGGCCGCTTGACACCCAGGGAAGTCACGCTATCAATCGCAGCCATTCCAGCGTAGCTCAGTTGGTAGAGCGGGCGACTGTTAATCGCTTGGTCGTAGGTTCGAGTCCTACCGCTGGAGCCAGCAAAGGCGCGCCTTCATTGCGCTTTTCAATTTCGTGTCCCAGTTTGTCCGTGCGTTTGTCCCAGCCG
>Ga0209536_100001063_pt1 | contig 45645 bp, 30 predicted proteins | sample DeeMarSeWOR28_12_FD_187461 | JGI IMG/M metagenome (GOLD analysis project Ga0209536, IMG submission 187461) | Marine sediment microbial communities from White Oak River estuary, North Carolina - WOR-2-8_12 (SPAdes) (version 2) | ecosystem: Environmental > Aquatic > Marine > Intertidal zone >...
AATGCCACCAGCACCAGCGATGTGAATCAATACATTATCCGGCCGCGATTTGAGCCGGCATTAAATTTGACCACGGATCCCAATGATCCGAATTACAGCGAACTGGATCTGTCGATCTATGAACAATTTAATATCAACATCCTGGAAGATCCTTCAGCAGGTGATGCCATCCTGAATGTAGAACGGATGCCGCTGACCATTACAGCCCATGATATCACCACCACTTATGGTGATGTGATCGGTCCGGTGGAGTTTACATACGCATTTGATGAGACCAATATTGCATCCCCTGATTTTCTTTCAACTGTTCAAACCGGACATGAGGCCAACCTGGCCGATGCCATTGCCCTGGTGGATGCGCGTCCATTGGTCAATGCAAGAGCCCTCGTTAATGCACGGGCCCTCGTGAATGCGGACCTGGAGGCATTGAGCTTCCTGGTCAGTGCCAGGGCACTGGTCAATGCCCGCGCCCTGGTCAATGCACGCGCCCTGGTCAATGGCACTGAAGAATTTGTGGAACAACCCATCATTGACCTTGCTAAAGAATCTGTATTCCAGTACCAGGATGTGGAATCATCAGGTGATTACACCGATTATTCCCTAATTAATGCAAGGGCACTGGTGAATGCCCGGCCCCTGGTAAATGCCAGAGCATTGGTAAATGCACGTGCACTGGTCAACAATGAAGTTTCCATGAATTATACATCTGAGACCAATGCCCGTGCACTGGTAAATGCAAGAGCTTTGGTGAATGCACGTGCACTGGTGAACGGCATTGATCCATCGGATGTGGAAAGCTGGGATAACCTGGCGGTGATCCTGGATGCTGCAGATGTATTCTCTGATGCCGAGCTGAATGGTGAAGATCCAACCGATGAACCCAGTGAGTGGGAATTACCGGATTTATTTGCCATTAACCTGATCACCGGGACGAATGTGGGTACCCACCTTATTGTACCGGGTGCATTCCTGGGTGGCAATGCCAAAAATTTTGACATAACTTATTTCATGGGTGAGTTGACGATTCTGCCGGCAGATCTGACCATAACGGCAGAAGACCAAACGTCCATTTATGGCCAGGATCAACCCCAATACACTGCCATTATTGAAGGTTTCAGCTACGATGAGGATGCCACTTCCGTGGTCGTAGATGGATTCCCGGTATTTTCCCTGCTAAAAGATGAGATCACCTATCCATCGGAAGGTGTCATTCCGGCCGGCATGTATGATATTGTTCCGGATATCCAGTTGGTTGAGGCGGAATTCATTCAAAACCCGGAATGGGATTATTCTGAGTCTGAGTATCACCTGGTCAACCTGTCCAGCCTGGTGAATTACAATGTCACCTTTGTTAATGGCAATTTGGATGTGGATCAGGCAGAACTATCCATTACTGCTGATGCAAAAGAGAAAGTATATGGAGATCCGGATTCACCACTGACATTTACCTCAATCGGTCCGGTTGAGGGGGACCAGTTTGATGGGGACCAGTTTGATGGGGAGTTGACTCGTGTTCCGGGAGAAGATGTGGGATCATATGCAATAGACATAGGAACCTTGACGGCCGGAGATAATTACAATGTATCCTTTACTGGAGCCCTATTTACAATTACAGCCAGACCTTTGGAAATTGTGGCAGCGAGCACAGGAAAAGTGTACGGTGATACAGATCCAGGTTTGAGTTTCACGTCTTCAGGTTTGGTTCCCAATGATATTGTGACCGGTGCATTGGTGCGTGAAACGGGTGAAAATGTTGGGACTTATATTATCAACCAGGGTTCTGTTGCAGCCGGCAGTAATTACATTTTAACTTTTGTACCCGGTTTATTTGAAATTACTCCTGCCACCCTCATCATTGGAATCAGAGAAATAAATGCACCCATTTACGAAGGTGATAATTTACCTCCGTTTGATTATGACTTTATTTCCGGCGATTTGATAGCCGGTGATGAGGTATTCCTAAGCTATACAGTCTTGCGATCAGATCCGGGTGATGGATTCCCATACGATGTTTTGAATGACGCATCGGCCGGAACATACGAAGTGACACCGGTACTATCCAGCAGCAATTACATTTTCACTGGCTATGCAGCCACCTTGTATGTCAATCCGGCCGGACCGTCAACGGGTAAGGTGCATCCGCGTCTCGATTGTATTGAGTACCTGGGTGAGGACGGGCCCTATCAATATGTGGCCAGATTCTACTATGACAACCCGGAATCCACCACCATATTCATTCCGAAAGGGGCAAATAATTATGTGTATGGTGATGCTGCATATGACGATAGTGCTCTGCCAGTACTTTTCGAACCGGGCACCTATGCAGGACGGTATGAAGTCTATTTCAATGGTGAGAAATTCTCATGGTATCTGACCAGCTATACCTCTGAGCTGAGTGCAGCGGCCACATCAGATGCCAGTTCTGGTTCGAATCGTTGTAGTACCTCAAAATCCATGTCGATCGGAACCGATGAGAAAGTCCTTGAAATCGAAGGTGAAATCAGGGCGTACCCGAACCCGGTATCCGACAAACTTTATATTTTCCTGGGCACAGAACCCCTGTCGAAAGAGGTGACAGTGTTCGATATCCAGGGACGGCGTCATATGGTGGAAGCCACATGGAGTCCATCATACGAAATGGAGCTGGATATGTCAGGCTTGAATCCGGGTCTGTATTTCATTCGGATCGACAAGGAAGAAGGTCATGAAATGCTTCGGATTATAAAACAATAGGACATTTCTGATATGTAATCCGAATAAAATATTAGTTTTGTGAAAGAGGGGTGCATCATCCCTCTTTTCGCATTTTTTCAGATCAGAATTATGCCAAAGCGAATCCTGCTCACCGGTGCCACAGGGTATATCGGAAAACGGTTGCTCCCCGCTCTGCTTGAAAAAGGCTTCCATGTGATTTGTTGTGTCCGCGATAAAAACAGGATACCATTTCCACCAAGCATCCTGGAAAAGATCGAATATATTGAAATGGATTTTTTTAATCCGACTGAACCGGAAAGCCTTCCCGGTGATATTGATGCCGCCTATTACCTGGTACATTCATTGAACTCCCGGAAAGGGAATTTCTATGATTACGAGTTGAAAATGGCCGAAAACTTCCGGAAATGCGTAGAAAAGACCAGTGTAAAGCAGGTGGTGTACCTGGGTGGGATCGATAGTGAAAAAATATTCTCAAAAAATAAACATTCCAAGAGTATTGTATATAAAATCCTGTCGGAAGGCAACTATCATTTGACCACCATCCGGACCGGGATCATCGTCGGTTCGGGCAGTGCCACCTTCGAGGTCATCCGCGACACTGTGGAAAAACAACCGGTGATGTTCACGCCCAGGTGGGTGCACGCCCAGACCCAGCCCATTGCCATCACCGATGTGGTCACCTTCCTGGCAGAAGTATTATTCCGTGAAGATTGTTTCGATCAGTCGTACCGGATTGGTGGACCCCAGACATTATCGTACAAGGATATGCTCCTTCAATATGCAGCGGTCCGGCAATTGAAACGGAACGTCTTAATATTGCCTTTTATAAATGCCAGGATATCGAAATTCTGGTTATTTCTCACCACATCTGTCTCCTACCGCAATGCGTCCAACCTGGTGGAAAGCATGCGTTTTGCCATCCCTTATAATGACCGACGGCTTGAGGCCTTGCTGGGTATCCGGCCGATGACATATAAAGCCGCCATTCGACAGGCCATTATGATGCTCGCTCAGAATATGGTGATCTCCAGCTGGCGGGACTCCCTGGTAAGCAGTACCCCAAATAATCGAAAAGTATCAGAATTTATTGAAGTGCCGCATTTCGGGTGTTATAAAAATGCAAAGCACATCAAAATTCAAGATACGGAAAAAGTTTTGGAAAAGATCTGGTCGATCGGGGGCGAACAGGGGTATTATTATGCCACCTGGCTCTGGAAGATCCGGGGGCTGATTGACCGGCTCTTTGGTGGCGTTGGCCTGAGTCGTGGAAGAACCAATACAGAAGAGGTATACTCCGGTGACGCGCTGGATTTCTGGAGGGTGATCTACAGTTCAAAGGAAGACCGACGGCTGATCCTGTTTGCCGAGATGAAACTGCCTGGTGAAGGCTGGCTTGAATTTAAGATCGATGAACATAATATACTCCATCAAATCGCCACATTCAGGCCAAAAGGACTGGTTGGGAGGTTGTACTGGGGTTTTTCATATCCATTTCATTTATTTATATTTAGGGGGATGATTCGGAGAATAGCCATGGTGGACTGAAGATCGTTTGGTACCTGGAAGTTCGTTTCTTTTTAACCAATGCACCCATGAATAAATGGTTCTGCTTCACCTTTTTTCTTATCCTGATTCATATTCAGTGTCACCCGCAGAATATTAATCCGGATAGTCTTGAACTTATCATTGAATCATCTGGGGAGGATACCATAAAGGTAAATGCCCTGAATGAGCTCAGCTATTTTCATTTTGGTTCCGATCCGGAGAAAGCCATTGAGCTGGCATTGGAAGCCAGGAGCCTGGCTGAACAACTGAATTTCAGAAAAGGTCAAGCATATGCATTAAAAAATTTAGGTCTGGCCAACTATATACAGGATAACTATCTGATGGTCCTGGAATACTGGCAACGATCGCTCGAGGTATATGAGTCGCTAGGTGATAAGGAGGGGGAGGCCAATCTATTAAACAACATCGGAGCCGTTTATTTTCAGCAGGGTGATGATGCCAAGGCCATAGAATATTACTTACAATCGCTCCAGATATCGGAAGAAATAGGTAGTACCATCCGTACTGCAACGGCCATGCTCAATGTGGGTACCATTTATTTTAACAAGGAAGACACCCATGATAAAGCCCAGGAATATTACCTTCGTGCACTCCCTCTTTTTGAAGAACTGGAGAACCTGGATGGAATTGGTACCGTTACAGTAAATCTGGGTGAGATCTACTACCAGAAAGGCCACTATGATTCGGCAATCTATTATTACAATAAGTCGGTGGATGCATATGATGGTCTGACAGGGGAAGCCTATTCCCTCACCAAACTGGCCGAAGTCCACGCTGAAAAAGAGGAATACGAAGAAGCGCTCGGGGATCTCGAACACGCATATCAAATAGCTGAACGTTTTAATTCCAAATCGGATATGGTCCTGGCCCTATTGGGAACCGCCAATATCTACCGTAAGATGAATGATATCGGGGCCGCACAAAAATATTACAAAGAAGCCGAATCGATCGGTTTATTGGTGGGAGCCAATAAAGAATTAAAAGATGCGTTTGAGGGTTTGGCATATACCTATGCCGAAATGGAAGACTATCGGAACGCCTTCAAATACCAGTCATTGTTGACCGAGATCAACCTGATACTCTATAATGCCGAAAATGATAAAAAGATAGAGCGACTCCAGTTTTCTTACGAAATTGATAAGAAACAGGGTGAGATCGACCTCCTCACGAAAGATAAAGAGTTGCAGGAGCTGATCATCCAGAAACAAAAGACAGTAAAAAATACATTTCTGGCGGGCCTGATCCTGATCCTGATCATTGCGTTCATCCTGTACAGGAACTACCGCACCAAGGTGAAGATCAACATGTTGCTCGATAAGCAAAAAACCGAAATACAAAACCTGCTGCTTAATATCCTGCCGGCCGAGGTGGCCTCTGAATTACAGCAATCTGGTGTGGCCACGCCACGGTACTATGAAAATGCTTCCATACTCTTTACTGATTTTAAGGGATTTACCCAGATCGCCGAAGGTTTACCACCAAACGAGCTGGTGGCTGAACTAAACGATTTTTTCATGGCCTTTGATGACATTTGTGAAAAACATAACATGGAAAAGATCAAAACCATTGGTGATGCCTACATGTGCGCTGGCGGAATCCCTTCCGAGAACAGTACCCATCCTTATGATGCAGTGCAGGCAGGCCTGGCCATGCAGGAATATATGAGAGTTACTAATGAAGAACGCATGAAGAACGGACTGGGAACATGGGATCTTCGAATCGGAGTCCATACGGGACCCATCGTAGCCGGTGTGGTTGGTAAGAAAAAATACGCCTATGATATCTGGGGAAATTCAGTTAATATTGCCAGCCGTATGGAATCGAGTGGGGAACCCGGAAGGTTGAACATCTCCGCAGCAACATTTGAAAAGATCAAAGACCGTTTTGAATGCCAGTGCAGGGGCAAAGTGTATGCTAAAAACGTGGGGGATATTTACATGTATTTTGTCGATGGTGAGAAAGTGGCCGCAATGGAAACAGGGTAATTATGAAAACAACCATTTATGAACGTTAAGAAATCGGGAATTATGCAGTCGCAACCAATCCTATTTCTAAGTTGAGACAACCCTATATTTAATCGACTAAAAACCATATTTCATCAAAATTATTCCATTGATCAATCTTCCGTAAGATATCTTTTATTTTATTTACCTTCCAAAGATAATCTCAACCAAGTATGAAGTTGACTACGGAGCATTCCACGAACAACATGGAATTACAGGATGGATCCCATATTGCCGTGATCGGTGGTGGTCCTGCCGGAAGCTTTTTCAGCTATTTTGCCCTGGATTTTGCACAACGATTTGGATTGGATATCCACCTGGATATCATCGAGGCCAAAGATTTCAACAAAATCGGACCAGCAGGATGCAATCACTGTGGCGGGATTGTTTCTGAATCGCTTATACAAATGTTATCGGCCGAAGGTATTGTCTTGCCTTCAAATGTCATCCGCAGGGGCATAGAATCATATACCCTGCACCTGGAACAGGGCACCCATGTCATTGAAACGCCCTTAAAGGAACAACGGATTGCAGCTATGTTTAGAGGATTCGGACCCCTTGGATCATCCGATAGTGAATTGCTCAGCTTTGATAACCACCTGTTGGATTTGTGTCAAAAGATGGGTGCCAACATCATTATCGACCGGGTTACAGAGGCTAAACGTACAGAGGACGGCATTATTCTGAGGACAAAAAACAACCAGGAAAAGAAATATGACCTGGTAGTGGGTGCTGTAGGCTTGAATCCCAATACGTTGAACTTGTTTAAATCGATCTCTCCAAAATTTGAATCCCCAGGAACAACCAAAACCTATATCTGTGAATTTGAGATGCCTGGGGAGGTTATTGATGAATATTTCGGGAATTCCATGCATGTATTCCTATTGAATCTGCCGCACATCAAGTTCGGTGCACTGATACCTAAGGGGAATTACGTAACCCTTGTATTGCTTGGATCTGAGATATCAAAAGACATTGTTGAAAATTTTATGAATTCAAAAGCCGTCAAAGACTGCTTTCCGCCCGATTTGGACCTGAATAAAGTCACTACATGCCACTGCTTTCCGAAAGTAAATATCCGTGGTGCCCGATCGGCATATGCGGACCGCGTAATCCTGATTGGTGATTCGGCCTCTTCAAAGTTATATAAGAATGGGATCGGGGCGGCTTATATGACGGGAAAAGCCGCTGCAAAGACGGTGATCTTCAATGGAGTATCTAAAAAGGATTTTAATAAATATTACCAGCCGGTGTGCCGCGAGTTGAATTTAGATAATGCATTGGGAAAATTTATCTTCATGGTCACGAGTGTTATTCAGAAATCTTCATATCTGAAATCCAGCATGTTAAAAACCGTCAACAAGGAGCAGAGGAGAATGGGACAAAACCGGCGAATGAGTGCCGTATTGTGGGATACATTTACCGGAAGTGCGCCCTATAAAGATGTGTTTTTCAGGTGTCTACATCCTGCATTCTTAGCATCCCTGGGGGGATCCATGGTACAAGTATTGTTCAATAAAAATTCAACCAAATGAAAAAAAATCTTTTAGGACGTCTTTATAAAGATGGTGAAACCGTCATCAAGCAGGGAGAAGTGGGCGATTGCCTATATGTTATACAGGAAGGGAAAGTGGAAGTCTATAATGAACTGGGTGACCAGGAAGTTAAAATAGCAGAACTGGGTAATAAGGAATTCTTTGGAGAAATGGGTTTGTTTGAGAAAGATGTACGTTCCTGTACCGTACGCGCTGTTGGTGATGCTAAAATATTGACGATTGATAAACGAAATTTTTACAAAACGATTCAAAAAGACCCCACACTGGCTTATCGGCTGCTGGAAAAAATGTCCTTTCGCCTGCGGGAGGCAAATAAAAAAGTATTTTAGAATAAATTTAACCCTGATCGCTGGTTGATTTGAGATCCTAATTGTGCGGTCATCTCATGAATAAATCATATTGCAGAAAGAAATGATAGTTCCCTCTTTATGATATCCGAAGGGAATTACGATGAGTCCGAAATATGAATAAAATTGATGATACCATCGTCGCTGAAGCCAGAATTTATGTTTCACATTTATTGGATCATAAGTTGTCAAAAAACTGCCTGTTCCATACAAAAAAGCATACTCTGGAAGTATTGAGAAATACAGAGATCATTGCCGAGTATAGCAATTTGAAGGAAGATGATATCAATATCCTCAGGGTAGCAGCGCTGTTCCACGACGTGGGATACATTAACACATATGAGAATCATGAAGATGAAAGTGCGGTATATGCGGCTGAATTTTTAGACTCTAAGAATGTTGAATCATCCGTTATAAAACAGGTGACGGATAGTATCATGGCAACGAAAATGCCACAGAACCCCAGGAACGAGCTCTCCAGGATCCTGTGTGATGCCGACCTGATGAACATGACCTTTGATGATTATATGGAACAAATTGACCTGATGCGGCAGGAATGGGAAAAAATCGGTAAAGCCCGTCTCAACACTCACGAATTTCACCTGAACTCACTTAAATTCTTCAAAGCCCACCAGTACCATTCAGAATACGGCAAGAAGGTATTACAACCAAAAAAAGAACAGACTGAGTTAAAGATTAAAGAGCAGGTGAATAATAACAGGAAATAAGGCACATTTTTTCTTCAGTCGCTGGTTCAGATCATTTGAGCCACCAGTAAGAATTTTATTAAAAACGCGAAGACATGGGATGGTTCCGATAGTTCCCGTTACATAGTGTTTTAAGACATAAAATCCACGCGTATCAATCCCCCTTGTTCTCCTGCATCTCCAGATGCATTCCCAACTGTTCGTACATACCGAGTAGGTCAGTCACCTCCCACCTGTTTTTTATTTTTCCATCTTCGATCTCAAACACCGCAATGGCTTTCCACTCCAGTTGCCTACCGGTGGCCGGTGCTCCAAATGCCTCGACATCATGGTTGACCCGGGCCGAAAAAATGGCCGTTACCCAATTGTCTTTTACAATTAACTGGTGAATGTCATGATGGATCACCGGGAATTGCGTATACAAGGAGCGGCACATTTCAATAAAATCCTGATAATCAACAGGCGTGCTGCTGGAGTTAAAATAATGCCTGCAATCCTCCGACCATAATTCAGTCAGCAATGGCTCAAAGTTATCCCCGTTGACTTCGGTGAGCCACCTGGTCACCAGTGTTTTGGCCTGTTCTTCAATTCTTTCAGGCTCCAATCCACCCTCTTCTTTGGTGTCGGTTGATTTTTCCCGGCACCCCCCCAGGCAGGGTAAGATAAATAATACAATGAATAAGATTCTGTTCATAATGAAGTGGTTTTTTTTTGCTAAAAAAAAGGCAGAATTTAAGTGGCGGGTTGCCTGATCATTCGATGGTATATGGTTTCTTGAGTTTGGCTTAACAAAGCGATAATATGATTTTACGAACGACGCTATTGCTTCACTGGCTCAGGCAGCAGCGTTCTGAAATTTATACGAATTATGAAGTCGTAGAAAAGCGATTCGGGTCTTTAAAGCTCAGGTCCCGGTGCGCCATGGCCAGCAATGGGCGCGTCAGGACGTCGTGCGGACAGGCTGTTTCACAAAAACCCGGGCAATCCGAACACACATCTGGTTTGTTTCCCGGGAGACCCCGGTATTTTTGCATGGCATACTTCTCCCGCTGTTTTACCGCGAAATAATAATGGTATCTCAGGATGGTATTTACCGGAACATTGTGCGGACAGGATAACTGGCAGGCACTGCACCCGATCCTGCAATGAACCGCACTGAGCATCTTTCGATAGGAATCCAGTTTATCGCGGGCCCCGGCAGTTAATGGATCACCCGCATACCGGATATGGGATTCCAGGTCGTCAAAACTCCTGAAATCGATGAGCACACAATGGGCCTGTTCATTGTCCAGGACAAACCGGGTGGCCACATCCCGCAACAATTCATCATGATCAACGATGCCCTGGTCTTCAATGTATTGCATGGCTTTTTCATTATGACCCTTGAAAGCTTCAACCACAGGTTTCCAACGCTCAGGAAGTTCTTCGCCATTGGCCTTATACTGGTCTTCATATTCCTTGAACATATTGTACATCTTCACCGGGTTGGATTTCATCACGGTGGTGGCAATATTTTTCTCAGCCGCAGCTTTGAGCACCCGCTCTCCCTGCTCATAATGTAGAAAATTATAAACCAGCAGCAGCAGGTCGAACCGGCCGTCATCGATGGCACTCAACAGGATGTTTTCCATGGTATCTTCCGGATTCCCCGGGAAATAGGAACCATGGCAGGCGATCCCGCAAAACCGGACCCGCCCCTCCTGCTTTAACTGTTCGCAGGCCCCATGAAATCCCTGGTGCTTTACCATTTCCTGTGAATCCGCTCCCTGCATTTGAAAGCAATCCACATAATCCACTTTCAGGGTCTCCAGACTCTTCCGTACAATGCCGAGAATATGGTCCTTATCCCCCAGAGCACTGGCATGCACCTTGGTGGTAATAAAAACGGATTTCCGGTCGAATTCATGGATGATGCTGCCAATGTCTTGGTGACTGGAACCATAACCGGGTGCGGTGTCAAAATAATTGATACCGGATTCAATCCCGGCACGCAATATGGCCGGATTGGTGGGTCGTCCGAAACCCAGGCTGGAAACTTTGAAGCCGGTGCGACCCAAAGTCCGGTATTCTTTTATTTCTGTGAGTTCATTGTCCGGTTCAGTTGTGGAGGCCATGTTCTTGCTTCCAAACAAACCCATCCCAAATAGACCAATGGATGAATTTTTCAGGAATTTACGACGGTTTTGGTTGATGGTTTTCATATACTCATTGGGGAGTTAAAAAAAGATAGATGAATATTTATATTACAAGTTATGTTAAATGGAAACAAAAATCAACAATTATGTCCCCATAAGGCTGATTAATGGTCCCAAGGTGGAAATTGTGTCAGGGATGGTCCTGCATACACTTCAGGATATGTACAGGGCGGCCGTATGTGCTGCTCAGTTATGAACTCAATTATTGGGATCCTTTAAGGGCCGGCTTGTTTGAATGGTCACAAACCCTTATTTTTAGCCATGGGTGTTCAGAAAAGCAGGAGGTGCAAACCAACTCGATTCTTTTATTGTAATCCTTGATAATCAAATAATGAACATGCATACGTACGCTGAGCCCAATTTAAGAAAGAAATGATCTGAGTGTGGTGTGCCCGTCAGAAAACTATCATTGAAATCATGACCTATGAATACATTCAATCCATCATCGGAAATTCTGAGATATGTTTCTATACTCTTGTGCCACTTTTTTATATTGACTGGAACCTTGTCCGGCCAAGATAGAATCGGAATATTCGACCAGCAGTCCAACATCGGGCATTGCAAACGTCCGGGATCTGCGATTTATAATATAGACCATCAAACATATACCATTGGTGGTTCGGGTACGAATATGTGGTTCGACCGGGATGAATTTCATTACCTCTGGACTACCCTGCAGGGAGATTTCATTCTGAGGGCCGAAGTGAAACTGCTTGGTACAGGTGTTGAACCACACCGGAAAGTAGGTTGGATCGTGAGAAATAACCTCGACGCTAATTCTCCACATGTGAATGCCACCAGACATGGTGACGGCCTGACCTCATTACAATTTAGAAGAACGGTTGGAGGCGATACGGAAGAGGTTCTGTCAACAGATTCAATTCCTGATGTCATACAACTGGAGCGAAAAGGAAATGTCTATATTATGTCGACAGCCAGGTTTGGTAAAGAATATACTATCATCCAATTGGATTCCATGTTTTTGGATAATGAAGTGTATGTTGGAATTTATGTTTGTGCCCATAATCCGGATATCTTAGAGACTGCAGTCTTCAGAAATGTAAGAATTATTAAACCGGCAGATCCTGGCGTCCAACCTTACCAGGATTATATTGGCAGTCACCTGGAGGTTATGGATATCGAAACCGGGCACAGAAAGATCCTGTATACCTCAGCTCACTCCATTCAGGCACCAAACTGGACACCAGATGGGACGACCCTGATATATAACTCTAAAGGGTATTTGTATCGATTTGATTTGGGCACCCATACCATTCATCCTCTGAATACCGGCTTTGCAGTTCACAATAATAATGACCATGTGCTGACATTCGATGGCCGGTTGCTCGGCATCAGTCACCACAACCAGGATAATGGAGGTGCCTCAGCCCTATATTATGTACCAGTCGAAGGAGATTCCACGCCTGTTGCAGTAACCCGACCCAATGTTGGTGCTTCTTATCTGCATGGTTGGTCGCCTGACAACCAGAAAATGGTATTCACCGGGCATCGAAAGGGTCAATATGATGTTTACGCCGTTGACATCAACACTGGCGAGGAACAGCAGTTGACGGATAACAGGACCCTGGATGATGGCGCTGAATATAGTCGGGATGGAAAATACATCTTCTTTAACTCTTCACGATCCGGCACCATGCAACTCTGGAGAATGGATGCCGATGGTCAAAACCAGGTCCAGATCACATTTGATGAATACAACGATTGGTTCCCCCATGTGAGTCCCGACCAGAAATGGATCGTTTTTTTATCGTATCCAGAAGAGATTGCTCCTGATGACCATCCTTTTTACAAACAATGTTATCTACGGATCATCCCTTATGAAGGTGGTACCCCCAGCGTGATCGGATATATCTACGGAGGCCAGGGCACCATCAATGTACCCAGCTGGTCACCGGACGGCAGGAAAATTGCGTTTGTGACCAATACGGACCGGTGATCTGTGGACTTTTAAAACGACTTACAAACAACAATACCGGAACCCATGGTGGTGTTTTTTTCGGCGTTTCCGAAACAGGAAACAGCATCAAATACCTGGAGATCCATACCCATACCATAAAAGATGGCAAGGTCGTGGAAAGCTGGGTACTGGAAGATATGCTGTTGCTCTGGCAACAATTGGGGATGGAACTACAGCCAATAAAACCTGTCGAATAATTGAATTCCTACATTTTCTTCAGGTCCGCCAGATCTGGCGGGAAAAGGCATTCTGACAGTTCATCGTATGAACAAATTATTACATCATGACGGGTCAATAGGTCGTGTTCCGTATCAACTCTCTTGCTGACGGATGTATAATAAGCCGATAAGGGGTCCGAACAGGAGGGCCCAGAGTGATGACCTTCCATAACCGATCTTGCGCTTGCGGGCAATATGATGCCGATCAGGTGAGCCAGTACCAGGCAAACCACTAAATGAGAATCCAGATTTAATCCATTACCTCATTCCATATGAACGAAATTTACCAACAAATTCTACCGTTATACAACCCATTAAAAAATAATCAGAGTTGAATTTTATTCATATCTCAGGGCATGAACCGGGTTTTCCAAAGCGGCTTTTAACGATTGGCCAATAATGGTGACCAATGTAACCAATAATAATACCAACACCGGCACAAGAATGATCCCCCATGACCAGGCGATCCGGAATGCAAAATTCTCAAGCCATTTCTGTCCAAACCAGTAGAGTCCAGGCCCGGCCACCAACAGGCTGATCAGAATTAAAACCAGGTAGTCCTTCAACAGGATTCCCAGGTTCTGCAATGATGAGGCCCCGAGTACCTTTCGAATGCCCAGTTCTTTCCTTCGTTGCCCCGTCATGAACATGGAAAGCCCATAAATGCCCAGGCAAGCGATCAAAATGGCCAATAACGCAAAGGCCCCGAACATCTTCCTGGCCTGTTGATCGGACCGGTATTGCCGATCGACATGGTCATCCAGGAAGAAATAATCAAATGGGTTATCCGGAAGTGCCATATTATAAGCATTTCGAACTGATTCGACCATTTCAGGAATACCCTGGGAACGGATCTGAATGCAATAGTATGCACTATTACTCCATGTGGGATACATCAGAACCAACGGATCATATTCCTCTCTCAGCGATCGCTGGTGATGGTTTTCAATCACACCGATGATCTCCGCCCGGCACAACCGTGGCAGCCGGATATAGATCTCCTGGCCAATGGCGTCCAGAGGATCCTGAAAATCCAGCGCTTCCGCGGCCTTCCGGTTCAGTATCATAACATTATTCTGAGAAGCCCATAATACGGAACTGTCATTCACATGAAAGTACCGCCCCGCCAGAAGCGAAATGTCAAAGGTTTCATAAAAATGTTCATCCACAGCCAGATAGGCGGTCGGAGATTCTTGGTCTGAATTTTGATCGATCCGTCTGAAGGTATTCACAGATTCAATCCGTTCGCCCGGAATATCAGAAACACAGGCGAGGGAAACCACGCCCGGTAATTGCTGCAAATCCTTTTTAAAACGTTGAATTCCGGACCAGGTGGTGGAATCCCATATCGCCGGAGACCGGACCACCAGTATGTTTTCCTTGCGAAAACCCGGGTCTCTATGCAACATGTACCGCATCTGCAAATGATTCAGGTAGGTGGAACCAATCAATACCATCGTGATCGCAAACTGGAGGAAAACCAGGGCCTTTCTGAGACGTATGCCCTGCAGGGATCCGTAAAATTTTCCTTTGAGGACCTTCGCGGGTTGAAAGGAGGACAACCGGTATGCCGGATACAATCCCGAAACCAGGGTACTGATGCATACAAATACCACCAGGAGCCACCAGAAGTGAGGGTTCCTGAACAACCCGCTGGACCAGATCGTTCTGCTGATGTATTTCCCCGACATATCCTGAAAGTCGGTCCACACCAGGGCCGCCAGAATCATGCCCAGGATGACCGCTCCCGCATTGACCACGAATGATTCGGCGAGGAACTGGTTCACCAGTTCGGACCGTTTTGAACCAATTACTTTCCGCAGCCCCACTTCGCGGGCCCGGGCAAATGACCTTGCGGTGGTCAGATTGATATAATTGATCCAGGCGATCAGGATGATAAACACCCCCAGGATTATGTATAAACGTATGGTTTGGATATCGCCCTGCTGACGTGGTTCATTTGTAATATTGGGTTCCAGGTGAATATCCTCAATGGATTTCAGTGACAGATCCGACCGGAATCCGAATTCTTCCATGATGGCACCCAGGTATTTATCCACGATATGGGGGAGCTTTGCTTCTAATTGCCCGGGACCGGTACCGGGTTTTAATAAAAGGTAATTGTAGAATTCTGGAAACTTCCATGAATTAAATGCACTCGGTCGCATTGGCCGCAATGTTTCATAAGATATCAGGCCATTGAAACGGATATGCGATTGCTCCGGGATATCTTCGAATACAGCCGTGACCTTGAGCGGTAGGACACCCATAAGTTTCAATGGTTTCCCGATGGGATCATCCGTTCCAAAGTACTTCCTGGCCATGGATTCAGAAACGGCAATGGCATTGGGTTCCGCCAGGGCACGGGCCGGGTTGCCGGCAATGACCGGAAAGGAGAACATGGTAAACACCGATGAATCGGCAAAATAGATCTCATACTCGCGGTAACTCCTTGAGTTACCAGAATCATCGGTATATTTCAGGGCCATTTCGGAATGTAACATGATCAGTGGTTCTACAAAACGGCAAAAATCCTGTACTTCCGGGAATTCCATTTTCAGTGTGGGCCCCACGGTTGGATGGCTTGTTGCAGAACCAGGATGATCAATATTACCGCTATATGATAGCGTAACCCTGTACAAATTCTCAGCGTTTGTATTGAATTGATCATAGTTGGATTCAAAAAATACATACTGGGTGATCAGGAGGCAGGCTGCCATACCGATCGCCAGTCCGACGATATTCAGGAAAAAGAACAGCCTGTTCTTGATTAAATTTCTGAAAGAGGTATGGAAATAATTTCGAATCAAGGTTTTTGCAGGACTACTTCTAATAAAACGTTCAGGAAGGATCTTATAAACGGTTATATATATAGTAACGGTATGGCCCTGGTTTGCAGGTCCATTATTGCAAGAGTTACGTATGTGTCAGGGAGAGTGTCCTAGCGTATAAAATTGTGAATCAGGATTATGCATTGCAACTATAAAGGTACGATAATCCCGGGTCAATGTCAAGTGAAAACCGGATTTAATGATCTGTCCTTACCAGGCTCATAAAGGAAACGAATGCGCACCGAGATTCATTCTGAATCCGTTACCAGGATAAGCCCTGTGTTGGTGGACAGATTTAGTACAATGACCGTAACTCCAGGCCGGTGATTCACTTCCCGGCCAGGTACTGCACCCCTTCCAGGACCATATCCACCTGGTCGGCGTTGATATAGTAATGGGTGGATACCCGCACCCCGCGGGTCTGGTCACGGTCCCTTCCGATTGTACGGATCACGATGTTGTATTTTTCACGGAGGTAATTCACAATGCGTTCCGGCTCCACCCCTTCCACTGAAAAAGCGGTCAGTCCGGCGCTCAGGTATTCATCCATTGATGTGTGCAGGAGGACACCGGGAATATTCTTCAATCCCTCCTTCAATCGTTGGGCCAGTGTTACGATCCTCCGGTTGATCCGGTCCCTGCCAATCCTGTTCTGGAAATTCATGGCTTCATCCAGGGCAAAGAACAATGGATCGGCCCGCTGACCGAGGGTTTCAAATCGGGATGCAGATGTTTTGTTATCCCAGCCAGATGAAGCAATGGTGGGCCAGATCCGGTCCTGGACATCCTTCTTTACATATAATATGCCACATCCCGTGGGTGCCCCACCCCATTTATACGGACTGGAGGCCCAGAGGTCGATGCCCAGATCGTGCATGTTCAGATTCAACATCCCGAATCCATGAGCACTATCGGCCGCCACCAGAATGTTCCTGGAATGTGCCAGCTCGGAGAGCTCTTTTAATGGAAAAATGAGCCCGGTGATATAGACCGTGTGACTGATACTGATGACTTTTGTTTTAGTGGTGATGTGTTTTTCGAATGCATTGATGATCTCGTCAGCATTTTTGGGCGGGGCCCCGATCGGCACCTCGATCAATTTAATACCGGCCCGTTCTTCCTTCATCTTCCATGGATAATAACCGGCGGGATGCTCCAGGGTAGTAATGAGCACCTCATCACCCGGTTCCAGATCCAGGCCCCCGGCGATCAGGTTCATGCCTTCCGTAGTATTCCGGTTGATGGCCACTTCATCCGGAGCTGCCCCGATAAAATCTGCCAGTTTGGTCCGGATATTTTCCTTGAACGAGGGCAGAAAATTGTAACTGTCATAAGGATTCGTGGCCTGAATCCTGAAATATTTCATCAGTGTATTGAATACCGGTTCCGGCATCGGCCCAAGCGTTCCGTTATTCATCATCACCAGGTCATCCTGGAAGATGAAATGCTTGCGGATGGCTTCCCAATAGGTACCATCGGGAGAATCTTGTAGTAAATTTTGGTTCAGGTCTGCAATGCCGGCATAAATCTCAGCATTCAGTTTATTCAGTGTCAGCACCGACATGGCGGAAACGCCGGCAAAGTATTCAAAAAATTTTCTGCGGTTCATGATTGAGGTATTTAATTATCCAATAAGAGAATGAAAAGAGTTTGGATTGGTCATATTCATGCACATTACGTCCGACTATCAAAACAGGCATCACAAAGCCGATCATGTACTATACCTGAATTCTTGATACGACTACTTCGGGAGATTGAGTCGTTCTAAGAATGCATCATACCGTGGATCATCCCGTAAATTATCGAGTTCCGGCATCACGGCCACCCAGGCCGTCCAGGCATGATGGGGCTCATACGCCAGCCATTTAAAGGCTTCATCATAATTTCCCAGCACTGAATTCATCACAATACGGCCATGAGCCGTGAATGGAATAACGGGTTTTTCCTCAAGTTCTTCCAGGATTTCCCGGGCCTCATCCAGTCGCCCGGCCACCGCATAAGTATACCCCAGTTGCCATTTCCAGAGGGGTACCAGTTCAGCCAGTTTCTGGTGGGCCTGTATGGCTTCTTCATACCGTCCCAATTCAAGATAAGTAGCTCCGAGGACATAATAGCCTACCGGATAATCTTCCAGGATTTCAAAAGATTCGAGTGCGGTTTCTATGGCTTTTTCGTACTGGCCATCATAGCAGTACAAAGCGCCCAGCCATGCGGTGTGCAACGGATTGAACGGATCATATTTCTGGGCAATCTGATGCTCGACAATGGCTTCTTCCATCCGGCCAAAAAGATACAGTGCCCAGGAATAATGATAATGGGCCAATGCCAGGTTGGGATTCATATCAAGGGCTTTTAAAAGATAGGTCTCTGCCTTATCAAATTCCCAGAGCTTATAAAGGTAGACTTCTCCCAAAGCTGAATATACCTCAGCCATATTGGAATCAAGTTTGATGGCCTGATTGGCCGCGACTTCCGCTTTGGCCAGATCATCACCGGTACCCAATGGTCCATGTGCAATTTCCAGATAACCAATGGCAAGGCCGGCATGTGCAAATGGTTCCGCAGGATCAATTCTGACCGCCTCATGGAGATATCCCAATCCCTTCTCCAGGCCGTCGGGTGTCAGCTGGTTTAAATGGTACATCCCACGGAGATATGCTTTGTATGCTTCGGGATTAACTTTACGGGGTACTGGTAATTTCTTCAGTTCTTTTAAAGGCAGGTTGAGATCCATTTTCTGGGCTATTTGTGTGGCTAAATCACCATGTAATTGAAGTATATTCGAATAATCGCTCGAACATGATTCTGCCCACACAACCGTTTCTTCAGGGTAGACACGGATCAACCTCAACTGCAACGTAACGGAGTCGGTCATTCCCAACACAGACGCTTCTACCAGGAAATCCACATTGATTTCCCTGGCCAGATCCGGTATGGACTTATCATAGTTTTTAAACGCATTTACCGTGCTTCTTGAAATCACCCGCAGTGGCGTCACCTGACTGATCTTTGATAACTCATTGATCAGTGTTTCATGCTGGCCTTCCACCAGCCATTCCTGTTCAGTATCTCCGGTATAATTACTGAAAGGCAGTACGGCCAATGATATTTGGGCCAGGGACCGTTCTGCTATATCATTTATACTTAACGCCATTGCGGATTTATTATAGGTTCTGCGGTCATCCTGGTTATAAATATATTTTACGGCAGAAAATAAGATCATAATCAGAACAATCGCGCCTGGTATGGAAAACCAGGGTCTTCTCAACATCATTTTCAGGAATCCTGGAGGTTTTTTATCGGTGTCAATTTCAGACTCATCTGCTGCTTTCCTGATCCGACTGATGTACCATGTAACGAGTATGACCACAGGCAGGCCAATGAGTAATGCGATCAATAAAATATCTCTGACCCGGTCATTCAGACTATAATTATTAATAAAGTAATCGGTCATCTCCAAAACGATCCAGCCCCCACTCACATAGATCACGATGGACTGGATAATGGGATTGGAAATAACTTTTTCAAGAAAGGTTTGTTCCTTCATATGATTCTTCTTAGGGGGGTAATCAAAAGCAATATAGCGAAAACTTTGTTTGCATGAAATGCCGTTGCGGTTATAATGGATATTTCTGAAACGAATGAACTCGCTGATACTCCAAAGCTACCGGAAAATCATGAAAATTTTATATCCTAAATCCAAATGTCGTTTACAATGGTTTTACTTCCGCCAGAATTACCCGTATTAAATGTGCCGTGTTGTTCAATAAGCAGTATCATACATTCATTTTCAGCCATCGGTTTGTGGTCAGTCCCTTTGGGGACAACAAACATTTCTCCGGTATTTAGGTCAATTTTTCCATCTATTAATTCAATGGACATTTGGCCACTCAAAATTATGAATGCTTCATCTGTATTATCATGGCGATGCCAGATGAAGTCACCTTTGATTTTAGCGAGCTTAAAATGACAATCATTCATTTGAGCAATGATCCTGGGCGACCAATGATCTGAAAATTTTGAAAGCTTTTCCTGGAAATTTAACGGTACATATTTCATTTTGGGTTATCCGATTTATAAAATGATTATTCATCATATGATTCCAAAATGCTCTTTCCAATCCAGTTTGGATTGTTATTCATGTCAGCAATTGGGGGTGAATATTTGGGACCATCTGGAGGATCACTTGTAGAACGTTTATACTCATCAATGCTACAAAAAGTTCGGGCGCATGCACCAGGCATCATATTTCCACGTTTTCCATCTCCAAAAACAATACCCTCAAAATCAAAAAGGAAATGATAATCCCAAATTATTTAATGGTTCCGGAAATCTGCAAGCGGTTAATTTGCATTTATTAACTGGCCCAATCCGGTAATTGTTGAATTAATGGTCGGATTTCCTTTGTAGTATACATTTCCAACACCCGATATGGTAACTGTTAATTCATCCAAAACATATACTTCGCAATTGCCAACACCCGTTGAGGTGATGATGCAGGTGCCGACTTCCATATCAAACGCTTTGACGGTGCCAACACCCATAAGAATAATGACCAACTCATCCTGTTCATCACCTGATAACTCAAAATCTCCCACCCCTATCAATTCAATCTTGCCAATCGACGGTATGGTAATATCGAATCTGATTTCTTCATGATTTCCGATAGATACATTTTCCTTAACTCCCACTATTAAGGTCTGTTCTCTGACTTCGTAGGTCATCACATCCATGATATTCTGTTGCGCTGATAGCACAACGGACTGAGGACTTCCAATGGTAATATAAAAATTAGCCACACCCGTGTTTTCAATTTTGGTAAAGGCTGATAAATCTAAGCTTTTGTTGACTACCGGACCGGATCCCACGACCTGAACCTGCTTATTGCCATTATCACATCCAGTTGTAATCAAGAAAAAAACAGCGATAATTAAAAAATATAATGATGTTTTCATGATTGTCGTTTATTACAGTTGCTGATTAATATTCAAATATTTGTATTCCATCCTTTTATGTTTTTCCAGAATTTTTACGATTCAGGGCTTTTGAGCAATGATCCAATTCTCAAGAGTATCCAGGTATTCTGCAACCCACTCACTGCTGACAGGTTCAGTAAGGCAACCTGTCGTTGCAGGTGTCAATACATGGCCTACATTTGGAATGACAACAATCATATGGTTTTGGTTACCTGCTTTCTGCAGAGCAATTTCATATGCCTGAGCTCCTTGAACAGGATCAATATTCTTATCCAGTTCTCCGAAAAAGACCAGGAGGGGTATTGTTGTGTGCTCGATAATGTCCATGGGATTGAAGAATGCGTCGATCTCTTGTGGCCAAGGTTGCCATTGATTCTCTCCAACAATTGTGAGATCAGTATACTCATATACGCCCGGAATGTCCACCAATATCTCAACTGCCTCCCTGTAATCATTATATACAGTGGCTTTGGCCATTTGCGACCAATTATGTTCAACGGCTTTAACTTGTTCAGTGGATCCACCACCACAAGCCACCACCTGGGCAACCTGGTAAGCGAACTGTTCAATACTATCTTCACCGCCACCACTCACTACTATCATGAACGCTATGTCGTCTGTTTTGTCAAGCGCAAGTGGCATTACCCATCCCGCCTGACTAATTCCCCATAGACCAATAGAGGAGCTCATGACGGATGTGTTCTCAACCAAAATTTTGACCGCATCAGAAACAATGTTAGCTCGCTCTGTTAACCTATATCCTGAGGTGAATTCTCCGGTGGATTCCCCGGTGCCGGGTACATCCCAGGAGAGAACTGCAAAACCGTTTCGCAGAAAGATCTCAATGAGGGGTTCGAAATCCACAGCGCCATGTCTCGTTGCACTGCCTGAGCCATGTACCATTATTATTGCCGGATGCACTTCTCCACTGACAGGAACCCGGAAATCGCCAACGACAAAGAAATTATTTGAGTGAAAGCGAAGCTCTTGTACGAATGCTGATACATTTCCAAACTGTTTTGTTACAGCAGGCCCATATATGGGCTTGAGTACTGTATTTGTATCTTTCTCACACATTAAAAGAATACCTGTCAAAAACATCAGAAAACAGACCTTTAGACTAAACCGATGCATTCCTACTGGCCGAATAAACTTATTAAATATTTCGTTTTTTATTAGTTTATCAGTCATTTGGATTTGGTTCTATTACAAATTGGGAATACTGGGGATATTAATCCGGTGATGCAGTTACTTAAGATACACTGTTTTATATTACCTAAATATACATATTAATAATAACAAAATCAAGCAGATAAAGACTTTCCGCGCCACATGTCCTTCTAAAAAAATGAAACTCCATTGTGCTAAACAGTGTGGGGGATGACTTATAAGATAATATACCATTTCCAGAATCCCAATGGCTGTATAGGCCCCCAAGGTGCTATACATGAATGGTATAAACTGATATTAAAGGAGACTCTCCCCTTCCTAAAAATCCATTCATCATGCACCTCTCATTTCAGGATCATTAGTAATGCAATGGTGAGATATTGCTCAGTAATGATCGTATCTATGAAAATGAAAGGTTCAGGAATTAGTAGACCGTCATCTTTCCCCGGTATGTTCTGGGTCCATCAATTTCGATAATATAATGGCCTTTCATTAAATTTCCCCTATTAATTTCTATTCTTGATTCAGTAATGTTTTCCAATATTTTCATCACTTTCCCGGCCATATCGGTTATGGTAAAGCGGAAAATTTCATGCTCAGGATTAGGAAATTCGATATTGGTTGATTTTTCAAATGGATTGGGATATATCAGTAGCATCGTTGATGACATATCTGAAAATGCAGTCAAAGTCATCGCTTTTGTCACAACTGTCAATCCCACTCTCGATCCCATCCATATATTATCATACGGATCAATGGAAAGACTTATTACCTGATTGATTGGTATATCAGAATTTTCAGTCCGGTAGTGTTCCCATCTAGAACCATCAAATTTAAAGATTCCATTATGATGGGTACCAAACCATACCTCGCCATTTATTGTTGTTATTATGTCTGTTATTGCTGCCCCCTGGAAAATATCACCATCAGTACTGATAAGATTCCATTCTGCACCATCAAACATTATTAGGTGTCCTCCAATGCCCTGTGTGATAGCGACCCAAATATTACCATGGTGATCCCGCTGTATACTACTTGCCGCTCCCTCCGGAATGATACCCGATCCGGTGCGATAGGTTTTCCAGATCATTCCATTATAAGTTGCAATTCCTTTGTCTGTACAAAACCAGATCGTTCCATCAGGCTCAATTAACATATCAAGAATTTGATTTCCTGGCAAACCACAATTAGCTGAATTATAAATGGTGCCAAAGATACCATCAACCACTCCCTCATTGGTTCCAATCCAGATTTTACCTTGTTCTTCCCTCGCAAGTGAAATAACGGTTGTTCCAGGCAAAGAACTATTTTCACTTGTGTACGTCATCCAGGTTTCATCCTCAAAAAGTGCGAGGCCCTTATTTGTTCCAATCCATTTACCTCCAAATGAGTCACAAATAATATCATACACTCTGTTACCTGGAATGAGACTGTTCTTTGTATTGTAAACTTTATAGCTCTGTCCGTTAAATAAATGCAGTCCATTATCCAATGTACCGACCCATATCTGATCATTGCTGATAATCTTAATACTTCTTATGGCGTCTGGTAAGGTACCTGAATTTGGATACGTGTGCCAATCATATTGAGCAACAGTTGGAAGTAGATACACTATAAATAGATATATCAAGAATATGCACCTCATACAAATAAAAGTAATAAAAGGAGCTGGAATTGTGAAACTGGTGTGAGGCACAAAAAATGAAATAGTTGCTTAAGCATTAGAGTGATTTGGTAATCATAATATTATTATTGATATAATGAATTACCAATCAGAGCCAGTCCTTATGTGGAAATTCATTGGGTTCCTTGATATAAAAATTGTATTATTCTATACCCTGCCAGGAGTTTAAAATGGTCATTTGCAAATCATCCGGGTCTGCAAGCCGCTGCAGCATGAATTTCCGGATTCTCATCTGGTTGTCTGATGTTACTTCATGCCAGTTTACCATGAGTCCTGCCCATTGCAAGTATTGATTATAATCCAGGTCCTTTGTCGTACATACATATTCAAAGATCTCTTTCAATGGGATACCTGCCATATGCTCACATGTTTGCTGAAATTCGGCCTCGGTAAAACCCCTGTTGAGTGTTTTATAGAAATGCCAGTAAAGGTACCGCATAACATCGTCCAAAGACTTCTTATTTTGAGTGGCTTTTCTGATACTTAAATCCAGAAGCAACCCAACCAACGGCCCTTTGTCATAATATGAGATAGACCGGTCTTCATCGGTATCCGGTATCCCGAACGGTCCCTCCTCCCAGGTATGGTAACTGGACTGCTGCAATGATTGGAAATACCGGCCGGGATCATTTTCGAAAGCAGTTATATGTCTCTCGAGAAAGTTAAAAAGAGTACGTTCATCAATCAAACCGGCCCGTCTCATGATCAAATACTCATAATACACCGTCAATCCTTCAGAAACCCAGAGCTGATTGGTCCTGTTTTCTCTTTCATATTCAAATGGACCCAATTCAAATGGTCTGATTCGCTTCACATTATAATGATGAAAGTATTCATGGGTAATAAATGCCAGCATCTGGACCCAGGATTGTTCCGTTGTGAGCGTGTTTCCATTAAAACTTATGGTTGTATTATTCTGATGTTCGATCCCACCGCGGCCCGGACCAATCCCAATAAACGTATAATTTTTATACGGGATATCACCAATGATACCAATGGCCGTTTCAACAGCTTCTTTTAAGCTGCTCATAAGTCGCTGTTCATCAAAACTTCCGATATTGTACCCCACGAAACGATGTTCGATTCCCTGTATATAAAAGGCAGGAAGTTCCTCTAAATCACCTATCAATATGGGACAATCATAAAGAATATCAAAATCAGGAGCCAGATATTCATGTCCTGATCCTTCGACCAGTTCCAGTCCTGTTACAATTTTATCCCAGGCTTGGTGGGGAAATATGCTGACAGTAACGGGGACATTCAAATGCCCACTGATGTATAGAAATGAATTCGCCGGTACCAGGTATGCGTGAGTGCTATCGACATAGCTGTTGGCAACAAACGACCGTTTGGTTAAGATATCATAACTTATGGTCACTGGAAGTTTTCCTGTGTTATTAATGTGCCATGTATTCCCATTTATTCTATGTAATGAGATGTCATGTCCACTGGCATCCCCGGCCGATAAGTTTCTGATATCGTCACTATAGTTCATGATTTGGTAGTAGCCGGGCATCCACATCGGCATCTGCAGGATCAGGGTATCCTGGTCAAACCTGGTCAAATTCATTTCTACATGATAGATCCGATTGGCAGGTTCAGGAATACTGATGCTAAAATGCACAGCTGGAGTGCTTTCCTGGGATTTTGCTTCATTTAATCCGATGGCCAGGAAAACAAGAATAAAATACACTTGAGTAGCTAAGATGATCTGTTTCAGGATACTATTTGTAATTAAAATTGATAACATCTACCAGACTCATCGTGTATGCAGTCTATTTCCGGACTTCATTCCATAAATGTACCGTAATCTGGTGCAAAAGACAAACAGGAAATGAGGTATTTGAATCGGAACCATGGAATTAATCAGGGACTTTTACATGGAGGAATGGGTTTCATTTTACTACATCATGCAATATCTCATAAATCCCGGATAATGATTTCACGAAATTCGTTATTTATGTCCTTTTATATTCTTTCCTTACCAGGATCACGAGATTTAAACGTATTGATGTCATAAATTTCTTTGCATCACTTCAACAGCGCGTTGTCAGGTACATCCTGGAATCCAATTTCAATTTAAAATTGCGTGACAGATAATTCAAAGGGTAAAATGGATTCATGATGTCGATAATTGTCATAAAATTTTGGTCGCTTAAGACGCCAATTCAAAGAACTACTAAAATAATAAACATGTAACATGTTTATAATCTGAAACTTATAAAATTATTTTTTTGACTCTTATACACCTGTTGAATAAATCAACAGGTGTTTAATATTTATACACTCCCCTTAACGTATCTGATTATCTGATATTTATGCTAATTATAAATACTTTATGTATAAATATTCAACACTTCCAGTTATATATTTTTTCATCAGGTATTAATATAACACTCTGTCTAACAGGATAATATATAAGCAAAATAATGTTTGGCACCGTTGTTGGAATTCAGATTGAACATAATGAAAATTGTGAGCCACATATCAAGATTTGTGAATCCGAATTTTTTGTTCATTAAAATGAACAATTTAAAACCGAAAGCATATGAAAAATTTAATCATTTCAATGGTGGGCATATTGCTAATATATTTATTGGCACTATGCAGTATTGTTAGTTGTAAAAGAGAACTGGCTCATACGAAGATTCCCGGTGAGAATTCACGAAAGGAGAATTCAATACGTGTATATAGTACTCCTGAATTGAGTGAACTTACAGCCAAATGGGCCAAAGAGTATTGCTTATTGAATCCTGAAGCTAGAATCAAAGTAATGAATGTTTCTGAATCATTTATTAATGAAAAATTTGAAAGCAGCAATAATCTGGTTTTTATAACAGGAGAGTTGGATACAACAACCTATAAAAAATCTTATTGGCAGGAAGTTGTTGGCCGGGATGCAATTATCCCGGTCGTGAATTCAAGTAATCCCATTATTGATGAAATAATGATGCAAGGCATATCCGTTGAAATGCTGGCTCAAATGATTAATACGCCAGGTATGAGGGACTGGGGAATGCTCTTGAAAACGAATCAGGACATTCCGTTTAATCTCTATATGACCACTGAAGTATCCACCAATTCACGATTGATAAAATTCTTAGGTGTGGATCAACTCAACATTGATGGCATCAAAGTTGGAGCGGGAAAGAATTTATTGGCCTCCATTGAGAGTGACCCGTATGGAATTGGAATATGTAAAATAAAAAATATTATTGATTTCAACAGCAATAGTATTCTTGAAAATATTAAAGTGCTTCCCCTGGATAGGAACAATGATGGAAGGATTGATCATGCAGAGAATATTTATGATAATCTGGACGTCCTCCTTCGTGGTGTATGGATTGGAAAATACCCCAGGGTTCTAACGCGCAATATATATTCTGTTTCCCCACTTAAACCAACCAATAAAACAGAAGTTGAATTCCTTAAATGGGTCCTTTCAGATGGACAGCAATACCTGAATGATTATGGCTTCATTGATTTATGGCATACTGAGAGACTCGCAAAGGTCAAGCTGATAGATGATTATAAGATGGACATGGCGGCTGTTAATAGTTATTCTCTCACAAAAAGGTCTCTTTTTTATTTGGTTTATTTACCGATCCTTGTGATTCTCTCCTTTGCTTTGGTTGTCCTGGTAGTTAAAGGAATTGAATATGTTAAAAAATTGAGAACCAGTAGAAAGGAAATCTCGTTTAAACCGAAGTTTCTTTTTAATGAAGTATATGTAGATAGTCCACAAGGCCTGTATTACGACAAAACTCATACATGGGCATTTATGGAAAAAAACGGAATCGTGACAATGGGCATTGATGACTTTCTTCAGCATACCACTGGATCGATTACAGGAATAAAGATGAAACACCCTGGGGAAAGGGTAAAAAGAAGCAAAAAGGTCGTATCCATCATTCAAGCCGGCAAGCAATTGGATATCTATGCCCCGTTTTCAGGGACTATTGTTGAACATAATACAGACCTGATCCCACATGCATCAATTTTAAATTCCTCTCCCTACAATGATGGCTGGATCTATAAGATTGAACCAACGAATTGGCTTAAGGAAATGCAATTCTTGATCAAAGGGGGACAGAAATATAAAGAATGGCTAAAAGATGAATTTATCCGTTTAAAGGAATTTTTCGAAAATTCCATAAAGTCAGAGAAAGTCGAGTATGCTCACGTACTTCAGGATGGGGGCGAATTAAAAGATGGCATACTCATGGATTTCGGTCCGGAAGTATGGGAAGATTTTCAAACATCTTTTATTGATGTATCCTCATGAATTACCACCAAGAAGCTTTATAAATATTTATAAATAACTAAAACCACTAAATATGGGATTAAAGAGACGAAATTTCTTAAAAACCCTGGGGGCTGTCGGGAGTACGCTCACTGTTGGTAAAAGTTTTGGTGCTACATCAAAGAAAGAGGAGGATATTGAATTCTACGGAATTCTATATGACTCCACTCTTTGTATGGGTTGTCAGAGCTGTGAATTTGCCTGTGCTGAACATTATGGATTGCCGAATCCTGAAGATATGCCAGAACAGGGAGTGGTCAGGAAGCCAAATGAGTCAAGACGACTTACAATTAATGCTTTTAACACTTCAAAAGGGGAACAGTATATGAGAATGGCATGCAATCATTGCAACAGTCCTGCATGTGCTTCCGCATGTCTTACAAAAGCAATGATTAAAACGGATGAAGGGCCTGTCATCTGGCGTGAAGAAAAATGTATGGGGTGTCGATCATGTATCATTTCCTGTCCATTTGATATGCCCAAGTTTGAGTACGATAGTCCAAATCCGAAAATTCAAAAATGCCGTATGTGCTTTGAACTTCTTAAGGAGGGGAAAAAACCTGTCTGTATTGAGAACTGTCCTGCTGACGCTTTACTATTCGGGAAAAGAAGAGACCTCTTGGAAATAGCGAGAGCTAGAATCTATGCAGATCCTGAAAACTATAATCATGAAATTTATGGGGAACATGATGTGGGCGGGACCGGCGTCCTGTACCTGGCTTCCGTTCCTTTTGAGGAATTGGGATTTAGAAAAGATCTTGGGAAAGTATCCTATCCTGAATTAAACAAGACTTTCCTGTATTCCGTACCGGCAGTTCTGATTCTCTGGCCAGCGTTTTTGTTGGGACTGCGTAATTCCCGTGTCAAAGAAAATGAAACTAAACCAATAAAGGAATAATCATGAACAGAGAACAACATACCGGTTTTATTCCATTTATCAAACGTGAATTAAAACCAAAAGGAAAAATAGTAACACCATTTAATATCATCGCCGCTATTACCATATTTGCTGCAATTATAATCCTGGTAATTCGTTTTACAAACGGACTGGGTTCTGTAGTACATGCCTCCCAGGAGCGTCCATGGGGATTCTGGATTAATTTCAATGTCATTACGGGAGTTGCATTTGCCGGTGGTGCATTTGTTGTCACATTCATGGTCTATATCATGGGCATGGAAAAGTACCGTCCCATTGTCAGGGCAACCATACTATATGCACTTCTTGCCTATATGTTTTATGCGGGTGCACTCCTGCTTGATCTGGGCCGTCCATGGAAAGTTATAAATCCCATAATTGGCAATTCTTTTGGCTTAAGCTCAGTCCTTTTTCTTGTGGCATGGCATTTTATTCTCTATATGGGTTCTTTATTTATCGAGTTCTCCCCGACAATTACAGAATGGGCTACTTTGAAAAGACCAAGAAAGTTTGTCGCTTCTTTAACCCTGGCTGTTGTCATATTTGGAATTGCTCTTTCCACGCTGCATCAATCAGGTCTGGGAGCACTCTTTCTTATGGCCAAGCCAAAAATACATCCTTTATGGTATTCAGAATTTATACCCATACTATTCTTTATCTCAAGCATTTTTGCCGGACTTTCTTTGGTGATCATTCTCGAAACCATTGGCAGGAGGGTATTCAAAAAGGAAATGTCGGCCACACACAAAAACTCTCATAGCAACATCATGATAGGCCTGGCAAGAATATGTTCGATTACCATGTTCGTTTATCTTTTTATGGTCATACTGGTTTTCTTACATAATAAAGGCCTGAACTATATAAATAGCCCATGGGGGTACTGGTACCTGGTTGAAGTGATTGGATTTGTGCTCATTCCCTGCCTGATTTTCTTGTTTGGATTCAAGCGTCTTAATTTGAATCTGGTTCGTATTGCAGCAGGAATTTCAATTATCGGGATTATTCTGAACAGGTTGAACATTTCAACATTTACCTATCAGTGGTATGAGAATACCATACATTTTCCCACCTGGATGGAAATTGTGGTAAGTGCTGCCGTAATTTTCGTTCAGATTCTTGTTTTCAGGTGGATTGTCAGACGGATGCCTGTTTATAATGAACCTCCGGGATGGGCCATCGATGTGAAAAAAGAACAAATCATTTATAACTAATAATGTAGAATTATGGAAAATTTTACAAGATTTGATATTTACGATACAAAAGGAATAGAATATTTATTTGTTATCGGGTATTTATTATTACTGATTGTATTCTGGAACATTGCAAAGAGCCCACAAGCTATAAAACTGTATAAGAAAGCGATCGGCACCGTTTCAGCGAAGGTGCTGCGAATCCCTCAGGGGATCTTCTTCAGCAGATTTCATACCTGGACCCATCTGGGTGAATCAGGTGATGCAAAAGTCGGACTGGATGATTTCCTGCAACAGATTACCGGGAAAATAAAATTTACCAGACTTAAGAATCCTGGTGAATTGATCGAAAAGGGGGATTTATTAACCGTTATTGATCAGGGCGGGAAGCAGCTTGAGGTGTACTCACCAATTACTGGGACCATTGTGGATACCAATTCATTGCTTACAAATGATCAGGAAATGATTGTCGGGGATCCATATGAGAGTGGCTGGGTTTATAAGATTAAACCGACCGACTGGGTCAAAGAAACACAAACTTATTTACTTGCAGATGAGGCCGCAGACTGGGCAACAAAGGAATTGGATAGGTTTAAAGATTTTCTGGCCGGTGAGGCTATGAAAAGATATTCCTCAAAACCGTCTATGGTCTTATTGCAGGATGGTGGGGAAATTCGGGAAAATGTACTCTCTGAACTACCTGATGATGTTTGGGCAAATTTTCAGGAAGAATTTCTGAAAATTTCTTAAACTTAAAAATCGATTTTATGGACCGGTGGTATACAACACCGGTTTTTGTGATTTGTGCAGGACCAGAACATTTTCTGATTATATTTAATGGTTAACTTGTAGCAGGCAAATTTAAATAAGGGAATTCTTGATCTTAAGCTCATGAGTCGCATTTTGAATAGATTTAAAAGACCGAATTTCAGGATTGCATCCTCCATCTATGGTCAGGTCGTTTTTGCTATTGTCCTATTATCCCTTTTCCTGTTTTTATCAATCGGCCTGATATTCAGATCGTTGAATGAGAGACATTTGAATAATGATATTAAACAACATGGAAACAATATTGGATCTATCGTCGAAGGGGCTTTGTATCATTCCATGTTAACAAATGACAGAGCGGACCTTCGAAATACACTGGATGTTATCAATACCTTGCCAGGTATTGAGGATGTGAACATGTATGATAAAAATGACAATCTTGTATATTCTGCTTTTTCCTCTGACCCAGCCGGGCACAATAATCCTAATTGTAAGGAGTGTCATCCCGATATTAATACAATGTTCTTTGCGAAAGAAAAGTCATTTAAGATCATAAATCTGGATAGCAAGTGTGAAATGAGCCAGAAAGATTATGATTACAGACTTCTTCTGATCAAATCACCCATTTTGAATGAAAAATCCTGTTATACTGCCGCCTGTCACGCCCATCCCGAAACCGAGGAAGTCCTTGGTTCATTTGTTATCAGGATTCCCTTGGAAGACCTGGATAAATCAATCCAAAAAACTTCAATCGATTTTTATTTGATGGCTGCATTGACGACACTGATATTGGCTACTTTTCTACTCTTTGTTACACGAAAAAAAATAAAAACACCATTAAATGAGATTATAGTAGCCAGCGATGCCGTTTCAAAAGGTGATAAAAGTACACGATTAAAAATTAAACCCAACCAGTTAAATGATATACGAATGGTATCTCTAGCATTTAACGAAATGCTAGATAATCTGCAAGATGCGGCAGAGGAATTGCAGAATTGGTCACAACAGCTTGAAGATAAAGTGCAGCGGAAATCAGAAGAGTTATCTGAGATCCAAAGTGAATTGATCCATATTGAACGAATTGCATCAATCGGTAAATTATCTTCCTCAGTAGCGCATGAAATTAATAATCCTTTATCGGGAGTTTTAACATATACTAAGCTGGTGCACAAACAATTAAAAAGGGTTCAATTAGCAGATGATGAGAAATCACCCATGTTGAAATATTTGAAAGTCATTGAAGAGGAAACCAAACGTTGTGGCGATATTGTAAAAAGCCTTCTGGATTTTTCACGAAAAGACCAGCAGAATTTTAAAGCCATTCACCTGCACAAAATCTTAAGGGATGTGCACATTTTGTTGGACCATCAAATGAAAATGGAAAACATTGACTTTTCCATCGATTTTTCAGGACAATGGGATCTGATTAATTGTAATGAAAACCAAATAAAACAAGCTTGTGTTGCCATTTTATTGAATGCATCAGAGGCGATTCATGAAAATGGTGAAATTTTATTGAAAACAAGTAATCCGGAGAAAGATTGTGTAAAACTCGAAATTACGGATAATGGAATCGGCATTGCTCCAGAGGATCTTCCTCATATTTTTGAACCATTTTTTTCAGCTAAGGGAAAAACAAATGGTATTGGATTGGGATTGGCCATTGCGCATGGAATTGTAATGAACCATAATGGGAACGTTGAGGTGGTTTCTGAATTAGGGAAAGGGACGACCATATCTCTAACCATGCCAACAATGAATCAAAGAAAACGGTAGAAATGTAGGAACATTAAGATAACCTATTGATTACCAATGACCGACACTTGAGAATCCTGGTTAAGAATAAATGCTTGTAAGGTTAAATATTCAAATACAACATGGCATTATTTCGGAACAAATTTAAAAGCAACACCTTATCATGGTCAGGGATAAGAAGCTATTTCAGGCCCTTTTCTTCAATATACAGCCAGGTTGTTATTGCCATAACCATATTATCTATTTTTCTTTTTATTTCGTTCGGAACTATTTTCAGGACCATCGATAAGGAATATATGGAGCACACCATGCAAGAAAGTGGTAATAATGTATGTCGGTTTGTTGAAGGTGCTTTGTATCAACATATGCTTGAGAATGATAAGAAAGCATTGAGAAATACACTTGATATTATAAATACATTACCTGGTATTGAGGATGTAAACATGTATGATGCACAGGATAATCTGGCTTATTCATCTTTTCCCAATGGTTCTTTAGGCGTTCACAATCCGGAATGTAAAGCCTGCCATAGCAATATTACTAGTATGTTCCCGAGAAAAGAAAAGTCATTCAGAATCATAAACCTGGACAGTGAATGTGCCATGAGTGCAAAAGAAAATAACTACAGGCTTCTCTTAATAAAATCACCCATTTTAAATGAAGAATCTTGCTACACCAGTTCTTGCCATGCACATAAAGAAACCGATGAAGTATTGGGTTCATTGGTCATCAGGATTCCATTGGAAGAACTTGATGCGAATCTCAATAAATCCCTGATTTTAGCTGCGCTAACAACGCTATTACTGGTGACATTTCTGCTCATATTTACCAAAAGAAAAATCCAGAATCCATTAAATGAGATTATCAGAGCCAGTGTGGCCGTTTCAAAAGGCGATAAAAACACACGATTGGATATTAAACCGAACCAGTTGAACGATATGCGAATGGTCTCTTCAGCATTTAATGAAATGCTTGATAAACTTCAATTCGCAGCAGAAGAATTGCAGAACTGGTCACAGCAACTTGAATACAAGGTGCAAAAAAAGACCGAGGAATTGTCAGAGATGCAAAGTGAATTAATACACATCGAGCGAATCGCATCGTTGGGTAAATTATCTTCTTCAGTAGCACATGAAATTAATAATCCATTGTCGGGCGTATTAACATATTCAAAGCTGGTACATAAGCATATTAAGAAGCTTGAGTTCGATGACGAGGAAAAAGAGAATCTTTTAAAATATTTGAAATCGATTGAGGATGAAACAAAACGTTGTGGCGATATTGTTAAAGGTTTACTGGATTTCTCAAGAAATGATCAACTTGATTTTAAAACCATTCACTTCCATAAATTATTAAGAGACGCTTATACTTTGATGGACCATCAGATGGGATTAAAAAACATTCACTTTCAGTCAGATTTTGCTGCACGGAAAGATTTAATAAATTGCAGCGGGAATCAAATAAAGCAGGCCTGTGTTGCCATATTATTGAATGCCTCAGAGGCTGTGAATGAAAATGGGGAGATTTTGATGAAAACCAGTAATCCGTCCAAGGATTTTGTTAAACTTGAGGTTAAAGATAATGGAGTAGGAATAGCTTCTGATGATCTGCCTCATATTTTTGAACCATTTTTTTCCACCAAGGAGAAAGTTAAGGGTATTGGTTTGGGTTTGGCCATCGTGCATGGTATTGTCCAGAATCACAAAGGGAAAATCGAAGTCGATTCTGAATTGGGGAAAGGAACAACGATTTCCATAATATTACCGCTTCAAAATAAATAATATAAACAGGATGTCTGGAAAAATTTCAATTCTAATTGTGGATGATGAAGCATCAGTAAGGGATTCATTATATCAATGGTTCACAGAGGATGGCTTTGATGTTGATTGTGCCGAAAATGCCACACAAGCCCTACAAATACTGGATTCAAAATATTTTGATATTATTCTGGCGGATATTAAAATGCCAGGAATGGATGGATTGGAAATGCATCGAAGAATCCGGTCTTTAAATACGGATTCAATTGTGATTATCATGACCGCATTTGCCTCTGTAACGACTGCTGTGCAAGCACTCAAAGATGGAGCATACGACTATATCACAAAACCATTCGATCCGGACGACTTATCTCATTTGATTCGAAATGCAACCAACCAGATTTCCCTGAAATCAGAAAATGAAGCACTGAAGAATAAAATTGTATCCCTGGATAATGTTGAAAATATTATTGGTGTGAGTGAGCCCATGATGAATGTCCTGAAAGAAGTTGAAAGAGTCGCCCTCTCTAGCTCCCCCATAATAATTACTGGTGAAAGTGGTACAGGCAAGGAACTGATTGCAAAAGCCATTCATTCCAATTCGCATCGTAAGTTTAATCCCCTGGTCAGTGTACATTGTGGAGCCCTGTCTGAAAGTTTATTGGAGAGTGAATTGTTTGGTCATGATAAAGGCGCATTTACAGGTGCCATGTACAATCGAAAGGGGCGGTTTGAAATGGCAGATGGCGGTACCATTTTCCTGGATGAAATTCCAACAGTCTCCCCTAAAATGCAAATAGAATTATTGCGGGTTCTGGAATCCAAAACATTTATGCGTGTAGGTGGCAATAAAGAAATTACATCGGATTTCAGGGTCATTTGTGCCACCAATAAGGATCTGAAGAAAATGGTTGAGGATGGGACTTTTCGAGAAGACCTTTATTATCGTTTAAATGTGGTAAATATTACGATTCCACCTCTTCGTGAGAGAATTGAAGATATTCCTCTGCTTGTCGATCATTTCATTGAAAAGTATTGTACATCCATGAGCAGAAATAATGTTTCCATTGATCCTGCAGCCCTTAAAAGACTGAAACACTATGATTTCCCGGGAAATGTCCGAGAACTTGAAAACATGATCGAACGTGCCATCGTTATTGGAAATGGTAAGGAAATCCGCTTGAAGGACCTTCCATTTGAAAAGGATATTATAAACAATTCAATTGAAAGCCTGGCTGAACTCGAAAAAAAATATATCCTGAAGGTTCTGACAAAAAACGATTGGAATATTTCCCGCACTGCAAAAATAATAAAGGTGGATAGAGTGACCCTGTACAATAAAATAAAGAAATACAATCTGAAATCTCCAAAATAGTGATGGTGATTCGTATGATACTGATCCGATACTATATGAATATTCTTTTACAGTTAAATTTGAACAGTAAAATCTAAATTTTTCAAAAAGTTGATATAATTGAGTGTGCCAGGAATTTTATTAATTTCTTATGGAAATTTTGAGAAAGAATTTCTTAACAAGATAGCCACAGGGGTAAAACAGGAATTTCTGCTTCCTGTGTCTACTGAAGAACGACATATCGACTTAAGTGAATTTTATGATCCCATGCGAAGGCAGTATGATGCCAACCGCATACTGTTTGAAATAGATACCATAACCTCACCTCCACATATAAAAAAAATCGGATTATTCAGTGTGGATTTATTCATTCCCATTCTAACATATATTTTTGGCCAGGCAACCTTGAAAGGAAGCACAGGAATTGCGACGTTTCACAGGCTAAGAAATGAACATTATGGTATGAAAAAAGATGAACAGTTACTATTAGATCGCTTTGGAAAAGTGATCATCCATGAGTTGGGGCATACTTTTGGATTGGTACACTGTCATATTCCAGACTGCGTCATGAGATCAAGCACCTATGTCGAGGATATTGATCAAAAGAGTCATAATCTCTGTATCAATTGCCGGTCAAAAATTCAAACATCCTGATAACCCAATATCAATCTTTAACCGAACCAATAAAAGCTCATGTTAACCGGGGGGATCGAGGCTGTATGTTGGAAATTTTGACGGTTGTTGGGATTGGTTGGATCGGATTATTTCAGCAAGTATACATCATTGACCATCCATCGTTCATTTCGATTGCCCCTCACACTGGTTCAGATGTTGACATGCGTTAAAATGGGGCGAATGAAATCTTATTTACAGATGTTTTTTTTGCGTAAATTTGATATTAGAGAAAAATTATATATCAGAAGTTTAATGTTATGGACCAAAAAAAAACACAAAGCAAAAAATCATTTTTATCGGGCATTCCAAGTTGGGGTTTAGCATTATTAACTCTTGTTGTTGCGTTCACTCCTTTCATGTATATGGCTGAAGAATTTACCCGTCATGGTGAATTGAATGGTATTGGAGTGATTATCTTAATCATATATTATTTATTACTAATCTTCAGTTGTTTTTTCATTGTTAAGCAAAATCCCGGCAGTATCTGGTATGCTCCATTGATTTGTAATGTTTTTACAATTGGGATGGCTTTTTCTGGGGATTTTTGGGCAACCGGATTATGGAAACTCCTGGGAGGTGAATTTGTATTATCAATTATTGCCTCAATAATTGCACTGATATATGGAAAAAGAAAGTCAGATTCTGCGCCTTCAAAAAATGCAAATGACTTAAGAACGAACTGATTCTATTCGCTCAGGTTTTTATCAAGCACCATGACAGGTAGGTCACCTTAATCCCCTAATGATATGGGCGAGGATTATGTGTTTTCAAACGGAATTTTTATCTTTTAATAAATGTTATTCTGTTTTGCTTGCAGGTTTTGCAACTATGGCTGTTTTTCTGTGATTCCTGTACCATGAAATGATGAACAATATCTCAAGTAAAAGAAGTGGCAATCCCATTATAACGCAGCATTAATCAAAGTTCCGCTGCGAAGGCGATTCCGTGAGTGCTTGCTCTCACAGGAAGCAGAGCCCGCAGGAGCGGGACCTACTTGGCTTCGGTGATCTCACGATCGAAGCGAATAAATTGTGATTAACACCTTGTTCTAAGACGTTTTGGCTCGATGCCCAGTTAACCCTGTTAATATTAAGAAAGTGACTGAATCAATTTGGTTTAGCGCGGCGTTCAGGTCCATTTCCAAGATACCGGGGGTACGCGGCACAATAAGGCGTTCTATAATGGATTTCGGCCAAACAAAGTAAGGCTTTATTTCAGAAAATTTTTAAAGAACATGGTATTAATCGGATTGTGGAAGGGGCAGGTTCATTTTCTCAACGATTTCGATAAATCTGGCATTCGCAAACAGTGGTTCAAGGTTATACATCTGTGTTGCGATGTATGTCATCTGAGGATCGTGCTCTTCAAATCCCTTTTCAACCCATTCCATGGCTTTATCAGGTTGATCAGCCATGATGTATCTCATTGCCATATCCATGAATGAAATGGTATTATTTTCAGCAAATTTCTCCAGATGCTTCATTATTTGTGCATATGCCCTGACAAAACCCTCCTCTTTGTAAATCATTTCAATGCCTTTAATTTCATCTTCCTTGAGGTTAAATACGGGAAGAAGATATTTCTCAGCTTTAATTACTTTATCGTAATCTTTACATAAATAAGCTAAAAGAAAGATATTCGCATTGGCAATATAGTTATCCGGATCATCAGCTGTAATTTCTTCTGAAATAGCCACGGCAGTCTCACAATCACCAAAGGCGGGTAATAATGCCCCATACCAGATCTTCATATAAGTATCTGAAGGATCCAATTCGTATGCGAGTTCTCCCTGTATTTTTGCTTCATCGATTCTTTGCAGAACACATAATAACTGGGCATACAAGATTCTTGACTGGGCATCGCTGGGATTTACAGCCAGCGCCCGTAAATACTCTTTCTCGCTTTTTTCCCAATCCCACTCCACCACATGGGCAATCAGAGCGTTTAAAAAATGGGCATCAGGGAGATCCGGATCCAATTCAATGGCTTTGCTAAGGTTACTAAAGATTTCAGGAGCGGCAACTGAAGGCTGTTCAAATCCAAGCTGGTTCATCCCCATCCAGACCTGAGCCCGGGCAGAGTATAGAGGGGCCCAGTCAGGTTCTTTCGTAATGGCACTGTTCAGATTTTCCAGGGCTTTTTGAAACGATTCCTTACTGGCGTCACCCCAATAAAAATGAGCCTTTAGGTATTCATCATAAGCCTCCCTGTCAACAGTTCTTGTTTTGGTAAGTAAACGATTTTGCTCTGGAGTTATTTCCACCATCATCTCCTGGGCGATCTGTTTGGTGATCTGATTGTACAGGTTAAGAACCTGGCTTTTATCCACCTTGTATTCCTCCACAAAAAGTTGTCTTTCCTCCGGATACACGGTGATCACTTTAATCTGTAAACAGACACTATCCCCGTAACACATCACCGCAGGCTCCACCAATGCTTCCACATTCAATTCTTTTGAAATTTCGGAAGCAGATTTGCCACTGTTTTGATATATGCTGGAGGAGGTTTTCCCGATCACCCTTAATGCCCCCAGCTTACCCACATCCCCAATAAGGGAGGTGTGAAGGCCGGCTGCCACATAATCGAGTTGTTCATCACCAGTGTAATTTTCAAATGGGAGAATGGCAAGCGATTGGATCATTCCCGGCTTTAGTACATTCCCCCTGTAAATAATATTGATGGCCACCAATCCTAGAATGACCACAAAACTGATGATGGTAGCCACCTTCCAGGCATTGGGAACCCGGATTTCCTCTGAGTCCGGGATATCCTCTTTTGGCTTTGTGCGTTGCAATGTTCCTGAGGTCAGGTCATATATCCAGGAAAGAATGATGGTCAGAGGAAATCCAACCGCAAGGACAACAATCACAATGGTGGAGAGACTGGTGGGTAGGTTCAGTGGCTCGGTAAGATTACCTACCAGCTCTATGATTACAAATGCGGCAGAAGCGTAAACGGTGAGTACATAAATGACTTTACGTCTTTTTAATTCTTGCCAGAAACGAACTAATTTATTAGAATCTGTGCTCATAGGGGACATGTTGGGATATATAAACTTAATAAAAAGAGAGCATCCATCAAAGGACACCCCCATTTACCTATAACATGCCATAACCATTTAACAGGTTTTTGCAAGGGATTTCTGAGATCTGGTTTAAAGAAACCACCACATAAAATGGTGCCGAAAAATCGGTATAACTCCCATGAACCCATCAAATACCGGGCTCAGATAATATCAAATCAGAATCGCTTCTTCACGATCAACTGTTAACTACCAACTCATAACCAATAAAGCCGGTCGGTGGACCGGCTTTTCAATGTCCCCGCGATCCGTCTCATCCGTGGAAACGAATGCGCCGGACAGTCCCCTCTGAGCACCGCCGGGTGGGAAAGCATCCCATTTTCCAAAAGCGTCCTTCACCCACCACTTAAAACTCATAACTAAAAACTAAAAAAGCCGATCGGAGGATCGGCTTTTTTACGGTGCCCAGGACAAGAATCGAATATTTTAATATTATGAATTCATATATAAGTACTTAATAGATCTGATTATAGTCATTATATCAAAAAAATATCATTTTTCACTATAAATATAACAGAGACCACATATTTGAATTTAAAATAGTCACAAGTTGATCAGGAATAAGTTACACGAAAACACATAAATGTTTTTATTTCAATATATTAGCTTATTCTGTAGATAATAAATGGAAATTAGAGTCTAATTTTGAGACCTTGGAACAAGTATTTAGCATTCACATATCAGCCATTAATAATTAACTTTTCACTATACTATTAACGTATTAGCATTTGGATATCCTACAAATAGAAAGAGTAAAAAAAGGCGGTATAGGAGGTAGTGTATACGCTTGCCTGTCACCCTCTGAAAAGATTTGTGACAATCCGTATTCTTCACCTAATGAAGTAAATTCAAAATGATTTAAAAAGGTAGCAACCCGAACACCTTTTAACCTATGAAAAAATAAGACAGGAATTGAGAAGAAGAAAAATAAAAAGTTAAAATTCCAGCAAGTCGTCACAGCATGTTTTTGCTAAAAAGCTTCATTTAGTTTTCTTTAATCCATTCTGAAATGGCACCAAATACCTTTGCCCTGTGTGAAATATGTTCTCTACCTTCATCTGTCTCAATAGTCTCACTTAACCAATGGTTCACACCTGGTAATACGATGTATGTCAGGTTAGTTTTTCCTAGCCTCAGGAATTCCAGCATGATATAATCTGATTGAAGAACTGGTGAATTATGGTCGGCAGTTCCTTTGACATAAAGGATAGGGATATCAAGTTTTACCAGGTGTTCCAGAGGAATATCGCTACAGTAACTGCCCCATCGCTTGTAGGGATGCCCGTAATACCATTTCTCGGTACTTTCTGGATCACTGTAGATCCGTTTATATACGCCAAAAAGACTATCAATGGCATCCTGTGCTTCTTGATGGGTGATCTTTCCTATTGCAGCATCCATCCTGCGGTTAATGATGCTTGAATAGAATTGGTTCAAACCGGTGGTGACTAATCCAACGAGGTGTGTAATTCCATCATACTCCCCAGCCAGCTTTGGAACCAGCTGGCCACCCTCTGAGATTCCTACTGCTATGATCTTGTTTTCAGAATTGGAAAGCTGTTTCTTAAGTGCTTCCAATGCCACTATACTTGCTTCAACCTCCCAATCCATTCCGCACTTTTGAATATATTCTTCCGATGGCTGATATTCCTCAAAATTCTGTAAAGGATTGATCTGGTCCGCCACCAAGGTATCACAAAATGGCGTTCCTGCTTTGCTGATAAAGGCCACATGGTACTGCTCTACAAAACTGAAAATTTGATCTGGAGGGATGGTCCCCAGCTGAGTGGACTGCTCTCCGGCCTGCACCACTAGCATTGTAGGCAATCCCCTGGTTCCGCTAACAATAAAAAGTATGGGCTTATCCTGATCAATACCCTTTTCAGTTACATAATAGTTAATCTCACCCAGTTTGGGATCTGATATCTGAAAAGCCTTCAGGCCCCAATCAGCTGGGAGTACACCTTGCGCAAAGAGGCCCTTTGCAAACAGAACGAAAATGAAAATAAGGGTGGATAGTTTTTTCATAATGATTGAATTTAATTTTTCATTGTAAACATGATTTATTTTTAATGCTATGCATAAATATATTAAGTATAATTAATTAAACTTGATAGAATGGGGAAAAATGGATATCCTTAAATGGACATCCTCATCTGTTGTTTGACTTCAGCAACTCTCAGATTTTTTCTATTTTGGATTTATTACCCAGACCATCATTGGATATGGTAATAAAAATAAAACAATCAATTTACCTTTGACAAACATCTTTAATAAATCAGAATGAAAACAAATTTTATATTGGGTATAATGATTCTGACCCTGTTTTCGGGGTGCCAGACATCTAATGAAAAGTCAACCTATGATGATGCACAAAATAATTTTGATACGGTAAAATTTACTTTCACAAGTTTTGACAGCATTGAGCTTCCCGCACAGCTTATCATTACACCAGGATCCAAACGAACAGTTCTATTTCTAAATGGATCAACACCTTATGATGAAAAAGGAAATATTGGAAGCCTCCTTCCTGGTAATCAGATGATTAAGGCCAGGCAGGATTTCTATGTGAGATTTATTGAAGTCATGACCCGGAAAGGCTATGATGTGGCCACTTTTTCAAAACGAAGTTTCACATACCCGCACCTCAGACCTTCACTAGATGAACTGGCAAAAGACGCATATCAGTTTATTGATGCCCTTGAAAATAAATCCCAGTTAAAAGATCTTATTATTGTAGGCTATAGCGAGGGCAGCCGGGTTGCATCCATGCTTGTGAAACATACCAACGCAAATGCCTGCATTTTGCTGGGTTCGGCATCAACGCAGTTTGATTATGTGACTGGGGACTGGAAGGACTGGCCAATGGGAAAAGCCTATAAACGGATCCGTGGCTGGAATGATGAGCAGGTAAAGAAAGAATATGAACAATGGAGTGATATTATGTGCTCCCTTCAAAACATGGATGAAGCCTATTTTGAGTCTGAATACAAGACCAGCAATCCACATGGTTTCGGATTTGCCCCCTGGGAATCATTCCGGATTGACCGGGCGGTGCAATTCTATAATCCCACGGATGACCTGGTTCAATCAGGCGCGCCGGTGCTTATTGTCATAGGGGAGAAAGACCTGGCCATGCCTATGGAGTTTGCACGCCGGACCTATGAAGATCTGTTGGCTGCCGGGCATGATGCCCAATTTTACCTGATCCCGGATGAGGGTCATCAATATTCCAAATACGATGTCTTTGCTGTGATGCACTCCTGGATTGAAGGAGAGGAAGACCTTCTAAGCTTTGATGATACCGATCGTGAGATCATGGATCAATATGAGAAGATCACAAAGATCACTACCGCCATCAGCCGGCTTTCCTATGATGTTCCGAATCCTGAAATAGACACCCTTTTCCTGCAGGCTGAGGCCATTTCCTATAGGATACCAGATCGATGGTTCAAACTGGCCTTGGTCCTGTTTAATAATGGCAAGCTGGAAGAATCATTCAAGGCATTTGATTTTGCTGCGGATCCGGATTTTGCCATCTATTATGCTCCCCTGGCCTGGAAGGGACATATTTTGGATATTCAGGGACATCGGGAAGAAGCCATTGAATATTACAAGAAAGCATTGGAATATTACCCGGGTTTCCCTGTACAACATGATCATTGGGGCATTGTTCTGACAGAAGAGTATATTAAAGGAAGAATGGAAGAGCCATTTAAGGGAGTTAAATAACTCTTTCTATTAGAATATTCCCATTCATATGTTCTCCCTTATTCTTCACGACATACCATGAACCTTTAAATAAATCATTTAAAAATATCCATCCATCTAATACTTTAAAGGAATTGGACAGATAGACAGACTAAAGGTAGCAACACGAACATTTTATAACCTGGGGAATATAATAGATTGTATTCCTTAAGTAATAATTAATTGATTATAATCTGACGGGATTAGATAATTGAAATATATAATAGAAATCTCAGCGTTAGCTGAATGTGCACGAACGGTCCCGCAATAAGATATCGTTGGCGTTGCATCGTAATATTTTTGATTAGCAATTTACGAAAAAGCAGCTTACGTACTTATCCACCGTGCGATGATACAACCAATGCATTTTATTGCGTGTTGAGCTTAGTGTTTTATATCTCCTTTACAAATAATATTACCAATTAACCTTTCACCTGAAATAAAAAGTCCAATAGATTAATCATCCCATTCATAGTCTACTGTGTAAAATAAATCCTCATAACAATGAATATTATTTGAAAAATCAAGCAATTTTTCATCTGTTAATAAGTCATTTCCACCTCTGTAATCCCAAATATCAACTCCTTTAGCAAATACAAACAAACCTCCCTGGTTTGAATATTCCATTGATATAAAAGGATTTGTGCAATCATATTCGCTCACATAAGTACAATTATTATCCAATAATATCCATTTGTTATCGACATAAACTTCCGACATGACATGTCCTGCAAAATAATCAACAGTTCCGGCTCTGAAATCATATCCCCATTGCACATCGGCAGTTTCAATCATTACTGCAGGGAAGCCAAACTCACGTAAAACACTGGATATAATCAAAGCCTGGGAATGACAACCATAAAATGTCCTGATTTCAAAAAGCTCATCTATTGTGTTTTCTCCTGCCATGGCACCACCGGCATTACTGAAAGTAAAATTCTGATTGATCCAATGACATACCTGCATAATTCCATCAATATTAGCACTGGGTGTTCCAATGGCATCCCGGACTATTTTAAGATTATCATCACTAAGATCAGATTCTTCACCCGAGACAAGGTATTTTGCGGGATCGTCATAATCTATACCGAAGGTGAAATCCATAGTATCAACATCAAATTTACATACAGAAGGATCTTCAGTTATAAAATCACATTCAGGTAAAATATCCTTATAGTGAGCAGCCATTTGAATGTTATCATCTATTATTTCATCATCATCCTCAATGTTAAATTCCACTCCTATAGCATTAATTGTAATCTCATACTCATCTCCCTCTTTCCGGAGGTTCATAGTAGCAGACGGAAAATAATACATATTGGATGCCCCCCAGGTCTCTGTATTAAAATTTAATATACACATAAGTTCTTCAATATTTTGCTCTCCTTCCTCATTATCAGTAGAATATGTCCCCGGCTGGGGGCCATCCCACGAATTAGTAGTTATTTCAATACTTATAGCGTTTCCAATACCATTTAAACCTTCATCAAATGAACAAACGGTATCAAAACTAATTCCTGAGGAAAATAATATGATTTGATAATCATAACTTTCTTGTAAACCCTCTCCTCCGGAATTGGCAACTAATCCATCCGACAATAAATACTCATTACTATTGATATAAAAAGCATTTTTAGTCAGATCAGGCACAAATTCTTTATCCTCATTTTTAGAACAGGTCATAATTAGTAGAGGAAGAATAATTAATAATAATAAAAACCTGAATGCTCTCATGATTATTTTATTTGTTAATACTGACAAATTTACAATCTGGGAAAAGGGAATTCAAGATTAGCTATTGCTTTATTTTTCTTTATAAAGCATTAAGCCCAACGGTAAATTGTATGAGTAGTGGCAGATTGCGTGGTAGTTTCCTGTCAAACCGCTATGTAGTTTAAGTGGGCGACAGATCCTTTATATATAATACTTCCCCTGCCATTACTGATACAAAATATTAGCCAATGTTTTTGTTTCTACAATTACTGATATTCTACTTTATAAACTTATATAAGTCATAAAAATCGGAAGAATAAATCAACTTGCATTCTCTTGGAACTAATGGGTCAAGAAAAGATGGATGATTACTGAGGTGCGGGTTATTAGCTCCTGGATATAATATTCTCCAACCTTTTTTCTGATTTAGGTATAG